>Ga0101944_10000490_pt1 | contig 114337 bp, 109 predicted proteins | sample DewCreD2012metaG_FD_75245 | JGI IMG/M metagenome (GOLD analysis project Ga0101944, IMG submission 75245) | Hot spring sediment bacterial and archeal communities from British Columbia, Canada, to study Microbial Dark Matter (Phase II) - Dewar... ... | reverse complement strand
GGCTGAGCCCGCGCAAGGTGAGCGCGCCGCGCCCGCTCGCGTTGCCGACCAGCTCGGCGAGCGAGCGGCCCTCGCTCGTGACCGCGAGCTCGAGATCGAGGATCCCGCCCGCCGGCTCGCCGACGCCGATGGCCTCGGCGAGCGCGCCGAGGGAGCCGCTCGCGAGGGCCAGCTCGGCCTCGAGGCGACCCGCTTCGTTCCCGAGCTCGGCGAGCAGCCGGCCGGTGAGGCGGCCGCCCGCGAGCGGCAGGTCGATCGCATCGAGCGCGAGGGCCCGTCCGGCGAAGGCGAGCGTCGCGCCGCCTCGGCCGAGCGGTGTGCCATCCTCCCGCTCGAACCCCAGCTCGAGCGCGAGGTCGAGATCGACCGGAGGAAGGCGCGGCGGCCCGAACGGCCGTCGCGGCCAGGCCCCGGGCCAGGCACGCAGGGGACCGCCGGGCAGGCCGAGCGGTACCTCGAGGAGGCGGTACAGATCGGCCAAGCTCGCCGCGTCGACCCGCTCGAGGCCGAGGCGGCCGCGCAGCAGCGGCACGCCCTGCGGCCGGGTGAGTTCGAGGCTGCCCATGAGCGCGAGCCGCGCTGCATCCGCCCGACCCTCGATCCGCCAACCGGCGGTCTCGCGGCGGCCCTCGACCTCGCCGCGTAGGCGGCCCGCGAGCCCGGGGGCCAGCGCACCGCGCCCGGCGAGCCGCGCGGCGAGTGCGGCGGTGTCGACGAGCTCGGCCGAGAGCCGCCAGCGCTCGAGGTCGAGCGTCGCGCGGAGGAAGGCGAGGTCCGCCCGCACGCCGCCCTCGGCGGAGGTGATCTCGGCTTCGAGGCGACGGCCGACTTCGTCTTCGCGAAAACGGGCGCGGGCGGAAAGCGGCCCCTCGAGCAAGGCCGGCAGCGTCGGATCGAGCTCGAGGGCACGGGCGAGCCGGGCCGGCTGCTCGGCCTCGAGTTCGAGGGCCAAGTCGGCGTTGGCTGCGGGACCGAGGCTCCCGGAGACTCGTACGGCACCACCGCCGAGCGCCGGGCTCGCGAGCTCGTCGATCCGGAGCTTGCCGTCGGCGAGTTCGCCGCGCAGGCGGACCCGCTCGGCACGCAGCCCGCGCCAGGCGAGACGGTCGACCGCCAGATCGAGTTCGCTCTCGAACTCGCGGGGCGGGCCCTCGGCTAGCCAAACGCGCGCGGCTGCGCCGACCGTCCCGTCGAGCCAGGGATCGAGCACGAGACGATCGACGCCGCCCACGAGCCGCAGCCGGACCGGCGGGCCGGCCAGGAAGGCGAAGGTACCGTGGGCCCGGGTTCCGGCGAGCCGGAGCTCGGCCCCGACGAGGCTCGCACCCTCGGGGGTGGCCGCGAGTTCCCCCGTGATCGCCACCGCGCCGAGCCGCTCGACGGGCAGGGCGGATCCTCGCCCGAGCCAAAGGAGGAGCGGGCGTGCGTCCTCGACCCGCGCCGCAAGACGCCCGCGGAAGCTCGGTCCCGCGGGATCTCGCCCGAGCCGGCCCGTGAGCTCGAGGTCGCCGGTGCCGGGCAGCTCGGCGCCGAGGCTGTCCAGGACGAGCTCGCCGTTCCCCGGCAGCCGAGCATCGAGGCGGACCAGCCGGAGCTCCTCACCGGCTCGGGCCAGCGCGCCGATCCGGGCGACGACGCTGCCCGCGAGATTCTCCGGCGGGCCCGACCAAAGATCGGCCAAGATCGCCGCCGGGTCGAATCCGCTCGGGAGTTCGAGCCGGGCGGCCTCGAGCTCGAGCCGGAGGTGGTGGGGCTCGACGAGGCCGAGCTCGAGCCGGGCCGCGAGCTCCCCCGCGATCGTGGCGATCCGCAGCCCATCGCTCGCGAGCCGGCGTTGTTCGAGGCGCAGCGGGCCGCGCGCGGCGAAGGCGCCGATCCGCGGCAGCCGCTCCGCGAACCGGACGGCGCCGAGGCCCGCGAGCAGGGCCGCTACCTGCTCGGTGTCGGCGGCGAGCTCGAGCTCGCCGTCGAGGCGCGGCGGTGATCGGCCGAGTTCGAGCCCGCCCCGATAGGCGAGCCGCGAGGCGGCGGGGCCGGAGCCGAGGCCGACCCGGGCCCGAACGGCGTGCGGCCCGACCGAGGCCGGCCGCAGCTCGAGCTCGACGGCGAGGGGTTGGCCGCGGAACCGGCCGCCACCCGTGAGGACCAGCGTCCCACCGCCGATCTCGCGGGCGAGCTCGAGGTCGAGAGCCTCGACCTCGAGGGGCGCCGGCAGGGCTCGGTCGCGGACCTCGATGAGACCGGCCACGACCGAGACGGCGTCGATCGACAGGGCTTCGCCGCCCAGCCCTTCGAGGAGCCGGCCGAGCCCGGCGAGTTCGGGCAGAGCCGGGAGGCGGAGCTGAGGCCGGACCAGTCGCACCTCGCGTGGCCCCGAGCCGAGGCCGACGAGCCCGCCGAAACCGAGCACCAGATCGACCCGCTCGACCGTGCCGATCGAGCTGCCGCGCGCGGCGTCACCGATCACCAGCTGGTCGATCGAGAGAAGCGGCTCGGGCCAGAGGCTCAGATTGGTGGAGCCGAGCACCCGGACCGGCTCTCCGATGGCAGCCTCGAGTCGGGCGACGAGCTGCTGCCGGGCGAACTCGCCGTCGACCAGCCGCGGGCCGAGCAACAGCCCCGCGACGGCCGTCGCGACCAGGGCTGCGAGGATCAGGAAGAGAGCGCGCACGCCGTCACGCGATCCGAGCGGGCCCGTACCCGCCACCATCCCGCCCGGGCAAGCTCTTATGGGTGGAAGGGCCGCTCTGCAATCGCTCGACGCGAGAGCAGCGTCGATGCGCTCAGCCGCGTGGATGGTGCGCGGCGTGCAGGGCCGCGAGACGCTCGGCCTCCACCCGTGTGTAAATTTGTGTGGTCGACAGGCTGCGGTGGCCGAGCAGCTCCTGGATGGCGCGAAGGTCGGCGCCGTCGGCGAGCAGATGCGAGGCGAAGCTGTGCCGCAGGGCGTGCGGGGTGGCGGTCTCGGGCAGGCCGAGTGCCACCCGCAAGGCGCGCACTCGGCGCTGCACCACGGCCGGCTGGAGCGGACCGCCGCGTGCGCCGCGGAACAAAGGCTGGTCGGGGGCGAGACCCCAGGGGCAGGCGGCGCAGTAGGCGGCGAGCGCTTCGGCCACCTCGGGGAGCACCGGAACGATCCGCTCGCGGCCGCCCTTGCCGCGGATCACGAGCGTGCGCAGCATCGCGGGATCGGGGCCGAGGGCGGCGCGCGTCAGACCGAGCGCCTCGCCGATCCGCAGGCCCGAGCCCCAGAGCAGAAGGAGCAGCGCCCGGTCGCGCGCGGCAAGCCAGGGTTCCGGCCCGACCGCCTCGGCGGCCGCGGCGGTCAGCGCCGCTGCCTCGGGTGCTGCCAGGGCGCGCGGCAGCGCTCGCCGCGGGGCGGCGAGACGAACGGCCCGGGCAGCCGGGCAGGGAATGCCGCGGGTCCGCGCGAGGAACCCGAGAAAGCTGCGCAGCGCCGCCAAGGCGCGGGCCGTCGAGCTGCGTGCGTAGCCCCGCGACTGCCGCTCGGCGAGCCAGGCGCGGAGATCCGCCGGGGTGAGCTCGCTCAGTTCGGCGCTGCCGACCGGGCCCCCGCGATGGCCGGCGAGAAAGGCCAGGAATCCGTCGAGGTCGCGGCCGTAGCCCGTGACGGTGCGGTCGGCCAGACGCCGCTCGCCGGCCAGCCGGGCGAGCCAGGCACGAGCGATCCGGGCGATCTCGTCGGTGGCCTGCGCGAACAAGGGGGCCTCGTCCTTCGCTGTCCGCGCCGAGCATGATAAGGCCGCGGCCGTCGTCAACCGCGGCGCGTGCGACGCCGCCTCGGAGTGTCATGTCCGCCACCGTCTTGCCGATCCTGCTGCCGGTGCCGCTCGATCGACCGCTCGACTACCGAGCGGAAGCCCCGATTCCCGTCGGCAGCTTCGTCCGGGTGGCACTGGGCTCGCGCGAGACGGTCGGCGTGGTTTGGGACGGGCCCCCGGGTAGCGGCCGCGCCCCGGCTCGCCTCAAGCCCGTCCTCGGCAAGCTGGAGGCTCCGGCTCTGCCCGAACCGCTGCGTCGCTTCCTCGAAGCGGCGGCGAGCGAGACCCTGACGCCGCTCGGCTCGATGCTGAGGCTCGTCTCGAGCGTGTCGACGGCGCTCGAGCCCGAGCCCCTCCCGCTCGGCTATCGCACGGCGGGCGGTGCGCGACCCCGCAGCGCCCTCGAGCGGCGGGTCTTGGCGGCGCTGGCCGAGGCGGGGACCTTGCCGGCGGCGGAGCTCGCCCGGCTCGCCCGGACGAGCCGGCCCGCGCTCGCCCGGCTCGCGGAAGCGGGCCTTCTCCAGCCGGTGGTACTCGCACCCCCGGCGGAGCCGCGTCCCGATCCGGACCGAGCCGGCCCGAGGCTGACCGCCGAGCAGGCCGCTGCCGCGCGCGCCCTGATCGCCCGGGTCGAGCAGGGCAGCGGTGTGGTGCTGCTCGAAGGTGTGCCGGGCAGCGGCAAGACCGAGGTCTATTTCGAAGCGATCGCCGCCACCCTGCGCCGCGGAAAGCGGGTGCTCGTCCTCTTGCCGGAGATCGCGCTCACCGCCCAGTGGCTCGAGCGGTTCGTCCAGCGTTTCGGGGTCGAGCCGCAGCTCTGGCACTCGGGCCTGACCGCGACGCAACGGCGCAAGGGCTGGCGACGGATCGCCGAGGGTCGCGCCCCGGTCGTGGTCGGCGCCCGCTCGGCCCTGTTCCTGCCGCTCGCCGAGCTCGGTCTCCTGGTGGTCGACGAAGAGCACGACCCGAGCTTCAAGCAGGACGAGGGCGTGGTCTATCACGCCCGCGAGCTGGCTCTGCTCCGGGCCCGGCTCGAAGGCTGCCCGGTCGTGCTCGTGAGCGCCACGCCTTCGCTCGAGGTGGCGACCGCAGCCGGTGCCGTGCCCGGCGGGCCGCCGGCCCGCCCCGGCTGGTCGCACCTCGTCCTCGCCGACCGCTGGGGTGGCGCCGCCATGCCCACGATCGAGCTGGTCGACCTCCGGCGCGAGCGGCCGCCGCGGGGCGCCTTCCTCTCCCCGCCCGTTCGCGCGGCGCTCACCGCCACGCTCGGCGCCGGCGAGCAGGCGCTTTTGTTCCTCAACCGCCGTGGCTTCGCCCCGCTCACCCTTTGCCACGCCTGCGGGCATCGTTTGCGCTGCCCGAGCTGCACCGCATGGCTCACCGCTCACCGCTTGCGCCGTCGCCTGTTGTGCCACCATTGCGGCTGGTCGGCGCCGGAGCCCGAGCATTGCCCCGCCTGCGGCGCGGTCGGCACCCTGGTGGCCTCGGGCCCGGGTGTCGAGCGGATCGCCGAGGAGGCCCGCGCGATCCTGCCCGGGGCACGGATCGCCGTCGTCACGAGCGACACGGTCGACAGCGCCCGGGCGGCCGGCGAAATGGTCCGCGCCGTCCTCGCGGGCGAGCTCGACCTGCTCGTGGGCACCCAGATGCTGGCCAAGGGGCACCATTTCCCGAGGCTCACCCTCGTGGCCGTGGTCGACGCCGATCTCGGCCTCGGGGGCGGCGACCCGCGAGCCGCCGAGCGCAGCTTCCAACTCCTCCAGCAGGTGGCCGGGCGGGCAGGCCGCGCCGATCGACCGGGCCGGGTGCTCGTCCAGACGCACGATCCGAACCATCCGGTCATGGCGGCCTTGGCCCGGGGCGATCGGACGGCATTCCTGCGCGCCGAACTGGCCGAGCGGGAGGCCGCCGGTCTCCCGCCCTTCGGCCGGCTCGCGGCGCTCGTGGTGAGCGGAGCCGATGCCGAGGAGGTGCGGGGCCTCGCCCGAGCTTTGGCCCGAGCCGCGCCGAGCCTCGAGGGGGTGCGCGTGCTGGGGCCGGCTCCGGCCCCGCTCGCGCTTTTGCGCGGCCGCTGGCGGGAACGGCTCTTGGTCCAAACGGCTCCGTCGATCGACCTGCCGAGCTACTTACGCGGCTGGCTCGCCGGTCGGCGCCTGCCGGCACGGGTCGACCTCGAGGTCGACGTCGACCCGGTGAGCTTTCTCTAGCGGCCGAGAGCCCGAGGCGGGCGAGCCGGAGCGAGCGGACGGCGCCCTCGGCCGGGATCGGCGCAGTCTTTACAAATCCGGGCGGAATCGGCGATCTTGATCCAAGGGACGACGGCACGCGCGCAGAATTGGGGCTCGCGGCGGAGCGAGGCGTTGCGAAGGGTGGTGGTGATCGACTCGGAGGTCGACCGGCGGCGAAGCGAGGCCGCCCGCGGCGGCGCCACCTCGTCCGCCGCGCCTGTCGGGGCGGTGCCACTCGGACTGCGACTTACGGGCCCCTGAGCGGGGGGCCGGGAGACCGGCCGACGTTCAGGGGTGTCGTCCGGTCGCAACGTGGATCACGTCCGAGGAAATCCCGAACATGTCCAATCCGATCCGAGAGTTGGCCGAGCAGGCGAGCGAGGCCGCGCGCGGCGAGCCCGTGGTGATCTTCGATACCACCTTGCGGGACGGTGAGCAGTCCCCCGGCTGTTCGATGACGGTGGAGGAGAAGCTCAAGGTCGCCGAGGTCCTCGAGGGCATGGGGGTCGACGTCATCGAGGCCGGCTTCCCCATTGCTTCGGAGGGCGATTTCCAGGCCGTCCACGCGATCGCCAAGAAGGTCAAGAACAGCGTGGTGTGTGGACTCGCCCGGGCGTCGGCCGCCGACATCGACCGTGCCGCCGAAGCGCTGGCCCCGGCCGAACGGCGGCGGATCCACACCTTCATCTCGACCAGCCCGCTCCACATGAAGTACAAACTGCAGATGGAGCCCGAAGAGGTCCATCGGCGGGTGATCGAGAGTGTGACCCGGGCCCGTCGCTACACCGACGACGTCGAATGGTCGGCCGAGGACGGTTCCCGAACCGAACGGGATTTCCTCTTCCGTTGCATCGAGAGTGCCATTCGGGCCGGTGCCACCACCATCAACATCCCGGATACCGTCGGTTACGCCTATCCCGAGGAGTTCGCCGACCTCATTCGGGCAATCAAGAACAACGTTCCGAACATCGACAAAGCGGTGCTCTCGGTGCACTGCCACAACGATCTCGGGCTCGCGGTCGCCAACAGCTTGCTCGCGGTGAAGGCGGGCGCCCGGCAGATCGAGTGCACGATCAACGGGATCGGCGAGCGCGCCGGCAACGCTGCGCTCGAGGAGATCGTGATGGCGATCCGGACCCGTCACGATCTGTTGCCGTTCCGCAACAGGATCGTCACCCAGGACATCATGAAGGCGTCACGGCTGGTCTCGGCCATCACCGGGTTCAACGTGCAGCCGAACAAGGCGATCGTCGGCGCCAACGCGTTCGCCCACGAGAGCGGGATCCACCAGGACGGCATGCTCAAGCACGCCGGCACCTACGAGATCATGCGTCCGGAAGACGTCGGCCTCGTCAAGTCGACGTTGGTCATGGGCAAGCATTCGGGCAGGCACGCGTTCAAGAAAAAGTTGGCCGAACTGGGTTACGAGCTGGGCGAGAACGCGCTCGAAGATGCGTTCGTTCGCTTCAAGCAACTGGCCGACCGCAAGAAGGAGATCTTCGACGAGGATCTCATCGCGCTGGTCGACGACCAGATCCGGGGCGAGGACCAAAGGGTTCGGCTCGTGAGCCTGGAGGTGCGCTGCGGCACCAAGGTTCGGCCGCAGGCCGACCTCGTCCTCGAGGTGGACGGGGTCGAGCGCCGCGCCGAGGCGGTCGGCGACGGCCCCGTCGATGCGATCTTCCGTGCGATTCGCGCCATCGTCCCGCATCAGGCGCAGCTGCCACTCTTCCAGATCAACGCGGTAACCGAGGGCACCGACGCGCAGGCGGTCGTCACCGTGCGGCTCGAGGAAGGCGGCAAGTCGGTCACCGGCCAGGCCGCCGACACCGATACCATGGTGGCGTCCTGCCGCGCCTACGTGGCGGCGTTGAACAAGCTTTTCACCAAGCGTGCTAGGAGTGCGCCCGCGGCTCTCTCGGCCTGACCCGCGGGTCGGGTCGAGAGCCGCGGCCGGCGCCACGGCGCGCCTCCCTGTCGGAGTTCGACCCGTCCGATGTTGTCCCGCCTGTTGGGTCTGTTCTCCAGCGATCTCGCGATCGACCTCGGGACCGCGAACACGCTGGTCTATGCCAAGGGCAGGGGCATCGTCCTGAACGAGCCGTCGGTCGTGGCGATCGCCACGAGCCGCGGCCGGCGCCAGGTGGTGGCGGTCGGCGAGGAGGCCAAGCAGATGGTCGGGCGCACCCCCGGCCACATCGAAGCCATCCGGCCACTGCGCGACGGGGTGATCGCCGACTTCGAAGTCGCCGAGGAGATGATCAAACATTTCATCCGGCGGGTCCATCCGCGACGCGCTTTCGCGAGCCCCCGGGTGATCATCTGCGTGCCCTCGGGTTCGACCGCGGTCGAGCGGCGGGCGATCCAGGAAAGTGCCGAGAGCGCCGGTGCGCGGCGGGTCTTCCTGATCGAGGAGCCCATGGCGGCGGCGATCGGTGCCGGCCTGCCCGTCACCGAGCCCACCGGCTCGATGGTCGTCGACATCGGCGGTGGCACGACCGAAGTCGCGATCCTCTCGCTCGGCGGGATCGTCTATGCCAAGTCGATCCGGGTCGGCGGCAACAAGATGGACGAGGCGATCATCAACTATGTGCGTCGCAACCACAACCTGCTGATCGGCGAGGCCACGGCCGAGAACATCAAGAAGCGGATCGGCTCGGCCTGCTTACCGGAGGATGGCAACGGCGAGGTCATGGAGGTGCGCGGCCGCGACCTCATGAACGGCGTGCCCAAGGAGATCGTGATCAGCCAACGGCAGATCGCCGAGGCGTTGGCCGAGCCGGTCGGTGCGATCATCGAAGCGGTCAAAGTCGCGCTCGAGAACACCGCTCCGGAACTCTCGGCCGACATCGTCGACCGCGGGATCGTCTTGACCGGCGGTGGCGCGCTCCTCGGCAATCTCGACTTCGTGCTGCGCCACGCTACGGGCCTGCCGGTCAGCCTCGCCGACGAGCCGTTGACCTGCGTGGCGCTCGGGACCGGGCGATGCCTCGAAGAGATGAAGTCGCTGCGGCACGTCCTGCACGCCGCCTATTGAACGGCGGACGGGCGCCCACAGCGCCGGGCTCGGCCCGATGAGCGGCGGCCGTCGGGAGCGCGGCGGAGCCATCGCAGCCTTGGTCTCGGCGGTCGCCCGCCGATCGATCGCCGCGCTGGGCGCCTTGTCGCTCGTCCTGATCGTGCTCACCAAGGCCGACCTCAAATTCCTCGCTTATCTGTCCGAGCGTGCGGCCGACGCGGTCGCCTGGATCGCCGCGCTGCCGGCCGCCCCGCTCGCGCTCGTCCGGCGCACCAGCGAGGCGGTGGGCTCGTTGCTCGCGCTCGAGGAGGACAACGCGAGGCTGCGCGAAGAGAACCGACGGCTGGTGCATTGGCAGAACGAGGCGATCCGTCTCGCCGTCCAGAACGCGGCATTGCGCGAGGCCCTCGCGATGCCGGCGGTGAGCGGCGCGCGGCGACGGACCACGGTGCGGATCGTCGCCGACCCGGGCGGACCCTTCGTCCAGACCCGCTTGATCGACGCCGGCCGGGACCGGGGCCTGGAGAAAGGGATGGCGGTGGTCGACGCCTATGGGATGGTCGGCCGGATCGTCGAGGTGGGCGAGCGCAGCGCGCGGGTCCTGCTGATCACCGACTTCAACTCGCGCATTCCCGTGCTGGTCGAGCGCTCGCGCGATCAGGCGATCCTCGAGGGACGGAACGGACCCCTCGCCGAGTTGCGCTTCCTGCCGATGAGCCCGTCCTTCGCGGTCGGCGACCGGGTGCTCACCTCCGGTCGTGGTGGCCTCCTTCCGCCGGGCCTGCCGGTCGGCGAGATCGCTCACGTCGACGAGCGCCGCGTCCTGGTTCGACCGCTGGTCGACTGGGACCGACTCGACTACGTGGCGGTGCTCGAGAGCGATCCGGTGCCCGCCCCCGACGGCAGCTTGCCGAGCAGCGAGGCGATCCCCGAGCCGATCCGTGCCGCGGAGCGGCTCGGGCGATGAGCGAGACGGGCCTCTCACGAATCGAGCTGCTGCTCCGCCGCTCGGTCGTCTTCGCGAGCGCACTCTTGGCCCTGGTCGTCGACCTCCTGCCGCTTCCTTCGCCGGCGCCGCAGGCGGTGGCCCCGCTCGTCACCCTGGCCGTGGTCTATCATTGGACGGTGCACCGGCCCGATTTCCTGACCCCGGGCTCGATCTTCTTCGTGGGCTTGCTGCGCGATCTCGCCGGGCATCTGCCGCTCGGGCTGCACGCCTCGAGCCTCCTCCTCGTGCCGGCGCTGCTGCGTCGTGTCCCGCGCGGTCCCCTCCAGCGGTCGCTGCCGCTCGCTTGGTTGCTCCTCTTCCCGATCGTCGCGCTGGTCGGACTCTGGCGCTGGCTCCTCGCTGCGCTGGTCTGGCTGCAACCGGCCCCCGTCCGGCCTTTCCTCCTTGAGTCGCTCCTCAGCTGGGCTGTCTATCCGCTCGTCGCCGTCCTTTTGGCGCCGGTGCAAAGAGTACTACCGCGGGCCGGCCATGTATCAGGAAGCTGACCGCAATCGCTGCTTCCGGCGCCGGCTGCTGCTGCTCGGTGGCCTGCAGGTTGCCCTGTTCGGGGGTCTCGCTGCTCGGCTTTGGCAGTTGCAGCTGCGCGACGGTGCCACCTACCAGCTGCTCGCCGACGAGAACCGGATCAGTCAGCGTCTCACCGTCCCGCCGCGCGGCGTGATCGTCGATCGTCGCGGCCGGCCGCTCGCGATCAACGCGCCGACCTATCGGGTACGGGTGGTACGCGAGCAAGCCGGCGACCTGCGGGGCGTGCTCGAGGCGCTCGCCGAGATCGTACCGCTCGATGCTCGGCGGATCGAAGAGGTCCTCCAGCTCGCCAAACTGCACCGGCCGTTCGTGCCGATCACGGTGCGCGAAGATCTCTCCTGGGACGAGGTCGCGCGGATCGCCGTGCGCTCCCCGGACCTGCCCGGAATTCTGCTCGATTCCGGACTTCTGCGCCAGTACCCGCACGGCGCCGTCACCGCCCACGTCGTGGGCTACGTGGGGCCGGTCGCCAAGGCGGAGCGCGAGAGCGATCCGGACCCGCTCTTGAAGCTTCCCGACTTCCGCATCGGCAAGAGCGGCATCGAGCGAGCCTACGACCGCGAGCTTCGCGGCAAGGCCGGTTTCTCTCGGGTCGAGGTCAATGTCATCGGTCGGGAGATCCGTGAGATCGACCGCAACGAGGGCGAGGAGGGGGCCGACCTCCAGCTCTCGATCGACCTCGACTTGCAGACCTACTGCATGGAGCGGCTGGCCGATCAGGAGGCTGCGGCGGCGGTCGTGCTGGAGGTCGCAACCGGAGCCGTTCTCGCCCTCGCCTCGGTGCCGACTTACGATCCGGGGGCCTTCGCAGGCGGCCTCTCGGCCGCCCTCTGGCGCCAGCTCGCCGACGACCCGCGCCACCCGCTCGTCAACAAATGTATCCGCGGCCAATACCCGCCGGGCTCCACCTTCAAGATGGTCACCGCGTTGGCGGCCCTCGAAGCAGGCCTCGTGACGCCCACGAGCGAAGTCTTCTGTCCGGGCTTCATGAGCCTCGGGAACGCCCGCTTCCACTGTTGGAAGCCGCACGGACACGGCCGGATCTCGCTCGTCCAAGCCCTCGCCCAATCCTGCGACGTTTATTTCTACGAGCTCGCGCGGCGGGTGGGGATCGATGCGCTCGCCGCGATGGCCCGCCGGTTCGGCTTCGGCGAGACGCTCGGAATCGACCTGCCGGGCGAAAAACCGGGTCTGATGCCGGACAGCCGATGGAAGCGGGAGCGGCTAGGCCAGCCTTGGCAGAAGGGCGAAACCCTGGTTTGCGGCATCGGTCAGGGGTTCGTGAGCGCGACACCCCTGCAACTCGCGGTGATGACCGCGCGGCTCTGCAACGAGGGACGCGCCGTGCATCCCTGGGTCGTCCGCGGCCCCCACGCTCACGTGAGCGAAGGCAAAGGGGTCCCGCCGCCCTCGCTCGGCGTCAGCCGTGCCCACCTCGAGTTCGTTCTCAAAGGGATGTACGAGGTCGTCAACGGCCCGCGCGGCACGGCCAAGGCCAGCGCCCTGCCGATCCCCGGGGTGTTCATGGCCGGCAAGACCGGCACCTCGCAGGTTCGTCGGATCAGCAAAGCCGAACGGGCGACGGGCGCCCACAAGCGCAAGGACCGGCCGCGCGAAGAGCGCGACCACGCCCTCTTCGTCGGCTATGCACCGCACGACCGGCCGCGCTACGCGGTGGCGGTGGTCGTCGAGCACGGCGAGAGTGGCGCCAAGGCCGCGGCACCGGTGGCGCGCGACATCATGGTCGAGGCGCTGCGCCTCGAACCCGGAACCACGCCGCCGGCACCGCGTCGGCTCGACCTCGTGGAGCGCCGCTGATGGCCACGCGCGCACTCGACTGCGCCACACCCCCTTCGGTCGGTGAGAAGCTCGCCCGGATCGCCTGGCCGCTCGTGGCTCTCGTCCTGTTGCTCGGCCTCGTGGGCTACGCGCTGCTCTATTCGGCCGCCGGCGGATCGCACACGCCTTGGGCGTTCCGACACGGGATCCGCCTCGTCGTCATGACCGGGCTCGCGGTGGCGATTGCCTTGATCGACATCAAGAAACTGTTCCGGCTCGCCTATCCGACCTATGGTCTCGTCCTTCTTCTGCTCGTCGCGGTCGAGATCGTCGGAGAGATCAACAAAGGTGCCCAGCGCTGGATCGACCTCGGCTTCGTCCAGCTGCAGCCCTCCGAGCTCATGAAGCTGGCCCTCGTGCTGGCGCTCGCTCGCTACTTCCACGCCGCTTACCTCGAGGAAGTCCGCCGACCACTGTTCCTCTTGCCACCGCTTCTGATGATCCTTTCGCCGGTCGCCCTCGTGCTGAAGCAGCCGGACCTCGGTACCGCCGGGATGCTCGGGATGGTCGGCACGGCGATGCTGTTCCTGGGCGGGATGGCGATCTGGAAGTTCCTTGCAGCTGGCGTGCTCGCCGGCGCGGCCCTGCCGATCGCTTGGGCCCATTTGCACGATTACCAACGCCAGCGGGTCGCGACTTTCCTCGACCCTGAGAGCGATCCGTTGGGTGCCGGCTACCACATCATTCAATCCAAGATCGCGATCGGCTCGGGGGGTCTCTGGGGCCGAGGCTATCTCCAGGGAAGCCAGGCGCAGCTCTCCTTCTTGCCCGAGAAGCACACCGACTTCGCGTTCACCATGCTGGCCGAGGAGGCGGGGTTCGTGGGCGCGCTCGCGGTCTTGGCCCTCATCTTGGCCATCACCCTCGCGGGGATGGCCGTGGCGCTGCGGGCGCAGAGCCATTTCGCACGCCTTCTCGCTGCCGGTGTGACCTGCAATTTCGCCCTCTACGCGATCATCAACGTGGCGATGGTGACCGGCCTGATCCCGGTCGTGGGAGTGCCCCTGCCGCTCGTCTCTTACGGCGGCACGGCGATGCTCACGGTCATGCTCGGCCTGGGCCTCCTCCTCAACGCGCAGGTCAACCGCGACACGCCGATCCCGCGCTTCCCTGCCGAGTTCTAACGACCGGCCGAGGCCCGAAGCGCGCGCAGGGCGGCGCAAGCGGCACCGTAACCGTTGTCTATGTTCACCACGACGATGCCCGGCGCGCAGCTCGCCAGTGCACTCGACAGTGCCGCCCGGCCGCCGTCGGCGACGCCGTAGCCCGAGCAGACCGGCACGGCGACCACGAGACCCGGCACGAGCCCGCCCAGCACACTGAACAGCGCGCCCTCCATCCCGGCGCAGGCGACGAGCACCGGGAAGCGGGCGAGTGCCTCGCGCCGCGCGAGCACCCGCCAGAGCCCGGCCACGCCGACGTCGTAATGCCGCTCGACGGCTTCGCCGTGGAAGGCGAGGGTCCGTGCTGCTTCCTCGGCGACCTGCTGATCGCCGGTCCCGCCGGTCACGACGGCGACGCGGGGCGGTCCCGGCGGCGGCGCGACCGGCCCGAGAAAGGCCGTGCGCGAAATCGGGTCGTAGTCGAGACGGCGGCGCAGGTCGTCGGAGAGCGCAGCGTGTTGCTCGGGGGCGAGCCGGGTCAGGAGTGCGCGCGAGCCCTCCGCGAGCAACGCGTTCAGGACGGCTACGAGCTGGTCGATGGTCTTGCTCGCGCAGAAGACCGCTTCGGGCAATCCGATCCGCCGCGATCGATCCGCGTCGTGGACGAACAGCGGGCTCATCGGGCTGCGGGCCGCAAAAAGGCGCTGCCGCGCCGATAGGGGGCGAGCCGGACCGGCAGGTCGAGGCCGTGCTCGGTGAGGATCGCTGCGGCCGCGGCCGCGAGGGCGGCTCGGACCGCCTCGTCGAGAGCGGTGAGCCGGGACTCGGGCAGCTCGAGCTCGACCCGGTCGGCACGGATCCGGCAGCGCTGTTCACCCGGGCCGAGCCGCTCCTCGAGGAGCCGCTCGACCGCGTCCACGGCCGCGAGCCGCTCGGGGGAGACCGGAATGCCGGTCTCGAGCCGGCTCGCGAGGCAAGGCGAGGCCGGCAGCTCGGCGAGCTCGGCGAGGCCCAGCGCGCGGGCGAGGGCGCGGACCCCCGGCTTGTCGAGCCCCGCTTCGACATAGGGATGGCGGACGCCGGCCTCGGCGGCGGCGCGCAGGCCCGGGCGGAAGTCGCCGAGATCGTCCCGGTTGGTGCCGGAAGCAACGGGCCCGTCCCAGACCCGGCGGATCGCCGCATAGAGGTTGGTCTTGCAGAAATAGCAGCGGTCCAGCGGGTTGGCTCGGTAGCGCGGATCGGCGAGCTCGCCGGCATCGAGCAGCCGGAGCGCCGCACCCTCGCGTCGGGCGAGCTCTTGCAGCCGCTCGGTGGCCGCCCCCGGGACCGCCGGCGAGACGGCGTGCAAGAGGAGCACGCGCCGGCCGAGCAGACGATGCGCGAGCACGCCGAGGGTCGTGCTGTCGACTCCGCCGCTCACCGCGACCGCGAGCCGGTCGAAACCCGCGAGGATCCCCCGCAACCGGTTCGCCGCCTCGCCGGCCCGCTCGAGCGAGCTCAAGACGAACCCTCCGGCGCAGCGAGCGCCGCCGCTTCGGCGGCCCGGCGGAGCTCCGATCGCGCGGTCGCATCGCCGCGGCTCGCAGCGAGATCGGCGAGCTCCGCCTTGGCCGAGATCGCGCCGTCCGGGCGTCGGGCCCGCTTGACGCGCACCCGCCGCCCTCGGGTCTCGATCGTCACGGTGTCGCGGGCGAGGATCCGCCGCTCGACCGTCTCGATCCGCACGCCCAGCGTCGTCGTCTCCGCCAGGCACGCCCGGGCGACCGCCTCGACGGCTTCCGGCGCGCAGAGGAGCTGCACCGCACTCGCGAGCCGCCCGGCTTTGCCGACGACTGGCCACTGACAAACGTCCAGAACGTCGGTGCGCGCGCGCAGCCGATCGAGGCCGAGCGCCAGGTCCTCGGCCGGCTGATCGTCCACCTCGAAGCGCAGCACGGCGACCCGCTCGCGACCGGGCCGACGCTCACCGACCTCCGGCACCTCGCCCAAGAGGAGCACGCGGAGCGCGTTCGGCTTACCGGCCAGCTCGCGGCTGCCGAGGCCGTGGCCGGTGGCCGAGAGTCGCATCGGCCGGTCCGGCGGCCGGCAGGAGGGCGCGAGTTCGGCCAGGATCGCCGCACCCGTGGGCGTCACGCGCTCGCCGGGCAAGCCGTCGTCGACCAACGCGAGGCCTTGCAAGAGGCGGGCCGTGGCCGGCGCCGGCACCGGCAAGAGCCCGTGGGCGGTGGCGACACTGCCCGAGCCCAAGGGCAAGGGGCTGACCGACCAGGACGCCGACCCGAGCGTCTCGATGAGGAAGGCAGCGGCCAAGATGTCCACGTAGGAGTCCCAATCGGCGATCTCGTGGAAGTGCACGGCCTCGAGGGGCACCCCGTGGACCGCCGCCTCGGCCTCGCCCAGCCGACGGTAGATCGCTGCGGCGCGCCGTTCGACCGGCTCGTCGAGGCCCGACCGGGCGATCCGCTCGAGGATGTCGGGCAGCGTTCCCGAGGGCGGAGGATCCTCCGCAACGACGACGAAACGGAGCCCGGCAAGGCCGCCGCGCCTGTCGCGCGCGAAGCGGATGTCGAGGCCTCTCGGCAGGCCGCTCCGTCGCAGCTGGTCGAGCAGGCCAGCCTCGAGCTCGGGCCGCGCCTCGACCAGGGCGGCTACGAACATGTCGCCGGCGATTCCGCCCACGGGGTCGAGATGGACGTGGGCGACGGGCTCAGCCGGCACGGCACACCGGCACGACGTAGGGCCCTTCGGGCACGAAGGCCACGTGCGGATCGCCCTGGCGGGCGATCGCTTCGGCGAGCGCCGCCTCGAGCGAGGCCACGATCTCGACCCCGGTGAGCCGCCGCGCCTCGGGGTCGAGCCCGTCGGTGTAGAGCCGGACGCGGGCGGCCCTACGCATCGGCTCCAGCTGCTTTTGGGTCTGCCACTCGTCGATGTCGGCGTGCGGCTTGTTCTCGATGCTCCGCCAGAAGCCGTCGACGCCGAGTTCGACCATGCGCCGCTGGGCCTCCGCGAAGTGCGGCGAGCCCAGGCCTTCGGAACAGGCCGAAGCGATGATCAGATCGCCCCCCGGCTCCAAGATGCCCAAGGGGCCGACCATCCCCTTGACCGTTTGGTAATAGGTTTTGTCGAGCGGATATCCTGCCGCGGAGGTCACCACCGTCCGGAAGCGGCGCGGCAGCTCGACCCGCGCGTAGCGCTCGCAGAACCGCACCGCTTCGAGGTGGCTTTCGACGATCTCGCCGAAGTTCACGAAGGCGAGCCGGCGATGCTCGTCGATCACCGTGTTGAGGGCGAGGGCGCCGCCCAGCATCGCCACGATCGCGAGCTGTTCCTCGTGCAGAGGATTGCCGTCGAGCACGCAGCTCGTCGCCCGCGGATGGCTCATGAAGGCGGCGTTGTGGAAGGTCGTGATGGTCTCGGCGTGCGCCACGCCCGGGGCGATGACTTTGCGGCCACCCGACCAGCCGGCCATGAAGTGCGGCTCGACCAGTCCCGTCGCGATCTTGAGCTCGGCCTCGACCAGCCGTCGATCGAGCCGGACGACGGTGCCACGAGTCGGTGTGCGACCCAGGAAGACGTGATCCTCGTCGGCGGTGGCGACGTGGTTCTCGACGCGAACCTCGCGGAGCAATCCGCGGTCACCCACGATCTCGGCCAACTCTTCTTCCGGCGCGGGCCGGTGGAGCCCGGTCGCGACCAGGATCGTGATGCCCGCGCGTGGCACGCCGGCGGCCAGGAGCCGGTCGATCAGCGGGCGCAGGAACAAACCGTTGGGCACCGGCCGGGTGATATCGCACACCAGAATGCAGGCCGAGCGGCGGCCGCGGGCGAGTTCGACGAGCGCCGGGCAGCCGACCGGCCGATCGAGCGCCCGAGCGACAGCGCCTACCGGGTCGTCGAGAACCGGCATGGGCCGCTTGCGTACGATCGTCGGCACACAGCCGGGGGGCGGCGTCACCCTGAGGGTCCCGCGCCCGTAAAGGAGTTCGATCGGTTCGGACATCGCCGCCACCTCGCTCTCGCGATCTTAGCGGAGCCGGAGGCGACGGGAAGCCACCGCGCGGGGCAGCCTCTGCGGCTCGCGCGGCGCTTTCCGGCCGCGGCTTTCCCTCCTGCGAGCGGGCGGCTGGCCGGCCCAGCCGGGTGCCGCTATGTCCGGCGGCGGACGAGGCGTCGGGGACGGGGCGATCATGGACGGTACGGCACGGCACGGCGGCAAGATCCTCGTTGACCAGCTCGAGGCGCAGGGCGTCGAGCTCTGCTTCGGCGTGCCGGGCGAGAGCTACCTTGCGGTGCTCGACGGGTTCCACGGGCGCAATCGACCCCGCTTCGTGGTCTGCCGCCAGGAAGGCGGGGCGGCCATGATGGCCGAGGCGGTGGGAAAGCTGACCGGCCGGCCGGGCGTGGCGTTCGTGACGCGGGGCCCCGGGGCGACCAACGCCGCGGCGGGGGTCCACGTCGCCCAGCAGGACAGCACGCCCATGATCCTCTTCGTGGGCCAGATCGACAGCACGACCCGGGAGCGAGACGCCTTCCAAGAGGTCGACTACCGGCGGATGTTCGGCGGCATCGCCAAATGGGCGGCGGAGATCGACCGGGTCGAGCGGATCCCGGAGTTCGTTCAGCACGCCGTGTCGACCGCGATGGGCGGTCGGCCGGGCCCGGTCGTCCTGGCCCTGCCCGAGGACATGCTGCACGAGCGCGCCGTCGTCGCCGACGCGCCGCGTTGGCAGGGTGTCGAGATCTGGCCCGACCCGCATGCGCTCGCCCGCCTCGCGGCACGGCTCGCCGATGCCGCGCGGCCGTTCGTGATCGTCGGCGGCAGCGGCTGGACGCCCGGCGCCTGCGCCGATCTCGCGCGGTTCGTCGAAGCCTTCGACCTGCCGGTTGCGGCCGGCTTCCGCCGCCAGGACCTGCTCGACAACGAGCATCCCTGCTACGTGGGCGACATCGCGATCGGGCCGAACCCGGCGCTCGTCGAGCGGATCCGCTCGGCCGACTTCTTGCTCGTGCTCGGCTCGCGGCTCTCCGAGATGACCACCCAGGGCTACACGCTCCTGGGCGTGCCGGATCCGGGGGTGCCGCTCGTTCACGTCCACCCGGACGCCACCGAGCTCGGCCGGGTGTACACCCCCGAGATCGCGATCTGCGCTACCATGCCAGCGATGTGCGCCGCGCTCGCAGCACTGTCGCCGCCGCCGCAACGGCGCTGGGCGGAGGACCGGGCGCGCCTTCGAGCCTCCTACCTCGCCTGGCGAACGCCCACGCGCCATGCGGGCGAGGTGCAGATGGGGCACGTCATGCGTCGGCTCGCCGAGCGGCTCCCGCGCGAGGCGATCGTGACCAACGGCGCGGGCAATTATTGTGCCTGGCCCAACCGGTTCTACAGCTACGGCCCGTTCCGCAGCCAGCTGGCGCCCACTTCGGGCTCGATGGGCTACGGCTTGCCGGCGGCGATCGCCGCCAAGCTCGTCCATCCCGACCGTCCGACGGTCTGCTTCGCCGGGGACGGCTGCTTCTTGATGACCGGCCAGGAGCTCGCGACGGCGGTCCAGTACGGGGTGCGGGGGCTCGTCGTCCTGGTCGTCAACAACGGGATGTACGGCACGATCCGCATGCACCAGGAGCGGGAGTTCCCGGGTCGGGTGAGCGGCACGGCGCTCGTCAATCCCGACTTCGCCGCCTACGCACGCGCGTTCGGCTGCCTGGGCCTCCGAGTGACCCGCGACGCCGAGGTGGACGAGGCGCTCGACCTGGCCCTCGCCCACTCGGGCGTGGCCCTCGTCGAGCTCGTGGTGGACCCCGAGGCGATCACCCCGCGCACGACGCTCTCGGCCATTCGCGAAGCGGCGCTCGCGGCCGGCCGCTGAGCGTCCTCACGGGAGCTGGAGGTCCCTGGGAAGAAGATCGGTCGAGCCGTCTCAGGCGAGGCTCTGCTCGATCCAGTCCTGCAGCTGGCGTTTGGGCAGGGCGCCGACCTTGGTGGCCACCGCGGCGCCGTTCTTGAAGATCATCAAGGTCGGGATGCCCCGCACCCCGTACTTGGTCGGGGTGAGCGGGTTCTCGTCGATGTTGATCTTGACGATCCGGACGCGATCGCCGAGCTCGGCTGCGATGTCGTCCAGATAGGGTGCGATCATCTTGCAGGGGCCGCACCATTCGGCCCAGAAATCGACGACCACCGGCTTGTCGGCCTTGAGGACGTCCTTCTCGAAGCTCGTGTCGCTCGCGTGGAGCACCGACATGGACGTGTTCCGTCTTGGTTGCATCGCGGGGCAGCACCCGCATCACGCCTCTAGCTAAGGAGCCGGCTGCGAGACCGTCAAGGAGGGGCCCCCTGGTGGGGTATCGGTGAGCCGCGCCTCGTCGAGCCATTCGACCGTGGCGGTCTCGGTCCAGACCAGCCCGCAGCGAACGCTTCGGTCCGGAAAACGCCGCGCGAGCAGCGCCCGATAGAGCGCCATCTGGTGGACGTAGGCGGCGGGGGTCGTGGCCGGCCGCCGGCCGGTCTTGAAGTCGACCGCCACGACCTCCCCGGGCGTCACGAGAAGACGGTCGATCCGGCCGCTCACCGGCAGCTCGCCGACCAGCCCGACGATCGCCTGCTCGGCCAGGGCCCCCGGCCCGAAGAGCGGGGCGAGGTCGGGACGGTCGAGGAGCCCGAGGACATTCGCCCGCAACCGCCCGGCTTCTTCGGCCTCGAGGTCGGCGGCGAAGCGGGCGAGGAAGCGGTCGAGGGCGGCCGGCCGATCGGCGGGGCGGAGGCCGGGCAAAAGCTCGAGCAGACGGTGGACCAGCGTGCCGAAGCGCCGCCGGCGCACAGCTTCCGCACCCGCCTGTCGGCCCGGCGGTTCGGGCTCCGGGAGCACCCGCGAGGGGACGAGCGGCCGCGGCGGGCGCGGCTCGACGGGCGCCGCACGGTGCAGCCAGTCGGGCAGCGACACCACCGGCGGCGGGGCCGCAGGCTCCGCTGCGGCCGACGCGGTCGCCCCGGTGGCATAGCGCAGGATCGGCCCCGGGAACGCCTCGCCGAGCGTGTGCCCCTCGATCCGTTCGACGCCGGGAAGGCGCTCGAGCGCAGCCCGCACGGCCGCGTGCCAGGAGCCTTCCACTTTGCTCGAGTTCTTGCCGGTGGCAGCGGCCTTGGCTGTGGTCCGGTCGTGCCAGCCGGTGACGATCAGCCGCTCGGCGGCGCGTGTGAGCGCCACGTAGAGGAGCCGCCGCTTCTCCTCGGCGTCGAGGCGCTCGTCGGCCTCGATCAGCGACAGCGTGAACGGCTCGGCGTCATCCTTGGCCGGGCGCCAGAAGGGCAGCTCGTACCCCGGGTCTTCGAGATCGGGTCGACCCCAGAGAACGCGGCCGCGCTTGGGGGCGCCGTGGGGGCCGGCATCGGCGAGGATCACGATCGGCGCCTCGAGGCCCTTGGCCCCGTGGATGGTCGAGACCCGGACGAAGGCGCCCGCCTTCTCGGGGTCCCGCTTGAGCTCTCCCTCGTCGAGCCGGAACCAGGCGAGGAATCCCCGGAGCGAGGCCGGATGACCCTGCTCGTAGGCGAGGGCCTGACCCAGGAACGATTCGATCGGATCGAGAGCTTCGGGCCCGAGCCGCTCGAGGATCCGCCGGCGGCCGCCGTCGGCGCCGAGGATCCAGGTGTAGAGCTCGAAGGGCGGCAGGAAGTCGGCCCGCCGCAGCCAGCCTTCGAGACGGCCGTAGGCGCGGCGGAACGGGCCATCCTCGCGATCCGCCGCGGCGCGGGCCCGCAGTCGCTCCAAGAGCGAGAGCGCCCCGCGGTCGTGGGCGAGTTCGAAGAGCTCCTCCTCGCCGAGCCCGAGGAGCGGGCTCTTGAGCAGGCAGGCGAGGGCCAAGTCGTTCTCGGGCAGGAGAAGCACCTCGCCGAGTGCCAGGAGATCCTGCACCGCCAGATGGCGCGCGAGCGCCAGCCGGTCGGCGCCGGCCACGGGCACGCCGGACCGTTTGAGGGCGCGCACGATCCGTTCCTGGACCGTTCCGCGCCGGCTCAGGAGCACGAGCACGTCGCCCGGTCGGATCGGGCGGCCCGAGGCGGGCAGCCGCTCGCCCTCCTCGAGCCAGCGGGCGACTTCGCGAGCGATCGCCTCGGCTACGATCTGCTCGCCCTCGACCGTTCGACGCGGCTCGTCCGGCAGCGCCCAGGGCTCGTCCGAACCCGCCTCCCGCGGCGGCAGGGCGAGCGGCCAGAGCTCGACGATCCCGGCCCGGCCCGCCCGCTCGCTTTCGTGCCGCAAGGGCGCGTCGGCGACGCCCTCGCGCAGCGCCGGATCGGCGAACACCGCGTCGACGAGCTCGAGGATCGCCGGCACCGAGCGGAAGGAGCGGTCGAGGAGCGCTGTTTCGACCGGCCGGTGCGCGGCCGCTGCGCGCTCCAGAATTCGCTCGCGCACGGCGCGGAAATTGGCCAGATCCGCGCCCTGGAACCGATAGATCGATTGCTTCTCGTCGCCCACGACGAAGAGCGTGCGCGGGGCCGTCCGTGCGCCTGCGCCGGCGAAGAACTCCTCGGTGAGCCGCTCGACGATCTCCCACTGCGCCGGGCTCGTGTCCTGTGCCTCGTCGACCAGGACGTGGTCGATCCGTGCATCGAGCCGAAACAGCACCCAGTGGCGCTCACCCGGATCGGCGAGCAAACGACGAGCGTGCTCGATCAGATCGTCGAAGTCGAGGGCGGCCCGATGCGCCTTGAGCTCCTCGTAGCGGTCGAGCACCGCGAAGGCCAGGATCAGCATCGCCTCGGTCTTGGCGAGGGTCAGCTGGCGGCGTAGAGTGTCGTCCACCTCCAGGATGCGGGCCTGCTCCCGGATCAGCGCGCGAAACAGCTCGGGATGGCGCTCGGCGAGCGCCTTGCTCATGAGGAAACCTTCTCGGAGGGCGACTCCGTCGCTACCGACGAAGGCGCGGCGATAGTCCTCGAAGAGACGCAGGCGGTCCGCGGGTACCGCCTCGATCCAGGCGGCGATCTTGCACGCGCGCTCGCCGTCGCGCCGGCCGCCCCCACGCAGCACCTCGGCCGCTCGGGCCAGGCGCTGCGCGTCGAACACCCCGTCGGCACAGGCTCGCTCGACGACGCGGCCCGGCGGTAGACCGGGCTCGGCCTTGAGTGCCCGGGCCACCGCCGCGAGCAGCCCGTCGAGGCCGCCATGCGCGTCGCGGGCCCGCTGCAGCTTCGTGCGGGAAGCCGATACCTCGGCCACGAGCTCTTCGATCGAGGAGTCGGCGAGCCAGACGGCGAGATCGGCAACGGCCCGACCGAGCCGACCGGGATCCCGGGCCGCCTCGGCCAGGACCTGCGCGCTCGCCTCCCGCCCGAGTTCGGCCGCGTCGCGCTCGTCGATCGGCTCGAAATGCGGCGGGACACCGGCCTCGATCGGGAAACGGCGCAGCAAGCTCTGGCAGAAGGCGTGGATCGTGGCGATTTCGAGGCCGCGGGGAAGGTCCAGCACGCGGGCGAGGAGCCCACGCGCCTCGGTCCGCTCGCGTTCACGCGCCGGCCTGCCGAGCAGAGCCGCGAGATCGGCTTCGAGCGCGGCCTCGTCGAGCACGGCCCACTCGGCGAGCCGTTGCTCGATCCGTTGGGTCATCTCGGCGGCGGCCGCCTTGGTGAAGGTGATCGCGAGGATCCCCTCGGGGTCCGCTCCGGCGAGCAGGAGCCGCAAGATCCGGTCGGTCAGGACCCGCGTCTTGCCGGTTCCGGCATTGGCCGTCACCCACACCGAACGGCGCGGATCGGCCGCGCGCCGCTGGGCCTCGGTCGGCGGGCGCGGGCTCGCCGTCCCCTCCGCACTCAACCCGGGTCTCCCGTCGGCTCGCTGCCCCACCATTCGGCGGTGCGCGCAAGGTGGTCGAAGGGATCGTCGCCACGGGCGATCTCGGGCCGCGGGATCGGCCGATAGGCGGTCCCGGGCTCGGCGAAGTGGGCGAGCAGGCGGCCGACCCCCTCACGGGCCGCACCCACGAGCTCTTCCACCCGGTCGATTCGGCGGATCTCGGGACCTGCCAGGGTACCGGTCGAGGGGCGCAACGAAAGGTAGAACAGCTCCTCCGCGAGCCGGGCCGGGACTTCGGGGAAGCCGCCTTCGGCTGCGATCCAGGCCTCGAGCACGAGTTGTGGCTCGCGGCCGCTGCGCACCTCCTCGCTCTTCGGCAGGGTGCCGCTCTTGTAATCGAGGATGGCGAGCCGGCCGTCCCGGCCGATCTCGATCCGATCGGCGCGGGCTCGAATGCGGAAGGGCCCACCCGGACCCTCGACGGTGACCGCCCCCTCGAGCTCGGCCCAAATCCGCGCCACCTCAAGGCGCCGCTCGCTCTCCCAGCGGGCCAGAGCCTCGGCGAGCCGGTCGAAGCGTGGGCGCCAGAGAGCGCACACCTGCGGATGGTGGGTTTCGGCCGCGAACCGATCGGCGCCGATCTGTTGCAGCGCCTCGACCAGGTTCGGGGGCAACCGTTCGCGGTGGAGGCGCACCCAGTCGGCCAGGATCCGGTGCAGCAGCACGCCCCGCTCGGCAGCGCCGGGTTCGGCGTCGATCGGATCGAGCGGCTGGAGATCCAGGATCCGGCGGGCGTAGAAGCGGTAGGGATCGCGCAAGAGGTCGCGCAGGTCGCTCACCGAAAAATCCCGCGGCCGGGCCGCGGCGGGCGGGCGGGGCGCCGGTCGCCGCACCGGCCGTGGCCATCGGCCCGTCGGCTCGTCGAGCCGGGCCGGCCAGCCGAGGCGTTCGGGGCTCGGCCGGACACGGTCGCGTGCCCGCTCCCGCGCGAGCACGGCCTCGAGCCGGACGAGCCAGCGCGAGGCGGTGCGTGGGGTGCCGGTCTCGTCTTTCTGCGCCCGCGAGAGGACGACCGCGGGCCCGGAGGCGGCCTGGACGAAATCGTGGGCGGCGATGCCGATCGCCTGCTCGACCGGCGGCAGGCCCAGGCTCGCGCGCATCCGGCGATTGAGCCAGGGGCCGGATTCGACGGCGCCCGGCCACGCCCCCTCGACCAACCCGCCGAGACACACGAGGTCGGCACTCACGAGCCGGCTCTCGAGCGGGCCCAAGATGGCGAGCCGAGGATGGCCGGGCGCGCGCCGGCGCACCGCTCGACCGGCCATCAGCACGGCCAGGAGGGCGGGCCAGGCGCCGGGCGGGATCGGGCCCAGGACCGGTAGGGCCTCGCGCAGCTCGGCGAGGAAGCCGGCCGCTGCCTCGCCCGCTTCTTCGGCCCAGAGCTCGTCCGGCTCACCGGCCTCGTTCCGGGCGAGCCACTCGGCGAACGCCAGGTGGGCCTCGAAGAGAGCCAGGGGATCGACGCTCGGCCGGGCGGCCAGGATGCGGGCCGTCTCGCTCGCCTCGACGAGCTCCCGGAGCCAGCGGGCCAGCTCTTCTTTGGGGACGGGCGCGGGCCAGCGCTCGTCCGGCAGGTCGTCGAGTGCGTCGAGGATGCCCGGAAGGCCGCCCGACATGCGGGGGCCGCGCAGGAGTACCCGATCGAGGGCCCGGACCCTTCGCCGGAACTCGCGCCGGCCGAGCCCGCCCTGGGCGAGCGGATGGCCGAGGGCCGCGAGCAGCGGCACGGGCGGCGCCTCCTCGACCAGCACCCGTGCGGTCAGCAAGAGGAAGGTCCCGGGCGGCGTCTGGTCGAGGGGCGTGCCGGCGCTGTCGTCGATCGCGACGTCCCAGCGGGCGAGCTCGGCTGCCACCCGGCGGGCGAGGTTCCGATCGGCGGTGACGAGCACGGCCCGACGTTCCGGCGTTTCCAGGGCCTCGCGCAGGCGGATGGCGAGCGCCAGGGCCTCCTCGCCCAAATCGCGCGCCTCGACGAGCTCGAGGCCGTCGAGTGCGGCGGACGGCAGCGGCTCCTCGGCGCGAGCCGCCGCGCCGTCGCCCGCGGGGGTGCGGACCACGCGCCGCCACAGTGCCGCCCGCCCGACCCGGCTCGCGCTTCGACCGTCGAGCCCGGGGCTCGTGAGCTCGACCACCTCCTCCGGGCGCAGGTCGAGTCGCTCGAGCAGGCGGTGGAGTGCCCATTGCGGGTGGGCCGGCGGAAGAGCCGCCCTCTCCGCGGCCGGGAGCTCGCGATCCAGGCCGGGAAGTACCACGAGACCGTCGGGCAGGCGGGCGACGACCCCGAGCAGCCGGGCCACGGCCGGGATCGTCCCGGTGACACCGGCGGCGACGATCGGCCGAGCGGGTGGCCGGCTCGACCAGCGCGCGGCCACGGAATCGAGGAGTCGGCGCCGCCGCTCGGCGGGTTCGAGCGCGCCTTCGGCGCGTAGCAGCTCGGGCCAGCTCTCGCGGAGGACCGCGAGGAAGCGCAGGGTCCGCTGCCAATGCTCGGCGAGCTCTTCCGGGACGAGGCCGTCGAGCCGGTCGAGCCCGACCTCCTCGTCCTGCAGCTCGTCGAGCAACCCTTCGAGCTCGCCCGCGAGGCGGATCGCCTGCTCGAGGCTGGTCGCCTCGCGTGCCGAGACGAGTCGGGTGAGGAGGAGGCGGCGGCGGAGCGCCGGCAGGGCCGGGGGGAGCTCGAGCGCGATCTCGGGGTCGAGAACGAGCTCGGCCTCGTCCGGCTCACCCACCGGCACGAGGCGCGGCAAGAGCAGGGGCCGACCCTCGGCAACTTTCAAGAATGCCGCCCGGGCCGCGAGGCAGGCGCGGCGGCTGGGCAGGAGGAGGAGTGTCTCGGCGAGCCGCTCCTCGCCGCGTGCGAGCAAGTGTTCGGCGAGCCGCTCGAGGAAGGGCTCGCCCGCGGCGATGGTCGCTACCCCGGCCACGGGGTCCGCCTCAGCCGCCCACCACCCCGGGACGGTGCCGGGCGCACCACGCGGCGACCGGCGCGAGCGCGGGATGGGCGAGGTTGTGGGCGAGCCAGCGTTCGACCTGCGGCAGGAAGGCCCGGTAGCCCGGTTTGCCACCGGGGCCGGCGAGCCGGGTGAAGACCGCCAGGATGCGCATGGCGCGCTGCGCTCCGAGGATCGCCGTCGCCCGCTCGAAGGTCGGATCGTCGAGCTCCGGGCGGGCGGCGCGCAGCCCCGTGGCGAGACGCCGGGCGAGCCCAGGCGAGACGTCGCGCCGGACGTCTTGAAGCAACGAGACGAAGTCGTACAGGCAAGGTCCCGCGAAAGCATCCTGGAAGTCGATGACTGCGAGCCGGTCGTCGTCGAGGACCATGAGATTGCGGCAATGGAGGTCGCGGTGGACGAAGACCTGCGGCCCCACGCACGCCATGGGTAGCACGGCGCTCCATGCCTCGCGGAACTCGGCCACCGCGGTGGGCCCCAGGTGCGGGGTGACCTGCTCGAGAAAGAGCCCGAGCTGGTCGAGCAGGGTCGGCGGGTCGAGCGGCGGGAGGAAGGCGGGGGCTGGGCACTGGAAGGCGAGGAGGAGCTCGAGTGCCCGACCGTAGAGCAAGCTCTCGCGCGCCGGGCTCGACGCTGCTTCGTCGAGATGCCGATCGCCCAGATCCTCGAGCAGCGCGAGCCGGGCCCGCGGATCTGCACCGAGCACCGCGGGAACCCGCACCCCCCGGCCGGCGAGCCAGTCGCGGACCTCGAGCCAACGCTCGAGCGGGGAGGGCCCGCAATCCATGAGCAACGCGGTCCGGCCGTCCCGCCCGACGAGCCGTTCGTAGCGTCGGGTCGAGGCGTCGCCGACGAGCGGCCGGCGCTCGGCTGAGGCCCAGCCGGCGGCTGCCAGGAACGCGGCGATCACGCCTGCCCGCTCGCCCAATCCGCCACCTCTTCGAGCCGGGCGGACCAACTCGGCCCGGCCTCGAGCTCCGCCCGTCGTCGCTCGGGCGCTCGAGGGTCGGGCAGATGGAGCCGAACCGTCAACCGGTCGGCGGGGAGTCGCCCGCCCGCCCGCTCTGGCCACTCGACGAGCAGCGCACCCTCCGCGAGGGCTTCCTCGAGCCCGAGCTCGTCGAGCTCACCCGGCTCGCGGATGCGGTAGAGGTCGGCGTGAGTCACGGTGAGGCTCGGCAGTGCGTAGCGCTGGACGAGCGTGAAGGTCGGGCTCGGCACCTCGATCGGCGCGCCCGCGAGCGCGTGGATCAGGCCGCGGGCGAGCTCGGTCTTGCCGGTGCCGAGCTCGCCCTCGAGGCCGATCAGATCGCCCGGGCGAAGCAGCGCGGCGAGCCGGGCGGCGAGCGCGCCGGTCGCGGCGCGGTCGGCGAGGTCGACGACGAGACGGCCCCGCGGCTCAATAGCGGTAATGCTCCGGCTTGTACGGGCCCTCGATCGGCACGCCGATGTAGGCGGCCTGCTTGGGCGTGAGCTTGGTGAGCTTGACGCCGAGCTTGGCGAGGTGCAGAGCCGCCACTTTCTCGTCGAGCCGCTTCGGCAGCGTGTAGACCTTGTTCTCGTACTTCTCGTGGTGGTTCCAGAGCTCGATCTGCGCGAGCGTCTGGTTGGAGAAGGAGGCGGACATCACGAAGCTCGGGTGACCAGTGGCGCAGCCGAGATTGACGAGCCGGCCTTCGGCCAACAAGATGATGCGCTTACCGTCCGGGAACTCGATCTCGTCGACCTGCGGTTTCACGTTGTGCCAGCGGAAGTTCCTGAGCGCGGCGACTTGAATCTCGCTGTCGAAATGGCCGATGTTGCAGACGATGGCCCGATCCTTCATCTGCCGCATGTGGTCGAGGGTGATGACGTCGACGTTGCCGGTCGCGGTCACGAAGATGTCGCCGCGCGGTGCCGCGTCGTCCATCGTCGTGACCTCGTAGCCCTCCATGGCCGCTTGCAACGCGCAGATCGGGTCGATCTCGGTGACCAGCACCCGGGCGCCGGCACTCCTCAGGCTCGCGGCCGAACCCTTGCCGACGTCGCCGTAGCCGCAAACCACCGCGACCTTGCCGGCCAACATGACATCGGTCGCCCGGCGGATCCCGTCCACCAGGCTCTCCCGGCAGCCGTAGAGATTGTCGAACTTCGACTTGGTGACCGAATCGTTCACGTTGATCGCCGGGAACGGCAGCTCGCCCTTTCGTTGCAGCTCGTAGAGCCGATGGACCCCGGTCGTGGTCTCCTCGCTCACCCCGCGGATGGAGGCGAGCGCGCGGCCGTACCAGCCCGGCCGCTCGGCGATCCGCCGGCGGATCGCGGCGAACAGCACTTCCTCCTCCTCGCTCGTCGGATGAGCGAGGACCGAGGAGTCGCGCTCGGCCCGGCTGCCCAGCACGACCAGGAGGGTCGCGTCGCCACCGTCGTCCAGGATCAGGTTCGGCAGGCCGCCATCGCTCCACTCGAAGATCCGATGGACGAACTCCCAATATTCCTCGAGGCTCTCCCCCTTGCGGGCGAACACCGGCACACCGCGGGCAGCCATCGCGGCCGCGGCGTGGTCCTGGGTCGAGAAGATATTGCAGGACGCCCAGCGCACCGTCGCACCCAGGTGCAACAGGGTTTCGATCAGCACTGCGGTCTGGATCGTCATGTGCAGGCAGCCGGCGATCCGCGCACCGCGCAGCGGCTGGAGCGGCCCGTACTCTTCGCGGATCGCCATGAGGCCCGGCATCTCGGTCTCGGCGATCGCGATCTCCTTGCGCCCCCATTCGGCGAGTGCGAGGTCGGCCACGTGGAAGTCCTGCGATGCGGTCATGAGCCTCTCTCTGGCGGATCCCCGAACGGTCGGACGCGCACTCGGGCGGCCGGAACCGGCCCGCGGGCTTAAACCACGAGGCCGGTCCGCGCGGCAAGCCGGTCGGCCGGCCGGGGCTGCCCCGGCCTCTCCCTCACTCTTCGTCGAAGCCACGCGCGACGAGGTCGGCCAAGGCCTCGAGCGCGGCTGCGGCTTGCGGCCCCGTGGCGGTCAGCCGGAGCACCGAGCCGGTCGCGGCGGTCAGCATCATGAGGCCGAGGATCGAAGTGCCGGCCACTTCGAGCTCGTCCTTGGCGACGCGGACCTGGGCATCGAACCGTTCGGCGAGCTTCACGAAGCGGGCAGCGGCACGGGCGTGCAAGCCGAGCCGGTTGACCACCGTGACCTCGCGGGCGGGCGGTGGCTCCACCATTCGACTTCAGTTCCGATCGACCACCAGGAGCTGGCTCGCGACGTTGATGTATTTGCGACCGGCCTCCTGGGCGGCGGCGACCGCCGCTGCCAAAGGCTCGCTCGCGCGCACCGAGGCGAGCTTGATCAGCATCGGCAGGTTGACGCCGGCCACCACTTCGATCCCCGGTCGGTCCATCGTCGAGATCGCGAGGTTGGAGGGTGTCCCGCCGAACATGTCGGTGAGGATGACCACGCCTTGGCCGCTGTCGACCTCGCGTACGGCTTGAACGATCTCGGCGCGCCGGCGTTCGATGTCGTCGTCGACGTCGATGCAGATCGCCCGGGCCTGCGGCTGGGGCCCGACCACGTGCTCGACCGCCGCCAAGAACTCCGCAGCCAGCCGCCCGTGGGTGACGAGCACGAGGCCGATCATCGCGGGGGGTCCGGGGTCTCGCCACCACCAGCGGGAAGGTCGCGGTGCACGACCAGGGGCTGCCAGCCGGCGGCGCGCAACCGACCCGCCAGCTCCTCGGCGAGCGCGACGGAGCGATGTCGGCCGCCTGTGCAGCCGATCGCGATCGTGAGGTAGCTCTTCCCCTCGGCGCGATAGCGCGGCAGGAGCGGCATCAAGAGAGCCTCCAGCCCGTTCACGGTGCGGCTCCAGTCGGGGTCCTGCTCGACGTGGCGCCGCACCGCCGGGTCGAGCCCGGTGAGCGGGCGCAGCGCCTCCACATAGTGCGGATTGGCGAGGAATCGAGCATCGAAGACGATGTCGGCCTCGCGCGGCAGGCCGTTGCGGAAGGAGAAGGACAGCACGGTCAAGGTGAGCCGACCCTCCGCCTGCGGCCCGAGTTCGGCGACGATCTGCCGACGCAGCTCGGCGAGCGAGGTCGTGCTCGTGTCGATGACCAGATCTGCCGCCGCCTTGAGCGGCGCCATCAGCACCCGCTCGCGGGCGATCCCGTCGCTCACCGGCCGGTCCTGGGCGAGCGGATGGCGGCGTCGGCTCTCGGTGTAGCGGCGCTGTAGGACATCGTCGTCGCATTCGAAGAAGACGAGCCGGATCGGCGTCGAAGCCTCCGCGCGGAAGCGCTCGACCTCGCGCACGAGCTCGCCGGGCACGAGGCCGCGGGTGCGGCTGTCGACCCCGACCGCGAGGGGCCGCTCCGGGGGCTCGTCCGACCGCAAGACGCGGGTGAGGAGCTGGAAGGGCAGGTTGTCGACCGCCTCGTAGCCGACGTCCTCGAGGATCTTGAGGCAGGAGCTGCGGCCCGCCCCCGACATGCCGGTCACCACGACGATACGGGTCACGGCGACTCCATGGCGAGGCGCGCCACGAGCACGGTCCGCAGCCGGGCGAGCGCCGAAGCTTCGCGGCAGACGAGTGCCACGCGGGGGAGGGCCACCCCGAGCAGGTGCTCGACCCGTGGCAGCGGGAGCCGCACGCCGACGCGTCGCCGGCAGTCGACCAGGAGATCGAGGGGTTGGGCGGCGAGCGCCGGAAGGCGGAACAGGCCCTGGCCCCGCAGCTCGATCAGCCCCTCGTGGGCCACCGGCCGCGCGACCAGCCGCCCGTCCCGGGCCTCGAGCCGGACGAGATCGTCGGCCAAGAGGTCGGCGCCGGCCTCGAGGAGGCGGAGCAAGAGGTCGGACTTGCCGCTCGTCGGCGGGCCGCGCAGCAGGATCCCGCGGCCGAGCCAGCGGGCGCAGACCGCCTGGACGGCGATCGAGGCCGGGGGTGCGGCTCCGCTCACCGGGCGGCCTCCGGCCGTCCCGCCAAGATCGCGTGGACCTTGGCGCGGTCGGGGCAGGTTCTGAGCGCGTTGCGGAACTCCTCCTCGCGCAACAGGCGGGCGATCCGGGCGAGCGCCTTGAGATGGTCGGTGCCGGTGCCTTCCGGCGCCAAGAGGAGGAAGACCAGGTCGACGGGCGCGCCGTCGACCGCCTCGAAGTCGACCGGTTTGGCGAGCCGCGCGAAGAAGCCCGTGAAGCTCGCGAGCCCGGGGACCCGCGCGTGCGGGATGGCGATGCCCTCGCCGAGCCCGGTGGTCCCGAGCCGCTCGCGCTGCAGGAGCGCCTCGAGGATCACCTCGGCGTCGACGCCGGTCACCCGGGCCGCGGCCTGGGCGAGGCTGCGCAACACCTGGCGCTTGCTCGTCGCCTTGAGGTCGAGCAGAACGCGGTCGGGGGTCACGAGGCTGCCGAGGTCGATCACCGGCGAGCCTCCGCACCTGGCGACGGGGCGGGCGCGGCACCGGCCCGCGACTGGCGGGGCGGGCTCACGAGGCGAGCGCCTTGGCCCGGCGCCGCTGGACCGAAGAGGCGATGCCGAGCGATTCGCGGTATTTGGCGACGGTGCGCCGGGCGATCACCACGCCGCGTTCGCGCAAGACGGCGACGATCTGGTCGTCGGAGAGCACGGCGTCGCCGGATTCGCCTTCGATGAGTCGGCGGATCTCCTGGCGGATCGCCTCGGCGCTGTGGCTCTCACCCCGCTCGGTCGCGGCGATCGCGGTGGTGAAGAAGTAACGCAGCGGGAAGGTCCCGAGCGGGGTCGCCACGTATTTGTCGGCGGTGGCGCGGCTCACCGTACTCTCGTGCAGGCCGGTGTCCTCGGCGATGTCGCGCAGCACGAGCGGCCGCAGGCCGGCCGGTCCGCGCTCGAGGAAGCCGAGTTGGCGGGCGAACACGGCGCGGGTGACGCGCAGGATGGTGCGCGCCCTCTGGTCGAGCGCTTTCACGAGCCAGCTCGCCGCCTGGTACCGCTCCGAGAGGAACTCGCGCTCGCGCCGCTCGCGGCAGCGCCGGCTGATCTCGGCATAATAGCTCCGATCGACCAGGAGCCGCGGCAGCGTCGCCGGGTCGAGCTCGACCCGCCAGCTGCGCCGGCCGGTCCGCCGGACGATCACGTCCGGCACGACCTCCACGGGCTCGGGCGGCGCGTGCGAGAGCCCGGGTCGCGGGTCGAGCCGCTTGATCTCGGCGATCATCTCCTTGACGTCGTCGAGGTCGACCCGACAGACGCGTTGCAGCGCGGCGAAGTCGGCTCGGGCGACGAGCGGCAGATGCTCGAGTAGTGTCGCCATCGCCGGGTCGAGTCGATCCCGCTCGGCGAGCTGCGCTGCGAGGCACTCCTCGAGGGTGCGGGCCCCGCAGCCGACCGGCTCGCAGCGCAGGATCGCGGCGCGCGCCGCGGCCACGTCCGCTTCGGACGCGCCCAGGGCAGCAGCGAGTTCGCGATCGCTCTCGCGCAGATAGCCGTCCTCGGCGAGCCAGTGGACGAGCTGCTCGGCGAGCCCGGCGACCGTGGGCGAGAGCCTCCGGCGGGCGAGTTGGCCGCGCAGATGCTCCGCCAGGCTCGGGGGGCGAACGAGCCGGCCTTCGAGCCCCGCCTCGCCTTCCTCGCCCGGGCGGGCCCCACGTCGCTCGACCCGCAACCGCCGGTCGGCTGCGACCGGGGCACCGGGCGCGGCCCAACCCTCGTCCTCGCCGCCGCGTCCGGGAGCGAGCGAGGGGCGGCCCGAGAGTGCCGGTTCGCGCTCGACCGGCGGTGCGGCGCGGCGCTCGGTTTCGGCGCGGACGAGGAAGGGGTTGTCTGCGAGCTCTTTGTCGAGGACCGTCTGGAGCTCCAGATTGTTGAGCTGGAGGAGGCGGATCGCCTGCTGGAGCTGCGGTGTGAGGACGAGCCCCTGGCTCTGGCGAACCTCGAGGCGGAGACCCAAGCTCACGGCACCGCTCCGGCCTCAGAGGGAAAACCGGTCGCCGAGATAGACGCGCCGCACCAACGGGTCGGCGACGATCTCGGCCGGCGTGCCCTCGCGCAGCAGGCGCCCCTCGTGCAAGATGTAGGCCCGGTCGATGATCGCGAGCGTGTCGCGGACATTGTGGTCGGTGATCAAGACGCCGATGCCACGTTCCTTCAAATGGGCCACGAGCGCGCGGATCTCGCCCACGTTGATCGGATCGATCCCGGCCAAGGGCTCGTCGAGCAGCATGTAGCGGGGTCGCGCGGCGAGCGCGCGGGCGATCTCGACCCGGCGGCGCTCGCCGCCGGACAGCGCGAGCGCCGAGGAGCGGCGCAGCCGAGCGAGGCCGAACTCCCCGAGCAGCTCTTCGAGCCGGCGGGCCCGTTCGGCCTTCGAGGGCTCGTGCAGCTCGAGCACCGCGAGGAGGTTTTCCTCCACGCTCAAGCCGCGGAAGATCGAGGCCTCTTGCGGCAGGTAGCCGACACCCAGCCTGGCCCGCCGGTACATCGGCAGCCGCGTGACGTCGGCGCCGTCCAACAGGACCCGTCCGCTGTCCGGGGCGATCAGTCCGGTCAAGATGTAAAAGGAGGTGGTCTTGCCCGCGCCGTTCGGCCCGAGCAGGCCCACGGCCTCGCCCGGGGCCACGTGCAGGGTCACCGAATCGAGGACGCGCCGGCCCCTGTAGCTCTTCGAGACCGCCTCGCACCCCAGTGCCGCCGCCGGCCACGACGCCGCGGCAGCGCGCTGCACCCGCGCCTCGGTCTCGCGCGTCACCCGCTCCGCGATCTCCGCGACCACCGTCGCCACAGCCCGGAAGCTCCCGCCTCAGCGCGCCGGTCGCTCCCGCGGCGGTTCGGCCGCCGTGGGACGACCTTGGGCCTGCCCCTCCTTGGGCACGAACAGGGCCCGTACGCGCTCACCCGGCGAGCCGCCCGCCCTCGCCGCCCGGACCACCGCGGTCCCGGTAGCGAGGTCCATCTCGAGCTGCCCGCCACGGACAACATTGTCGCCTCTGGTTAAGACCACGTTACCTTCGAGGCGGATCGTGCCGGCTTCCGGGTCGTAGACGCCGCGGTCGCCTTGCGCGGTCTGTCCGGGCTCGACGACCACCACCCGCCCGCTGGCCTCGATCCGCCGGATGCCCTGGCCGGCGCCCGGCCGCTCCTCACCGTAAAACACCTTGAGCTCGTCGGCTCGAAGCGAGCGCTCGCCCTGGGTCGCGTCGACGTTGCCGGAGAACACGGCCAGCCGTTCGGCTTGGCGGACCACGAGGCTGTCGGCGACGATCTCGATCGGCGTGGTCTTGTCTTGACCGGGCAGGATCGGTTGGGCTCGACCGGCCGCCGCGGCCGAGACGAGCGCCGCGCCCAGGAGGAGGGCGGCGAGCGGGAGCGTTCGGCGCTCAGGCAATGCCGGCCCTCAGGCAGTCGTGGAGATGCAGGGCACCGACCGGGCGGCCCTCCTCGGTGATGAACAGCACGGTGATCGGTCGGCTCGGATCGTTCATGAGGGCCACCGCCTCGACGGCGAGCGCCCGACCCTCGATCGTCCGTGGGTTCGGCGTCATGATGTCGCGGGCCCGCTGCGCCAGGAGGTCGTCGGTCAGGTGGCGGCGCAGATCACCGTCGGTGACGATGCCGACGAGCCGGCCCTCGCCGTCGACCACGCCCACGCAACCGAGGCAGCCCCGGGTCATCTCGAGGACCGTTTCGCGGGCGCTCGCGTCGAGGCCGACCAGCGGGACTTGCTCACCCCGACGCATGATCTGCTCGACCCGGAGGAGCTGGGCGCCGAGCTTGCCGCCGGGGTGGAAGACGGCGAACTGCCGGGCGCTGAAGCCGGACCGCTCGAGCAGGGCCACGGCGAGCGCGTCACCGAGCGCGAGCATGCAGGTCGTCGACGTCGTGGGGGCCAAGCCCATCGGGCAGGCCTCGGCGAGCTGGGGCAGGACGATCGCCAGGTCGGCCGCCTCGGCGAGCGTGCTCGGCGCGCGGCCGACGACGGCCACGAGCGGGATGGCGAAGCGCCGCGTGTAGAGGGTGAGATCCTTGAGCTCGCTGGTCTCGCCCGAGTTGGAGAGGGCGAGCACCGCGTCTTCGGCCGTGATCATGCCGAGATCGCCGTGGCTCGCCTCGGCCGGGTGGACGAAGAGTGCGGGCGTGCCGGTCGAGGCGAGGGTCGCGGCGATCTTGCGCGCCACGTGGCCGCTCTTGCCCATGCCGGTCACGACCACCCGACCGGCCACGCCGGCCAAAAGGTCCACCGCTGCCGCGAAGCTTTCGCCGATCGCGCGCTCGAGGGCCACGAGCGCCTCGGCTTCGGTCCGCAGCACCCGGCGTGCGGCGTCCAAGGCGCGCCGATCGGCATCCGGATCGCGCCCGCGAGGGGAGGTTTCGGCGCGGCGCCGCGTGAGCAGAGCGCGATTCTCTCGCACGACGTCGTTTCCTCCGCGCGCTTGTGCGGCCGTGGCCGGACCCCGCCCTGGGAGCGGCGGGAGTATGGGAAGGCCTCCCGACATCGTCAACGCGGCCTCCGGCGGTCCGCTCGCTCAGTGTGCGAACGGATCGAGCGCCCCGAAGCCGGCGAGGTCGAGCTCGACCCGCACCGGCAAGAAGGCCATGCAAGCCTCGGCGAGGGCCCGTCGCTCCTCGCGCTCGAGCATCGCCTCGAGCCGCTCCTTGAGCGCGTGGAGGTACGCGACGTCGCTCGCGGCGTAGCGGAGCTGCGCCTCACCCAGGTTCTCCGCACCCCAATCCGAGCTCTGCTCGGTTTTCGAAAGCTCCACCCCCAAAAGCTCGCGGCAGAGGTCCTTGAGGCCGTGCCGGTCGGTGTAGGTCCGCGCGAGCTTGCTCGCGATCTTGGTGCACCAGACCGGCGCGCAGGCGATCCCCAGGTGGCGACGGAGCATGGCCAGGTCGAAGCGGGCGAAGTGCAAGAGCTTGAGCCGGGTCGGGTCGGAGAGCAGGGCGGCGAGCCGGGGCGCGGCGCGCTGGCCGCGCTCGATCTGGACGAGATGGACCGTGCCGTCGCCGTCGGTGAGCTGCACGAGGCAGAGCCGGTCGCGCTGCGGGTCGAGGCCCATGGTCTCGGTGTCGACCGCGATCACCGGCCCGAACCCGAGCCCTTCCGGCAGATCCCCGCGATGCAGGACCGGTTTCATCACCGCCCGTGCACCACCGGCCGGTCCCCGGCCGCTGCGGTCGATGGTGCCCAGGAGAGGACTCGAACCTCCACGCCCTTGCGGGCGCTAGCACCTGAAGCTAGTGCGTCTACCAATTCCGCCACCTGGGCTCCGGACGGCCTCCTTAGGCGGAGCACCGCCGACCGTCAATCGGCCGGTGCCGGTCGTCCGCGACCGGCCGTCCGCCCAACAGATCGGGACCGCCTCGATGCGCGACAAGGTCGTCACGGTGTTCGGTGGCGCCGGCTTCATCGGCCGCCACGTGGTCAAACGGCTCGCCGCCAAGGGGGCGACCGTCCGGGTGGCGACCCGCTCGCCCGAAGCCGCGGGCCACCTCCTGCCGATGGGCGAGGTCGGCCAGATCGTGCTCGCCCGCTTCGCCGCCGACGCGGCGACGGTACGCACGCTCGTCGCCGGTGCGTGGGGGGTGGTGAACCTGGTCGGCATCCTGTTCGAGCGACGGGCCGGCGAGTTCGAGCGGGTCCAGGCCCGCTTGCCCGGTACGATCGGCCAGGCGGCGGCCGAGGCGGGGGTCGAGCGGCTCGTCCACCTCTCGGCGATCGGGGCCGACCCCGCCTCGCCGAGCCTTTACGCGCGCACCAAGGCGGCGGGCGAGGCGGCGGTCCGCGCCGCGTTCCCGAGCGCCGTCGTGCTCCGGCCGAGCATCGTCTTCGGCCCGGAGGATTCGTTCTTCAACCGGTTCGCGGCGATGGCCCGGATCGCCCCGGCCCTGCCGCTCGTCGGCGGCGGCACGACCCGCTTCCAGCCGGTCTACGTGGGCGACGTCGCGGACGCGGTGATCGCCGGGCTCGAGCGGCCCGAGCTCGCCGGCAAGACGTTCGAGCTCGGCGGACCCCGGGTCTACACCTTCAAAGAGCTGCTCGAATACGTCTTGGCGGTGACCGGTCGCCGGCGTCTGCTCGTGACGCTGCCCTTCGGCCTCGCCCGGCTGCAGGCGCGCTTTCTCGAGCTCCTGCCGAACCCGCCTCTGACCCGCGACCAGGTGGCGCTCCTCGAACGGGACAACGTGGCCAACCCGCAGATGCCCGGCCTCGCCGAGCTCGGGATCCAGCCGACTCCGGTCGAGTCGATCGTGCCTTCCTATCTGCGAGCCTATGCACGTTGGCAGCCGACCGTGCCGGTCGCCTGACTGTCCCGTTGTGAGACCAACGGCGCTTTCGCCGGCATCCGTCTCGACCGCCGTGCCGGGCCTTCGGCCGAGGGGTCGAGAAAAAGGTCCCGTCTTGGGACCTGAGCGGGGCTCGGCGGTTTACACCACCGGCCGGCAACGGTAGACGCTCGCGGCGCGCCTCGGTCGGCGCGCCGCGCCGCCTCGCGCCGCGGGAGGGACGATGCCTGCCAAGATGATGCAGTTCGTGTCGGTCGAGCAGCGCCTTCCCGACAAGCGCAGTGTCGTCGAGCGCACTCACGACTTCGCCGAGATCTATCGTGAGTTCACGCCGGAGCGTGCGCGCGAGCAGGCGGCGCGTTGCGAGCAGTGCGGCATTCCCTTCTGCCAGGTGCACTGCCCGCTGCACAACAACATCCCCGACTGGCTCATGCTCACCGCCGACGGGCGGCTCGAAGAGGCCTACGAGGTCGCCTCCGCGACCAACAACATGCCCGAGATTTGCGGCCGGATTTGCCCGCAGGATCGGCTCTGCGAGGGCAATTGCGTGCTCGAGAAGGGCTTTCGTGCGGTCACCATCGGCGCGGTCGAGCGGTTCATCGTCGATACCGCCTTCGAGCGCGGCTGGGTGAAGCCGGTGCGCCCTTTGCGCGAGCGCGGGATCTCGGTCGGTATCGTCGGGGCGGGTCCCGCCGGCCTCGCCGCGGCCGAGCAGCTGCGCAAGCAGGGCTACGACGTTCACGTCTACGACCGCTACGACCGGGCCGGCGGGCTGTTGATCTACGGCATTCCCGGTTTCAAGCTCGAAAAGCCCGTGGTGCTGCGTCGCATCCGGCACCTCGAGGCGAGCGGGGTGCGCTTCCACCTCGGCGTCGAGATCGGCCGCGACCTCGCCTTCGCCAAGCTCCGCCGGCGCCACGCCGCGGTGCTGATCGCGACCGGGGTCTACAAGGCGCGCGAGGTCGTGCTCCCCGGTTCGAACCTGCCCGGCATCGTCAAGGCTCTCGACTATCTCACCGCCAGCAACCGCAAGGGCCTGGGAGACGTGGTCCCGGCCTTCGAATCCGGCGAGCTCGACGCGGCCGGCAAGCACGTCGTGGTCATCGGTGGCGGCGACACGGCGATGGACTGCGTACGCACGGCCGTTCGCCAAGGGGCCAAGAGCGTCCGCTGCCTCTACCGCCGCGACCGGGCCAACATGCCCGGCTCGATGCGCGAGGTGCAGCACGCCGAGGAGGAGGGGGTGGAGTTCGTCTGGCTCGCTGCCCCCGAGGCCTTCGTCGGGGCCGAGCGAGTCGAGGCGGTCCAGGCGCACCGGATGCGGCTCGGTACCCCGGATGCCAGCGGCCGGCAGGCGCCGGAGCCGGTCCCGGGCTCGAGCTTCCGCCTCCCGGCCGATCTCGTGATCGAGGCGTTGGGCTTCGATCCGGAGGATCTGCCGACGCTCTGGGGCGCGCCGGAGCTGCCGGTGACCCGCTGGGGGACGATCAGGATCGACTGGTCGACGATGGCGACGTCGATCCCGGGGGTGTTCGCCGCCGGCGACATCGTCCGCGGCGCCTCCCTCGTGGTCTGGGCGATCCGCGACGGCCGGGACGCCGCAGCTGCCATCCATCGCTGGCTCGAAGCCCGAGCGCGCGGCGCGGAGGCTGCGCCTCGTGAGCTCGCGCTCGCATCCTGAGCGGAGGAAAGGACATGAGCGCGACCCACGAATCCGCCGAGACCTTTCTGCGCGCTTACGAGGCCAACCTCGCGCAGCTGCGCGCCGCCGGCCTCGACGATCTCGAGCTCGGCCGCGACTCCTGCGGGGTCGGCTGCGTCGTCGCGATCGACGGCAAGCCCCGCCGCGAGGTCGTCGAGAAGGCGATCCAGGCCTTGAAGGCGGTCTGGCACCGGGGTGCCGTCGACGCCGACGGCAAGACCGGCGACGGTGCGGGGATCCACATTCAGATCCCCCACGATTTCTTCCGCGAGCAGGTCAAGGGCCGGCTGCCCGAGAACGGCCGCCTCGCGGTCGGGATGGTGTTCCTGCCGCGCAACAATTTCGCCCAGGCCGAGCTCTGCCGGACGCTCGTCGAGAGCGAGGTCCTCCGCTTCGGTTACAGCGTGCTCGGCTGGCGCCAGGTGCCGGTCGACACCTCCGTGATCGGCGAGAAGGCGCAAGCCACCCAGCCGGACATCGAGCAGATCGTCGTCGGCAACCCGCGCGGCGTCGGCGACGACGAGTTCGAGCGCGATCTCTACATCATCCGCCGACGGGTGGAGAAGCAGGCGCTGGTCGAGAACGTCACCGACTTCTACGTCTGCTCGCTCTCTTGCCGCTCGATCATCTACAAAGGCTTGTTCCTGGCCGAGCAGCTCGACAATTTCTACCCCGACCTCGGCGATCCGAGGTTCGTCTCGAGCTTCGCGATTTTCCACCAGCGCTATTCGACCAACACCTGGCCGGCGTGGCGGCTCGCCCAGCCGTTCCGCGTGATCGCCCACAACGGCGAAATCAACACACTCCGGGGCAACGTGAATTGGATGAAGAGCCACGAGACCCGGCTCTGGTCGCCGGTGTTCGGCGAGCACAACGAGGACGTGAAGCCCATTGTCCAGCCCGGTGGCTCGGACAGCGCTGCCCTCGACAACGTGGTCGAGGTGCTGGTCCGCGCCGGGCGGCTGTTGCCCCTGGTCAAGACCCTGCTGGTGCCGCCCGCTTGGTCGAACCGCATCGCGATGCCGAAAGAGCACCGCGACCTCTTCAACTATTGCAACTGCGTCATGGAGCCTTGGGACGGGCCGGCGGCGCTCGTGGGCTCCGACAGCCGCTGGGTGATCGCCGGGATGGACCGCAACGGCCTGCGGCCGATGCGCTTCGCCCGCACCCGCGACGGCCTGCTCGTCGTCGGCTCCGAGACCGGCATGGTTCCGCTCGACGAGCAGACCATCGTCGAGAAGGGCCGGGTCGGACCGGGCGAGATGATCGGCGTCGACCTGGTGGCCGGTCGCTTCTACCACGACGCGGAGCTCAAGGACTTCCTCGCCGGCCTGAAGCCCTATTCGAAGTGGGTCGAGCACATCACCCGGCTCGACCGGATCGTCGCCCAACGACCGCGTCGGTTCACCACCTTCGAGCGCGCCGAGCTGCGCCGCCGCCAGGCTCTCTTCGATCTGTCGATCGAGGACATGGAGCTCGTCCTCTCACCTATGGTGCTGGACGCCAAAGAGCCGGTCGGCTCGATGGGCGACGACACCCCGCTCGCGGTGCTCTCCAAGCGCTACCGTGGGCTGCACCACTTCTTCCGTCAGCAGTTCAGCCAGGTCACCAACCCGCCGATCGACCCTTTGCGCGAATGGCGGGTGATGAGCCTCAAGACCCGCTTCGGCAATCTCGGCAACATCGCCGACGAAGATCCGAGCCAGACCCGGATCCTGGAGCTCGAGAGCCCGGTCCTGCTCACGGCCGAGTACGACGCGCTCGTCGCCTATTTCGGTGAAGATCTGCGGGTCATCGATTGTACGTTCGCCGTGGAGGGGGAGAGCCTCAAGGATGCGCTCGAGCGGATCCGCCGCGAGGCCGAGGTGGCGGTCCGCGAAGGTGCCCGCGACATCGTCTTGACCGACGAGCGGGTGGGGCCCGAGCGCGCGCCGATCCCGATGATCTTGGCCGCCGGCGCGGTCCACAGCCACCTCGTCCGGCAAGGGCTGCGCTCGTTCAGCTCGATCACCGTCCGCTCGGCCGAGTGCCTCGACGTGCATTACGTCGCGGTGCTGATCGGTGTGGGTACGACCGCGGTCAATCCCTACCTCGCCGAGGCGGCGATCGCCGACCGCCACGCCCGCGGCCTGTTCCCCGGCTTCACGCTCGAGGAGTGCCTCGCCCGCTACAAGGAGGCCCTCAACCAGGGCCTCCTCAAGATCATGTCGAAGATGGGCATCTCGATCGTCTCGAGCTATCGCGGTGGCTACAATTTCGAGGCCGTGGGCTTGTCGCGCTCGCTCTGCCGCGAATATTTCCCGGGTCTCATCACCCGCATCTCCGGCATCGGCCTCACCGGGATCACCAACAAGGTCCTGGCGATGCATCGCCGGGCGATGGGCGAGGCCGAGCCGCCGCTCTCGATCGGCGGCTTCTACCGCTATCGCCGCGGTGGCGAGGCGCACGCCCTCGAGGGCCGGCTCGTCCACCAGCTCCAGCACGCGGTCGCAACCGATTCCTACCAGGCGTACAAGAAGTACGCCGAGATGGTCTACGCCCAAGAACCGATCGCGATCCGCGATCTGCTCGACTTCAACCGAAAGCTGCCTCCGGTGCGACTCGAGGAGGTCGAGAGCATCACCGAGATCCGCAAGCGCTTCGTCACGCCGGGCATGTCCTTGGGCGCTCTCTCGCCCGAGGCGCACGAATGCTTGACGATCGCGATGAACCGGATCGGCGCCAAATCGGACTCCGGCGAGGGCGGCGAAGGCCGCGAGCGGTACCAGCCGCGCCCCAACGGCGACAATCCGAACTCGCCGATCAAGCAGGTGGCCTCGGGGCGGTTCGGTGTCACCGCCGAATATCTGAACGCCGCCAAGGAGCTCGAGATCAAGATCGCCCAGGGCGCCAAGCCCGGCGAGGGCGGTCAGCTCCCCGGCTTCAAGGTCACCGTCGAGATCGCGCGGCTGCGGCACGCCACACCGGGTGTGACGTTGATCAGCCCGCCGCCGCATCACGACATCTATTCGATCGAGGATTTGGCGCAACTCATCTACGACTTGAAGCAGATCAACCCGGACGCGAAGGTCTGCGTCAAGCTCGTTTCGGAATCGGGGATCGGCACGATCGCTGCCGGTGTCGCCAAAGCCAAGGCCGACGTGATCTTGATCTCGGGTCACGTGGGCGGCACCGGGGCCTCGCCTTTGACCTCCATCAAATATGCCGGCACGCCTTGGGAGCTCGGCCTTTCCGAGGCCAACCAGCTCTTGACCTTGAACCGCCTGCGCCACCGCGTGGTGTTGCGCACCGACGGTGGGATCAAGACCGGCCGCGACGTGGTCATCGCGGCCCTTCTGGGAGCGGAGGAATACGGCATCGGCACGGCGGCGCTCGTGGCGATGGGCTGCATCATGGTCCGCCAGTGCCATTCCAACACCTGCCCGGTGGGTGTCTGTACGCAGCGGCCGGACCTGCGCGCCAAGTTCGAGGGCACGCCCGAGAAGGTCGTGAACCTCATGAGCTTCATCGCCGAGGAAGTGCGCGAGATCCTGGCGTCGCTCGGGCTCCGCTCGCTCCGCGAGGCGATCGGACGGACCGACCTGTTGAAGCAGGTGAGCCGCGGTTCAGCCGACCTCGACGATCTCGACCTCAACCCGATCCTGGTCCGGGTCGATGGCGGTCCCCACCCGCCCTACTGCGTGCTCGACGGTCGCAACGAGGTGCCCGACACGCTCGATGCCCAGATGGTCAAAGACGCCCGGCCGATGCTCGAGGACGGGGAGAAGATGCAGCTCCAGTACAACGTCCGGAACGTCCATCGGGCGGTCGGCACCCGCATGTCGGCGCACATCACGCGGCGCTACGGAATGGATCGGCTGCAGCCGGGCCATTTGACCGTCCGGCTCAGGGGCTCGGCCGGCCAGTCGCTCGGCGCTTGGGCGGTCCAGGGGCTCAAGCTCGAGGTCTTCGGCGACGCCAACGACTATGTCGGCAAGGGTCTCTCGGGCGGCACGATCGTCGTCCGGCCGCTCGTCTCTTCACCGCTGGTCGCGAGCGAGAACACGATCATCGGCAACACCTGCCTCTATGGTGCCACGGCCGGGCGGTTGTTCGCGGCCGGCAGGGCGGGCGAGCGCTTCGCCGTGCGCAACAGCGGGGCGGTCACCGTGGTCGAAGGGTGCGGCGACAATGGCTGCGAGTACATGACGGGCGGTGTGGCCGTGATCCTCGGCCCGATCGGCGACAATTTCGCCGCCGGGATGAGCGGTGGCATGGCCTATGTATGGGATCCGCTCGATAGTCTGCCGGCGCGGATCAACGAGGACATGGTGATCTACCATCGCCTCGAGGTCGACCATTACGTGATGGAGCTCCGCGCGTTGATCGAAGAGCACGTCCGCGAGACCGGCAGCGAGCTCGGCCGGCGCCTGCTGCACGATTTCGAGGACGAGCTGCCGCGCTTCTGGCAGGTCGTGCCCAAGGAGATCCTCGACAAGCTCGCCCTGGCCACGCGCCGCGAAGCGGTGGCGGCACGGATCGCCTGAGGAACGCCTCTCAGCTCGTCGGCCGCGCCTCGCCCAGCGCCTCGCGGAGCCGGGCCAGACGCGGCGGCTCCTCGGCCACGAACGGCAGAGGCCGCGTCTCGCGGATGGCCTCGAGACCGAGCTTGGCCGCCAAGAGCGCGTTGCCCGCGCCCTGGCCGGCGCGAACCGACAGGATCGAGAGGATCGAGGCGCCGGCATGCTCGAGCGTCGCTTGGGTCACGACGTCGGCGATCCCGGCGAGCGCAGCGTTGCGCAGGCACTTGCGGAACAGGGCGAGGCTCGCGGCCGGCCCGGGCGCCATGCCGTAGAGCCGGGCGATCGCCCTCAGCAAAAACGTCGTCCGCCAAAGGACGACCAGACCGTCGAGGAGCCCGACCGGGCTCAGCGCGGTCAACAAGCCGATGTCGCGCGCGCTCTCCAGCACGAGCCGATAGGCTCGTCGATCGAGCGGGGCGAGCACGGTGCGCTCGAACAGGACGAGCCGCTCGCCATCGGCCAAGGCGTCGCTCGCCCGGTCGTGGAACCGCACGAGTTCGGCACGCGCGGCGAAGGCCGGGGCGAGTTCGCGGCCGACCGCGTCGAGGAGCTTCGGCGCCTCGCCGTGCAGCTCCGAGCCGACCAGCCGGGCGGCCGCCTCACGCAGCCGCGCCCGGCGGGTGAGCCGGCTCAGCTCGGCGAGCTCGCAGCCCACGAGCACGCTCGTGCTGCCGGCGACGATGGCGAGCAGGAGCGTGAACGGCCACCCCAGCCACGGACTTTCGACGACGAGCCCGCGGACGTAGACCACGGCTTGGAGCAGCAGGAGGCCGAGGAGGCCGCCCGCGAGCAGCCGGGCCAGCCAGCGGCGGGCTCTCGGCGCGGGCTCGGCCGGCTCGGCTTCGGTTGCCCGTTCGATCGGCTTCGGCTCCGCCTCGGCCACGATCCCTGCGGTGGCCGGATCGAGCTCGAACGGTCGCGGCGGTCGCCGTTTCTCGCTCATCCGGGCCTCATCGGAGCTTGTCGCCGATCAGGAACTCGAGCGCCTGGTCGAGCCGGATGTGCTGGCCCGCAACGCCGGGCCGGAGTCGGCGCGGTGCGAAGGCGCGGAAACGGAACCGGCCGCTCGTCCAATCCTCGGGCTCGGGAAGCTCGGGCGGGATCTCGCCCGGGAAGAGCACCGTCTCGCGCCCGTCCTCGGCGAGCCGGCCGCGTACGCAGGAGAGGACCTGGCCGTCGTGCTCGGTGCGTACGACGTCGGTCGAGCGCAGCGCCGCGATCGCCAGGAACTCGGGGACGAGACCTTCGAAGCGGGCGGCGCGCCCGGCCGGGGCGACCAGGATCTCGAGGAGCTGCTTCAAGGCGGCGTGCTGGCTCGGGGCGACGTGGTCGGCTTTGCTCGCGGCGAACAGGACCCGGTCGATCCGCGGCGCGAACAACCGCGCCAAGAGCCCGCTGCGGCCGTAGCGGAAGGTGCCGGCGATTCGTTCGAGCGCGCGCTGGGTGTCGGCGAAATGGGCGGGTCCGAGATTGAGGGCGGTGAGCAGGTCGACGAGCACGATCTGCCGGTCGAAGCCTCGGACATGGTCCTCCCAGAATCGCCGCACGACCTCCGCGCGGTAGCGCTCGAAGGCTTCGACGACCGCGGCGCGCAAGCTACCGGGCCGCGTCGGGGCCGGCGGGAGCGGGGCGAACCGCAGCGCCGGATGGTCCTCGAGTTCGCCCGGATGGACGAAGCGGCCCGGCACGACGAAGGCGAGCTGCAACCGCTCTTGGCAGGCGACCAGATAGGCCCGGTAGGCTCGCACGAGCGCGTCGATCGCTCCGGCGTCGGCCGGCCCGGTTTGGTCGAGGCTCCGTGCGAGCTCGAGCCATTCCCGAGCGACCGCGGCCCGCGGCGGCGTCTCGGCGAGCGCGAACGCCTCCTCGGCGAAGCTTTCGAACGAGCTTTCGAGGAGCGGGAGGTCGAGGAGCCATTCGCCCGGGTAGTCGACGATCTCCAAGACGAGCTCCTGGATCGGTTGGAGCGGGCGCAGGATGGGGTTGGTGGTGGCGAAGCGGATCGCGAGGGCGAGTCGGAACAGCCGCTCGGTCGGGCGTGGCCAGGTCGGCGGATCGCTCGCGAGGGTGGCGAGGTAGCGCTCGTAAGGGAACGCCTCGACGCCGCGCACCGGCAGGAGCCGCGCGCCCAGATAGCGGCCTTCGTGGACGGCGGCGAGGAACGGCAGCCCGCGACCGTCGAGCAGGTGGTGGACGAGGGCGGTCGTGAACACCGTCTTGCCGCTGCGCCGTAGCCCGGTGACGGCAAGCCGGAGGTGGCGATCGAGGGCCCGATCGGCGAGCTGGCCGAGATCGTCCCAGAGGCTCGCGAGCCGAGAGCTCTCGGCAGCCGCTCGCGCCGTTCGGGCCTCCGCCACCGTTGCTCAAGGTCCCGGGGCGCCGAGATCGAGCCCGCCCGCGACGAGTGCGGCCGTGACCAAGAGACCGGTCGCCCGGTTCATCCGGAAGCGCCGGATGCAGTCCTTCGGATCGTCGAGGTCGAGCCCGCGGAGCTGACGGGCCAGGCTCCAGACCACGAGCGGCAGCACGAGCCAGAACCCCGGGCCCTTGCCCGCGGCCAGGGCGGCAGCGGCGAGCAGGAGGAGCGTCGCCCCGTAGAACGCGACCAGCCAGGGCAAGGTCCGCTCGCCGAAGAGAAGGGCGGTCGAGCGCACACCCACGATCCGGTCGTCCTCCTTATCCTGGTGCGCGTAGATCGTGTCGTAGCCGAGCGTCCAGGCGACCCCGGCCGAGTAGAGCAGCACCATCGCGAGATCGGCCGTCCCGGTCACCGCGACGTAGGCCACGAGCACGCCCCAGTTGAAGGTGATCCCGAGCACCGCTTGCGGCCACCAGGTCACGCGCTTCATGAGAGGATAGACGAGGATCAGCGGCACGCTCGCGAAGCCGACCAGGATCGCCGGCAGCGGGAGTTGCACGAGGACGAGCAGGCCCACGAAGCACTGGGCGGCCGCGAAGCCGATCGCCTCGCCGACGCCGAGCCGTCCGGCGGCGAGCGGGCGGTTGGCGGTGCGCGCCACCTTGCGGTCGAATTCGCGGTCCAACAGATCGTTGATCGTGCAGCCCGCGCCGCGCATCGCGATCGCCCCGACCGCGAACAGGAAAGCGAGCCAGGGGTCGGGCGGGGCCGCCGCGAGGGCTTGCCCCCACCAACAGGGCAGGAGCAAGAGCCAGGTGCCGATCGGCCGATCCCAACGGGCGAGCATGCCGAGGTCGCGCAGCCGCGGCGGCAGCCGGCCGACCCATCCGAGCTGCTGATCGGCGACGCTGACCCGGCTCGCTTGCCCGCTCATGGCACCGCTTCTAGCGTCGGTCGGCGGGAAGGCAAAGCGATGGGCGAGCTGGGCCGGACGCCGCGCTTGTACCTCGAGGCCCCGCTCGTCGCGGGTGCCGCGGTCGAGCTCGGCGTCGAGCGGCTCCACCAGCTGCGACACGTGCTGCGTCTGACGCCGGGTGCGGCGGTGCGCCTGTTCAACGCGCGGAGTGGGGAGTGGCGCGCCGAGCTCGTCCGGCTCGACCGGCGGGGTGGCGAAGCCCGGGTGGTCGAGCGTCTGCGGCCGCCCGAACCCGAGGCCGGGCCGCGGCTCGCGCTCGCGCCGATCCGCGCCAACCGTCTCGACTGGGCGATCGAGAAGGCGGTCGAGCTCGGCGTCGGGGCCGTCGACCTCGTGCTCACGCAGCGCACGGTGGTGCGGCCGGCCCGGGTCGGCCGGCTCGCGGCCATCGCGGTCGAGGCGGCCGAGCAATGCGGCCGGCTCTCCGTGCCGCCGGTCGCCGCAGCCGTGGAACTGGCCGCGTGGCTGGCGGCGCTACCGCCCGGCACGCCGCTCGTCGTGGCGGACGAGGCCGGCGGCGAACCGCCGCTTCCGGTCCTGCGCCGGCTGCCCGACGCGATCCTCCTCGTCGGCCCGGAGGGCGGCTTCGCGCCCGCGGACAGGGAGCGGCTCGCCGGGCGGCCGGATGTGGTGCGGGTCGGGCTCGGTCGCCACGTTCTGCGCAGCGAGACGGCGGCGCTGTTCCTTCTGGTGGCCCATCGTCTCGCGAGCGAGGCGTCGGTGCCGACCGACCCCCGACCCGGGTAGTGGTGCGCGTCGCCGAGGGCGGCGGCTCCGGTCGCCGCGAGGAACAGGTCCGGAAGGACAGCCGTCTGGGCCCGTCGCGACGGGTTCGAGGAGGCAATCAGGCCGACGCGGGCACGTATCCGGCGGTGCCTCGGGCGGGGGCTCGGCCGGGTTCGATCACCGGGGCCCCTTCGAGGAGGTCGAAGATGCGCTCGGCCGTGTCGGGCCGGCCCAAGAGAAAGCCCTGGGCCTGGTCGCAGCCGACCTCGCGCAGCAGCCGCAGCTGTTCCTCACGCTCGACGCCTTCGACCACGATCGCGAGGCCGAGGGCGTGGCCGAGGCGGACGATCGCGTCGACGATGGCGAGGGCCGTGGGCCCGGTGCCGAGCTCGCCCGTGAAGCGGCGGTCGATCTTGAGCTTGTCGAGCGGGAAACGCTGCAGATAGGCGAGGGCGGAATATCCGGTCCCGAAATCGTCCAGGGCGATCTTGATGCCGCGCCGTCGCAGCCGCTCGAGCCGCGCGGTCGCCTGATCGAAATTGCGGATCAAGACACCTTCGGTGACTTCGAGCTCCAAAAGCCCGGGGTGGAGGCCGGCCCGATCGAGCGCCGCTTCGACCACGGTTTCGAGCCGGTCCAGGACCGTCGGCGTCATCGAAAGATTGACCGCGACCGGGCAAGGTCGGCCGAGCTCCTGCCACAGACGGGCCTGGCGACAGGCGGTGCGCAGCACCCATTCGGTGAGCGGGCCCACGAGGCCGGTTTCTTCGGCGACGGCCACGAGCTCGCCCGTCGAGACCCCGCGCGGTGCCCGACCCTCGGGCCAGCGCAGCAGGGCCTCGCAGGCGACCACACGGCGGTCGCCGAGCCGGCGGATCGGCTGGAAGTGGAGGGCGAGAGCCCCCTGCTGGAGCGCGGTCTCGAGGGCGGTCGCGAGGCGGTGGCGGAGCGCCTGAGCCGCCGCGAGCTCGCCCGAGAACAGAACGATGCTGCCGCGGGCGTTCGCCTTGGCGCGGTAGAGCGCGATGTCGGCGTGGCGGAGCAGCTCGTCGACGGTCCGCCCGTGCTCGGGAGCGAGCGCGATGCCGACGCTGGCGCCCACGCGGATGCGGCCGTCGACCGTGACCACCGGCTGCTCCAGGCTCTCGGTGAGGCGGCGCGCGAGCCGGCGAGCGGCGTCCGCGTCGGCCGGGTCGGGCTGGAGCAGCGCGAACTCGTCGCCGCCGAGACGGGCGATCAACGTGCCGACGTCGGCGGCGCCGGCGAGCCGGCCGGCCACCGCTACGAGGAGCCGGTCGCCGGCCGGATGGCCGAGACTGTCGTTGACCTCCTTAAACCCGTCGAGGTCGAGGAGATGGAGGGCCACGCGAGCGCCCGGCCGGGCCAGCACGGACTCCAGAGCCCGAAGGAAGCGGTTGCGGTTGGCGAGCCCGGTGAGCGGGTCGTGTTCTGCCAAGTGGCGGAGCTGTTCCTCGGCGTCGCGCCGGTCGGTGACGTCGAGGGCGATGTGGACGGTTCGGGCGAGCGAGCCGTCCTCCCGCAGTACCCGGCGGGCGGTCGCGAGGAGATGGCGGCGGCGGCCGTCGGGGCGGTCGAGTCGACCTCGCGGAAGCCGCGCTCGTCGCGCGATCCGGCCGGGGAAAGCGCGGCGGGCAGGCCGATCGCCGTCGGATCCCGGCCGAGCGCGGCCGGCTCGGCGATCCCGGCGAGTTCGGCGGCGTGGCGGTTGACGAGGAGGACCCGGCCGCGTTCGTCGAACGCCGTCACCGCGACCGGCAGGGCGTTGACCAGGGTGCGCAGGCTCCCTTCCGCCTCGCGTGCGACGCTCGCGGCCCGATCCGCTCGTCGGCGGGCGGATCGGGCCTCGCGGACCGTGCTCACCACGAGCCCCACGAGCAGCACGGCGCTCAGGCCCGTGAGCCCGAGGCTCACGAGGAGGTCGCGACGGAGCGTGGTGGCGAGCCGACCCGAAGCGGCGGCGGCCGAAAGGAACCGGTCGTAGGCCCGGGCGACCAGCTCGGCGAGCGGGCGGCCGACCTCGTCGAGCTGCTCGCGAACGGTCGCATAGGCTGCCTCGTCGCCCGGCTCGAGCTTCGCCAAGGCGGGTTCGAGTTCGAGAAGCCGCCGCTCCACCTCGTAGGCGAGACCGGCTAGGGCCGGGTCGGCCATCAGCCGCGCGCCGTCCGGCTCCCGCACGAGCCGCCGTACCGCGAGCAGCAACACGTCGACCTGCTCGTGAAACTCTCGCGCTCGGGTTCCCCGTGGGCCGCGAACCGTTCGAGGATCGCGGCGAAACGCAGCAGATGCGCCTCCGTGCGACTCGCGAACCAACCTGCTTGCAGGGTCGCCTCGAGTTCGAAGGCCAAGTGCTCGCGCAACCGTCCCATGCCGCTCGCGAGCGCCGCGAGGAAGCAGAGGCCGGCGAGCAACACCACGCCGAATCGACGGCGGTCCACGGCGGGCGGCGGCAGAGGCGGGCCGGGCTCAGCGGACGACGATCGACCGCAGTTGCCAGATCGCTCGGCCGCGATAGGGCTGCCCGCTCGTCTCGGGATGCGTGCTCCAAGGGTAGACGAGCCAGAGCGGCCCACGCTCGCGGACCGGCATCGGCCGGCCGTCCCGGCGGGTAGCGAGCAGCATCGGAAAGCGCTCAAGATCGGCGATCGGGACGACGACCCGATAGCCGTCGAGGGCGGTGGCCTCGAGCTCCTTGCCGCGCGCCTCCACGGCTGCGAGCAGGGCGCGCGGGTCGATCCCCGAGAAACGCTGCTCCCCTTCCGTCCAGGGGGTGGTCGTAGTCAGCTCTCGTAGGCCCAGCGCCTCGATCGAGGCGAGGTCGAAGACCGCCTTGCCGGGCGCGTTGGTCCGGCCGATGGCGCCGCTCACCTCGAGGATCGGCCGGCCCGTCGGCGGTGGAAGCCCGCCGGCCTCCGACAAGGCGGGCGACGGCGCGAGCGCGAGGAGCCAGAGGAGGAGTGCCGAGAGGAAGCGCATGGGCGGGCTCCGTGAACTTGCTCCAAGAGCCGCTTCACCGAGCGGCCCAGAGCCCCTCGTACGCCCTCGGGCACCAAGAAAAGGTTAACGCCCGCGCGGAAAGGCAGCGGGCCCCTAAGCCTCTATTCGAAAACGCTGTTTTTGCGACAATCTGTCACGCGCGGGGGCTCCGGCCGGCCCTTATCCTCCCGCCTGCCGGTGCTGCCGCTACCGGCCACCCGACCGTCCGGGGGCGCGCCGTGCCGCCCAGCAGGGGATCCGAGACCGCATGACCGCGAGGCTCACACGCTCGATGGCCGCGCTCGCGGCCCTCTTCTTCGCCGGCCCGGCGCTCGCCGCGGCCCCGAGCCCTTGGCAGCTGGGGCTGCAGCCGGCGGCCACGCCGATCATGGAGCGGATCGCGAGCTTCCACGGGCTGTTGCTCGGGATCATCACGCTCATTTGTTTGTTCGTGCTGGCCCTCCTCCTCTACACCTGCTGGCGGTTCCGTGAGGACCGCAACCCGGTTCCGTCCAAGCAGTCTCACAACACGGCGCTTGAGGTCGTCTGGACCGCCGTCCCGGTGCTGATCCTGGTGATCATCGCCGTCCCGTCTTTCAAACTCCTCTATTTCCAGGACGTGCTGCCGAAGACCGAGCTGACCATCAAAGCGATCGGTAAGCAGTGGCTCTGGACTTACGAGTACCCTGACAACGGTAACTTCACCTTCGACGCATTGGCGCTCGACGACTCCGAGCTGAAGCCGGGGCAGCTGCGGCTGCTCGACACCGACAACCCCGTCGTCTTGCCGACGAAAACGTACGTGAAGGTCCAAGTGACGGCCTCCGACGTGATCCATGCTTGGACCGTTCCGGCCTTCGGCGTGAAGATCGACGCGGTGCCGGGTCGGCTCAACGAGATCTGGGTCTACGTCGACGAGCCCGGGACCTATTACGGCCAGTGTTCGGAGCTGTGCGGCCTCCGCCACGGCTTCATGCCGATCGCGGTGAAGGCCGTGCCCAAGGAAGAGTTCGAAGCCTGGGTCGTCGAGGCTCAGAAAAAATTCGCGAAGGTGGGCGAGACCGGGAGCCAACTGGCCGCAGCCGGCACGCCCGTCCCCGCCACCGAATGACCGCCGAACTGCGATCCGCGAGCTGAAGGAACGCGAACGATGGCCTACGCCGCCGCGCACGCCGACGATCACGGTACCCCGACCGGGATCCGTCGTTGGTTGTTTTCGACCAACCACAAGGATATCGGCACGCTTTACCTGGTGTTCGCGTTCGTCGCGGGCATCATCGGCATGCTGATGTCCGTCTACTTCCGCGCCGAGCTCATGCAGCCCGGCACCCAACTGATCGAAGACCATCATCAATACAACGTGCTCGTCACCGCGCACGGGTTGATCATGATCTTCTTCTTCGTCATGCCGGCGCTGATCGGTGGGTTCGGCAACTGGATGGTGCCGCTCATGATCGGCGCCCCCGACATGGCCTTCCCACGCCTCAACAACATCAGCTTCTGGCTGATCGTACCGGCGTTCATCCTGCTGATGTCGACCGTATTCGTCGGAGGCTTCGGCGGCGGTTGGACCGTCTACCCGCCGCTCTCCGCGGCGATCGGCCATCCCGGCCCGGCGGTCGACCTCGCGATCTTCTCGCTCCACCTCGCGGGCGCCAGCTCGCTCTTGGGTGCCATCAATTTCATCACCACGATCTTCAACATGCGTGCGCCGGGTATGACGCTGCACCGGATGCCGCTGTTCGCCTGGTCCATCCTGGTCACCGCCTTCCTCCTCCTGCTCGCGGTACCGGTGCTGGCCGGTGCGATCACCATGCTGTTGACCGACCGGAATTTCGGGACGAGCTTCTTCGACCCGGCGGGCGGCGGCGACCCGATCCTGTTCCAGCACCTCTTCTGGTTTTTCGGCCATCCCGAAGTCTACATCATGATTTTGCCGGCCTTCGGGATCATCAGCCACGTGGTCTCGACCTTCTCGAAAAAGCCGATCTTCGGCTATCTCGGGATGGCATATGCCATGGTGGCGATCGGCGTGATCGGGTTCATCGTCTGGGCCCACCACATGTACACGGTGGGGATGGGCGTGAACGTGAAGGCCTACTTCACCGCCGCGACCATGGTCATCGCCGTGCCGACCGGCATCAAGATCTTCTCCTGGATCGCGACAATGTGGGGCGGCTCGATCCGCTTCACCGTGCCGATGCTCTGGGCCGTGGGCTTCATCTTCCTGTTCACCGTGGGCGGCGTCACGGGCGTGGTGCTCGCCAACGCCGGCATGGATCAGGTGCTGCACGACACGTACTACGTCGTCGCCCACTTCCATTACGTGCTCAGCCTGGGTGCCGTGTTCGGAATCTTTGCCGGGTTCTACTACTGGGTCGGCAAGATGACCGGGAGGCAGTATCCGGAGTTGCTGGGCAAGATCCACTTCTGGTTGACGTTCGTCGGCGTCAACCTGACCTTCTTCCCGCAGCATTTCCTCGGGCTCGCGGGCATGCCGCGCCGCATCCCGGACTATCCGGACGCCTATGCGGGCTGGAACATGCTCTCCTCCCTCGGGGCGTTCATTTCGGCCGCGGGCGCACTCTTCTTCTTCTACGTCCTCTACCGCACCTTCACGAGCAAGGAGCGCTGCGCGGACAACCCCTGGGGCGAGGGTGCCACGACGCTGGAGTGGACGGTGAGCTCGCCGCCGCCGTTCCACACCTTCAACGAGCTGCCGGTCGTGACGGCCGAGCGGCACTGAGCCGGGGGAGCGAGCGCGGTGAGCGTGGGCTCGGGGGCGAGCGCTCGGGTCGTGCCGACCGCGCAGAGTGTCGGCGGTGAGCTGGCCGCGCTCGCCCGCGATCTCCTCGTCCTGTTCAAGCCGGGGGTGATGCAGCTCGTGCTCTTCACGAGCTTCGCTGCCCTGCTGCTCGCCCCGGGCTCGCTCCACCCGGTCCTCGAGCTGATGGTCATGCTCGCGCTCGCCGGTGGCGCGGCGGCAGCCGCTGCGATCAACAACTGGTACGACAGCGACATCGACCGGGTCATGGTGCGGACCCGGCGGCGGCCGACCGCCGCCGGCCGCCTGGCCCCCGAGGAGGCGCTCGGCATCGGCGTGGTGCTCGCCGGCTTCTCGGTCGCGGTGATGGGCCTCGCGGCTGGCTGGCTCGCCGCGAGTCTCCTGGCGGCGACGATCGCCTTCTACGTCGTCGTCTACACGATGTGGCTCAAGCGGCGTACGCCGCAGAACATCGTGATCGGGGGCGCTGCGGGCGCGCTGCCGCCGGTGGTCGCTTGGGTGGCCGCGACGGGGCAGGTCGACATGCTTCCACTCGCGATGTTCCTCGTCATCTTCCTCTGGACCCCCCCGCATTTCTGGGCACTCGCGCTCTATCGCGTCCAGGATTACGGCAAAGTGGGGGTGCCGATGCTGCCGGTCGTGGTCGGGCGAGAACGGACCGGGAAGCAGATCCTTCTCTATGCCGTGGCGACGGCGCTGGCTTCGCTCCTGCCGGTGGCATCCGGCGATCTCGGCTCGACCTACGGCGCCTTCGTGCTGCTGTTGGGCGGCCGGCTCGTCTGGCTTGCCTGGAAGACCTTCCGGACCAGCTCGGACATCGTCGCCAATCGGCTTTTCCGGTACTCGATCGTCTATCTCTTCGCTCTGTTCGGGACGATGTTGGCCGATCGGGCGGTCTTCGGCGCGACATTCATCGCATGGTGAGGATGATGGACGACCCCGAGCAGCGGCGGCTCCGAGCGCGCAATCTGGCGGTGGCGGGGGCGCTCGTCCTGCTCGTTCTGCTGTTCTACGCCCTCACCATCGCCCGGATCGGGAGCAACCTGCAGTGAGCGTGGCGGCGCGTAATCGGGCGACGGCGATCGGCGCCACCCTCGTGATCGCGGGCATGGTCGGTCTCACCGCGGCATCCGTGCCGCTCTATCGACTGTTTTGCCAGGTCACGGGCTATGGCGGCACCACTCAGCGGGCCGAGGTCGTGCCGGAAAGGGTTGCCGGAACCCCGGTGACCGTGCTGTTCAACGCGGACGTCGCCCCCGACCTTCCCTGGCGCTTCCGCCCTGCCCAGCGGCGCCTCGAGGTCCTCCCGGGCGAGCAACACCTCGCTTATTACGAGGCGGAGAACCGGTCGAGCGAGCCCGTCGTGGGCACGGCCACCTTCAACGTGACGCCGCACAAAGCGGGCGTCTACTTCCACAAACTCGCTTGCTTCTGCTTCGAGCAGCAGACGCTCGAGCCCGGCCAGCGGGTCGAGATGCCGGTCTCGTTCTATGTCGATCCGGCACTTTTGGACGACCCCTCGACGCGGGACGTCCGGCAAATCACACTGTCCTACACCTTCTTCGTCGATCGCGAGGCGACCGAGGCGCTACGCCGCCGACGCGTCGCCGCGTCCGGTAGCTGACGGCGGGCGGACCGCGCAGGCAGGAGACAGGGGAACATGGCGGGTAGCGCAGCAGCGAGCGTAGCACACGGGCACGGCCACGCCCACGAGGTCAAGCATCCTTACCACCTGGTCGATCCGAGCCCCTGGCCGCTGGTCGGTAGCGTGGGCGCGCTCGGCCTCACCGCCGGTGGCGTCATGTGGATGCACGGGAACGCCGCGGGCAAATGGGTGACGCTTGCCGGTTTCGCGATCGTTTTGTTCACCATGTTCATGTGGTGGCGGGACGTGCTCGCCGAATCCTACAGCGGCGCCCATACGGACGTCGTATCGCGTGGCCTGCGGATGGGGATGATCCTCTTCATCACCTCCGAGGTTTTCTTCTTCTTCGCCTTCTTCTGGGCGTTCTTTTGGGGGGCGCTGGTACCGCCGGAGACCGTGCCGGTCAAATGGCCACCCGAAGGGGTGGAGCCGGTGCCGACTTGGGGCATCCCCTTCCTCAACACGCTGATCCTCCTGACCTCGGGCACCACCGTCACCTGGGCGCATCACGCGATCAAGCAGAACGACCAGAAGACGGCCTTCAAGGCCCTGCTCCTCACGGTCCTGCTCGGGCTGACCTTCACGGGCTTCCAGGTCTACGAGTACATCCACGCCTATCACGAAGGCTTCACCCTGCAGTCGGGGATGTTCGGTTCGACCTTTTACTTGGCGACCGGCTTCCACGGGCTCCACGTGCAGATCGGCACCGTGTTCTTGATCGTCATGACGATGCGGGCCTGGTACGGCACCTTCAAGCCCGACAAGCATGTGGGTTTCGAGGCCGCGGCCTGGTACTGGCACTTCGTCGACGTGGTCTGGCTCTTCCTGTTCGTGTGGGTCTACTGGTGGGGCGGCAGCCTGCGCTGGGAGAGCGCGGGGGTCGGGTGAGCGAGGTCCGGCCGATCGGCGAGGTCTCGCCCTGGGGGGCGGGCCTCGCCGGCCGTTGCCCGCGATGTGGGCGGGGGCGGTTGTTCGCCGGCTTCCTCGCGGTGGTCGAACGCTGCGAGGTCTGCGGTTTGGACCTCCGCGCTCAGGACAGTGGCGACGGCCCGGTCGCCTTCATCATCTTGATCGTGGGCTTCCCCGTGGTCGCTGCCGCCCTGCTCGTCGAGGTGCGCTACGCATGGCCGGTTTGGCTGCACCTTGTCGTCTGGCTGCCGGTCGCGGCCGCCCTCTGCCTCGTATTGATGCGCCCCCTCAAAGCGACGCTGATCGCTCTCCAATACCGTCACCGGCGCGACACGCTGAGCGGCGAGGCGTGAGCCGAGCGGCCCGCCGCTTCCGGCCCGGTCTCGCGCTCACCCTCGCGTGGGCCGCGGCAACAGCCGTTCTGCTGGCGCTGGGCGCCTGGCAAGTGCAACGGCTCGCCTGGAAGACCGAACTGATCGCAAAGGCCGCGGCCGCCGCCAACGCGGCCCCGGTGCCGCTGCCGGCCGAGATCGCCGAGCCCGCAGCCCTCGAGTTTCTGCGGGTCCGGGTGAGCGGGGCGTATTTTCCGGCCGGGGCCGTAGCCCTCGGTCTGGTCACCCGGGACGGGCGCACCGGCAGCCGACTGCTCTCGCCGTTCCGGCTCGCAGATGGGCGCACCTTGCTGGTCGACCGGGGCTTCGTCCCCGAGGACCGGCTGCGCACCGCCCTCGCCACGCCACCGCCCGAGGGCCCACGCGTCCTCGAAGGGGTGCTGCGGACGGCGAGCTCCGGGACCTGGGCGACGCCGGCACCGGAGCTCGGGCTGCCCCGCTGGTACGCCCCGGACATCGGGGCGATCGGCCGCCAATTCGGGCTCGCGCTCGAGCCCGTCTTCCTGGTCCTCGAGCAGCCGGAGCCGGGGACGAGCGGGTTTCCCGAACCCGCCCCGATCGCCGTCGAGTTGCCGAACCCGCATCTCGGCTATGCCCTCACCTGGTTCGGGCTCGCCGGCGTGCTCCTGGCCTTCTACATCCTCATGGGCATTCGGGCCGAAAAGGAGGAACCGACGTGATCGCGATCCGGCGGCTCGCGCTTGCGACCGCCCTCCTCGCCTACGCGCTGATCGTGCTGGGCGCCTTGGTCCGCTCGACCAATTCCGGTCTCTCCTGCCCGGATTGGCCGACCTGCTACGGCTATTGGGTGCTCACCCCGGCCGATTTCGCGGCCTTGCCCCACACCGGCTACACCTACGGTCAGGTCATGCTCGAGTGGGTCCACCGGCTGATCGCCGGCGTGTTCCTGGGCCCGCTCGTCCTCGTCCTCTTGGCCCTGATCGTCTGGCGGCGCCGGGAGCGACCGGGGCTTCTGGCGGCGGGCGGACTCCTCCTCGCCCTCCTGATCGTCCAGAAGCTCCTGGGCGGGATCACCGTGCTCGACCGCAACAGCCCCTGGTCGGTCGCCCTCCACCTCGGCAACGCCATGCTGGTCCTCGCGACGCTGTTGTGGATCGCGGTCCGCGCGGGCGATGTCGAGCGCCGCGAAGCGCCGGGCGGTCTCCACCACCTGACCGCCGCGAGCTGGTTGCTCGTGATCGGCGCGATCACCTCGGCGGCGATCGTCGCCAAGAGCGGCGCGGCCCTCGCCTGCTCGACCTGGCCGCTGTGCGACGGTGCTCTCCTGCCCGACCTCGGCGACCCGTTGATCCGGGCCAACTTCACCCACCGCCTCTTGGCCGGCCTCGCCGCCCTCGCGCTCTCGCTCCTGGCTTGGCAGGCGAGCCGCGCCGGTCTGCCTCCCGACCTCGCGCGGTTGGCGCGCCTCGCGGCGATCGTCGTCTGGCTCGAGGTCGCGCTCGGCGCGGTGACCGTCTGGGGCGAGATCGCGACCGGCCTCGCGGTCCTCCACCAGGCGGTCGGAGTGTTGGTCTTCGCCAAGGTCACCCTCTTCTGGTGGCGGCTGCGGGCGGCCTCGCGTCCGCTCGCGCTCGAGGCGGGCGATGGGTTGGCACTACGCGGCGCTTGAAGAGCGGCTCGGTCGCCTCGGCCACCTCGAGGGCGCGCTCGCCATCCTCAACTGGGACACGGCCGTCTGCATGCCCGAGGGCGCGAGTGCGGCGCGTGGCGAGCAGCTCGCGACCCTCAAACGGCTCGCCCACGAGCTCCTGACCGCCGACGAGACCGGCGAGCTCCTGGCGGGGGCCGAGGCCGAAAGCGATCTCGACCCCTGGCAGCGGGCCAATGTCCGCGAGGCGCAGCGGCGGTTCCGCCGGGCCCGCGCGCTCGAGCCCGCCCTCGTCGAGGCCCTTGCGCGCGCCACCAACGCCTGCGAGATGACCTGGCGGGAAGCACGGCGGCGGTCGGACTTCGCGATGCTGCGCGCCTCGCTCGAAGAGGTCGTGCGGCTCGTCCGCGAGGCGGCACGAGTGACCGGAGCGGCCCTCGGTCTCGCACCCTACGACGCGCTCCTGGACGAGCACCAGCCCGATCTCCGCGACGCGCTCGTCGTGCCCCTGCTCGACCGGCTCGCGGCGGCGCTCCCGCCGATCCTCGAGGCCGCGATCGAGGCGAACCGGCCGTTCCTGTCGCCGCGCGGCCCGTTCCCGGTCGATCGCCAGAAGAAGCTCGCCGAGCGGCTGATGAGCAGGCTGGGCTTCGACTTCCGGATGGGCCGGCTCGATGCCAGCGCGCATCCCTTCTGTGGCGGGATCCCGGTGGACATCCGGATCACGTCGCGTTGGCGCGAGGACGAGGTCGGCGCGGCGCTGATGGCCGTCCTGCACGAGACCGGCCACGCGCTGTACGAGGCCGGGCTACCGCGCCGCTGGCTGGGCCAGCCGGTCGGCGAGGCGCGCGGCATCGTCGTCCACGAGAGCCAGTCGCTGCTGCTCGAGATGCAGATCTGCCGCTCGCCCGCCTTCCTCCGCTTCCTCGCGGGCGAACTCGAGGCGGCGTTCGGCCCCGACCCGGCCTGGACGAGCGCCAACCTCGAGGCGCTCTGGCACCGGGTCGAGCGCGGCTTCATCCGGGTCGACGCCGACGAGGTGTCCTACCCGCTGCACGTGATCCTGCGCTGGCGGCTCGAGAAAGCGCTGCTCGCGGGTGATCTCGCGGTGGCCGACCTTCCGGGCGCCTGGGCCGAGGCTATGCGCGCGCTCCTCGGCGTCACACCGCCCGACGATGCCCGAGGCTGCCTGCAGGACATCCACTGGCCGGTCGGCGCCTTCGGCTACTTCCCGTGCTACACCCTCGGCGCTCTGCTCGCGGCCCAGCTCGCCACCGCCGCCCGCGCCCAGCTGCCGGGGCTCGAGCAGGACATCGCCCGCGGTGACATCGGCCGGCTCCTCGCCTGGCTCCGCGCGCAGGTGCACGGCCGTGCCTCCTTGCCGCGCCTCGAGGAGCTCGTCCGCGAGGCGACGGGCGGGCCGCTCGCGGTCGATCCCTTCCTGGCGCACGTGCGGGCCCGCTACCTCGAGCGGCCGCGCGTCGGCTGATCCGGCCGCTCAGCCGGCTGCCAGCGCCTTGTCCAGGTTCTCCTTGACCTTATCCATGAATTGGGTGGTGGTGAGCCAAGGCTGATCGGGGCCGATCAGGATCGCGAGGTCCTTGGTCATGTGACCGGACTCGACGGTCTCGATGCAGACCCGCTCGAGCGTCTGCGCGAAACGCTCGACCTCGGGTGTCCCGTCGATCCGTGCCCGATAGGTGAGGCCTCGGGTCCAGGCGAAGATCGAAGCGATCGGGTTGGTCGAGGTCTCCTCGCCGCGCTGCCACTGCCGATAGTGACGGGTGACCGTGCCGTGCGCGGCTTCGGCCTCGATCGTCTTGCCGTCCGGAGTCATGAGCACCGAGGTCATGAGGCCGAGCGAGCCGTAGCCCTGGGCTACCGTGTCGGACTGGACATCGCCGTCGTAGTTCTTGCAGGCCCAGACGAAGCCCCCCGACATCTTGAGCGCCGAAGCCACCATGTCGTCGATCAGTCGATGCTCGTAGAACAGGCCCGCGGCGGCGAAACGTTCCTTGAACTCGCTCTCGAATACCTCCTGGAAGATGTCCTTGAAGCGCCCGTCGTAGGCTTTGAGGATGGTGTTCTTGGTCGAGAGATAGACCGGGTAGCCGCGCTGCAGGCCGTAGTTGAACGAGGCGCGGGCGAAGTCACGGATCGAATCGTCGAGATTGTACATCGCGAGGGCCACGCCGGCGCCCTGGAAGTCGAACACCTCGAAATGGAGCGGCGCACCGCCGTCGGCCGGGGTGAAGGTCATGGTGAGCTTGCCGCGGCCCGGGACCTTGAAGTCGGTCGCCCGGTACTGGTCGCCGAAGGCGTGCCGACCGATCACGATGGGCTTGGTCCAGGCCGGCACGATCCGCGGCACGTTCCGGCAGATGATCGGCTCGCGGAAGATGGTGCCGCCCAGGATGTTGCGGATGGTGCCGTTCGGTGACTTCCACATCCGCTTGAGGCCGAACTCCTTGACTCGGGCCTCGTCGGGCGTGATCGTCGCGCACTTGACCCCGACATTGTATTTCTTGATCGCTTCGGCCGCTTCGATGGTGACGCGATCGTCCGTGGCGTCGCGGTTCTGGATGCCGAGATCGTAATAGATCAACTCGACGTCAAGATAGGGGAGGATCAGCTTTTCCTTGATCATCCGCCAGATGATGCGGGTCATCTCGTCGCCGTCGAGCTCGACGATCGGCTTCGCGACCTTGATTTTCGCCATGCGTGGTCCCCCGGGGCGGGCTCGCCGCCCTGGTAGCCCATGCCCGGCAGCACTGCCAGCGATGCTGCGTCGCAGCGGGCTCAGCGCCGCCAGACCGGGTCGACGAGCGTGGCGACGAGCGCGGCGTGCGCCGCCTCCTCCTCGGCGCTGGGCGCATGCGGCCGTGGCGGGCGGACGCGGCGCACCGGTGCCGGTTCCGCCCCGGCCAGCGTCGTGGCGGCTGCGGGTGCGAGGCCGAGCGCGGTCTGCCGGCCGCCCGAGAGGTGCAGATAGACCTCGGCCAGGAGCTGGCAGTCGAGCAGCGCACCGTGCACGGTCCGTGCACTCGCATCGATCGCGAAGCGCCGGCAGAGCGCATCCAGGCTCGCGGGCGCGCCCGGGAAGCGGCGCTGGGCCAAGGCGAGCGTGTCGATCACCCGCGCACTCGACAGCGGCTCGCGGCCGATCCGAGCGAGTTCCGCGTTGAGGAACTTGAGGTCGAAGGCGGCGTTGTGGATCACGAGCGGGCTGTCGGCGAGGAACCCCAGGAGCTCGTCGGCCGCTTCGGCGAAGGTCGGGAAATCCGCCAGGAACTCGCGGGTCAGGCCGTGCACGCGGCGGGCCTCCTCGGGCACGTCGCGCTCCGGGTCGAGATAGCTCTGGAAGGTGCGGCCGCTCGGCAGCCGGTCGATCAGCTCGACCGCCGCCACCTCGACGATCCGATGGCCCTCCGCCGGGTCGAGGCCGGTGGTCTCGGTGTCGAGCACGATCTCGCGCAACATCAGCTCCGTCTCCCGAGGGGCCGCCCGGCGGCGAGCCAGCGATCCGGCCAAACGCGCCCGCGCTCGCCGCGCAACCGTCGGACGATCGTCGCCACCGCCTCGGCGGTGCGACCCCGATCCGCACCCGAGGCGATCAGGAAGTCGGCGCGCCGACGCTTTTCGGCATCCGGTGTCTGCTCGGCGCGGATCGCGGCGAGCCGGGCCGGGCTCATGCCGGGGCGGCGCAGCGCCCTTTGCTCCTGGACCAGGGGGTGGGCGCTCACCACGACGACACGGTCGACCCGGTCGAGCCCGCCGGTCTCGAACAGCAGCGGGATGTCCAGCACCACGAGCGGCCGGCCGGCGCGGCATTGCGCCTCGAGGAACCGCCGCTGAGCCTCGCGCACGAGCGGATGGACCAGCGCCTCGAGCCGGCGCAGGGCCGCGCGGTCGCCCAGGACCCTGCGGCCGAGTGCGCCCCGGTCGATGCCGCGGCCCGGATCGACCGCCTCGGGGAAAGCCGCCCCGACCGGCCCGACGGCCGCGCCGCCGGGTCGGAAGAGGTCGTGGACGAGGGCATCGGCATCGCAGACCGGCACGCCCATCGCGCGGAACAGGCGGGCGGTGTGGCTCTTGCCCATCGCGATCGAGCCGGTGAGGCCCAGGATCAACACGGCCCGCCTCAGTCCAGGAGCACCCGCTGGTCGCGCAAGAAGGCGAGGAGCGGCAGGAGCGGCAGGCCGAGGATCGTGAAATGGTCGCCCCGCACGCGGCTCACGAGCTGGGCGCCCAGGCCCTCGAGACGGTAGGCGCCGACCGAGCCGAGCACGGTCTCGCCGCAGCGCGCGAGGTAAGCGTCGAGGAACGCGTCCGTGAACCGCCGCACGGTGAGTTCGGCGCTCGCGGTCGCGTGCCAGATCCGCGCCCCGTCCTTGACCACGACCGCGGCCGAGACGAGCCGATGCGTCCGGCCGCGCAGGCTCGCGAGCTGGGCGCGGGCCGCCGCGAGGTCGGCCGGCTTCTCGAGCCAGGCCCCCTCGAGCTCCAGGATCTGGTCGGCGCCCAAGACCAAGCTTCCGGGAGGCGAGCGACCGGTCGCCGAGCGCGCCTTGAGCTCGGCCAAGCTCACCGCCGCCTCCTCGGCCGGGGCGCCCGCCGAGCGCAGCGCGGCGAGCACCGCACTCTCGTCCACCGCCGGCGCCACGCGCAGGAAGGCGAGGCCGGCCGCCTCCAACAGGGCGGCCCGGGTGTCGCTGCCGGAGGCGAGCACGAGGGGCGGCTCGCGAGCCTGGAGGGACAGCATGGTCGATGCGCGGATCGCCGTCAATCGTTCTTCAACACGGCCATGGCGGAACTCGCTCCGACCACCGGGGCCGTTGCCGAACCCGAGGTCGGCTCCAGGAGTTGGTGCCATGCCGGAGCCGTGCCCGCAACCGCCGTCGCCGGCCGTCGCGCCGCTGCCCGATCGGCCGGGGCGTACCTGGAACCGGCCTCGATCCGGTCGACGCCCACGGAGCGAACGGGCGGGCCGCACGCCGCGCCGGTCCGGGCTCGCTGCCGACAGCGGCTCAGACCGGTAGCCGCACGAGCGCCTTGAGCCCGCCGCGCGAGGAGGTGTGCAAGCTGATCTCGCCGCCGTGGCCGAGCACGATGTCGCGGGCGATGGTGAGCCCGAGCCCGACGCCGCCGGTCGCCCGCGAGCGCGACTGGTCGAGCCGGACGAAGGGCTGGAAGACACGCTCGCGCTGGCTCTCCGGGATCCCCGGACCATCGTCCTCGACGGCGATCTCGACGTGCTGGGCGGAAAGGCGGGCGCTGATCCCGACCCACCGGGCGTGGCGGCAGGCATTGTCGACCAGGTTGGCGAGGCAGCGGCGGAAGGCGAGCGGCCGGACCGGCAGGGTAATGCCCGGCTCGACTGCGACCTCGGCCGAAAGCCCGCTGCGCTCGGCTCGCTCGCGCATGCTCTCGAGGATCGGTTCGAGCGGCGTGGGCTCGATCGTCTCGCGGCCCTCGCCGCGGGCGAAGCTCAGATAGTCCTCGACCAGCTGGACCATTTCGGCCACGTCCGAGCGCAGCCCGGCGACCACCGGATCGGCGCGGTCGCCCAACAGCTCGAGCTCGAGCTTCATCCGGGTGAGCGGGGTGCGCAAATCGTGGCTCACCGCCGCGAGCATCTCGGTGCGCTGGGCGAGGTAGCGGTTCACCCGCTCGCGCATCTGGTTGAAGGCGTGCGCCGCGGCCCGCACCTCGGCCGCTCCCTGCGGACGGAAGGGGCCGGGATCACGCCCCATGCCGAAGCTTTCGACGGCCCGGGCGAGCCGGCGGATCGGCCGCACCTGCAGGCGCAGGAAGTGGACGGCGATCAACAGGAGCACGATCGAGGCGCCGACCATCCAGGCCAAGAGGAGCCCGGTGGTCGTGGCGGTCACGCGTTTGCGCGAGGCGAGGACGCGGAGCAGCCCGTCGGAGAGCTCGACATGGACGGCGATCCGCTCGGTCTCGGCCGGGCGCAGCTCGACCAGGAACGGCTTGTCGAGCGCCTCGGCGAAGGCCTCGAGGATCTTGTTGTCGATGTGCTGGAGCAGGCCGCGATCGAGCCCGGCGGCCCGCGCCGCGGTCTCGAGGCGGGCGCCGGGCTCGAACGACAGGCGCAGATCGAGCCGCCGGCGCGCCTGGTCCATGAGGGTGCGGCGAGCCTCGGGGTCGGGCGCGGCCTCGAGCTGCTCGACCAGGAGTGCGACCTCGCCGGCGACGCCGCTCGCGAGCCAGCGGGTCACCACGTCCCAGTGGCGGTTGTAGAAGACCACCGTGAGCAGGATCTGGAGGATCACGACCGGCGCCACGACGATCAGGAGCGAACGCCCGAACAGCGAGCGCGGCACGATCGTGCGGTCGAGCAGGCGGCGGATCCGGCCCACCTGGCTCAGCTCCCGGTGCGCAGCACGTAGCCGGCGCCGCGCAAGGTCAAGAGCCAGCGCGGTTGGCGCGGGTCCTCCTCGAGCTTGCGCCGCAGCCGGACCATCTGCACGTCGACCGCCCGGTCGGAACCGGCGAGCTTGGCCCGCGCGCCGAGCTCGGCCCGGCTCAGCGCCCGACCCGGCTGCAGGGCGAGGCAGCGCAGCAACGCCGCCTCGCTCGCGGTCAGCCGCACGGGTTCGCCCTCGCGGGTCAGCTCGAGCGTCTGCGGGTCGAAGCGGAACGGGCCGAAGCGGACGACGGCCGGCTCGGTACCCGGCGGCGCGCGGCGCAGGATGCTCGCGATCCGCAGCAAGAGCTCGCGCGGCTCGAAAGGCTTGACGAGATAGTCGTCGGCGCCGGCCTCGAGCCCGCGGATCCGATCTTCGGGCTCGCCGCGCGCGGTCAACAGCAGGATCGGCACGCCGCGCCGCTCGCGCAGCTCGGCGGTGAGGTCGGCACCGTCGCGGTCCGGCAGCATGACGTCGAGGACGATGATGTCGAAGGCGATCCGCTCGAGGGCGGCGAGCGCCGAGGCCGCGTCCGCCGCGACCGAGACGAGATAGCCGTTCTGCACGAGGTAGCGCTGCAAGAGCTCGCGCAGGCGCGCGTCGTCGTCGACCACCAGGACGTGGAACCCGTCGCCCGCCGGCACGGCCGTCCCCTCAGCCCGCTGGGCGCACCGCAGACCGCCGGCCGAACCCCTCGACCAGCTCGCCGAGCACCCGCTGGAAGCCGGCGACCGCCTCGGGCCCGGCCTTCTGGAAAGCCCGGCGCAGCGCCAGCCGGCGCTGCTCGGCGAGCATCGTGGCGAGCGCCGTCCCCGCTTCGGTCGGGCGGAGCGCCCGGCGGCGCCGGTCGGCGCCGTCGGCCTCGCGGCGCACGAGGCCGGCCGCCTCGAGCGCCTGGAGATGGCGCGAAGTCGACTGCTTGGTCGCCCCGAGCAGCCGGCCGAGCTCGGCCGCACTCGTGCCGGGACGACGGTGGACGAGCCAAAGGAGCTCGAGCTCGGGCTCGGCCAGGGCCGGGCCGCGATCCGCCGTCGGACGACGCGCGGCCAAACCGTGCCCGGCGAGCAGCAGGAGCTCGAGCGCGCGGTCGAGCTCCTCGTCGCGCAGGAAGAGCGGGCTCGCACGCAGGAGCGTGCTGCCCGCGGGAACCGTCGTGCCCGTGCTCACATTGACACTTATGCAAGGCGATGATAGCGAAGGCAATCCCGAATTTCACGAGCGGGCCACGTACAACACCTCGGAAGCGCCGATGGCCGACCTCGTTCCCTTCGACGATCGCGACGGCTGGATCTGGTTCAACGGTGAGTTCGTGGCCTGGCGCGAGGCCAAGGTGCACGTGCTCACCCACGGCCTGCACTATGCGAGCTGCGTGTTCGAGGGCGAGCGCTGCTACGAGGGCCGGATCTTCAAGAGCAGCGAGCACAGCCAGCGGCTGATCGACAGCGGCCGGATGCTGGGCTTCGAGGTGCCCTACACGGTGGCGGAGCTCGATGCCGCCAAGGCCGCTACGGTCGCCAAGATGGGCTTCAAGAATTGCTACGTGCGGCCGCTCGCTTGGCGCGGCTCCGAGCAGATGGGTGTGTCGGCGCAGCACACGCGGATCAACGTGGCGATCGCTTGCTGGGAGTGGGGCGCCTATTACCGCGACCTGCGGCTCACCCGCGCCGTTTACGATCGCCCGGCGCCGACCACCGCCCCGGTCCACGCCAAGGCCGCGGGCCTCTACATGATCTGCACGATCTCCAAGCACGCCGCCGAGGCCAAGGGTTTCGGCGACGCCTTGATGCTCGACTGGCGGGGTTACGTGGCCGAGACCACGGGGGCCAACATCTTCCTCGTGATCGACGACCAGCTGCACACACCCAAGCCGGACTGCTTCTTGAACGGGATCACCCGCCGCACGGTGATCGAGCTCGCCAAGGCGCGCGGCATCGAGGTGGTCGAGCGGCACATCAAGCCCGAAGAGCTGGCCGGCGCCCAGGAAATCTTCGTGACCGGGACGGCCGCCGAGATCACGCCGGTCCACGCGATCGACGATCTCACCTACCAGACCGGCCCGGTCACCCGCATGCTGCTCGACGATTTCCACCGACTGACCCACAGCCACGTCCTCTGAGCGCGAGAGCGGCGCGGTCGGCCGGCGCCTCCGGGAGCTCGCGGGCGGACGGACGCCGCCGCCGCCCCGCGCCCGGCCGGGCTCAGGCGGTGCCGGCGGCTTCGGCCTCTTGGGCTCGTTGCGCGAGCCGGCGGCGATAGAGCGTGGCGAAATCGATCGGGTCGAGAAGCAGCGGGGGCAGGCCGCCGTCACGGGTCACGTCCGCGACGATCCGCCGGGCGAAGGGGAAGAGGATCCGGGGGCACTCGATCAGGAGGAGCGGTTGCACGGTGTCCTCGGGGATGTTGGCCAGCTGGAACACCCCGCCATAGGCCAGCTCCACGAGGAAGAACGGCGTGTCGCCCGACTTGGCCTCGATGTTGATCTGGAGGACGACCTCGAAGTGCTGCTCGCCCACTTGGCGGGCGTTGACGTCGACCGCGATCTGGATCTCCGGCCGCGGCTGACCGGGGGCCAGGCCCATCGGCGCGCGGGGATTCTCGAACGACAGGTCCTTCACGTATTGGGTCAGGATCGACAGGCGCGGCTGGGCCGCCTGCCCCTCCTCGTTCGTGCCCGTGGGCGCGCCCGGCTCGTTCATCGTCCGCTCCTCGTCTGACGCTGGTCGCCGGCCTCAGCCGGCCGCCCCGGCCGTGCGGTCGAGCCGCAGCCGGACGGCGCCGAGATTTCCCACTTCCCGGCCCGTCAGGCAACGGATGAAGCCCCAATGGGTGACGACTGCCACCGTCTCCGGCTCGGCCATGCTTGCGGCCACCTTGAGGAACCGCCGGGCCCGCGCCTCGAGGCTCGCCACGCTCTCGATCCTCCCGCCCCACCAGACCGGGTCGAGCCCACCGAAATCGAATCCCGGCCACTCCGCACGCAGGCGGTCGGGGTGCGAGCCTTGGTCGCAGGAGAAGGCGCAACGCTCGCGGACGAGCGGCTCGACCGTGACCGGCAAGTCGAGTTCCTCGGCGAGGATCCGGGCGGTCTGCAGGGCCCGGCGGTAAGGGCTCGCGAGCAGCCGGCGGATTCCCTCACGGCGCAAGAGCGCGGCTGCCGCCCGCGCCTCGGCCGCACCGCGCTCGGTGAGCGGCGGATCGGGCAGGCCGGGGTCGACCCGGCTCGCCCCGAACCGGCGGTTCCACTCGGATTCGGCGTGGCGCAGGAGGAGCATCTGAACGATCCCGAGAACCCGCCCCGCCATCGGCCGAGCCGGCCGCGGCGCCGGGCTGTTTGTTTTTGCTCGCCCCGGCTTATATGATCGTCCACGGCGCTTCTCGCCACCGGCGCGGCTGCGCCGGTCCATCCGCCGGTCGAGCAGGTCCGAACGATCCCTGATGTCCGACGGCTACGCGCTCCTCGACATCCTCTTCTTCGCCGTGGTCGCGGTGTTCATCGCGGCTCGGCTGCGCTCCGTGCTCGGCCGCAGGACCGGCCACGAGCGGCCGCGGCCGCCGCGCATCCAGCCGCAGCCGGCACCGGCAACCGGCGAGGCCTCGGACAAGGTCGTCCCCCTGCCCGACCGCCGTCGCGGCGCCGAGGAGCCGGCGATCGCCCCCGAGGCGGGTCCCGCTCTCAAGGACGGCTTGACCCGGATCCGCCTCGCCGACCCGAGCTTCGACCTCGATTCCTTCCTCGAAGGTGCCAAGGTCGCTTTCGCGATGATCGTCGAGGCCTTCGCCAAGGGCGACAAGGCGACCCTCGAGCCGCTCCTCGCCCCGCCGGTCTTCGCGAGCTTCGCCGCGGCGATCGACGAGCGGCAGCGGCTGGGCCGGACCCTCGAGACCGAGCTCGTGGCGCTGCGCGGCGCCGAGGTCGTGGGGGCTGCTCTCGAGGGACGGCTCGCGCGGGTCACGGTCCGCTTCACGAGCGAGCAGATCAACTGCACCCGTGACGCCTCCGGCGCGGTCGTGGAGGGCGATCCCTCGGCCGTCGAGACGGTGGTCGATCTCTGGACCTTCCAGCGCGACGTGACCTCGCGCGACCCGAACTGGGCCCTGGTTGAGACCCGCTCGGGCGCGTGAGCCTGCGCCTCGCCCTCCTCGCGGGCCTCCTCCTCGCGACCGGGCTCGCCGCCGCCGCCTGGTGGTGGTTCCGGCCGGCACCGCCGCCTGCCGAGCCCACGCTCGTCTTGACCCGGGCCCGCTTCGCCGAGCTACCGGGCTGGCACGCCGACGACCCGCGTCCGGCGCTCGCCGCCTTCGCCCGCTCCTGCGCGCGGCTCGCCGATCGGCCGGCCGACGAGCTCTTCGGCCGCGAGCCGCGCTTCGGCCGGGTCGCCGAGTGGCGGGCGGCCTGCGCCGCCTTGGCCGGGCCTTGGGCGAGTGCAGCCGACGCGCGGGCCCGCACCGAGGCCGTCCTCCGGCCCTGGCTCGCGAGCGATCGCGGGCAGCACGAGGGGCTCGTCACCGGCTATTTCGAGCCCGTGCTCGAGGGTTCCCGGCGGCCCGACGCGCGGTTCCGCCATCCCCTGCACCGCCGGCCCGACGATCTCGTGACCGTCGAGCTCGGCCGGTTCGATCCCACGCTCGAGGGCCGGCGGATCGCCGGCCGGGTCGAGAAGGGCCGGCTCGTGCCCTACTTCACCCGCGCCGAGATCGACGCGGGAGCACTCGCCGGGCGCGGCCTCGAGCTCGCCTGGGTCGCCGATCCCGTGGCCCTTTTCTTCCTCCACGTCCAAGGCTCCGGCCGGATCGCGCTCGCCGAGGGCGGCACGCTGCGGGTCGGCTACGCCGACCAGAACGGTCATCCCTACCGCGCCATCGGCCGCGACCTGGTCGAGATGGGCGCGCTGCCGCGCGAGGCGGTCTCGATGCAGAGCATCCGGGCCTGGCTCGCGGTCCACCCCGAGCGGACCTTCGAGCTCCTCCACAAGAACCCGTCCTACGTCTTCTTCCGCGAGCTCGCCCTTCCCGAGGACGCGCCCGGTCCGCCCGGCGCGCAGGGCGTGCCCTTGACCCCCGGCCGCTCGCTCGCGGTCGACCGGCGCTTCGTCCCGCTCGGCCTACCGCTCTGGCTCGACACGACGGCCCCCGCGCCCGAGGGCGAGCGGCCGCTGCGGCGGTTGGTCGTGGCCCAGGACGTGGGGGGTGCGATCCGCGGCCCGGTCCGCGGCGATCTTTTCTGGGGCTCGGGGCCCGAGGCCGAATACGCGGCCGGCCACATGAAAAGCCGGGGCCGGTATTGGCTGCTCTTGCCGGCCACCCTCGATCCGACCGGCGGCAGCTGACGCCGAACCCGCTCGGATCGGCGGGCAGGGGAAGGGAAGAGGGGCGAGGCCCGCGGGCCTCGCCCTCCGGTCCGCCCTCCCCCTCGGCGGACCTCGGCCGTCGGCCGTGGCGTGGCCGCCGTCTCCGGCGGCAGGATCGGGTAGACCACCATGGGCGGCGTGCCGGTCAGGCTCTCCAAGAAGGCCACGATCCGTTCGACCTGCGCCTTGTTCAACTCCTGACCGAGCTGGGCCGTGCCCATGATCGCGACCGCTTGACGCAAATCCCGGACCTGTCCGGAATGGAAGTAGGGGGCGGTGAGCGCGATGTTGCGCAGCGGCGAGGCGCGGAAGACGTAGTCGTCGCCCGGCGTGCGCGTCACGATGAACCGACCCTTGTCGGTCTCGGGCAGGACTTCGGCGCCCGGTCGCTGGATCACGCCGAACGGATAATAGCCGTGGCCGCCGACGTCGACCCCGATCCGGCACGGCCCGTGTCGATGAACAGCGCCAGCCCTTCCTTTTGGGTGGGCGTGAGCGCCTCCTCCGTCCCGGCAAGCAGCTCGACGGCTGCCGCTGCCGCGAGGAAGGCGATACGCACACGGCGCTTCCCTTCCTCCGGAAGCGCTCCGAAGCTGCACCGGGAATCGTAAAAGGCGTTCGACTCGGATCAACGAGCTCCGGGCGCGTCGTCGAAGCGGGCCCGTGTTTTCGCGAAGCGACCGGGGGCTGGAGGTATCCGATCGACGTCGATCGGCACGGGCTCCTGGCCGCACCGGGGCAGGGGCCGAGGGCTCAGATCGCGCGAGTGAGCGCGGTGTTCGGCAGCTCGATCGAGACCGCGAGCAGCGACATGTCGGCCTCGCGCTCGACCTCGACCTTGATCTTGCGCTCGTCGATCGGGACGTATTTGCGGATGACCTCGAGGATCTCGCGCTGCATCAAGGGGAGGAAGTCGGGCTGTCCGCGGGTCAAGGGCCGCTCGACCGCGAGGATCACCTGCAGACGCTGCTTCGCTGCCGAGGCGCTGCCCTCGGTTCGGCTCGGCGCGCGGAAGAGGGCGAAGAGGTCTCGGAGCCTCACGCCGTCCTCCGCAACAGCCAGTTGACGAAGCTCTTCTTGGGCGGGGTGGTGAAGCGGAGTTCGACCGTCTCGCCCATCAGCCGGCGGACCGCGTCCATGTAGGCTTGGCCGGCGATCGACTTGGGCTCGAGCACGACCGGCAGGCCGAGGTTCGAGCATTGCAGGACCATGTCGTCCTGCGGGATGACGCCGAGGACCGGGATCGACAGGATCTCGACGACGTCGTCGAGCTTGAGCATCTCTCCCTTGGCGACCCGGTCGAGATCGTAGCGGGTCAACAGCAGGTGCTGCTTCATCGGGCCTTCGCCCCGCTCCGCCCGCCGCGACTTGGAGTTGAGGATCCCCAGGATCCGGTCACTGTCGCGGACCGAGCTCACCTCCGGGTTGGTCACGACGATCGCCTCGTCGGCGAAGTAGAGCGCCATGTAGGCGCCCTTCTCGATCCCCGCGGGGCTGTCGCAGATGACGTAGTCGAAATCCTGCCGCAGCTCCTCGATGACCTTTTCCACGCCCTCCCGGGACAGCGCATCCTTGTCCCGGGTCTGGGAGGTCGGGAGGATGTAGAGCCCCTCCACCCGCTTGTCCTTGATGAGGGCTTGGTTGAGGCGGATCCCGTCGTTGATCACGTTGATGAAGTCGAACACGACGCGGCGCTCGACCCCCATGATGAGGTCGAGGTTGCGCAAGCCGACGTCGAAGTCGATCACGCAGACCTTCTTGCCCCGCATGGCGAGGCCGGCGGCGATGGCCGCGGCACTCGTGGTCTTTCCGACCCCGCCCTTGCCCGACGTGACGACGATGACCTGCGACAAGAGCCTCCTCCCGGGCGTTCGCGACGACGGGCCCGCGGCCCGCGTCAGGGAACCGGTCCGATCGACAGCCGCTCACCCTCGCACCAGACGCGCACGCGTTTGCCGCGCAGCCGGGGGTCGACGTCCTCGCTCACCAGGTAGACGCCGGCGATCGAGAGGAGCTCGGCCTCGAGCTGATCGCAAAAGATCATCGCCCCCTCGTCGCCGTTCGCGCCGGCGAAGGCGCGGCCGCGGAGCGGGCCGTAGACGTGGATGTGGCCGGCCGCCACGAGCTCGGCGCCGTGGCCGACCGGGGCGAGCACGGTGAGGTCGCCGTCCGGGCAGCTCACCTGTTGGCCGCCGCGCACGGGCTCGGTGATCACGAGCCCGGCACCGCGCGGCGGAGCCGCCGTCGGCCGGCCGCGCGGCGGCTCGGCGCGGGCCGTCGAACCCGTTCCGCCCGGCTGCCCGCCGGGACCCAAAACGGCGAGACCCGCCGCGCGTGCAGCCGCCTGCCAAGCCGGTCCGGCGTTCTGCACCCCGACCGGAGCGAGCCGCAGCCGGCGCAGTTCGCCGGCGAACGCCTCGAGGTCGATCGGCGTCGCGTCGGCCACCGGGGCCAGGTCGAGGACCACCGGCGCGTCGCGGAAGAACTCGGGATTGTGGGCGATCCGGTCGCGCAACAGAGGGAAGAGCTCGGGGTCACCCGGCGCGATCAGCCGCAAGCTCAAGATCGTCTGGACCGAGCCGCGGATCTGGAACGGCGCGGACCTCGGATCGGGGGCAGCTTTCGCGGTCGCGGGGCGTTCCACCGTGGCGCTTCTTTCCGGCCGGCTCGGGCAAGCGGCGTCGCAACGGGCCGGAGCCCGACCGGCGGACGGTCCGAGCCGGTCTCCTCGACTACGCGCTTCTAGCCGATTTTCCTCGATTGACAAGCCGACGACCGGGGTCGCCCCGGGGTTGCGATCCAGGCTTCGAGCGTGCGCAGCCCCCGCTCCGCCATGGCGCGCTTGCGGGCGTTCTTCGGCACTTCCGCGGGCAGCGGCGGGAAGAGCCCGAAATTGACGTTCATCGGCTGGAACGTCTCGGCCCGGGCGCCACCGGTGACGTGCGCGAGGAGGGCGCCGTGCGCGGTCTCGGGCGGCGGTGGGACGGGCTCCTCGCCGGCGAGCTCGGCGGCCCAGAAACGGCCCGCGAGGAGGCCGAGTGCGGCGCTCTCGACATAGCCCTCGCAGCCGGTGATCTGGCCCGCGAAGCGGATCCACGGCATCGGCCGGAAACGGAGCGTCGGGTCCAAAAGCCGTGGGCCGTTCAAGAAGGTGTTGCGGTGCAGCCCGCCGAGCCGGGCGAACTCGGCCCGCTCGAGGCCCGGGATCATCCGGAAGACCCGGACCTGCTCGCCGTGCTTGAGCTTGGTCTGGAAGCCGACCATGTTCCAGAGCGTGCCGAGCGCGTTGTCCTGGCGGAGCTGGACGACCGCCCAGGGCCGCTTGCCGGTGCGCGGATCGGTGAGCCCCACGGGCTTCATCGGCCCGAAGCGGAGCGTCTCGCGGCCCCGCTCGGCCATCACCTCGATCGGCAGGCAGCCCTCGAAATAGGGGGTATCTTTCTCCCACTCGCGGAATTCGCTCTTTTCGGCGGCCAACAGGGCGTCGACGAACGCCTCGTACTGGTCCCGGTCGAGGGGGCAGTTGATGTAATCCGCACCGCCGCCGCCCGGTCCGGCCTCGTCCCAGCGCGACTGCATCCAGGCCTTCGAAAAGTCGATCGAATCCTTGTAGACGATCGGCGCGATCGCGTCGAAGAAGGCGAGCTCCTTCTCACCCCCGACCCGCCGGATGTCCTCGGCGAGCGCTTCGTGGGTGAGTGGCCCGGTCGCGACGATGACGGGGCCGTCTTCGCACGGAGGTAGCCGTTCGACGACGCACCGCTCGATCGTGACACAGGGATGGCTCGAGAGGGTTTCCGTCACCGCGGCGGAGAAAGCCTCGCGGTCGACAGCGAGCGCCGAGCCGGCCGGCAGTTTGTGCCGGTCGGCCGTAGCGATGATCAGCGAGCCGAGCCGCCGCATCTCCTCGTGGAGGAGGCCCACGGCGTTGCCGAAGCAATCGTCGGAGCGGAACGAGTTCGAGCAGACGAGCTCGGCCAGCCGGTCGGTCTTGTGCGCCGGGGTCGGCCGGACCGGCCGCATCTCCAAAAGCCGCACGCGGATGCCGGCGCGCGCGAGCTGCCAGGCGGCCTCGCTGCCCGCGAGCCCGCCGCCGACGATGGTCACCTCCTCGTGCCGCCCAGCCGTCATTTGGCTTCCCCCGGATATCTAGCGCAGGTCGAAGAACCGGGCACTCGTCATGCCGCGCCGCAACGCCGCGTCGTGGAGGGCCGCGTCGCAGGTCACCAGAGCGACGTTCCGCGCCTCGAAGCTCGAGAGCCCGGTGTCCGCCAAGCCGAGAGTGTCGAACAGCCGGTCGCGCACGAGCTCGACCGCTGGCTCGTGCCACTCCCGCAGGCTCGGGATCATGGCGCGAAAACGTTGGAGGACCAGGCTTCGACCGGGCTCCGCGAGGCCACCCGAGCGCAACAAGTTGCTGGTTTCCGCGAGGACGTGCGGGGTGACGCACACGACCTCGTAGCTCCGGAGAAGGTCGGCGAGCCGATGGTAATCCCGTTTGGTGAAGCTCTTCACCCGCTTGTGATGCCTGACGAGCGCGAGAATCTCCGACCCGACGACCCACAGGGCGAGCAGATTGGAGTCGAGCAAGAGACGCCTCGATGTCACTCCACCAGCTCGCGATTTTTGATCGAGTGGAGCGAACCGTCCGGATTGAGTGTGACAACTTTATAGTAACGCGTAAATATACCACCGGCCGTATGGGGTCGCGAAAAGCTCAGCGTGATCCGACGCCGACCGTCCGCATCCGTATCGATTTCCTCGAGGCTGATATTTTGCAGGAGCTCCTCCGCGAAGATCTGGGCGAAATGCTCCTTGGCGAGACGGATCGCTTCTTTGACATCCATGACCCCATGCTCCCGGCGACGGATCGAGCTGCGTCCATCGACTGCGCTCGGCGACCAGCCGGCAGATGACGCGGCACGCCGGTGAGATAGGTGGGGTCGGCCGACCGCGCGAGTGGCAATGGAAGTCGGTGCGACGCCGACGCGCCGCATCCCCCGCTACGCTCGCGGGCGCCTTGTGACCCGCGCGCAACATGTTCTGTGATCGGCGTCATCTCTTGGAAACCGAGGGCCACGCAAGATGCCGTCGTCGCGGGCCTCCGGCCCCGGGCCTCGGTTCGGAGAGCGGCCATGACGAAGGGCACGCGTCTGTCCCGGCAACTCAAGGAGCGGCTGATCCTGGCCGGGCTCCTGGGCGGGTCGCTCGCCGTGGCGCTCGCGAGCCACCTGCTCCTGGTCTGAGACGGCGGGACCCGCCCGCTAGCCGGTCGGCCAGGGTCCGGTGGCCGGCATCGCTTCCTCGGCCCCGGGCCAAGGCGGCATGGTCACGAGCACGATGTCGAGCGGCTCGCTGCCGGTGTTGCGGAACTGGAAGGCGGTGCCGACCGGGATGCTCAAGGCCACCCCGGGACGCAGGGCCACGATCTCCTCGCGTTCGCCCTGGCGGCGCCACATCTCGCCCCGGCCGGCGATCACGTACCAGAGCTCTTCCACGGTCCGATGGACCACGGCCTTCGACACCGCACCCGGCGCGAGCCGGGCGTGAACCATGCTGCCGCGCGGAAGCTGGGGCAGGATCCGGATTTCCGAGCCGTCCGGGGCGAGCGTGTCGGCCGCCTCCGGTAGGCTGCGCGTCGCGAACGGTGGCGGTTCCATCCGATCCTCGCCCCGAGGCCCGGAGCGAGGATCGGCCGGAAGGCGGGCCTCGAGCAAGCCCCGGCCTCGAGCGAAGCCCGGCCTCAAACGAGGCCCAGGAGCAGGAACAGCACCGCGCAGACGATCCAGCCGGCAAAGGCTTCGCCCGGCCGGTCCACCTGCGGTTCCTCACCCGTCATGACACCCCTCCCGTGACGGAGACGGGCGATCTTGCGGCCGAGAGGCACGCGACGCTGTGTCGCGGATCACCGGCGGGTGGCGGATCGGGGAAGGAGGATCGTGGCGGCAGCCGCGATCACCAGAGCGAGGCCCGCGAGATCGGTCGCGGTTGGGCGCTCGCCCAGCAGGGCCGTAGCGCCGAGCACGCCCACGGCCGGCACGAGCAGGGTCCCGAGCGTGGCCGTCCCGGCCCCGAGGCGCGGCAGCACCGCGAACCAGAGGAGGTAGGCGAGCGCCTGGGCGAGCAGCACGTGGTAGGCGAGGGCCGCGGCGGTGATCGGCCCGACCGGCCCGGGCCAGCGCCCGCCCTCGAACGCGAGCATGCCCAGCCCGGCCGCGGCGGCGCCCACCAAGAGCTGCCACGCCGCCACCGTGATCGGCGGCGCGGCGACCGGCCAGCGTTTGGCGACCACGGTGCCGGCCGCCCAGCTCACCCCGCCGAGGAGCGCCCAGAGCAGGCCGATCGTCAGCGCCTCGGCGCGCCAGAGCGGCAGGCCCAGCGCCAGGAGCCCGGCGACGCCGAGAGCGAGGCCGAGCAGCCGTCGCCGGTCGGGGCGCTCGCCGAGGAGGGGCCAGGCGAGGAGGGCCGTCCAGACCGGCATGGTGAAGGCCACGATCGCCGCCCGCGAGGTGGCGGCATGGAGCTGGGCGAAGGCCAGGAGCACGTTGAACGCGGCGAGCGCCAAGAGCCCGCTCGCGGCGAGCCTCGGCCATTGGGCCCGCGGCACGAAGAGAGGTCGGCCAGTCGCGAGGGCCGCGCCCAACAGGCAAAGGCCGGCCGCGGCCATGCCCGTGGTCCGGAGCGTCCAGGGCGGGATCTCGACCAGGCACAGCCGCACCGCCGGCCAGTTGAGCCCCCAGAGCACCCCCAGGAGCGGGACCGCGAGGACCGCCCGGCGGTCGCCCGCTCGCGGGCTCACGTCGGGCCCGCGAGGCTCGCGCGGATCTCCTCGAGCCGCCGCCGCTGCTGTCCATCGGGTCCGAAATTGGCGGGATCGAGCCAGGCCCGGAACGCCGCGTCGGCCCGCGGCCAGTCGCGGTCGAGGAGCGCGAACCAGGCGGTGTCGCGGTTCTCGCCCTTGATCACCATGTGCTGGTGGAAGATGCCCTCGAACGCGAAGCCGAGGCGGAGCGCGGTCCGCCGCGACCGGGCGTTGCGGGTGTCGCATTTCCACTCGAGCCGGCGGTAGCCGAGCTCGTCGAAGGCGCGCCGGGCGAGCAGCCACATCGCCTCGGTCGCGGCCGTCGTCCGCTGCAAGCCGACCCCGAGCCAGATGTGGCCGATCTCGATCACCCCGTGCGCCGGCGTGATCCGCAGGAAGCTCGCCATGCCGCGCGGCACGCCGTCGGGCTCGGTCAGGATCGCGAAGAAGAGCGGATCCTCGGAGGCCGGGAGCGGGTCGAGCCAAGCGCGGAACGCCGCCTCCGATCCGAACGGCCCGACCGCCATCCAGTCCCACAGGCGCGGGTCGGCCCCCGGCCCCTCGGCCGCTCGGAACAGCGCCGCACCGTGCCGCTCCGGGTCGAGCGGCTCGAGCCGCACGGTGCGCCCCTGCATGGGCGTGCGCGGCGGCCGGGCTCGCTCCGTCCAGCCCGCGAGATCCTCGGCCATGCCCGCCTCCTCCTCCGGCCACCCGGCGGAGCCTGGGCCGCCGCCTCCTGGCCGGGAAGGACCGGTCGGCGCGTCGGAAGGGGACTACCTCGCTGCCGCGTCTCTCCGCTTCGGTGTCGGCTCGAGCTGGCGCTCGACGGGCTGCCGCGCGCGAGGGCTCGACGAGGGCGAGATTGCGGATTATATTCTGAACAACAAGCTCAACTTCCCAGGAGGTCCCATGTTCGCCGAACCCCGCCCCCGCTCCGAGGCCCAGCGCGAGGCCGCCCGCGCCAACGGCGCCCGCTCGCGCGGCCCCACGAGCGCCGAGGGCAAGGCCCGCTCGTCGGTGAACGCCTTCCGCCACGGCCTCTGCTCGCCCGCGGTCCTCGCCCCGGGCGAGGACCCGGAGGCCTTCGCCGCGCTGCTCGCCGCCCTGCGCGCCGAGCACCGCCCGGCCGACGCCACCGCCGATCTCCTGGTCGAGCGGCTCGCCGTCGCCCTCTGGAAGCTCGATCGCTGCGATCGCCTCGAGGCGCAGCTCGCCGCCTGCCGGCCTCGCCCGCCTGCCGGCCGCATCTTCATCGACGGCACGCCGCCGCTTCTCACCCGAACGACCGAGCTCGCGACGCTCTCCGCCCACGCGGCCCGGCTCGAGCGGGCGGTCCACCGGCTGCTCGCCGCGCTCGCCGCCCGTTCCGCACGGGCTCGCGCCGAGGTGCCGGCTTCCGAGGCGACCGTTGCCGAGGTTCCGACGTCCGGCGCCATCGTCCCCGAGGTGACAGGTCCCGAGGCGGCCGTCCCCGAGGCCAGCGGGCCCGCGCCGGCCGCCGTCCCGGGCTCGTCCGCTGCCGCGGGGGAAAATCGAGCAAACGAACCCGAGCCCCCGACGCCGCGCGGCACGACGCCGAGCCCGGCGCAGCCCGAGCCGTCGGCCGCGACCGGGCGGGCCGCGGCCGACCCCGAGGCCGTCCTCGTGAGCGGTGCACGACGCGACCCCGTCCTCGCCACGGCGATCGCCGAGCAGCTCGCCGGGGAAGGCGAGCTCGCCCGCCTCCACCGCTTTATGCGCGCCGAGGGCCGCGAGGTCGCCCGGGCTCTCTTCCGCGATCGACCCCCAGCTTCCGCCGCCTGAGCCGCGACGGCTCACCCTCGGGGTGCGGCCTCAGGCTCGTCCAGCACGGCGGGCGGGGCGCAGCTCCGGCAGGTGGGGGGCGAGGTAGCGGCCGGTGTGGCTTTCGGGCACCCGGGTCACGAGTTCGGGTGGGCCCTCGGCGACGATCCGCCCACCGCCGTCGCCGCCCTCGGGGCCGAGGTCGAGGATCCAATCCGCGGTCTTGATGACCTCGAGATTGTGCTCGATCACGATCACCGTGTTGCCCTGGTCGACGAGGGCATGGAGCACTTCGAGGAGCTTCTTGACGTCCTCGAAGTGCAGCCCGGTCGTCGGCTCGTCGAGGATGTAGACGGTCTGGCCCGTGGCCCGGCGGGAGAGCTCCTTGGCGAGTTTGACCCGCTGCGCCTCGCCGCCCGAGAGGGTCGTGGCCTGCTGGCCGAGGCGGATGTAGCCGAGGCCGACCTTCTGCAGGGTCAGGCATTTGTGGCGGACGGCCGGCACGCCGTCGAAGAACTCGACGGCGCTGTCGACGGTCATGTCGAGCACGTCGGCGATCGACTTGCCGCGATAGGTGACCTCGAGCGTCTCACGGTTGAAGCGCTTGCCCTTGCAGACGTCGCAGGTGACGAAAACGTCGGGCAAGAAGTGCATCTCGATCTTGATGACGCCGTCGCCCTGGCAGGCCTCGCAGCGTCCGCCCTTGACGTTGAAGCTGAAGCGACCCGCCTTGTAACCGCGTGCCCGGGCTTCCGGCAGGCCGGCGAACCAGTCGCGGATCGGCGTGAAGGCACCCGTGTAGGTGGCCGGGTTGGAGCGCGGTGTGCGGCCGATCGGCGACTGGTCGATGTCGACGACCTTGTCGACGAGCTCGATGCCCCGGAGCTCGCGATGCTCGCCCGGCACCGTGCGCGCGCCCAGGAGCCGGCGGGCGAGTGCCGGGTAAAGCGTGTCGACCACGAGCGAGGACTTGCCCGATCCCGACACCCCGGTCACGCAGACGAACAGGCCCAGCGGGAACCGTGCCGTCACGTCCTTGAGGTTGTTGGCCCGGCAGCCGACGAGCTCGAGCCAGCGACCGGGCACCGGCTCGCGCCGGCGGGCGGGCAGCGGCACCTGGCGGCGGCCGGAGAGATATTGGCCGGTGAGCGAAGCGGGCTCGCGCATCACCTCTTCGGGCGTGCCTTGGGCCACGATCATGCCGCCGTGCACCCCGGCCCCCGGCCCCATGTCGATGACGTGGTCGGCGCGGCGGATCGCATCCTCGTCGTGCTCGACGACGATCACCGTGTTGCCGAGGTCCCTGAGCCGCTCGAGGGTCGCGAGCAGCCGGTCGTTGTCCCGCTGGTGCAGCCCGATCGACGGCTCGTCCAGCACGTAGAGCACGCCCGTGAGCCCGCTGCCGATCTGCGAGGCGAGCCGGATCCGCTGGCTCTCGCCGCCGGAGAGGGTCCCCGAGTCGCGGGCGAGCGTCAGGTAGTCGAGGCCGACGTCGACCAAAAAGCCGAGCCGCTCGCGGATCTCCTTGAGGATCCTTACCGCGATCTCGTTCTGCTTGGCAGTGAGCTTGGCCGGCAGGTCCGCGAACCAGGCGGCGGCCTCGCGGATCGAAAGCTCGGTCACCTCGCCGATGTGCCGGCCGTCGATCTTGACGCACAGCGCCTCGGGCTTGAGGCGGAATCCCGAGCAGGCCTCGCAGCGGCTCGCCGACATGTAGCGCTCGAGCTCCTCGCGCATCCAAGCCGACTCGGTCTCCCGCCAGCGGCGCTGGAGATTGTTGACGACACCTTCGAACGGCTTGTTGGTCTTGATCGTCCGCAGCCCGTCTTCGAACTCGAGCGGGATCGGCTCCTCGCCCGAGCCGAACAGGATGACGTCGCGGACCCGTTTCGGCAACTTCTTCCAGGGCGTGGTCGGATCGGCGCCGAGATGCCGGCAGATCGAGAGCAGGGCCTGCGGGTAGTACATCATGGTCTGCGAGGCCCAGGGCTCGACCGCGCCCTGGGCGATCGACTTCTCGGGGTCGGGGACCACGAGGTCGGGATCGACGCGCAGCAGCTTGCCGAGCCCGTCGCAGGCCGGGCAGGCCCCGTAGGGATTGTTGAAGCTGAAGAGTCGCGGCTCGATCTCGGGGAGCGTGAAGCCCGAGACCGGGCAGGCGAACTTGGCCGAGAGCGTGGTCCGCTCGCCGCTGTCGGCGTTCTCGACGACCGCGATTCCGTCGGCGAGTTCGAGCGCCGTCTCGAGGCTGTCGGCGAGGCGCTGGGCGAGGTCGGGGCCGACCACGAGCCGGTCGACCACGACTTCGATCTCGTGCTTCTTCTTCTTGTCGAGGGCCGGCACCTCCTCGATGTCGAACAGCTCGCCGTCGACCACGACCCGCTCGAAGCCGCGCCGCTGCAGCTCCTGGAGCTCCTTGCGGTATTCGCCCTTGCGGCCGCGGACGATGGGCGCCAGCAGGTAGAGCCGGGTCCCCTCGGGCATCGCGAGGATCCGGTCGACCATCTGCGAGACGGTCTGCGCTTCGATCGGCAGGCCCGTGGCGGGCGAATAGGGGACGCCTACCCGCGCCCACAAGAGCCGCATGTAGTCGTAGATCTCGGTGACCGTGGCGACCGTCGAGCGCGGGTTCCTTGAGGTCGTCTTCTGCTCGATCGAGATCGCCGGGGAGAGTCCGGTGATGAGGTCCACGTCCGGCTTCTGCATGAGCTCGAGGAACTGCCGGGCGTAGGCGGAGAGCGATTCGACGTAGCGGCGCTGGCCCTCGGCGTAGATCGTGTCGAAGGCGAGCGAGGACTTACCGGAGCCGGAGAGCCCCGTGATGACCACGAGCTTGTGACGCGGGATGTCGACGTCGATGCCCTTGAGATTGTGCTCGCGGGCACCGCGGATGCGGATGAACTCGTCCATGGGTCCCCGGGAAAGCGACGCGCGACCCGCGTCACCGCCGATACGACTTCATGCGCCGCCCGGATCGCCCGGGCAAGAGGTCGGACCGGCCTGTCCTACCGTCTACCCCCGCCCCGCGGGGCCGTGGGCGAAGGCGATCGAAAGCCGGTTCCAGGCGTTGATCACGGCGATCGCGAAGGCCAGTTCGGCGAGTTCCGTGTCGTCGAACACCGCCCGCGCCTCGGCCCACACGGGTTCTGGCACGCCCTCCTCGCCGAGCCGGGTCGTCGCTTCGGCGAAAGCCAGCGCCGCCCGCTCGCGCGGATCGAAGAAGGGCGTGTCGCGCCAGACCAAGAGACAGTCGATCCGCTCGTCGCTCTCGCCGAGCGCCCGGAGTGCTCGGGCGTGGTTGTCGACGCAATGGGCGCAGCCGTTGAGCTGCGAGCAGCGCAGGAACACGAGCTCGATCAACGTACCCGCGAGGGGCCCGGCCTTGAGCCGGCGGGTGATCGCCATGAGCGCCTCGAACAGTTCCGGCGCCGCCAGCCTGTAGTCGAGCCTCGACGCCATGCCGCCCTCCTGCCCTCTTGCGGGCCGAGGCTAGCGAGGACGGCGCCGAGCGACCAGCCGGAGCCGAGGCGGATGGCCATTGCTCGGCACGGACCACGGGCGGCGGGGTCGTCGGCGGCGACCCGCGTGGGTGCCACGGGCGCCCGAGAGGTCGCGCAAGCAGGCACCGCCGGGCGGCCCGCGCCCGGCCGCCCACTGCGCGGCGAGCAAGGCATCGAGCCGATCGACGAACGGCGCCAGATGGGCGAAGCGGCTCGACAGGCCGAGAAGCGGCAAGACGTGGCCGCTCTCCAGCCGAACGAGCTCGACCGGCGTGCCGACCGCCCGGAGCATCGCCGCGAGCCGCTCGCTGTTGCGCGGCAGGACGGTCACGTCGTGGCTGCCGTGGACCAGCAGCGTCGCGGGCTCGGGACCGTCCACGTAGCTCACGGGTTGGCTCGCCCGATCCGGCTCACCCGGCCCGAAGCCCGCGACCAGCACCGGATCGCGCAGCGGCAGGAAGTCGTAAGGCCCGGCGAGACCCAGCCAGGCGTCCGGCCGGTCGGGCAGTCGACAAGGGTCGAGGGCCAGCATGGCGGCGATCCAAGCACCCGCCGAATGGCCCGCGAGGATCAACGGTGCCCGGCCCGCCGGGTCGAGGGCCGCCCGCGCCCGGCCGACTGCCGACGCCCCGTCCTCCAGGATCTCGCGCCAGCGGACCTCGGGGAACAGCCGATAGTCGGGGATCGCCACCGCATAGCCCCGGGCCGCGAGCCCCTGGCCCACGAACCGGTAGAGGGCCCGCTCGCCGGCCTGCCAGCTGCCGCCGTAGAAAAAGACCACGAGCGCGCGATCCTCGCGCGGTCGCTCCGGTCGGTAGAGGTCGAGCCGTTGGCGGGGATGGTCCCCATAGGCGAGGCCGCTCTCGAGGTGGTAGCCATCGGTGGGCGTGAGCGCATCGAGCAGCTCCGCCCGAGCGCAGCCCGCGAGGAGGAGAACGAGAGCGAGCCGTCGCAGCCGTCGCATCGGCCGAGCAGATGGTGGCCGGTCCGGGCGGCGGCAAGGCGGGCAGCCGGCCATGGCGCCGGCGGCGCCGGCCGCGTAAGCTCGGGCCGGCAGCGCAGCGGGAGAACCCGGCCATGGCCGGCAGCGTCAACAAGGTGATCCTCGTGGGCAACCTGGGCCGTGACCCGGAGGTCCGTTACACCCAGGACAATCAGAAGATCGTCCATCTCTCGATCGCGACCTCCGAGCGCTGGAAGGACCGCATGTCCGGCGAGACCAGGGAGCGCACGGAGTGGCACCGGGTCGTCATCTTCAACCCCAACCTCGCCGAGGTCGCCGAGCGTTACCTGACCAAGGGCCGGACCGTGTACATCGAGGGCAGCCTGCAGACCCGCAAATGGCAGGACCAGACGGGTCAAGAGCGCTACGTGACCGAGATCGTCCTGCAACGCTTCCGTGGCGAGCTCGTGCTCTTGGGTGGCCGCGGCGAGGGGCCCAACGAGCTCGGCCCGGTCGAGGACGTGCCCGTGCTCGAGCCCGAGGATCGCCCGCCGCCCCGGCCGGCCGCCACGCGCGGCGCACCTGCCGGACGGGGTCCGGCATCGCCGGGATCGGGCCGCGGCAAACCCTCGCTCGCCGAGGAGCTCGACGACGACATTCCGTTCTGACCCGACCCTGCCGGCCGATCTCTCGGACGATCGGAGAGGTCGGCTCGCGGCCCGTGGTCAGCGCTGCAACAGCCAGAAGATCAGCGAAAGGAGGAGGCTCAGGAGGATCGAGGTCGTGATCGGGAAGTAGAAGCTGAAGTTCTCGCGTTCGATCACGATGTCGCCGGGCAGTCGGCCGAGGCCGAGCTTGCCGAGCCAGGGCATGAGGAGGCCCACCAGGATCAGGACCGCGCCGAGAACGATCAAGAAGCGGGCGATACCGTTCACGGGTCCGGCGCGTCAGTGGATGTCCTCGGCCTCGGCCCAGGCGGCGGCGAGTTTCTCGACGGTGAAGCCCGGCGCGCGGGCGGCCGCCAGGATCGGCGCTTCGCGCCGGCCGCAGAGCTCGATCGCCTCGGGCAGGCGGGAGGCCGCCTCGGCCGGGATGACGACCGCGCCGTGCCGGTCGGCGTGGATCAGGTCGCCGTGGCGGACGGTCATGCCGTGGACCTCGACGTCGCAGCCGAAGGCCTCGATGTGCACCCAGGCGTGGCTCGGGCCGACCGAGCCCGCGAGCAACTGGAATGCGGGGGCGAGGAGGTCGAGGTCGCGGATCGACCCGTTGGTGATGCAGCCGAGGCAGCCCAAGCCCTTGTGAACGGCGCTGTTCACCTCACCCCAGAACGCGCCGAAGCCGGGCGGATCGTCGAGGTCTTGGATCACCGCGACGGTCGGCAGAGCGTCCGCCGCGACATAGCGATAGTAATCGAGCCGCAGCGCCTTGGCCTCCGCCGGCGCGCGGGAGGAGGGTTCGCGGGCACGGATCGTCGCGGTCCGCGCCACCCCCACGATCGGAGCGAGCGTCGGAAACGCGACCACGAAGGGCCGGGTCGTGAAGCCCTTGGCGCGCCGCTCGGGGACCACGAGCTCGAGAGCGTTGCAGACCGTGGGCGTGTCGGCCTCGGCGAGCCGCGCCAGGAGCTCGCGGGTGATCGTCATGCGCGCAGCCCTCCGCTTCCCTCAGGCCAGCAACCGGTCGATCTCGGCCTGGGAGAGACCGGTCTTGTGCGCTGCGCCGAGGATGGCGCCCCAGGTCTCGGCCGGCAACGGGACCCCGTTCCGCGTCCGCTCGGCTGCGGTTGCCCGCTCCTTGTCGCCGGGGACCAGCACACCGGCCTCGCGGTCGATCGGCGCGGCAGCACGGATCCAATCGAGGAACCGGCGGACCTCGGCGAGGAACCCCTCGCCCTGGCCCATGGCCCGCGGATCGACATAGAAGGACAGCATGCCGTTGTGGAACGGCCCGTCCGGGTCGGCGTTGATGCCCGAGCCGCCGAGCGCGCCCGCGAGCAGCTCGCAGGCCAGCGCCAGCCCCGAGCCCTTGTGCTCTCCGAACGCTCGCATCGCTCCGGGGCCCTTGCGCGGATCGGGGTAACCGCCGCCTTCGGAGGGCCCGTAAAGGACGCTCGTGTCGCCGGTGAGCCGCCCGTCGGGTCCGACGAGCGCGTCGGCCGGGATCGGCTTGCCGCCCTGGTGGGCGACCAGGCACTTGCCCTCGGCGACGAGCGAGGTCGCGAAATCGAGCACGAACGGCCGGTCGTCACCCGTCGGCACGCCGATGCAAACGGGGTTGGTGGAAAAGCGCCGCTGCCGCGAGCCGAAGGGTGCCACGAGCACCGAATTGTAGGCGTTGACGAAGTGCAGCGAGACGATGCCCGCCTCGATCGCCATCTCGGCGAAATCGCCGATCCGTCCGAGATGGCCGGAGCGGCGGATGGCGACGAGCGCGAGCCCCGTGGCCTTCGCCTTCTCGATGCCGATCCGACACGCTTCGGGGCCGATCGTCTGACCGAAGCCGTGACGACCGTCGACGATCGCGATCGAAGGAGCGTCGAGCACCAACTCGGCATGCTGCCCGGCGCGCACGCGACCCTGCTGCAGCCACTCCAGATAGCGCGGCACCCGGACGACGCCGTGGCTGTCGTGGCCGGTCAGGTTGGCCTTGGTGAGATAAAGGGCGATCCGGCCGGCTTCGTCCGTCGGGCAGCCGGCCCGCTCGAAGCAGGCGCTCACGAGGCGCCGCAACGGCTCGACTGCGACCCGCATCCTGCCCCCTCCGATCCGCCCGCCGAGCGCGGCGTGCCGAGCGCGCTTAGCGGCCGACGCCCCCGTCGTCAAAGGTGCGGCCCGCGTGGCATGCTTGCGCGAACGGTGGCGCCGGCGCACCGATCTCCGCCGGCCGCGACCGCCGCGCTGCGTGCCGGTCGCGGGCGTTTTGGTGTTTCGTTAACCTCGTCGTTCCAGGATGAGGGCGGAGGGCGACCGGTCGCCCGAGGAGAGATCGGCTTGCGGGCCGTGCAGGACGAGGTTCGGGTGACGAGCGCCGCAGCCGGTCGAGCGGCCGAGCGGCCGCTGCGGCCGGCCGAGCTCGCGGTGATCGTGCCGACCTTCAACGAGCGCGCGAACGTGCTCGAGCTCGCGCGCCGGCTGGTCGCCGCCCTCGACGGGATCGCCTTCGAGGTGATCGTGGTCGACGACGACTCGCCCGACGGCACGGCCGATCTGGTGCGCGAGCTCGCCTTGCGCGATCCGCGCTTCCGCTGCCTGCAGCGGATCGGCCGCCGCGGGCTCGCCTCGGCCTGCGTGGAGGGGATGCTCGCGACCGCCGCACCCTGTCTCGCCGTGATCGACGCCGATCTGCAGCACGACGAGCGGTTGCTCGTGCGCATGCTCGAGGTGTTGCGCAGCGGCCGGGCCGACCTCGTCGTGGCGAGCCGCTACCTCGACGGCACCGCGGTTCCGGGCTGGGCCGAGGAACGCCGTCTCGCGAGCCGGCTCGCCAGCCGGCTCGTGGGCGCGCTGCCGCGGCTGCGCGGCCTCACCGACCCGCTGAGCGGCTTCTTCATGCTCCGCCGCGAAGCCTTCGAGACGTCGGTCCGCGGGCTCTCGGCGATCGGCTTCAAGCTGCTGCTCGACATCCTGCTCTCGGCACCCGAGCCGCTCCGCGTGGTCGAGCTGCCCTACCGGTTCCGCGAGCGGCGCGAGGGCCGTTCGAAGCTCGACGCCCGGGTGGCGGTCGAATTCCTGACGCTGCTCCTCGACAAGCTGGTGGGGGCCTGGATCCCCACCCGCTTCGTGATGTTCGCAACGGTCGGCGGGCTCGGGCTCCTGATCCATCTCGCGGTCTTGGCACTCCTCCACCGCGGGGTCGGCCTCGAGTTCCTGCCCGCCCAAGCGGTCGCCACCTTCCTCGCGATGACCTTCAATTTCGCGCTCAACAACGAGCTGACGTACAGCGATCGTAGGCTGCGTGGTGCCCGGTGGCTCGCCGGCTGGGCGAACTTCTGCCTCGTCTGCTCGGTGGGGGCGCTGGCCAATGTCGGGATCGCCACCGTGCTCTTCCTGCGCGACACTTCTTGGCTCCTCGCCGCGATCGCCGGGATCCTCGTGGGTGCGGTGTGGAACTACGCCGTGACGGGTTTCCTCACCTGGGGGAACCGGGGGCGCGACCGAGTCCCGCCCCGGTGAGCGACGGCAGGACGGTGGGGCTCTCGGTCACCCCCGCGCCGCGAGCCGAGCCCCGGCCCGGCACGGTGCCGCTCGCGCTCGCGGGGCTCGTGCTGCTCGGCGCTGCGCTCCGGCTCGCCGGGTTGGGTGCCGAGCCGCTCTGGCTCGACGAGGCCTTCTCTTGGCGCTGGGCGCATCTGCCGTTGACCGAGCTCTGGGGACCGGCCGCCCGAACCGAGACCAACCCGCCCCTCTGGTTCACGCTCGAGCGTTGGGTCCTGCTGACCCTCGGCGACGGGGCGGCGACGCTGCGGCTGCCGGCGGCACTCCTGGGCGTGGCCGCGATCCCGCTCGCCTTCCTGGCCGGCCGCTCGCTCGCCGGCTCGGTGGGCGGGCTCGCCGCCGCGGCGCTCGTCGCGAGCGACCCGCTGCTCGTCGCCTATTCCCAGGAAGCCCGCGGTTACACCCTCTTCGTGGCCGGCACGCTGCTCGTGCTCTGGAGCACCGTGGAGCTCGCGCCCGACCGGCGCGGGTCGGGAGACGATCGTGCCGGACGAGGCGGGCCTTGGCTCCCCGGTCTCGCCTACGCCTCGGGCGCGACGCTCGCGATCTACGCCCACAACACCGGCCCGCTCGTGCCGGTGCTCGCCAATCTGGCGGTCGCCCTCCTTTGGCTCACGAGCGACCGCCGCGATCCGCGTCGGCTTCTTCCTTGGGTCCTGGCGAATTTGCCGCCGCTCCTGCTCGGCCTCTGGTGGCTGCCGAACCTCCTCGAGCAGAGCACGGGCGCCGTCAACGTCGACTGGATCGCCCAGCCGAGCGTCCGGCGGGCTCTGGTCTCCTGGGCGGCCCTGTTCGGCCCACACTTCCTGCCCGTCCCGCCGTTGCTCGCAGCGCTCCTGGGTCTGTCGGTCCTGCTGTTCGCCGGCCTCGGCGCGCGACGGCTCGGTCGAGCCGCCACGATCCCGCTCGTGCTGGCGCTCGGGGGACCGGCCCTCCTCTTCCTCCTCGGGCTCCTCCTCCGGCCGCTGTGGCTCGAGCGCGTGCTGCTCCCCTACCTCGCTTGCGCGCTCGTGCTGGCCGGTGTCGGCCTCGCCCGGATCGACCGGGCACGGGCGCTCGTGCCGCTCCTCTTCCTGCTCCTGCTCGGGCCCCGGGCGGCCGACCTCGTGGCTTGGCACGGGCAGCCGCAGAAGCTCGCCTGGCCCGAGGCCGTGGAGGCGGTGCGAAAGGAGCTCCGCGCGGACGATGCGATCGTGATCGTCCCCCACTTTTATCAATGGCCCTGGGCCTACCACGCGGGCCGGGCCGGGCTCGGGGTTCCCGTTCTCGGCATCGTCGTGGGCCCGCCGCCCCCGGCCGGGGCACCCTTCGTCGAGCCGGTGGATCGCGGCCTCGAGCTCGTGGTGCCCGAGAAATTGGCCGAGCGGCTCAACGGCCATCCCCGGGCTTGGCTGCTCGCCTACAAGCGGCGCGGCGGCGACCCGGGCGGCGTGCTCGGTGCACTCTCCCGGCTCGGCCGGCTGGAGCCGCGCGGCAGCTGGCACGGTGCCTGGGATTCGGGGGAGCTCGAGCTATTCTTGTTCGTGCGAGCCTGAAACGCTCCCGGGCAAAGCTGTCCGCGGGGAACCCGTGCAGCGGACGCGCGGCATCCCCTCGGGCGCTGCAAGGGAGCGTCATCGAGCGCGCACGGTTTCCTGCCACTCCTGTGGCCGGGCACCTTCGGAGAGGGAGGATGGTGATGCGACCAGCGATGGTGGGGGTCCTGGCGACCGCGATGGTCGGGATCGGGCTCGTCTCAGCCTCGGACGCGCGCGGCGAGGAGATCGTGCTCAAGATGTGGGCCCGGGCCGACCGCTCCGGACCCTTGCGCGCCGGTAACGTGGTCGAGGCGGCCGCCGCCGTGAACGCCTGGCTCGCCGCCGCCAAGACCGGCAAGACGGTCAAGGTCGAGGTGTTCGAAAGCCCGGCCCCCGGTTTCGATGCGGACGCGCTCGAGCTTTTGAAGGCCTGCGCGGTCGGCCGCTGCCCCGACCTGTTCGTCGCCTCGCACACCTGGATGGGCGAGTTCGCCCGGTCGGGCTACGCGATGGACCTGCACGACTTCGTGGCCCGCCATCCCTGGGCGTTCTCCGACGTCATCCCGGTGTTCTGGGAGGCCACCAAGTTGCGCGGTCGGATCCACGCGATCCCGCAGGACTCCGAATCGCGGATGATCTTCTACAACAAGGATCACCTGCGCAAGATCGGCAAGGACGAGGCCTTCATCGAGGGGCTGCCCGAGAAGGTGGCGAAAGGCGAGTTCACCGCTTGGGACTTCTCCAAGCTCGCGCAGGAGGTGGTCCAGAAGGGGGCGGCCCAGTTCGGCCTCTTGCACCGGCCGAACGTCGGCCCCGACTACATCATGACCTTCGCGGCTTTCGGCGTCCGGCTGCTCGACGAGGCGACCGGCAAGCTCGCCTTGCCCAAGAAGGAGCTGGGTGCCGCGCTTTCGTGGATCGAATGGAACGCCAAGAACGGCGTCACACCCCGCAACAACACCCAGATGTCCTGGGACGAGATCCAGAGCGCGTTCAAGCAGGAGAAGGCGTTCGCCTACCACCACGGCGTGTGGACGCTGCCCGAGTTCCAGCTCGGTGAGGCCAAAGGTGCCACCTGGGCCAAGGACCGTGAGGGCTACTTCAAGAAGATCGGCTGGATCTTGATGCCGGCGGCGGAAAAGGGCGGCAAGCCTGCCAATCTCTCCCATCCGATCGTCTACGTGGTCAACCCGAAGTCGCCCAACGCCGAACTCGCCGCCCTGTTCGCGGCCCAGGTGACACTGCCCTACTACAACACCAAGCACGCGGTCACGACCGCGCACACCGCCATCCTGCACGGCCAGGCGAGCATGCCCGCCTACCGCGATGCCTGGTACCTCGAGGAGGCGACCAAGCTCCTCCCGTGGTCGAGCTTTCAACCGGCCCATCCGGAGTTCGCCCGCTACAATCAGCTCCTCTACAAGGCGCTGCAGGGTGTGGAGACCGGCCGGCTCAGCGTGCCGCAGGCGCTCGAGTTCCTCGAGGAGGAGGCGAGCCGTGAGCTCAAGGACCAGTTCGTGGTGATCGGTTGATGCTCCAGACGGTGCGGCGGGGCCGGGCGCTCCGCCGCACCGGATCGGCGTAGGGATGAACGCTTCGAACCGCGCACGGCTCGACCGGTTGATCTTCCTCGGGCCGGCGACCGTGCTCTTGTTGCTCTTCTACGTGCTCCCGGTGATCGTCGACGTGGCGATCGCCTTCACCGACATGGGCCGCAACCTCGAGGTCACCCGCTTCACCACCGAGAACGTCGCCCGGATGTTCGGCGGCGACCGCCGCCTCGCGCAGGTCCTCACCAACACCTTGATCTACGTGCTCTGCACGCTCGCGATCTTCAACGTCGGCTACGGCCTCCTGCTGGCGCTCGTGACGACCGCGCTGCCCGAACGCAGTGGTGCCTTCTTCCGCTCGGTTTGGCTCTTGCCGCGGATGAGCCCGTCGGTGGTGTACGCGCTTTTGTGGACCTGGGTGGTCGCCCCCACCGACTACGGGCTGTTGAACCAGATCGGCGCCGCCCTCGGCCTGCCGCCTTTGGACCCGCGGAGCGATGCGCCGATGCTCGTGGTGATCCTGGCCAACGGTTTCATCGGTGCCTCGTTCGGCATGATCATCTTCACGAGCGCGATCCGCTCGATCCCCCTCCACTTGTTCCACGCCGCGCGGGTCGACGGAGCCAACGGGCTGCAGGTGATCCGCCACGTGACCTTGCCGCAGATCCGTTGGCATCTCTCCTTCGTCACCGTCTACCAGGCGCTCTCGCTCTTGGTGAGCTTCGAATACATCTGGCTCATCACCGACGGTGGGCCGTTCTACGACACCACCGTCTGGGCGCTCTACGTCTATCAGCGGGCCTTCGTGAGCGGCCAGTACGCCTACGGCGCCGCCCTCGCCTTGGCGCTCGTGCTCGTCGGGATCGTCGTGGCGCTGCTCCTTTGGCGGTTCTTCGACATGCGCGCGCTCCTCCAACGGCCGCGGATCGAGGTGTCGTGAGTGCGGCCTCGGCCCTGCCGCGGCTCGTCGCGGCACCGCCCGACTGGGAAGCGCTCGCAGCCCGCGCCCGCCGCCGGCGGCGCGCCACCGACCTCTTGCTGTTCGGCTTCCTGGTCGTGGGCTCGCTGCCGATCCTCTTGCCCTATCTCTGGCTCGTGACGGTCGGTTTCTCCGGCCGGACGGGGGCGAGCACGGCGGTGCTCTGGCTCACCTTGGCGGTGCTCTTCCCCGCACTCCTCGGCTGGGCGGCGGTCCGGCTCGCCCTGCCCGAAGGGCGGCCGCAACGCCGGGCCGAGCTCCTGCTCCTCCTCGCCACGGCGGCCGCGCTCGCGCTCCTGGTCGGGCCGCACCTCCACCTCGACAATTGGCGGTTCCTGTGGAACCCGGACATCGCCGACGCCTTGAAGGGCCGGTCCGGGGTCGGCGGCAAGTTCCCGAGTGCCTGGGCGGCCTTCGCCAACTCGCTCGCGATCGCGCTCGCCCAGACGGTGCTCGTCGTCACGGTGGCGACGCTCGCCGGCTACTACCTTTCCCGTTTCGACTTTCCCGGCCGCGAAGGCTATCTCAAGGGGCTCCTCGTCCTGCACGCCTTCCCGGCTATGACGCTCGTCATCCCGATTTTTCTGCTCGTCTACTGGGCGGGCCTGCTCCACACACGGGCGAGTGTGGTGCTCGTGATCGTCGCCCTCGAGCTGCCCTTCGCGATCTTCGTCATGAAGGGCTTCTTCGACGCCGTGCCCTGGGACATCGAGATGAGTGCGATGACCGACGGCGCCTCGCGCCGGCGCGCCTTCCTGCTCGTCGTCCTGCCGCAGGTCCGGGTCGGCATCCTCGCCGTCGCCGTGTTCGCCTTCCTCCGAGGCTGGGAAGAGTACGTCTTCTCCCGCACGCTCTTGATCGAGAAGACGAACTGGACGATGAGCCTCTATCTTTTCTGGATGCGTGAGGACGTCATGGGGACGGATTATGCGATGGTCTCGGCGATCGGGGTCTTCTACGTCCTGCCGAGCGTGATCCTCTACACCTTGACCCAGAAATACCTGACGCAGATGACGATCGGGGGGATCAAGGGATGAGCGGCACCGCCTCGCGGCGGGGTTTCTGCGAGCGGAGGTGAGGGGTGGCGACGGTCGAGCTCGTGGGCGTCTCGAAGCGGTTCGGCGAGGTCGTGGCACTCGAGCCCACCGACCTCGTGGTCCGTGACGGCGAGTTCGTGGCGATCCTGGGTCCCTCGGGCTGCGGCAAGTCGACCACGCTTTTCCTCTTGGCCGGGATCTACGCACCGAGCAGCGGTGAGATCCGCTTCGACGGCGCGCGGATCAACGAGGTCGAGGCCAAGGACCGCAATGTCGGGATCGTCTTCCAGTCCTACGCCCTCTACCCGCACATGACGGTGGCGCGGAACATCGGCTTTCCGCTGCGCCTCAAGGGCGTTCCCGAGGCGGAGGCGCGCCGGCGGATCGAGGCGATCGCCCGGCTCGTGCGGGTCGAGGAGCTGCTCGAGCGACGGCCCGCCGAGATGTCCGGCGGCCAGCAGCAGCGGGTGGCGCTCGCCCGGGCGCTCGTCAAGGAGCCGCAGCTCCTGCTCCTCGACGAGCCGCTTTCGAACCTGGATGCCGGCCTCCGGCTCGCCATGCGCGGCGAGATCCGCCGGCTGCAGCGCGAGCTGCGGGTCACCACGATCCTGGTCACCCACGACCAGGTCGAGGCGATCACCATGGCCGACCGGATCGTCTGCATGAGCAAGGGGCGCATCGAGCAGATCGGGACTGCCGCCGACCTCTACGAGCGGCCGGCGAGCCTGTTCGTCGCGAGCTTCATCGGCTCGCCGCCGATCAACCTCTTGGACGGCCGAGCCGAGGCCGGCGCGATCCGGCTCGGCGAGCACACGCTCGGGGGACCCGCGGAGGCCAGGGGCCCGGTCGTGGTCGGGATCCGGCCCGAGACCGTCACGCTCGGCCGCGGCCCGATCCGTGGTCGGGTGGTCGACCGCGAGCCGCACGGCCGCGAGACCCTCTATCTCGTCGAGAGCGAGGTCGGGCCGCTGCGCGTCGTCGAGCCGGGTGCCACGGCTCGGCTCGCCGCGGGTGAGACGGTGAGCCTCGGCTGGGAGACGAGCCTCCTCTTCGATGCCGCGAGCGGGCGCAGGCTCGAGGGTGGCGTCGTGGCCGAGGGCGCATGATCCGACCCGCGCTGCGCTTCAAATGGCACCGGCTCAAGCGCCGGCGCAGCGATCCGCCCTTCCTGCGCGCCAACCTCGAAGCCGGGCTCGCGGCCGGCGCACCGCTCGAGGTGGACCTGCGGGCAACCGCCGACGGCCATTGGGTCTGCCTGCACGATGCGACCCTCGAGCGCGAGACCTCGGGGGCGGGCCCGGTTGCGGCGCACGCCCGCGCCGAACTCGAGCGCTTGCGCCAACGCGGCGAGGACGGCCGGCTCCTGGCCGATCCACCGCTCTTCTTGGACGAGCTCGCCGAAGCCGTCCGCCGCCACGGGGCGCGGCCGCTCGGCCTCGTCCAGCTCGACGTCAAGGAGCCGATCGAGCGCATCGGGAACAGGTTGCTTTCGGCCTTCGCGCGCCCGCTCGCCGACATCGCCCCCGCCTTCACCGTGGGCGGCTGTGATGCGGCACTCATCGAGACCTTGGCCCGGGTCGCCCCGGGGATCGCCAAGGGCTTCGATCCCCTGGCGATGTACGCGGAGCGGGACCTGCCGGCTACGGCCGAGGCTTTCCGCGAGCTCGGCGAGGCGACGTTCGCGGCGATGCCCGATGCGGCGATCTTCTATCTGGAAGCGCGGCTCGTGCTCGCCGCGGCCCGCCACGGCGTGGCCTTGCCCCGGGTCGTGAAGCGGGCCGGGGCGCTGGTCGACGCCTGGACCCTGGACGCCGATCACGCGGACCTCGCCGAGCTCCTGCGAACACTCGCCCGGCTCGGGTGCGATCGGATCACGAGCAACGACCCACTCGAGCTCGAGGCGCTCTGGGAGAGCCTCCGCTGAGCCTGATCACCACCCGGGTCGCCCGGCTCGAGCCGCCCTCTGCGGCCGACCGTGCGGCGCTGCGCGACGGGCCGACCGATCACGCGACGTTCGCCGCCGCCTTCGCTCGCTTCGACTGCCTCCACGCGGTCGAGCTCGGGGGCCCGCCCGAGCCCGTCCCGCCGCCGCCCGCGAGCCTGCGGATCCTGTTCTGGAACGCGGAACGCTCAAGTTCCTCGACGAGTCGGCGGCCCTTCTGGCTGCCACCGGAGCCGACGTCGTCCTGTTGGTCGAGGTCGACGTCGGCATGGCCCGCTCGGGCAACCGGCACACCGTGCGCGACCTCGCTGCGCAGCTGGGGATGGGATGGTGCTTCGCCGTCGAGTTCGTCGAACTCGATCTGGGCGACGCGCGGGAGCGGGCCCGGCACGCGGGCTCGAGCAACGATGCCGGGCTGCACGGCGCGGCGATCCTCTCTCGCTTGCCCCTCGAGCGGCCGGCACTGGTCCGCCTCGAAAGCTCGGGCCGCTGGTTCGACGGCGGCTTCGGCGAGCGCCGGGTGGGTGGCCGGATGGCGCTCCTGGCCGAGGTGCGGACTTCACGAGGCCCCGTGCTCGTGGCCTCGGTCCACCTCGAGAGCCACACCGACCCGACCGACCGGCTGGCCTCGACCCGGTGCCTGCTCGATGCGATCGACGCGCACGCCCCGGGGACGCCGGTGCTGATCGGCGGCGACCTCAACAGCGGGACCTTCGACCTCGAGACCAAGCGGGACGTCGAAGCCGTTGCGTCGGGTCTGAGCGCCGACCCCGACCGGCTCGTGCGACCGGAGCCCTACGAGCCCCTTTTCGCCCACGCCGCGGCCCGCGGCTACGCTTGGCGCGCCTGCAACCTCGAGGGTGTGGCCACCCAGCGGACCCGCCCCGACGGCACCCCGCGGCCGCCCTTCGGCAAGATCGACTGGTTTTTGGCGCGCGGCCTCGTCTGCCGCGATCCGGCGATCCTGCCCGCGGTCGACGCGCGGGGAACCGCGATTTCGGACCACGAGGCGCTCGCCGTCACGGTCGAGCCGGAGCGGGAGGAGGGGAGCCGGTGAGGTTCGAGCCGCTCGCCGCGCTGGCCGGCGGCTGCCACGTTTGCGGCCACCGCGGCCACAGCGTGGGCGCACCGGAGAACACGCTGCCGGCGATCGAGGCCGCGGCCCGGCTCGGTGCCACCTGCTGCGAGGTCGACCTTCTGCTCACCCGCGACGCGCGGATCGTGCTCCGCCACGACGAGCTGCTCGGTCGGTGCGACGACGGCGAGGGCCGGGTTGCCGACCGGAGCGTCGACGAGCTCCGCCGGCTCGATGCCGGGGGCTGGATGGATCCGGCGTTCGCCGGCACACGCATCGCCACCCTCGAGGAAGCTCTCGACGCGGCCGGCCGGCTCGGGCTCGGCCTCCTCCTTGAGATCAAGGAGCGCGAACGGACCGAGCTCCTGATCGAGCGGCTCGGCGAGGCCTTGCACGCCGCCGACGCGCTCGACCGGGTGCTCGTGATCTCGTTCGACCACCCCTCGCTCGTCCGCGCCCGGGCCCGCATCTCGGGGCTTCGGACCGAAATCATCACCCATGCCCGGCACGTCGACCCGGTGGCGCTCGCCCGGCGGGCCGAGGCCACTTCGGTCGCGATCGAATGGGACATGTTCGCGCCCGAGGACGCCCGGGCGCTGCACGCGGCCGGGGTGGCGGTGCGCGTCACGATCCCGCGGCCGGCGGTGATCGAGCGGCGTCGCCGCCACGGTCTCGATCTCGAAGCGAAGCTCGGGCCGGCGCTGGCCGAGGGGCTGATCGACGTGCTCGCGGGTGACGACGTGGCGTTCGTGCGCGAGTGGGTCGAGCGGCACGGCCGCGGCACCCCCCGGCCGGTCGCGAGCCTTTAGGGGCGGGGTCCCAAGAGCACGATCGCCGCGCCCGCGATCGCCACGGCGGAGCCCAGAAGGTCGAAGCGGTCGGGCGGCTGGCGTTCCACCGCCCAGAGCCAGACCAGCGAGGCGGCGATGTAGATCCCGCCATAGGCCGCGTAGGCGCGGCCGGCGAAGGCCGAATCGACGCGGGTCAGGGCGACCGCGAAGAGCAGGAGGCAGACGATCCCGGGGACGAGCCAGGCCGGCGAGGCGCCGCCGCGCAGCCACGCCCAGAAGGCGAAGCAGCCGGCGATCTCGGCTATCGCGGCGAGCGTGAACCAGGCGAGGCTGCTCACCGGCGGGGGTCCATGGTGGCGGCCGGTCGGTCGGCGGGATCGGCCCGGGTCGGCGAAGGTCGGGGCACGCAGCCTCGCGGGGCTGGCGCGCCCGGCAGGACTCGAACCTGCGACCCTCCGCTTAGAAGGCGGATGCTCTGTCCGGCTGAGCTACGGGCGCTCGCGCACTCCCCTCTATCAAGCGCGGGCCTCGACGTCGACCGCGGTGGGGGGCGGCGAACGCCGCTCGCCCGCGAGCCAGCTCTCGAGCCGCGCGCGGCCCCGGCTGTCGAGGCGGAGGCCGAGCTTGCTCCGCCGCCAGAGGATGTCGTCGGCCGTGGCCGCCCATTCCTCGCGGACCATCCAATCGACCTCACGTTCGTAGAGTTCGGCGCCGAACGACTCGCCCAGGTCCTCGAGCCGGCGCGCGTCGCCGAGCAGCTCGCTCGCCCGGGTGCCGTGGTAGCGAACGAGCCGGCGGGCGAGCCCGGGCGAAAGGAAAGGGTGGCGCATGCGCAGCTCGTTCACGAGCCGCTCGAACCCGTCCCAGGGGAAGTCGCCACCCGGGAGGTGGGCGTGGGCGGTCCAAGGTGGCCCCATGCCGGGGAAGAAGGGCGCGAGCTCGGCGAGGGCCGCCTCGGCGAGCCGCCGGCAGGTCGTGAGCTTGCCGCCGAAGACCGAGAGGAGAGGGGCGTCCTCGCGCCGGCGATCGAGATGCAGCACATACTCGCGGGTCGCCTCCTGGGCGGCGGTCGCCCCGTCGTCGTAGAGCGGCCGCACACCGGCGTAGGTCCAGACGATGTCCGCGCGCTCCGCCGGTCGGCGCAGCCAGCGGTTCACCGCGCCCAGCAGATAGTCGGTCTCGGCTTCGTCGATCCGGGCGGCCGCGGGGTCGCCCTCGACGTCGCGGTCGGTCGTGCCGATCAGGGTGAAATCGCTCTCGAAGGGGATCGCGAAGCAGATCCGCCGGTCCTCGTTCTGGAAGATGTAGGCCTTGTCGTGGTCGAACAGCCGCCGGGTCACGAGGTGGCTGCCCTGGACCAGCCGGAGGCGGGCGGGCGGCCGCGTGTCGATGGCCTCCTCGAGGAAGCGTGCGGCCCAGGGCCCCGTGGCGTTGACGAGCGCGCGAGCCTCGATCTCCTCGCGCGTTCCGCGCGAGCGGTCCTCGAGCCGCAGACGCCAGCGGCCGTCCACCCGGCGGGCGGCGGTGCAGCGGGTGCGCGGACGGATGTCGGCGCCGCGTCGGGCGGCGTCGCGCGCGCACATGACCGCGAGCCGGCCATCCTCGACCCAGCAGTCCGAGTATTCGAAGGCCCGGCGGAGGTCGGGGCGGAGGGCGGCACCCGCCGGGTCGCGGGAGAGGTCGAGGCTGCGGCAGGGCGGCAGGATCTCGCGCCCACCCAGATGATCGTAGAGGAACAGGCCGAGGCGCACGAGCCAGGCCGGCCGGAGCCCCGGGCGGTGCGGCAGGACGAAGCGCAGCGGCCAGATGAAATGCGGCGCCGAGCGCAACAACACCTCGCGCTCGATCAGCGCCTCGCGGACCAGGCGGAAGGCGCCGTGCTCGAGATAGCGCAGGCCGCCGTGGATCAGCTTGGTCGAGGCCGAGGAAGTCGCCGAGGCGAGATCGCCCTGCTCGACGAGGAGCACGGAGAGGCCCCGGCCGGCCGCGTCGCGTGCGATGGCGCAGCCGTTGACCCCGCCACCCACGACCGCGAGATCGAACGGGCCCGCGCGCATCCTCTTTCTCCGCTCGTGGTGGAGGATCGACCGACGGCCCGGTGCCCGCAAGCCCGACCCGGCCGGCTCGGGCCCGGAAGTCCGCTCAAACGCGGCGGATGAAGTTGTCGGCGTAAGATTTCGGCCGGACGACTCGGGCGTGGGGCTCGCTCACCGTGTAGTCGAGCCCGTGCCGCTCGCACCAAGCGATCGCCGCCTCTTTGGTCGGGAACTGCAGGCGGACCTGCTGGTCGGTGTCGTCGGAGCCGCACCAGCCGATCAGCCGATCGGGGACCTTGGGCGAGCGCGGCTCGTATTCCACGACCCAATGCCGTGTCTTGAACCGTCCGGATTGAACGGCCGTCTTGGCCGGCTGGAAGATGCGCGCCTGCACGGGGCTTTCCCTTGCCGATCACCAACCGTATCCGACCGCGAGCTAGGCCCGCGGCGGGTGCCTTTCAAGCACCCGAAGGCGCGGTCGCACGCCACGCGGCCCGCAGGCGCGCCCGTTCGAGCTCGAGCCAGAGGAGCGGCACGAGGCCCGTGGTGGCGACGATCCGGCCGTCCCGCACGAGCGCGAAGGCCTCCTCGGCCGGCAGGATGTGGACGCGGATGTCCTCGTCCTCCGCGGCACTTCCGGCGAGCCCGCCGCCCCGGTCCAGCCGGGCCTCGGCGATCATGACGGTGACGCTCTCGCTCGTGCCGCCCGGGCTCGAGCGGTAGACGAGCGCCCGCTCGAGCCGGCCGGCCTCGATCCCGCATTCTTCGAGCAGCTCGCGCCGCGCGCACGCCTCGACGGTCTCGCCGGGCTCGAGCAGCCCCGCCGGTGCCTCGAGGAGCCAAGCCCCGTCGGCTGCCCCGAGCGCGCCCACCCGGAACTGCTCGACCAAAAGCACGCGGTCGCGATCGGGGTCGTAGGGGAGGACGGCCACGGCGTCGCGCTGGAGGAGGAGCTCGCGCCGCAGCGGCCGGGTCCAGCCGCCGTCGAAGCGGCGATGGCGCAGCACGAGCCGGTCGAGGGCGTAGAAGCCCTCGTGCAGCCGCTCGCGGGCGAGGATCTCGACCTCGCGTGGCGGCTCCTCGGGAGGTGGCACGTTCCCGCTCAGCTGAAGGCCTTGAAGGTGATGAGCGTGAAGGTGTCCTTCACGCCCTCGAGCGTCTGCACCCGGCTCGTCACGAAGCGGCCGATGTCGGTGCCGCTCGGCAGGTGGAACTTCATCAGCAGATCGTACTGGCCCGAGATCGAGTAGACCTCGGAGACCTCCTCGATCGACTGGACGGCGGCGTCGGCGACCTCGTAGGCGCGGCCGAGCTCACACTTGACGAGGACGAAGATGGTCTGCACGGCCGGACCTCAGACCGCTTTGCGCAGCCGGGGTGCGGCCATCAAGAAGCGCGGCACGTGCTCCCCGAACGCCACGACGGGCCGATGCTCCTCGGCGGGCTCCCGCCGCACCGGGGCCGCCCGACGGGCGGCCGGCGCGGCGCGGCTCGCGGGTTCGCGGCGCGGCACGGGGGCGGCGGGCTCGCTCGGCCGATGCGCGGCGATCGGCTCGCGCGGCGTGCGGACAGCCGGCGCCTCGCGCGGCGTGGTGGCCGCCGGACGCCGCCGCCCGGTCGCCTCCGCGAGGCTCGCAGCCGGCCGGCGGTCGCGGCGAGGTGCCTCGGCCGGCTGGCCCGCCGCCTCGGTCGGCGCGGGCTGGCCGGTGAGCGCGAGCCGCGGGATCGTGCGCTTGGTCAGCTTCTCGATCGCCGCCAGATAGCGCGTATCCTCGGGCGTGACGAAGGTGAAGGCCCGCCCCTTGCGGCCCGCCCGCCCGGTGCGGCCGATCCGGTGGACATAGTCCTCCGGGTTCATCGGCACGTCGAAATTGATCACCACCGGCATGTCGGAGATGTCGAGCCCGCGGGCGGCGACGTCGGTGGCGACCAGGAAGTCGATCGCACCCGAGGTGAACTGGTCGAGGGTCTGCTGGCGGTGCACCTGCTCGAGGTCGCCGTGCAGATCGCGGGCGTTGAAGCCGGCGCGCTGGAGGTGGCGCATCACCGCGCCGATGTCGCGCTTGCGGTTGCAAAAGACGATCGCCTTCGGCACCGCCTGGCTGCGGATGAGCCGGACCAGTGCCGCGCGCTTGTCGTCGCGGGCGACCTCGACGACCACGTCCTCGACGTTCTCGGCCTTGCTCGCCGGGCGGGCGACTTGGATCTCGACCGGATCGTGCAGGAACCGGTCGGCCAGCCGACGCACCTCGGGCGGCATGGTGGCGGAGAACAGGAGGGTCTGCTTACGGCCGAGCAGCAGCGAGACGATCCGCTCGACGTCGGGCATGAAGCCCATGTCGAACATCCGATCGGCCTCGTCGATGACCAAGATCTCGACCCCACCCAGCAGGATCCGGCCCCGCTCGTACCAGTCGAGCAAGCGGCCGGGTGTCACGATCAGGACGTCCACGCCTTTGTCGAGCAGCCGCTCCTGATCGCCCATCCCGACGCCACCGATCAAGAGCGCCATGGTGAGGTTCAGGTACTTGCCGTAGATCTCGAAGTTGCGGGCGGTCTGGGTAGCGAGCTCGCGGGTCGGCGAGAGGATCAGCGACCGCGGCATCCGCGCCCGGCCGCGGCCGGAGGCCAGGATGTGCAGCATCGGCAGGACGAACGAGGCGGTTTTGCCGGTGCCGGTCTGGGCGATGCCGATCAGATCGCGGCGGGCGAGGATCGCCGGGATCGCCCGCGCCTGGATGGGGGTCGGCTCGACATAGCCGGCCTCCGCCACCGCCCGGAGGATCTCGTCGCGCAGGCCGAGATCTTCGAAGCGGGGAGAATGGGTCTCTGACAAAGTACGCTGGTTCCGATCCCGTTGATCTGATTGTCCGACCTCCTAGGTAGGCTCGGCTTTGCACTTGTCAACGCAGGGGCGAGGGAATTGACAAAGCGCCGCGGTCGGCCCCGTGTCCCAGGGCGATGGCGGAGGTGGCGATGTCCGAACTCCTCGTGCGTGGCGATTGCCTCGTGCTCGTGGTCGACGTCCAGGAGCGGCTGGCTCCGGCGATCGCCGACGGTGCGGCCGTCGTCGAGCACTGCCGGCTCCTGGTCGCGGTAGCCCGCCGACTGGGCGTGCCGGTGATCGCCTCCGAGCAGTATCCCCAAGGCCTCGGGCCGACGCTCAAGGCGATCCGGGCGCAGCTCGGCGACGCACCGCGGTTCCCGAAGCTCGCCTTTTCCTGCGCCAGCGAGCCGGCGATCCTCGGGGCGGTGCGGGCGAGCGGCCGGCGAACCCTGCTCGTCACGGGCATGGAAGCGCATGTGTGCGTGCTGCAGAGCGCGCTCGGCTTCGTGGCCGAGGGCTACCGGGTCGCGCTGGTCGCCGACGCCATCGGCTCCCGCCGCCCGGAGAGCCGCACGCTCGCGCTCGAGCGGGCGCGTGCCGCGGGTTGCGCGGTGATCGACGTCGAGATGGCGATCTTCGAGTGGCTCGAGCGCGCCGGCACCGAGGCGTTCCGGGCGATCGCCCCCTGGATCCGCGAGGGACGGGTGCCGTGAGCGAGCCCTTGATCCTCGTGCCCGGCCTGCTCTGCGACGAGCGGCTGTTCGCGCCGCAGCTGCCGGCGCTGGCGGCCCGCACCACGGTGCGGATCGCCGAGACCCGGCTCGACGACAGCTTGGGTGCCATGGCCGAGCGGCTGTTGGCCGAGGCGCCCGAGCGGTTCGCCCTCTGCGGCCTGTCGATGGGCGGTTATGTCTGCTTCGAGGTGATGCGGCGGGCGGCGGCGCGGGTGAGCCGGCTCGCGCTGCTCGACACCCAGGCGCGGGCCGACACGGCCGAAGCGGCGCAGCGGCGCCGCGATCTGATGGCGCTCGCCGAGCGTGGCGAGTTCACGGGGGTGGCGCCCCGCCTTCTCCCGCTCTTCCTCCACCCCGACCATCTGGAGCGGCTGGGCCCGACGGTCACGGCCATGGCCACGGCCGTCGGCAAGGAGGCGTTCCTGCGCCAACAGCGGGCGATTCTGGCGCGGCCCGACAGCCGCCCGCTCCTGTCGTCGATCGACTGCCCGACGCTCGTCTTGTGCGGTCGCCAGGACCAGCTCACCCCGCCCGCGCTGCACGAAGAGATGGCCGCCGCGATCCCCGAGGCGACGCTCGTGGTGCTGCCCGGCTGCGGCCACCTCGCACCGCTCGAGCGGCCCGAGGCGGTGACGGCTCAGCTGCTCGCCTGGCTCGAGGCCCGCGAACGGGCATCCGGCGCCGTCTGACGCGGCAGCCGGTCGAGGACGCTTTTGACCCGCTCGAGCGCCGCCTCCGCGGTCGGGCCCTCGGCGTCGGCGACCGTGCACTCGCCGACCATCGCCCGGGCCTGCCATCCCTCGCGCGCCGGAACGGCGCAGAGCACGTAAGCGGCGTGGGCGTAAGCGATCGCGTGCGCCATGCGGTCGGTCTCCGGGTCGGGGCGCGGCCCATGCCGCACCTTTCACCCGCACTTCTCGGGAGGTGCGGTTGACCGGCCGTGAACGAGCCGGGTCCGACCCTTTCGCGGCGTACCGGAGGTGCGCTAGAGCGGAGGGGAGGCGGAGGAGGTCGCATGGCCGAGGTCGAGGCGGTCCTGGAGCGGATCCGGCGGGACGGGGTCCGGATGGTCGATCTGCGGTTCACCGACCTCGCCGGCCGTTGGCGGCACACGACGATCGACGCGGCGAGCGTCGATCGCGAGATCCTCGAGCACGGGCTCATGATCGACGGCTCGGCGGTGCCGGGCTGGCGCGAGGTGAGCGAGGCGGATCTGCTGGTGCGACCCGACCTCGCGGCGACCTTCCTCGACCCGTTCGCCGCCCAGCCGACCCTCGTGATCCTCTGCGATGCCGCCGACCCGGCCGCCGGGACCGGCTACGAGCGCGACCCGCGCTCGGTGGCGGCGCGTGCCGAGGCGTGGCTCGCCCGGCAACGGGTCGCCGATCGCGTCACCGTCGGGATCGAGCTGTTCTTCTTCCTGTTCGACGACGTGCGGATCGAGGTCGGCTCGAGCGCCGCGGCTTTCCGCCTTGCCGGTAGCGAAGGACGGACCGCCGGGATGCAGGCCTACCATCCGGGCAATCCGGGGCATCGACCCCACCCCGGCGCGGCCCAGCTCGCCCTGCCGCCGGCCGACCACATGAGCGACATCCGGGCCGAGCTCGCGAGCGTCCTCGTGAGCTTGGGGTTCGGCCGGGTCCAGCACGACCACGGTGCCGCGACGCTGCAGAATCGCGTGAGCTTCGCCGCGGGCGGGCTCCTCGCGACCGCCGACCGGGTACAGATCCTCAAATATTGCTGCCACCAGGTGGCGGCCTCCTACGGTAAGTCGGCGACCTTCATGCCGAGGCCGTTGGCCGACGAGCCGGGCTCGGGCCTGGCCGTCCACCAAGCGCTCTGGCGGGGCGATCGGCCGGTCTTCGCGGGCCAGGGCTACGCCGATCTTTCGCCCACCTGTCTTTCCTTCATCGCCGGGATCATCCAGCACGCCCGCGCGCTCAACGCGTTCACCAACCCGACCACCAACAGCTACAAGCGCCTGCGGCACGGTGCGGAGGAGCCGACGCTCTTGACCTACGCCGCGCACAACCGCTCGGCGGCGATCCGCATCCCCTACGCCTCGCGGCCCGAGCGCAAGCGCATCGAAGTCCGCTTCCCCGACCCTTCGGCCAACCCCTATCTGGCCTTCACCGCGATCTTGATGGCCGGCCTCGACGGGATCGAGCGGAAGCTCGAGCCGGGCGATGCCATGGACCGCAACGTCTACGATCTGCGGCCCGAGGAGGTGCAGGATCTGCCGACCGTGGCGCGCTCGCTCGACGAAGCGTTGGTGGCGCTCGAGGAGGACCACGAGTTCCTGCTCACCGGCGAGGTCATGTCGGCCGACCTGATCCGGGCCTACATCGCCTTGAAGCGACGGGAGATCGAGCTCGTCGACACGACCCCCCACCCGGTCGAGTTCCAGCTCTATTACGGCCTTTGAACTCCCGGGGCGGGCTGGCCTTCGACCGGAGGGGACCCGCCGCCCTCGCTTTCCGGCGGCACCGGCCGCGGGCGGCCCTCGGGGTCGACGGCGACCATGGTGAAGCGGCCTTCGGTCACCCGCACTTCCTCGCCGGTCCGGCCGCGCCGCGCCCAGGCCTCGACGTGCAGCGTGATCGAGCTCCGCCCGACCCGGACGACATGGGCGTAGCAGCTCACCAGATCGCCCACATAGACCGGGGCGTGGAAGGCCATCGCATCGAGCGCCACGGTGACCACCCGGCCGCGCGCTCGGGCGTGGGCCACGGTGCCGGCGGCGATGTCCATCTGGGCCAGGAGCCAGCCGCCGAAGATGTCGCCCGAGGGGTTGGTGTCGGCCGGCATCGCGAGCGTGCGGACCGCCGGGATCCGGCCCGACCGCTCGGGCGAGGGCGGACCGCTCACGCGGCGACCTCGACCTGCAGGAGGGCTTGGCGACGCTCCTCGCGGACCACCCGGAGTGCTTCGGCGAGGGCACCCGGCAGGGCCGCCCCGTCGCGCACCCGCCGGCCCCAGCCGCCGCAGGCCGCGCAGACCGCCGCATGGTCGGGCCGCGGCTCGAGCGAGGTGAGCGGCATGCGGTTGGCGCGCGCCGCGTGGCCGTCGGGGTAGACGGCGAGGGTCGATTTGCGGACCGCGTTCCACGTGCCGTTGTCGAGCACGATGGTCAGGACCGGGAGCCTCAGAGCCGCGGCGATCTGGTGGCAGGCCACCGGGTTGGCGAAGAGGTAGGAGCCGTCGCCGACGGTTGCGACCACGAGCCGCTCCCGGTCGGCGAGCTGGGCGCCGAGGGCGGCCGGCAAGGCCCAGCCGAGGCCGCCCGAAAGCGCGTGGGAGAACCAGCTCCCCGGCCGGCTGCGGCCGAGCTGGGCGGGATCGACGCCGAGCTCGGCGAACACCACGCCCTCGGCACCGATCGCCTCGCCGAGGCAGCGGCCGACCCAGGCGGCGCTCATGGGCGTGCCGGAACCGCGCGTGGCGAGCTCGCGAGCGGCCTCACGCCACGCCGCGTGGTGGCGGGCGATCGCCGCCCGGCGCCGGGCGAGCCGTTCCTCGCTGCCGCGCAGGCGCTCGGCCACCGCATCGGCGAGCGCCTCGAGCGTGCCGGTGGGCTCGCCCGCGAGGACGAGATCGGCCGGAAAGCCGCGCACCGGGATCCGGGCCTGCAGCGGGTCGGCGCCGAGGGCGATCACGCGACAGCCGGCCGGCGGGGTCGCCCGGGCCGGCAGCCAAGGGACCGGCGCGTCGACGGTGAGGACGAGATCGGCCTCGCGGAGCAGGGGATGCGGGTCGAACCCGGCGTGCAGCGGGTGGTCGGCCGGAAAGGAGATCCGCACGGGCCAATGTTCGACGACCGGGAGCGCCGCCACCTCGGCGAGGCGCACGAGTGCGGCCATCCCGGCCGCCTCGCGGCCGCTCCGCTGCGCCACGACGAGCGGGCGTTCGGCCCGGGCGAGCCAGGCGGCCGCTTCGTCGATCGCCTCGGCCGTCGGCAGGGTCGGTGCAGCCGGCACCTGGCAGGGCGTCGGTTCGAGCAGGGCGGGGGCGGGTGTGCACAGGACCTCCCGCGGCAGGCTCAAATAGACCGGGCCCATGGGGGGGCTCGCGGCGATCGCGAGCGCCCGGTCGACCAGCTCCGCCACCTGCTCGGGAAAGCGCAGCTCGTAGTCCCATTTGACGAGCTCGCGCAGCATCGCCGCCTGGTCGCGCATCTCCTGCCCCCAATGGATCGGCAGATCGCGCGAGCCGAGGCGGCCGTTCTCGGTGACCGGCGTGCGGCCCGAGAGGACCAGCATCGGGACCTCCTCGGAGGCGGCGTTGATGAGGCCCATGACCGCGTTGGCGAGCCCTACGTTGGTGTGCAGGGCGACCGCCTGCGGCCGGCCGGTGACGAGCCAGTAGCCGTGCGCCATGGCCACGGCCGCGGTCTCGTGGGCGATCGGCAACGCCTCGGGCACGGGCACCCCGGCCGCCCGCAGCCGGCAGAGGCCTTCGATCAGCGGGGCGAAATCGGTGCCCGCATTGGCGAAGAGATGATCGATCCCGCGCTGCGCGAGCCGAACGAGCAGGGCCTCGGCGGCGGTCTCGACGCGGGTCGCTTCCATTCCCCCTCCCCGCGAGCGCGGGCCCTGGCCACCGCTCGACTGTCGCGTTAGACGAACCGCGCCGAATCGTGGGCGGGCCGGCCGGCAGGGTCAAGCGAGGCGCCGGCCTGCCGATCGGGAGCCGAGGATGGGAGACCTGCTGGACGGCATCGACGCCGGCCGCGGCACCGGCCCGACCGTCGCCGAGGACGGCTACACGGCGCACGACATCGAGGTCCTCGAAGGCCTCGAGCCGGTCCGCCGGCGGCCCGGAATGTACGTGGGCGGCACCGACGAGCGCGCGCTCCACCATCTCGTGGCCGAACTCCTCGACAACGCGATGGACGAGGCGGTGGCCGGCCACGCCACGCGGATCGAGCTCGAGCTCGGTCCCGGCGAGCGTGTGACCGTGCGCGACAACGGCCGCGGCATCCCGGTCGAGCCGCACCCCAAGTTCCCCGACAAGAGTGCGCTCGAGGTCATCCTCACGACCCTGCATTCGGGCGGGAAATTCTCGGGCAAGGCCTACGCCACCGCGGGCGGCCTGCACGGGGTCGGGGTCTCGGTGGTCAACGCGCTCGCCGACGAGCTCGAGGTCGAGGTCGCCCGCAACCGCGAATTGTTCCGCCAACGCTATCGGCGTGGCCAGCCGTTGGGCCCGGTCGAGCGGGTCGGGGCGGCCCCCAATCGCCGGGGTACGGTCGTGCGCTTCACGCCCGACCGGACGATCTTCCCGCCTTCCGTTCGCTTTCGCCCTGCGGTGCTGCACCGGATGGCCCGCTCCAAGGCCTATCTTTTCCGCGGCGTCGAGATTCGCTGGCGCTGTGACCCGACGCTCCTCGCTCCCGGCGAGGACGTGCCGGCCGAGGAGGTGTTCCACTTCCCGAAGGGGCTCGGCGATTTCCTCGAATCGCTCCTTGCCGGCCGCGAGCGGGTCGTCGACGAGCCGTTCGCCGGCGAGGCCGAGCTCGAAGGGGGTGGCCGGGTCGAGTGGGCGGTCGCTTGGCCGGCCGACGAGGAGGGCTATACCGGCTGGTACTGCAACACCGTGCCGACCCCGCTCGGCGGGACGCACGAGGCCGGCCTGCGGGCGGCGCTCGTCAAAGGGCTCAAAGCGCACGCCGAACGGGCCGGCATCAAGAAGGCCCAGCTGTTGACCGCCGAGGACGTGCTCGGCGGCGCGGCCGTGCTCCTCTCCCTGTTCGTCCGCGAGCCGCAGTTCCAAGGCCAGACCAAGGAGCGGCTCGTGAGCCCGGAGGCGGCACGGCTCGTCGAGGCGGCGCTCAAGGACCGCTTCGAGCTCTGGCTCGCCGATCACCCGGCGGCGGCCGCCCGGCTGCTCGACGTGCTGGTCGCCCGGGCCGAGGAGCGGCTCGCCCGGCGCAAGGCCAAAGACGAGGTCGCCCGCAAGACCGCCACGCGCAAGCTGCGCCTGCCGGGCAAGCTCGCCGACTGCGCGCGTGAGGGCCGGAACGGCACCGAACTCTTCATCGTGGAAGGCGATTCGGCCGGCGGCTCGGCCAAGCAGGCGCGCGACCGCGAGACCCAAGCGGTCCTGCCGCTCAGGGGCAAGATCTTGAACGTGGCCGCGGCGACCGCCGACAAGCTCGCCGCCAACAAGGAGCTGCAGGATCTCGTCACCGCACTCGGCTGCGGCACGGGTGCCCGCTTGCGGCTCGACGAGCTGCGCTACGAGCGGGTCATCGTGATGACCGACGCGGATGTCGACGGCGCGCACATCGCGGCGTTGCTCTTGACCTTCTTCTTCCGCGAGATGCGGCCGCTCGTCGAGCACGGCCACCTCTTCCTGGCGCAGCCGCCGCTTTATCGTCTCTCGGCCGGCGGACAGGTGGCTTATGCGCGCGACGAGGGCGACCGCGAGCGGCTCTTGGCCACCCTCTTCAAGGGCAAGCGGAACGTCGAGATCGCGCGCTTCAAGGGGCTCGGCGAGATGAACCCGGCGCAGCTCCGCGAGACCACCATGGACCCGGCCCGCCGCCAGCTGCTGCGCGTCCGCCTCGAGGACGGGGACGGTCGCTCCCCGGCCGATCTGGTCGAGCGGCTGATGGGTCGCCGGCCCGAACTTCGCCTGGCCTACATCCAGGAGCACGCCTTGCAGGCGACCGCGCTCGACGTCTGATCATGGTGGACGTTTCCTGAACGGCCCGGCGTAACCGGGGGCAGCAGGACCGGTTTCTTCACGATTCGTTAACCCTGGCGGCCGCGTCCCGTGGTCCAATGCCGCGCGTCGAGAGCCGAGGGAGACGGATCATGATCCGACCCGTCGAACGCTTCGCGGTCAACATCGGCGGCCTGCCGGACCCGACGGAGAGCAAGATCGCCCCACCACCTCCGCCGCGCACCGGCATCGGTCCCGCGGGGCTCGTGGCCGCCGCTTGCCTCGGCGCCACCCTGACCCTCCTGGCCCAGCGCCTGCTCGAGGACGGAAGTCTCCTCGGTCATTTGCTGGGCCTCCTGCGCGACCTCGCCGGCTGAGGCGGAGGGAGCGGCGGATCAGGGGCGCGGCAGGGCCGCGAGCGTGGCGACGCTCGCCGCCAAAGCCAGGGCCAAGAGCAGCGGCACGGCCTCGGGCAAGCCACGAGGTCGGCTCGCGAGGTCCTCGGGCCGGGCGAAGCGGATCTCGCCGCCTTCCGTCTCGACGAGGCAGCCGCCGTCCGCCGCCGGCGTGTCGCTCAGCAAGCGGACCGGCTCGCCGCTGTCCCGCAGCACGAGCTCGCGCGGCCAGCGGCGGACGAGCCGGCGTGCGGCCAGGACGAGGATGCGGAAGGGACCCTGCATCATGGGCGTGTCTCCGCTTCAGTTCCTAGGATCGTTATCCGCACACCATCTGTCAACGGAGGTCCCGTGCGCCGTCCGACCCTCTGTTACCTGTTCGGCTCGGCCGCCCTCGTAGCCCTGCTCTACCTCCTTTGCGCCGGGCGTCAGGACGATCCGCGGGCGCTCGCCCTCGAGGCGCTGTTCGCCTGGCTCGCGGTGTTCGTCCCGCCGCTCCTGCTCGTCGAGCGCGCGCTTGCCGTCGCGCGCCTCTTCCTGCGCCTTGCGCGTGGCCATTGACGGACGATCGCCGATCCCCCATCCGCATCGTTCGTCCGGGGACCCTCGAGAGGCGGGTTTGGACGGCTCGATTCCCAACCGAAGGTTCTACGTGACCGAACTCTCGCCTTGCCCCTATCGGCCGGGGCGGCTCGAGCGGCGGCTCGTCACGGTCCTCGACCCGGCCGAGGAGGAAGGGCAGCTCGACCAGCTCACCGCGGCCGGCTTCCGCCGCAGCCAGCGCTTTCTCTACAAGCCCGTCTGTCCGGGCTGCCGCGCTTGCGTGCCGACCCGTATCCCGGTTGCCGCCTTCGTGCCCGGCCGTACCTTCCGCAAGATCTCGAGGCGCAACGCCGATCTCCGTTGGAGCGAGCGACCGGCGCGGGCCACCGACGAGCAGTTCTTGCTGTTCCGCCGCTACATCCAGGCCCGGCACGGCGACGGCGGCATGGCCGACATGGGCTGGCGCGATTATGTCGACATGGTCGAGGAGGCCGGCCGGGGTACGCGCCTGGTCGAGCTCCGCCGCGACGACGGGCGGCTCATGGCCGTGAGCCTCACCGACTTCACCGCCTCCGGCCTCTCGGGTGTCTACAAATTCTTCGAGCCGGAGGAGCCGGAGCGCTCGCTCGGCACCTTCGTGATCCTCCGGCACGTCGAGCGCGCGCGCGCGCTCGGCCTACCCTACGTCTACCTGGGCTACTGGATCGCCGATTGCCGCAAGATGGCCTACAAGCGCCGCTTCCGGCCGCTCGAAGGCCTGCTCGACGCGGCGTGGCGGCCGCTGTTGGCCGACGCGGCCCCGGCCCCCGAGGATCGCGACGGGGAATCTTGACAAAGTTCCTATAAGCCGACATATAGCGTCGGCCGCTCGATGCCATGCCCCCTGTTCAGCTCCCAGGAACGGAGCCGCCGATGCACGACCTTCCGACCCTGCCGGGTGTTCTCCTGCGCGCCCGGGACGACACCCTCTTCTTCGTCCCCCTGGCCGACCTCGTCGACCGGTACCGGTTGCCCGACGATCAGCAGCGCGGCAGCGCCACGGGCGACGGCGTGCTCGGCGCCCTCGATACGGCACCGAGCCTCGTGGGTCTCAAGAACGCGATCTTGAGCGACCGGCTCGTCGTCACCGAGGCCGACCCCACGAGCCCCTCGGGTGGCAAGCAGCGCTTCGCGCCGGGCCTGCTCGAGGCGGTCGAGCCGACTGTCCCGTCGGGCGGCAAGCAGCGCTTCGCCCCGGGTCTCCTCGATGCGCCCGTGCCGGTCGGGCCGACCGCCGGCAAGCAGCGCTTCACGGCCGATCCCGAGGCCGAGTGAGCGCGCGGGCGCCCCGGCTGTTGTCGGGGCGCCCGACACGGCATGGTCTGGCTTCCCCGCGGGCCCGCGCTGCCGCCGGGCCCGGCCGAGGAGCTCGTCCGCTGGTCGCGGTCGCGCCTCGGTCTCTTCGGCATCACCCGCCTCGCCGACGTGACCGGCCTCGACCATCTGGGCGTGCCGGTCGCGGTCTGCTGCCGCCCGAACGGTCGGGGCCTTTCGGTGAGCCAGGGCAAGGGGCTCACGAGGGCCGAGGCCTTCGCCGGCGCGCTCATGGAGAGCATCGAGATCTGGCACGCCGAGACCCCGGCCCTGCCCGAGCTCGAAGCCGCGCCGGCGGAGGTCGCGGGCGATCCGGGCTTCCTCGACCTCGGGAAGCTCTCCCCGCCGCGCGGCAGCCGGCTGCGACCGGACCTGGCGATCCCCTGGCTCCCCGGCCGGGAGCTCGCGAGCGGCCGCGAAGTCATGGTCCCGGCCGAGCTCGTCGAACTCGACACGACCCCTCGACCGCGCGCCGGCCGCGGCTGCTTCACCTTGACGACGAGCGGCCTCGCGAGCGGCCGGACACCCGCCGATGCGGCCCTCCACGGCCTCTTGGAGCTGGTCGAGCGCGACGCGGTGACCCTCTGGTCCCTGCGCGACCCGCTCGTCCGTGCCGCGACCCGTCTCGACCTCGGCACCGTCCGCCGAGCCGAGCTGCGCGGGCTGCTCGCCCACCTGCGCGCCGCCGGGATGCTCGTGGCCGCCTGGGAAGCCACCTCCGATCTCGGCGTCCCGACCTTCTTCTGCCATCTGATGGCCGAACGGCCGGGCCCGCACGACCCCGGCGGTTGGGAGTTCGGCAGCGCCTGCCGGATCGACCCCGAGGCGGCGATCCTCGCCGCCATCCTCGAGGCGATCCAGGCCCGCCTCACGCAGATCACGGGCTCGCGCGACGACATCGGCCGCGCGCGCTACGCGCCGATCGACCCGGCGCGGATCGCCCGCCACCGCGAGCTCCTGCGCCGACCGGGCTGCCGGCCGCTGCCGGTGCCGCCCTGGGACCCCGGCCTGCCCGCCCGTGACCAGCTCGCCCGGCTGCTCGACCGGCTGGCCGAGCGCGGGCTGCCGAGCCCCGCGCTCGTCGACCTCTCCCGCGCCGAGATCGGCGTACCGGTCGTCAAGCTCGTCCTGCCCGCCCTCGAGGACGGGCTCGAGCTCGAGGGATGGATCCCGGGAGCTCGGGCGCGGGCCCTCGGAGCCCGGCCGTGAGCGCCGTGCTCTTCGTCGGGCCCAGCTTCCCGCGTCTGCACGCACTCGAGCTGCCCGGCATCCGCGTCCGGCCACCCGCCGCCCAGGGCGACGTCTTGCGCGCGCTCGCCGAGGGCGCTCGGCTGATCGGCCTGGTCGACGGCGTGTTCGGCCACGAGCCCGCGGTCTGGCACAAGGAGATCCTGGCGGCGCTCGAGGCCGGCATCGGAGTGCTCGGCGCGGCGAGCATGGGGGCACTCCGCGCGGCCGAGCTGCACCCCTTCGGCATGGAAGGGGTCGGCTCGATCTTCAGGGCCTACCGTGACGGGATCCTCCTGGCCGACGACGAGGTGGCGCTCCTGCACGGCCCCGCCGAAGTCGGCTGGCCGGCGCTGAGCGAGCCCATGGTCAATCTCCGCGCGACCCTCGCCCGGCTCGCGAGGCGCGGTATTCTGGCCGAGGAGGAGGCGGCGAGCGCCGCCCGAACGCTCGCCGCGCGCTTCTACCCCGAGCGGACCCGGCCGGCGCTCGAGGCCGTGCTGGCCGAGATCGTGGGCCCACGCCGCGCCGAGGCCGTCCGCCGATGGGCCCGCCGGCTCGCGGTCGACGTCAAGCGAGCCGATGCCGCCCGCCTGCTGCGCCGGCTGCGCGCCCGGCTCGCGGGCGAGCCCGGGAAGCCGATCCCCCGCTTCGTCACGAGCCGGAGCCAGCCCTTCCGCCGCCTGCTCGCCGAGCTCGGCCCGCGACCCCCGGGCGCCGGACGCGAGCCTGCCGAGGCGAGCGCCCACCTGCCGCTCGGCACGCTCCCGCCGCAGCCGGCTCGGCGCTGGACCGTCGCGACCTTCGCGGCCGCCGACAACGACCTCGCGGCCGAGCTCCGGGCCGACCTCGGGGAACTGCTGGCCGCCCCCGAGCTCACCGAACTCTGGGTCGCGGGCGAGCTCGATTCGCCCGATCCGGCGCTGCGCGGCCGGTTCGCCGTCCTGTCCGCGGCGGGCACCGGGCGCGCGACGCCGCGGCTCGTGATCGAGCCCGCCGGACCGCGCAACACGGGCGATCCCGCCCTCCTGCGCGAGCTCCTGCGCTGGGCGAGCGCGTCCTTCCCGGGGCGGTTCCGCGCCCTCGTGCTGTGGGGCCACGGCGCCGGCACGCGGATCGCGATCGACGACGGCTCGAGCGACGCGCTCACGATCGGCGAATTGCTCGCTGCCCTCGAGGGCGGTCTCGCGGGCACGAGACCTCTCGACCTCGTGGTCTTCGACGCCTGTCTGATGGCCAAGCTCGAGCTCCTGGCCGATCTGGCGCCCTTCGCTCGGATGGTACTCGCTTCGGGCGAGGTCGTGCCGGCGAGCGGGCTTCCCTATCATCGGGCGGTCGCGATCCTCGCCCGCGCGAGTGACCCCGAGGCGGCCGCGGGAGCGCTGCTCGGAGCGTTCCTCGACGACGCGGCGGCACGCCGTCAGAGCCATGCCCGCCAGGTCGCCGCCTGGACCGACCGGGCGGTCGACGCGATGGCCGCGGTCGGGCGGGTCGGCGATCGGCTGGCGGAGCTCGCAGCCGAGGCCCGCGGGCCGATCCTCGCGGCCCGCCTGCTCGCCCGCGCGGCCCGCCAGGGCGAGCTGGTCGACGCCGTCGATCTCCTCGAACGTCTGGCGCGGGGGCTCGGCGACCGCGGGCTCGAGCGCTGGGTCGGAGCCGCGGTCGAGGCCATCGAGGCCTGCATCCTGCGCTCCGAAGCGCTGTGGCCGCGCCGCGGGCCGATGCGCGGCGGGCTCAACCTCTGGTTCCCGACCCAGCCGGCGCTCTTCCGGGCTGGACGGAGGGACTACGCGGCCCGACCGGCGCTCCGCGGACCGGGCGCGGGTTGGCTGCGTTTCCTCGACCGGCTCCACGGCGCGATCGCGCGTGACGAACATCACAGCGCGCATCTACCCGCTGGGGTAGACGCTCTCGCGCCTCCCTGAGAATCCCAGCATCGCTCATGGCCGGGTCGAACCCCCGGCCACTTCTGTCGGTGCGATCCGGGGCCGGGGCCCATGCCGGCGCCGGGGAGCGGCATGCGGGCCGCGGCCCTGGCCGGTGGGAAGCGGCGTGCTAAGCCTCCGCCGCGGTGGGCGGGGCGGAGGGTTCCGGATGAACGCGGCGGATCTCGTGATGCGGACGGCGGCGGCGGCCGGGGTCGATCTCTGCCTCGCCAACCCCGGCACGACCGAGATGCCGCTCGTCCTGGCTCTCGACCGGTTGCCGGCGATCCGCCCGGTCCTCGGACTGCACGAGACCATCTGCACCGGTGCCGCGGACGGCTATGCGCGCCTCACCGGGCGACCGGCGCTGGCCCTCCTCCATCTCGGCCCCGGTCTCGCCAACGGCTTGGCCAACCTGCACAATGCCCGCCGGGCCCGCTCGCCCGTCGTGGTCCTCGTGGGCGACCACGCCACCTGGCACCTCGACGCGGAC
>Ga0101944_10000489_pt1 | contig 114451 bp, 98 predicted proteins | sample DewCreD2012metaG_FD_75245 | JGI IMG/M metagenome (GOLD analysis project Ga0101944, IMG submission 75245) | Hot spring sediment bacterial and archeal communities from British Columbia, Canada, to study Microbial Dark Matter (Phase II) - Dewar... ... | reverse complement strand
CCTCCTGCTGCTCGACCGGCTCGGCTCCTACCCGATCGTGCGGCGCGCGATGCGGGTCTACCGGCAGCGGCCGGATTCGGAGTGCAACGCCCCCGATGCCGTGTTCCGCGCCGAGGCCGGCTATCGCCGCGTGCTCGCGATGCTGGACTCGGGTGAGCTCGCGCTGCGCCCCGAGCTCGCCCGGAAGGTGCGGGCGAGCTTCCGCCGGCGGATCACGATCAACGCCGCCTTCGGCCGCGCCCGGGCCAAGGGCTGGGTCGGCTCCTACCAGGCCTTCGTGGCGCGACTCAACCGATGCGGCCGAGGATCGGAAAGGTCTCGAGCAACCAGAACGACAGCTCGTTGAGCCGGCCGGTCACGAAGAGCAGACCCGTGCCGACCAGGAGCGCGCCCGTGGCCCGCTCGACGGTCGGGATCCAAGGGCGCATCCGACGCAGGCCGGCCACCGCCCGATCGAGCAAGAGGGCCGCCAAGACGAAGGGCAGGCCGAGCCCGGCGGCATAGGAGGCCAAGAGCAGGGCACCGCGCAGCGCCGTCTCTTCGGTCCCGGCCACGAACAGGATCCCGGCCAAGACCGGACCGACGCAGGGTGTCCAGCCGAAGGCGAAGGCGAGCCCGATCAGATACGAACCCAGAAGGCCCGCGGGCTTCTCGGGCTGGAAGCGGATGTCCCGGTTCAAGAAGGCGATTTTGAACACGCCCAAAAAATGCAGGCCGAGGACGATGATGACGACGCCGGCCACTTGCGCGAGCACGAGGCTCCATTCGGCCAGCAGCCGGCCGACGGCACTCGCCGTGGCCCCGAGTGTCACGAACACCGTCCCGAAGCCGAGCACGAACAGGATCGCGGCGAGCACGGTGCGGCGGCGCAAGGCCGCGCCCTCTTCGCCCGCGAGCCCGCTCTGCAGCTGCTCCATCGAGAGCCCGCCCAAGAAGCAGAGATAGGGCGGCACGAGCGGGAGCACGCAGGGGCTCAAGAAGGAGAGGACGCCCGCGCCGAACGCCGCGAGGAAGCCGACCTCGAGCACCGCCGCCGCCTCAGCCGCCCTTGACGATCACCCGCCCGGCGGTCGGCAGGTCGATCACCTTGCGCGCTTCGATGTAGCGGGCGACGAGCTCCCACACGGGCGGCCCCTCGACCCCCTCGTTGACCGAGGCCCAGCCGGCCACGACGTATTTGCGGCTCGGGTCGATCGGCTCGCCGGTCTTCAGGAACGTCATGTCCGAGATCCGCCGGCCGATCGGCTGGTCGACGTCGATCGTGAAGCTCATGCCGCCGACCCGCACCATGTCGCCCCCGCCCTGGTAATAGGGGTCGGTGTTGAAGATGTTGTCGGCGACGTCCTCCAGCACCTCTTTCAGTTGGGCACCCGTCATCTCGATCCGGTAGACCTGCGGGTAGGTCATCGCCGTCTGCGCCCAGACGTCCTCCATGCGGATCGGCTGATCGGGCAGGAGCGAGGGGCCCCAGCGGAAGCCCGGGGACAGCGCGATCTCGGCGTCGCGCCCCTCGAGCAGGGCGGCGCAGATGAGATCGTCCCAGCTGCCCTGGAAATTGCCGCGTCGATAGAGGAGGCTCTTGGTGTGGCCGACGACGCGGTCGAGGTCGGGCAGGAAGGGCGCGCGCAGCTCCTCGACGAGCTTCGCCATCCCCGGATCGGGCCGGATCGCCTCGGAAAAGACCGGGATCAGCTTGAAGGCGTAGTCCTTCACTTCGCCGCCGCGCACCTCGAGGTCGAGCCGCGCCAGGAACTTGCCGTTGGAGCCCGTGCCCACGACGAGCGTCTTGCCGACACGGAGCGGTTCGGGGAGCGCGTCGTGGGTGTGCCCGGTGAGCACCACGTCGATGCCCGGGACGCGTGCGACGAGCTTGCGGTCGACGTCGAAGCCGTTGTGGCTCAAGAGGACGACGAGCTCCGCACCTTCCGCCCGGGCCTTCTCGACATGCTCGGCGACCCGTTCCTCGCGGATGCCGAACGACCATTGCGGGATCATCCAGCGCGGGTTGGAGACGGGCGTGTAGGGGAAGGCTTGGCCGATCACCGCGATCTTGACGCCGCCCCGCTCGAAGAAGGCGGTCGATTCGAAGACCGGCTCCTCCCACTCGGTATCGAGGACGTTGCCTCCCAAGAAGGGGAAGCCGAGCTCCTCGACGATGTCTTTGACGCGCTCGGCGCCGTAGGTGAACTCCCAATGCCCGGTCATCGCCTCGACGCCGAGTGCGCGGAGCACCTTCACCATGTCGGCGCCCTTGGTCTGCAGGGTGACCCAGGAGCCCTGCATCGCGTCGCCGCCGTCGAGCAGGAGGGTGCGGCCCTCCCGCTCCGCGCGGATCGCCCGGACGAGCGTGGCGATCCGGTCGAGCCCGCCGACGCGGCCGTAGCGCCGGGCCAGCTCGACGAAGTCCTGGTCGGTGAAGGCGTAGGCCGCGGCCGTGCCGGGGGCGATGCCGAACCGGTCGAGGAACGCCTTGCCGGTGAGGTGCGGCGGCAGGCCGCGCACCTCGCCCACGCCGATGTTGGTCGAGGGCTCGCGGAACCAGATCGGCACGAGCTGGGCGTGCAGGTCGGTGAGGTGGAGGATCGTGACGTTGCCGACCGGGCGGAAGGCCAAAAGGTCGGCTTCGCCGAGCCGATCCTGCGCTGCCAGCCGACCGGCGCGGCCGGGGCCGAGGATCGAGCAGGCGGCGGCCGTGAGGGCCAGAAAATCGCGGCGGCTGACCAAGAGGGTCCTCCCGGAGTATCGAACGCGACGGGCCGCACCCGCGGATGCGGCCCGCACAGGAAAGCAGGGGCTCGCAGCCCCCTCAGGCGGTGACGTCGATCTTGCTCTCGGCCTTGTAGACGCTGCCGTCGTCGTCGTGCCAGGCCATGGTGAGCGTCCCGCTCTCCTCGACCTTCAAGAAGAAGGAAATGTACGGGTTCGCCGAGATCGCCGGATGCAGGATCATCTCGCAGACCGGCTTGCCGTTGTATTCGCAGGTGAAGCGGTTGATGATCTTGCGCGGGATCGGCTTGCCCTCGGCGTCTTTGCGCTGCCCCGTTTCCATCACGTGGCTGACGAGGGTCTTGATCTCGACGACCTCACCCTTCTTGGCGGTCTTCGGGACCTTGATGCGCGGCTTGACGTCGGTCATGGTCGTGTTCCTCCGCTCTCGCTCAGCCGCCGCAGCCGCCGATCGTGACCTTCACTTCGGTCTTGGTCATCCAGACCGACCCGTCGGACATCTCCGCCACCGCCCAGACGTTCTGGGTCTGGGCCAGACGCATGCGGGTCGAGAATTCGGCGCGGCCGTTGGCCGGGCTGAACTTGAACGTGCACACGGCGGCCTCGGGATTGCCCTCGGCAAGGATGTGGATCGCCTTGCAGTAATCGTTCGGGGTCATCGGGCTGTCGACCGCGGCGGTCAGCGGCACGGTTTGGCCGTTCTCGGCGATCTGCGGCATCTCGAGCCGCACCTTGCCCTCCTGCGGCGTCTTGCCGCCGATCAGCTCGGCCAAGAGCTTCTGCGCCTTGGCCAAGTCGGCCTCGGCCGGTCGACCGGCGAGCCACAGCCCGCCGAGCGCCAGGGCGCTCGCACCCTTGATCACCTGGCGGCGGCTCGCCGCGCTCCGTTCCTTCATCGTCCCTCTCCCGTCGCGACGGCGCCTGCGCCGTCCTCAGTGCCGGATGGTCGACGCCTCGATCCCCGTCCCGCTCGCCATATAGGGCGGAACGCGCTCGAGGTCGCCATGTTCCTCGACGTCGGGCGGCAGGTCTTCGGCCCGGATCGGCTCGCCGCCCCCCCTGGGACGACGCGCGGACGTTCCGGGCCTGCTGCCGGCCCGGACGATGCACGGACCGTCGTGGCAGGTCAGCGAAGGACCGGCCGCGCCGCCAAGTCCCACCGATCTTCTCGTGACGGTCGGGTCCGCCCGGGTTCCGTCGGCCGGACGCGACGGCCGTCGGGGCTTCGACGCGGACCGGTTTCCGGCTGCCGGCAACCTACCGGCCGCCGAGCAGGCGAGCCCGGCCCCGAGCGGCCCTACCGCAGCGCGTTCCGCGTTCCGAAGCCGACCCGAGCCCATGCCACCTCCCTTCTCTTCGTGTCGACACCGGCCTGCCGATTGCGCGGCCGGGGACCGCCGATCCTGCACGATCGCCTTGCCGCGAACATAATACACGATTAATATACCTGACAAGCGCTTCGTGGTTGCGACGAACGGTCGCTCGGCGCACCATGGCGCGTGCGAAGGGCGCGGAGGCGGTGATGGTGCCGGTAGGGCGGCGATCGATCGGGCTCGTGGTCGGGGCGGCGGCCATTTTCGGGGCGGGGCTCGGCCCGTCCGCGGCCGAGGCCGCCGAGCTCGTCATGTTCGGCGAGCGCGCCTGCGGCTGGTGCGCGCGCTTCGAGGCCGAGGTCGGCGCGATCTACCCGAAGACCGAGGAGGCGCGGCGAGCGCCCCTGCGACGGGTCGACCTCGATCGCGGGATGCCGAGCGAGTTCGCGCATCTGCGCCCCGTGACCTTCACTCCGACCTTCGTGCTCCTCGAGGCTGGACGCGAGGTCGGTCGGATCCAGGGCTATCCGGGCGAGATGCATTTTTGGGGGCTGTTGGGCATGCTCCTCGAGCGACTGCCCGAGCCGCGCGCCGCGGCGCTCCCCGGGGGTTGACGCCGATGCCGATCGCCCACCGCCGAGCCCTCCTGAGCCTCGCAGTCGGGGTCCTGGCCGGCCGCGGCGCCGGCGCCGTCGTGACGGATGGAAGCGGCCTGCCGGCCCAGCCCTGGTTCCTCCAATCGTTCCTCGATCTGCGCGAGGACCTCGAGGCGGCAGCCGCCGCCGGCAAGCGGCTCGTCATCCTGATCGAGCAGCGCGGCTGCCCCTTCTGCAAAGACCTGCACGAGATCAACTTCGCCGATCCGGCGGTCACCGAGTGGATCCGCCCGCGCTTCGAGATCCTCCAGCTCGACCTGCACGGCGCGCGCGAGGTGACCGACCTCGACGGCAGCAAGTCCGAGGAGCGAGCGTTCGCGCGGCGGATCGCCGGGCAGATGACCCCGGTGGCGATCTTCCTCCCGGCCGATCCGGCCGAGGCGCTCGGCCGTCCGGCGCACCAGGTGGCGGTCGCCAAGATGCCGGGCTATCTACCACCACGTGAGTTCCTCTTGCTTTTCCGCTACGTTCACGAGGAGGCTTATCGGCGCGAGGGCTTCGAGAGCTGGCTGCGGCGGCAGGCCTGAGCCGGGCGCGACGTTCTGCCGCGCCGGAGCGAGGTTGGCGACGGTCGAATATTAGGGCTTTTGCAGATGCGGGCCGGCCGCGCGCGGTGGTCCGCCCGGAACCCGAGGAGGCTGGGGAATGCGCACGCAACGGATCGTGCCCTTTAACATGGCGCTCGCCGCGGCGGCGATCGGGCTCGCCGCGCCGGCGGCAGCCGCGCCGACGGCCGAGACGATCGCCCGCAACTGCGTCGTCTGCCACGGGCCCAAGGAGGCGGGGCAGCTCGAGATCCCCAAGCTCGCCAACTATCCCGCGCGCAAGATGACCGAGATGTTGACCGGCTTCCGTGACGGTCAGAAGGAGGCCACGATCATGAACCGGATCGCCAAGGCCTTCACCGACGAGCAGATCGCCGCGCTCGCCGCCTATTTCGCCAACCAGTGAGCGGGGAGCGCCGGACGATGACCACGCGACGGACTTTCCTCGGCGCGAGCCTCGGCCTCGGCACGGCTTTGGCCCTGCCGAACCTCGCCCGCGGCGCCTCGCCCAAGGTGGTGGTGGTGGGCGGCGGCTTCGGTGGTGGCACGGCGGCGAAGTACGTCAAGAAGTTGATGCCGGCCGCCGAGGTGACGCTCGTCGAACGCGACAAGCAGTTCGTCACCTGCCCCTTCTCCAATTACGTGATCGGCGGCATCGAGAAGATGCAGACGATCACCCACGGCTACGACAAGATCGCCAAGCGCGGGGTGAAGGTCGTGCATGACGAGGCGGTCGGGGTCGATCCCACCGCCCGCAAGGTGACGCTCAAGGGCGGCGCGGTGCTCGACTACGACCGGCTGGTCTTGTCGCCCGGCATCGATTTCGTCTGGGGCGGGCTCGAGGGCTACGACGAAGCCGCGGCCGAGATCATGCCGCACGCCTGGAAGGCCGGGCCGCAGACCCTTCTGCTCCGCAAGCAGCTCGAGGCGATGAAGGACGGCGGCACGGTGATCATCGTGGCCCCGGACAACCCGTTCCGCTGCCCGCCCGGGCCCTACGAGCGGGCCGGCACGATCGCCTGGTACCTCAAGAACAACAAGCCCAAGTCGAAGATCTTGATCTTCGACCCGAAGGAGACGTTCTCCAAGCAGGCCCTGTTCTTCGAATCTTACGAGAACCTCTACCCGGGCATGATCCAGTGGATCGGCGGCAAGCAAGGTGGCAAGGTCACGAAGGTCGATCCCAAGTCGATGACGGTCGAAGCCGAGTTCGGGGAAGAGAAGGGCGACGTGATCAACGTGATCCCGCCCCAGCGGGCCGGCAAGATCGCCCAAGTTGCCGGCGTGTCCGACGAGAAGGGCTGGTGCCCGATCGACCCGAGAACGATGGAATCGACGAGGGTGAAGGGCATCCACGTCGTGGGCGATGCCTGCATCGCCGGGGCCATGCCCAAGTCGGGCACGGCCGCCAACAGCCAGGCGCGCAACGCCGCGGCGGCGATTGCCGCGATGCTCGAGGGCAAGGAGCCGCCGGAGCCGGCCTTCGCCAACACCTGCTACTCGATCGTCGCGCAAGGCTACGGCTTCTCGGTGACCGGCGTCTACGGCGCCACACCCGAGGGCATCAAGGAGATCGCGGGCGGGGTGAGCAAGCTCAAGGCACCGCCCAAGGACCGGGACCTCGAGGCGGCTTACGCCTACGACTGGTACCGGGGGATCATGTACGATGCGCTGGGGTGAGGATCGCCTCACCCCGGAGGAGAAACGAGCGATGAAGGAGAAGAACGGAGAGCCACGCCGGCGCGCGGCTCTCGACCGGCGAACCTTGCTCGCAGCCGGCGGGGCCGCGGGGGCGGCGCTGGCCGGCAAGGTAGCGGGGGCCAACGAGGCCACGATCCCGGAAGAGCTGCCCGATTGGTCGCGCTATCTCGGCCCCGGGGTCGACGACGAGCCCTACGGCAAGCCGTCCAAGTACGAGGCGCACGTCGTCCGCCGCAACGTCGAATGGCTCACGGCCTCGACCGAGTCCTCGATCAACTTCACGCCCTTGCCCTGGCTCAACGGGATCATCACGCCGAACGGCGTGTTCTTCGAGCGCCATCACGGCGGTCGGGCGGAGATCGACCCGAGCGCGCACCGGCTGTTGGTCCACGGGCTCGTCGAGAAGCCGCTCGTCTACACCATGGAAGACCTCAAGCGGCTGCCGTGCGAGGATCGGATCTGGTTCCTCGAATGCGCCGCCAACGGCGGGATGGAGTGGCGCGGCGCGCAGCTCGACGGCTGCCAATATGTCCGCGGCATGATCGGCTGCGCGCAGTGGACCGGTGTCCGGCTCAAGACCTTGCTCGAGCGCTCCGGCCTCAAGCCGAACGCCAAATGGGTGCTCGCCGAGGGCGCCGACGCTTCGGCCTTGACCCGGAGCTTCCCGATCGAGAAGGCGCTCGACGACGCGTTCGTCGCCTACGCGCAGAACGGCGAGGCGCTCAGGCCCGGCCAGGGCTACCCGGTCCGGCTGATCCTCCCGGGCTGGGAAGCCAACATGAGCGTGAAGTGGCTGCGCCGGATCGAGGTCGGCGACGCGCCTTGGTACACCCGCTGGGAGACCTCGAAGTACACCGACCTCTTGCCGAGCGGAAAGGCCTACAAGTTCACCTGGGTGCAGGAGGCCAACTCGGTCATCACCTGGCCCGCGCCGGAGCACAAGATCGACGGGCCGGGCCAGTACATGATCCGCGGCCTCGCCTGGTCGGGCCGTGGCCGGATCGTGCGCGTCGATCTCACCTTCGACGGCGGCAAGAACTGGGTGACCGCACCGTTGCAGGAGCCGATCCTGCCCAAGGCCCTCACCCGGTTCTACTATCCTTGGCGGTGGGACGGCTCGACGGTGATCATCGCGTCTCGGGCGATCGACGAGACCGGCTACGTGCAGCCGACGATCACCCAGCTGCGCAACGCGCGCGGCCGCAATTCGATCTACCACAACAACGCCATCATCACCTGGCTCGTCAATGCGAGCGGCGAGGTCGAGAATGTCCAGGTCGCGTGATCTTCTGCTGGCCGCGTTCCTCGCCGCGACCGTGGCGATGCCGGCACTCGCCGGCGAACGGCCGATCGGTCGGGTCCCGACACCGGAGGAGATCGCCCGTTGGGACATCGACGCGCGGCCCGACGGCCTAGGCCTGCCGCCGGGCCGGGGCACGGCGCGGGAAGGTGAGGAGATCTACCTCGCCCGCTGTGCCTCCTGCCACGGCGAGTTCGGCGAGGCCGTGGGCCGCTGGCCGCAGCTCGTGGGTGGGCAGGGCTCCTTGACCTGGGACGAGCCGATCAAAACGGCCACGAGCTATTGGCCCTATGCCCCGACCGTGTTCGACTACATCAAGCGGGCCATGCCTTTCGGCGACGCCCAGTCGCTGACCGACGACGAGGTCTACGCGATCACGGCCTTCCTGCTCGCCTCCGACGGGATCATCCCGGAGGATTTCGTGGTGGACGCCGAGAGCTTGCCGAAGATCGTGATGCCCAACGCCGACGGCTTCATCGACGACCCGCGCCCGGACGTGCCCGGGGGCGAGCCCTGCATGAAGGATTGCGTGGCCGAGGTCGTGATCGTCGGCCATGCGCGCAAGATCGGCGTCACGCCGGAGGACAAGGCGCGGCCCGTGACCGATTGAGGGGGCTCAGCCGAAGCCGCGGCGCTCGCCGCGGCCGAAGAGCCGGAGGGCGAGGCCCCACAGGCCCAGGACGAGCCAGGCCGGCAGCGCGAGGAACGCGACGAGGACGTTGCCGGCGAGCTCGCCGAGGTGGCGTTCGACCGCCGCTTGGAAGCCGACCAGGCTGTTGGCGGAAAGCGCGTACCAAACGCCGCCGAGGCTCACCCGGCTGGCGCCGCCGCTCGCCACGAGGGTGAGGACCTCGGCGACCGCGGCGGCGGCACCCGCGAGCAAGAGGCCCGTGCCCAACCAGAAGGCGAGCCGTTGCATGTCTCCCCCTTCGCTGCGGGGCGCACGATGGAGGAGGCCGGGCGTTCCGGCAACCGGGGCGCGGATGGATTGCAGGTGCCGGTTCGGCTCGCTATCTGGCGGGTGTCGGAGGGATGGCCGAGCGGTCTAAGGCGCACGCCTGGAGAGCGTGTTGGGGGCAACTCCTCGCGGGTTCGAATCCCGCTCCCTCCGCCAAGGCCGGGCCCCACTCCGCCGCGAGCCGTGACCGGTCGCCCGTCGACCGGTCGAGCCGGGCCGGGTGCTCGTCCCGAGCTCAGAGGCTTGCGACCAGATGGCCACCGTCGACCACGATCGTGGTCCCGGTCATGTAAGCCGAGGCGTCGGAGGCGAGCAGCAGCAGCGGACCGTCGAGATCCTCGGGCCGGCCGAAGCGGCGCTGCGGGATCCGCTGCCGGAGCGCCTGCCCTGCCTCGCTCCAAAGGAAGGTTCGGTTGAGGTCGGTTTCCACGTAGCCCGGGGCGAGGGCGTTCACCCGGATGCCGAAGCGCGCCCATTCGAGGGCGAGGGCCCGGGTGAGCTGCAGGAGCGCGGCCTTCGAGGCGGCGTAAGCGGCGACCTGCCCGGCCACCCCGAGCCCCAGGATCGAGGCGATGTTGATGACGACGCCGCCTCGGCCAGCGGCTGTCATCGCCCGGGCCGAAGCCCGAGCCACCAGGAACGCACCGTCGAGATTGGTGGCGAGTGTCCGCCGCCAGTCGTCGAAGGAAAGCTCGAGGGCCCGTGCGGTCGTGGCGATGCCGGCATTGTTGACGAGGATCGTGGGTGTGCCGAGGGAGCGGCCGACCGCCTCGACACAGGCTTCCACGTCCGCGGGATCGGTCACGTCCAAAGCGACCCCGATGGCCTTCGCGCCGGCCTCGCAAAGGGCCTGCGCCTCGGCCTCGACCCGCTCGAGCCGCCGGGCGGCGAGCGCCACGGCGGCACCGGCGCGGGCGAGCGTCTTCGCCATGTGCAAACCCAGGCCCGAGGAGGCCCCGGTGACGAGCGCCACCTTGCCGGTGAGGTCGGCCGAGAGGCTCATCGGCCGCGCCTTCGCTGCTCGGCCTCGTCCCAGACCGTCAAGGGCTGGTAGTCGGGGACGAAGCCCAGGCCCTTCTCGGCATCGGAGGAGACCACGGCCTGCGAGGTCACGACGTCGACCAGGGCCGGGGCCCGCTCGAGCGCCCGCGCGAGGGCCGGGCGCAGCGCCTCCGGCCGCTCGACCCGCTCGCCGTGGGCGCCGAGCGCCCGGGCGAGGGCGGCGTAATCGGAATGCGCCAAGGTCGTGCCCACGACCCGGCCGCCGTAATTGGCCTCCTGGTCGAACCGCTCGATGTTCCAGGCGGCGTTGTTGGAGACGAGGAAGACGGCCCGGGCACCGTGCCGGACCGCGGTGTCGATCTCCATCGCATTCAGGCCGAAGGCGCCGTCGCCGTTGACCGAGACGACCTGCCGGCCGGGCATGGCGAGCGCCGCGGCGATCGCGAAGGGCACACCCACGCCGAGGCAGCCGAACGCGCCCGAATCGAGATAGGTCTTGGATTCGAGACCGATCCGGGCGAACGACAGGAGATCACCGCCGTCGGCGATCGCCACGTGGTCGGGGTCGAGGACCGCGCGGAGCGCGGCGAAGATCGCCATCGGGTGGATCTTGCCGTCGCTTCCGAGCCCGGCTTCGGCGGCGGCCCGAGCGGCCGCGGCGGCGCGCTCCTCGTGCCGGCGGCGGAGCCCCGAGGCCCAGGCGCGGTCGGTCGCGGGCTCGCGGTTGCCCGCCCGCTCGACGATCGCCGCGAGCGTGGTGGCGGGATCGGCCAGGATCTCGGGATCGCCGCGGCGGTTGTCGACGAGCTCCCCGGCATTGTCGGCGATCCGCAGGAAGCGACGGGCGGCGGGGAACACGGCGGGCGAGCCGTAGCCCAGCTGATAGTCGAGCTTGCGGCCGATCACGAGGACGAGGTCGGCCTCGCTCATCGCCCGGCCGCGCACGGCGCCCACGAAGGCGGGATGGTCCAGGGGCACGAGGCCTCGGCTTTCCTGGGTGTCGAGATAGACGGCGCCCGTCGCCTCCAACAGACGCACGAGCGCGTCGGATGCGCCGCGCGCGCCTCGGCCGGTGATCACGAGCGGCCGCCTTGCCGACCAGAGGGCCTCGACCGCGGCTTCGACCGCTGCGGGATCGGGAAGGAGGAGGCGGCGGGGCTTGGGGCGCAGCCATTCCTCGAGGACGAGCCCTTCGGGCACCGAGGTCCGCAAAACGTCGGTCGGGATCTCGACATAGGCGGGGCCGGGCTCGCCGAAATCGCCCGTCGCGCGGGCGACCGCCTCGTCGAGCTCGCGCACGACCTGCTCGGGAACGCGCAAGGTCCGCGCCTGGCGCGTCACGGGGCGCAGGATGTCGACGTGCGGGATGTCCTGGAGCGGGCCCATGTTGGCCTGCGGCCGGGGCGGGCAGCCGCCGATCAGGAGCACCGGGGCGCGGGAGAGGTGGGCGTTGGCGACCGCCGTCACGGTGTTGGTCACGCCGGGGCCGGCCGTGACCATGGCCACCCCGAACGTGCCCGTGAGTTCGGCATGGGCGTGCGCCATGTGCACGGCTGCCGCTTCGTGGCGGACGTCGACGATCCGGATGCCGCGCCGCGCGCAATGGTCCCAGATCGGCTGGATGTGGCCGCCCTGCAGGCCGAAGATCCGGTCGATCCCGCGCGCCTCGAGGAAGCGTGCCACCCAAGCGGCGCAGGAAAGGGGGTCGGTGTTCACGTCGGTCACGGCACCCGCACCCTCGGCCATGCTCACGCTCCCCGCCCGCCGCCCTCGAGCCCGCGCACGAGCCGCTCGCGCAGGACTTTGTGTTGGATCTTGCCGGTCGCGGTGCGCGGCATCTCGCCTTCTGCCACGAGGCTCACCGAACGCGGTCGCTTGTAACCCGCGAGACGCGGCCGGGCCCATTCGAGGAACGCCGTCTCGTCGAACGGTACGCCGGGGCGGAGCACGAGCACGGCGTGGACCCGTTCGCCCCAGAGCGGATCGGGAAGGCCGACCACCGCCACGTCCTGGACCGCGGGATGCTGGGCCAAGACCGCCTCGACCTCGCTCGGATAGATGTTCTCGCCGCCCGAGATGATCATGTTGCTCTTGCGGTCGACCAAGACGATGTACCCGTCGGGATCGCGGCGCGCCAGATCGCCGACCGAGCACCAGGCACCGGCGAACGCTTCGGCCGTCTTGGCCGGGTCCTTCCAGTAGCGCTCGAAGGTGTAGGGTGTGCAGGAGAAGAGCTCGCCCACCTCGCCGTCGGGCACTTCGCGGCGCTCGTCGTCGAGCAGGCGAATCGGCCCGGTGCCGATGCATTCCCGGCCGACCGTGCCGAGTTTGGTCAGCTGCTCTTCGGGGTGGAGCATGGTGACCCAGCCGGCCTCGCTCGAGCCGTAGAGCTCGAAGAGACCGGCATGGCGGAAGAGCTCCATGGCCCCGAGCTTGGTCTCGGCGCGGGCAGGGGCGGAGGAGATCATGAGCTTGCGCACCCCCGAAAGATCCAGGCTTTTCCGCACGCGCGCCGGCAGGTCGAGGAGCATGACGTATTGGGTGGGCACGAGCGAGGTGAAGGTCGCACCACCTTCGGCGAGCGTCCGCAGGCAATGCTCGGGATCGAAGCTCCTGCGCGAATAGACGAAGGTCGCGCCACCGCAATAGGCGAAGGACGTGAAGAAGTTGAGCGAGTTCGCGTGGCACATCGGCATGACGAGCAACGCCGTGTCCCTGCGGTGCAGCGCGAGCTCGATCTCGGTGACGAGCGAGAGGAGCACGGCCGCCTCGTGGCTCTTGAGCACGCCCTTGGGCCGGCCGGTGGTCCCCGAGGTGTAGAGGAGCGTCCAGTGGTCGCGGAGCCCGACCTCGACCTCGGGCTCGCGATCGCTCGCCGCGGCGAGCAGATCCTCGTACGACCGCCAGCCGGCGGGGCACGGCGCCTTGCCGAACAGGATCCGGCGCGAAGGCGGCACCGGCAGGGTATCCAAGATCGGCTCGACGAGACCCAGGAGAGCGTCCTGGACGACCAGGGCCGCGGCCTCGGCATGGTCGACCACGTAGCGCACGTCGTCGGGGACGGCGCGGAAGTTGAGCGGCACGATCACGAGGCCGGCCTTGACTGTCGCGGCATAGAGCTCCAGCCATTCGAGGCAGTTGAAGGCCAGCACCGCGACCCGGTCGCCCTTGCCGAGGCCGAGACCCGAAAGCGCGTTGGCGAGCCGGCAGGCCCGGGCGTTCCAGGCCGCGAAGGTGAGCTCGCGGTCGAGATCGCGGGCGCCGAGCCGCGTCCCGTGCAGGCGCGCATGCACCGAGAGCATCCGGCCGAGGGTCGAGAGCTCGCGCATCGAAGCGGTTCCGATCCGGTGCGGCCCCACGCCCGCGAGGGCCGCGGGCGGGAGGCTTGCGGCCGACCGTCACGCCCGTCAAGGAAGAGCCCGGGCTCGAAGGGGGAGGTGGCCATGCATCGGCGCAGGCTCGGCCGAAACCTGGAGGTCGGGGCGATCGGCCTCGGCTGCATGGGGCTTTCCGGGACCTACGGATCGGCCGACGACGCGAGCTCGGTGGCGCTGATCCGCGAGGCGGTCGAGCGGGGCTGCACGCTGATCGACACGGCCGACATCTACGGCTTCGGCCACAACGAGCGGGTCGTGGGCGAGGCGATCCGGCCGGTCCGCGACCGGGTCGTGCTCGCCACCAAGTTCGGCAACATCCGCGACGCGCAGGGGCGCCCGGCGGTCGACGGCCGGCCCGAGCATGTCCGGCGAGCCTGCGACGCTTCGCTCGGCCGGCTCGGCGTCGAGGTGATCGACCTCTATTATCTCCACCGGGTCGATCCGGCGGTGCCCATCGAGGAGACGGTGGGGGCGATGGCCGAGCTCGTGCGCGCCGGCAAGGTCCGGTTCCTGGGCCTTTCCGAAGCCGCGCCGGCCACGATCCGGCGGGCCCACGCGGTCCACCCGATCACCGCCCTGCAGTCGGAGTGGTCCTTGTGGACCCGGGAGATGGAGGCCGAGGTGCTGCCCACCTGCCGGGCGCTCGGCATCGGCTTCGTCGCCTATTCGCCGCTCGGCCGGGGCTTCCTTTCCGCGACGATCGAGCGGGTCGAACCGGGCGACCGCCGCGCCGAGCACCCCCGATTCGCGCCCGGCAACCTCGAGCACAACCAGCGGCTGTTGGGGCCCTTGCAGGCACTCGCCGCGGCCAAGGGTTGCACGCCCGCGCAACTCGCTCTCGCCTGGCTCCTCGCCCAGGGGCCCGACATCGTGCCGATCCCGGGCACCCGCAAGCGCGAGCGGCTCCTCGAGAACCTGGCCGCGACCGCCGTAGCGCTGTCGGCCGACGAGGTGGCGGCCCTGTCCGCCGCCTTCCCGCCGGGGGCGGCGGCCGGGGCGCGTTATCCCGAGGCGCAGCTCGCCCGGGTCGGGCTCTGAGCCGCCGGCCGAGCCGGCTCGTCGGACCCGCGCAACGGCGCTATCTTGCGGCCATGGCCGAGGCCGTTCGCAACCTTCCCCCCGAGCCCGTGACCGTCGAGGCGTTCCTCGCCTGGCACGACGGGACCGACACACGCTACGAGCTGATCGACGGGCGGATCGTGGCGATGGCCGCCCCCTCGCCGGACCACAGCGTGATCGCCGGGAACGTCGCGGGATTGCTCTTCGCGCGTCTGAAGCCGCCGTGTCGCGCGACCGTGGAATGGGGCGTGCCGCGGGGCGAGCGGACTTATTGGCAGGCCGACCTCGCGGTGGTCTGCCGACCCTGGCGGCCCGGTGAGCCGCCGCCGGCACCGCGGGCGCTGGTCGAGATCGTCTCGCCCGACGGCGCCGACCACGATCACGGCAAGGCCGCGGGCTATCGCGAGATCGAGGGGCTCGAGCTGATCCTCCTGGTCCATGCCGATCGGCGGCGGATCGAGCGCTGGGTGCGCGAGGGCGACCGCTGGATCGTCACCGACCACATCGGCCGCGGCCGGGTCGAGCTCCCCCCGCTCGCGCTCGCCCTCGAGCTCGACGAGGTCTACGCCGGCACGAGCCTCGAAGCCGCCTGATCGGGGCTCGGGCGGTCGGCCGTCGGGCCTCGAGCCGCCGGCCGAGCCGGCTCGCGCAACGCGCGCTGCGCCGCCCGCAGGCCACCCGCCTCGGCGAGGGCTTGGGGTGCGTGCCGCGCAGCGGCACGCCCGAGGCGGGCCACTCCCACGGAACGCCTTGCGCGACCGCTCACCAGCACGGCACGGTTCCAGCGGTCGTTCCAACCGCTGGGGCCGAGTCGTGATCGCCGGGAGCCTGCTGACCGAGTTCTTCCTCCGCGAAGGCTTGCGCGAGACGCCGGAATGGCGGGCGCTGGACGCCGCTCAGGTGGCGCAGGAGGCGGGGGCACTGCACTTCCTCTGGCAGGGGTTGACGGCGATGGCGAGGCCGAACGAGGCCACCACCGAGCAGGCCTTCATCCGCCCCGTGTTCGACCGGCTCGGCTGGCACCACCTGCCGCAGCAGGCGGCGGGCGGCGGGCGCCGCGACATCCCCGACGCCCTGCTCTTCACCAGCCGGGCCAGCCGCGACCAGGCCGCCGCGCTCCGCGATCCGACCGACCGCTACCGCCTTGCCGCCGTCGTGGTGGAGAACGAGGCCCGCGACACCCCGCTCGACCGGGGCAGCGGCAAGGGCGGGACGCCCGCCTCGCAGATCCTCCGCTACCTCGCGCTTGCCGAGCCCGCCTCGGGCGGCGCCGTCCGCTGTGGGCTGCTGACGAACGGGCGGATCTGGCGCCTCTACTACCACGGCGCCCGCAGTCGGGCGGAGGGCTTCGTCGGCTTCGACCTGCCCGCGCTGCTCGACGGCGCCGCCAAAGGAGAGGCGGGCGCGCTCGACCTGTTCCGCGCCTTCCTGCTGCTGTTCCGCCGCGACGCCCACGACCGCACCGGCCCCGGCGGCCTCTCCTTCCTCGACGCCGCCCTTGCCGAGGGCCGCCGCTACGAGCAGCGGATCACCGCCGCCCTCTCCGAGGCGGTGTTCGACCGTGTGTTCCCCCGACTGGTCTCCGCGCTGGCGCAGGCCGATCCGCAGGCCAGGCCCGCGGATCCGCGCTGGCGGGCCGAGGCGCGGGAGGCCGCGCTCATCCTGCTCTACCGCCTGCTCTTCATCCTCTACGCCGAGGATCGCGACCTGCTGCCGGTTCGGCACGCGGGATATGCGGCCTACGCGCTCCGGCGCCTTCGCCTCCAGGCGGCGGAGGCGCGGGATCAGGCGCACCCGCTCTCGGCCACACTCACCCGCTGGTGGGATGATCTCGCCGCTCTCTGCCGGGCCATCGACGCGGGCGACGCCTCGCTCGGCCTGCCGCCCTACAACGGCGGGCTGTTCTCGGCCTCCGCCGCGCCGCTCTTGGCCCGCGCGCCTGGCCGACGCGAAGATGGGCGAACTGCTGGACGACCTCTCGCGTGAGGGGGAAGGCACAGCCCGCCGCCTCATCAACTTCCGCGATCTCTCGGTCCAGCATCTCGGCTCGATCTACGAGCGGCTGCTCGAGTTCGATGTCGTGGCCGAGGGCGGCGGCGTCGGCGTCCGGCTGAACGCCTTCGCCCGCAAGAACACGGGCAGCTACTACACGCCCGAGGAACTGGTCCGCCTCATCATCCGCCGCGCGGTCGGGCCGCTGCTGGAGGAGCGCCGCGCCGCCTTCCGCGACGCCGCCCTCCGCCTCGCCTCGGATCGAAGGCCCAAGGAGCAGCGCCTAGCCGATCTCCGCCGCTTCGACCCGGCGGAGGCCTTCCTGTCCCTGCGCGTGCTCGACCCCGCGATGGGCTCCGGCCACTTCCTCGTTTCGCTGGTCGATTGGCTGACCGACGAGACGCTCGCCGCCCAGCAGGAGGCCGCGGCACTGGTCCCCTGGGGCGAATATGCCTCGCCGTTGTCGGCGAAGATCGAGGCCATCCGCGCCCACATCCGCGCCCAGGCGCAGTCGAATGGTTGGGAGCTGCGCGAGGACCACCTCGACGACCGGCACCTCGTGCGACGGATCGTCCTGAAGCGCGTCATCTATGGCGCCGACCTGAACCCGATGGCGGTGGAGCTCGCGAAACTCTCGCTCTGGCTCCACTCCTTCACGGTCGGCGCGCCGCTCTCCTTCCTCGACCACCACCTCCGCACCGGCGATTCCCTGTTCGGCGAGTTCGTGCATCAGGCCGAGGAGCGGATCCGCCAGCGTGCGCGCTGCTCATCGGCCAGGCCGTCGTGCAGGCCCGCCAGGCCGCGCGCGGGATGACGATGATCGAGGAATTGACGGATGCCGACATTGCCGAGGTGCGGCAGAGCGCCACCACCTTTGGCGACGTCGAGGAGGCGACGCGCCCGCTTTCGCGCTTCCTCGACTTCATCCACGCCATCCGCTGGCTGGAGCCGGACCTCACGGACTCCGAGCGGAAGGCGCTGGACCATCTGCTCGACGGCGTGCTCGGCGACCCGGTGAAGATCGCGGCGGGCCAGGTGCCGGTCGGCGGACCGGCTGGCACCCGCCAAAGTGCTGAGCGCCTGCTCGCGAAGGCGCGGCAGCTCGCCGAGGAGCGGCGCTTCCAGCACTGGGAGGTGGCCTTCCCCGGCGTGTGGGAGGACTGGGAGAGCAGCCGCCCGCGCGGCGGTTTCGACGCCGTGATCGGCAACCCGCCCCGGGACCGGATCAAACTGCAGGAGGTGGAATGGTTCGCCGCCCGCGCGCCCGAGGTGGCGAAGCAGCAGCGCGCCGCCGACCGCAAGACGATGGTGGCCGCGCTGCGGAGGAAGGGCGGGGATCTCGCCGCCGACTACGAGCGCGCCGCCTGGATGGCGGAGGCCGCTGCGCGCGTGGCCCGCAGCTCGGGCGCCTTCCCGCTGCTGTCGGGCGGCGACGCCAACCTCTACGGGCTCTTCGTCGAGCGGGCGCTCCGGCTGGTGAAGCCCGAGGGCATCGTCGGCTTGCTGGTTCCCTCCGGCATCGCTGCCGACAAGAGCGCGGCGGCGTTCTTCCGCAGTGTCGCGACCACGGGGCGGCTGGCCGCGCTGTTCGACTTCGAGAACCGGCGGACGCGCCTGGACCTCGACCCGTTCTTTCCCGATGTGGACAGCCGCTTCATGTTCTCGGCCCTGATTGTGGGCGGCGAGGCGCGGCGCTTCGACGCCGCCTCTTGCGCCTTCTTCGCCCAGAGCGCCGAGGAGGCTGAAGCCGCAGCGTTGACGTTGACGCCGCAGGACTTCGCTGCCGTCAATCCGAACACCGGCACCGCACCCGTCTTCCGCAGCCGCCGCGACGCCGAGATCACGCTCGGGGTCTACGCCCGCGTGCCGGTGCTCGTGGATCACCGGACCACACCGCCCGCGCGCGTGTGGCCGGTGCGCTACGCGACGATGTTTCATATGACGAACGACAGCGACAAGTTCCGGACCGAGGCGGAGCTGGTCGCGGCAGGCGCCTACCGCGTGGCGCCGAACCGCTGGAAGAAGGGCAAGGCGGAGTGGGTGCCGCTGATGGTGGGCCGCTCGATCCACATCTACGACCATCGCGCCGCCGCCGTGGCCGAGAACCCGCAGAACATCCACAATCCGTTCAGCAGCGAACCGACGACCGAGGCGCAACACCAGGACCCCGCCTATTGTCCGCGCCCGCAGTTCTGGGTTGAGACCTCGGAAATTCCCTGGCCTGCCGGTCTCGGCTGGGCGCTTGCCTTCCGCGACATCGCCCGCCCGACCGATGTTCGCACCGTGATCGCCGCCGCGGTGCCCTTCGCGGCCTTCGGCAACAAGCTGCCGCTGCTGCTGCCCGATCTGCCCTTGGAGCCGAAGCAGAAGGGTGCCGCGCACGAGCGCTGGCGCGCCGAGTGCGACGCCGTCCTCGCCGCCTACCGGCGCGGCGCGCCGCTGTTGCTCGCGAACCTGAACGCGCTGCCGCTCGACTACATCGCCCGCCAGAAGGTGCAGGGAACGACGCTGAACCTCTACATCGTCGAGCAGTTGCCGATCCTGCCGCTCGACGCCTTCGCCCGCCCCATCGGCGCCACCACCGCCGAGGCGGTGGTCCGCGACCACGTCCTCCGCCTCTCCTACACGGCGCACGATCTGAGGGCGTTCGCCGAGGATCTCGGCCATCACGGCCCGCCTTTCCCGTGGGACGCCGAGGAGCGCCTGCATCTCCGCGCGCGCCTCGACGCCCTGTTCTTCCTGCTCTACGGCCTCGACCGCGACGCCGCCGCGCACATCCTCGACACCTTCCCCATCGTGCGGGAGGAGGAAGAGAAGCGCTTCGGGCGCTTCCGCTCGCGCGACCTCGTCCTCGGCTACATGGCCGCCTTCGCGGCAGGCGACGCCGAAAGCCGGATCGCCGCCTAGGTCCCCACTTGTGTCCGTGCGGCGCGCCGCGCCGCCACCTTCACCCGTCTGTCGCAGCGGCGTCACGGCGCAGGACGTGGTCTGCCTTTTTCCGATAGGCTTTTCCCTTGCGGCCGCGTGAGCCGCCCGCGCACCTTGCCAGGGTGAGACCGGCCCCGCCTTCGATCGCGCGGGCGCTGCCGGTGCCCGCTGTCGCGCCGCGGCGTCGGGTGGAGCGTTGTCGGGTGGGGATCGCCATGAGCGACGATGTCGAGCGGCACCGTACACACCTGCCGATGCCGAACACGGTTCGGCCGCGCTTCGTCGCCTACGACGCCCGGGATCCCGACAGCCGCCTCCCGCCGATCCCCCAATTGCGGCCGCCCGCAGGTGCGCCGAACGTCCTCGTCGTCTTGATCGACGATGCCGGTTTCGGTGCCGCGAGCGCGTTCGGTGGGCCCTGCAACACGCCGCACGCCGAAACGCTCGCCGCGGACGGGCTCGAGTTCACGCGCTTCCACACGACGGCACTCTGCGCGCCGACACACCAAGCGCTTCTCACGGGGCGCAACCATCACTCGGCCGGCATGGGCGGCGTCACGGAGATCGCCACGGGGGCGCCGGGCTACTGCTCGGTGTTGCCCAACTCGATGGCACCTCTGGCCAAGATCTTGAAGTACAACGGCTACAACACCGCGCAGTTCGGCAAGTGCCACGAAGTGCCGGTGCGGCAGACCAGCCCCACGGGCCCGTTCGACGCCTGGCCCACGGGCGGCGGTGGGTTCGAGTATTTTTACGGCTTCATCGGCGGCGAGGCGAACCAGTGGTACCCCTCGCTCTACGAGGGGACGACGCCGGTCGAGCCGACGAAGACGCCCGAAGAGGGTTACTACCTGATGGAGGACATGACGGATCGGGCGATGAAGTGGATCTCCCAGCAGAAGGTCCTGGCGCCGGACAAGCCCTTCTTCGTCTCTTTCGCGCCGGGCGCCACCCACGCGCCGCATCACGTCCCGAAGGAATGGGCCGACAAATATACAAAGGTCGGTTCGACCAGGGATGGAACGAGCTGCGCGAGGCGATCTTCGCCCGCCAGAAGGCTCTCGGCGTGATCCCACCCGACGCGGAGCTGACCGCGTTCAACCCGGAAATCCCGAACTGGGAGAACACGCCGGCAGAGTTCCGTCCGTTCCTCGCGCGGCAAATGGAGGTCTATGCCGGATTTCTGGAGTACACCGACCACCATGTCGGACGGCTGATCGAGGGGCTGAAGAGCCTCGGCGCGTTCGAGGACACGCTCATCTTCTACATCATCGGTGACAACGGCGCCTCATCGGTGACAACGGCGCCTCGGCCGAAGGTGGCATCCGTGGTGCCTTCAACGAGATGAGCTCCTTCAACGGCCTGCAAGCTTTCGAAACGCCGGAGTACCTGGCCGCGCGCATCGACCGTCTCGGTGGCCCCGAGTCGTACAACCACTACGCGGTCGGCTGGGCGCACGCGATGAACACGCCGTACCAGTGGGCCAAGCAGGTGGCCTCGCACTGGGGCGGCACCCGCAACGGCACGATCGTCTCGTGGCCCGAGGGCATCGCGGCCAAGGGCGAGATCCGCACGCAATTCACCCATGTGATCGACGTCGTGCCGACGATCCTCGAGGCGGCGGGGCTGCCGCATCCCGTCGCGGTCGACGGGATCCCGCAGGATCCGATCGAGGGCGTGAGCATGCTCTACGCGTTCGACCATCCGGCGGCGCCGGAGCGCCACGAGACGCAGTACTTCGAAATGCTCTGCAACCGTGGGATCTACCACAAGGACTGGACCGCGGTGACGAAGCACCGCACGCCCTGGGCGCCGATGAACGCGCCGGTGCCGCCCTTCGACCAGGACGTTTGGGAACTCTACGCTCCGGACGACTGGACCCAAGCGCACGATCTGGCGAAAGAGAAGCCCGAAAAATTGCGCGAACTGCAGCGTCTTTGGCTGATCGAGGCCGGCCGCTACAAGGTCCTGCCGCTGGACGACCGCATGCTCGAGCGGCTGAACCCCGACACTGCGGGTCGCCCGGTTCTCGTCCGCGGGAAGACCCAGCTCTTGTTCGGCGGCATGGGCCGCCTTTCCGAGAACTGCGTGTTGAACATGAAAAACAGGTCCCATGCGGTGACGGCACTGATCGTGGTGCCGGATGCCGGCGCCGAGGGCGTCATCATCGCGCAGGGCGGCAACTTCGGCGGCTGGTGCCTGTACGCCAACGACGGCAAGCGGAAATACTGCTACAATTGGAGTGGTTTCCGGCATTTCATGCTCGAGAGCGACCGCGCGATCCCGGCCGGCACCCACCAGGTGCGCATGGAGTTCACCTACGACGGGGGTGGCCTGGGCAAGGGCGGGACCGTCGCTCTCTTCATCGACGGGTAGAAGGCCGGCGAGGGCGAGGTCGGCGCAACCCTGGCCATGATCTTCTCGGCGGATGACGGGTGCGACGTCGGCGAGGACAGCGGCGCGCCGGTCTCACCGGACTATCCGGCAGGCGCGAACCGCTTCAACGGCACGGTGAAGGGCGTCGAGCTTGCGATCGCCGAGGCCGCGGAGAACGCCGATCATCTGGTCGATCCGAGGGAGGTCGTCCGTCTCGCCCTGGCGCGTCAGTAGGACATCGCCGAGGCCGACGCCGGCAGCGCCCGGGGCCCGGATCACGACGTGCAAAATTCCGCCCGTCACGGGACGTCGGTAACCAACGCGCCCCCGTCGATCTGGGCGGACGGCTGGAGGTCCCGCGCCCGGCGCGTTCGACCGCGTGCTCTCGACACGCCGGATCGCCGGATGCGGACGATACGGCTCCGCCGCTTCGGTGAGCGGCGGCGCTACGATCGCAACCGGGACAGTCGATGAAGCTGGCCGCCGTCTCGGCGCTTTTTCCGCCTACCCGTTCCGAGGCCCGCTCGTCGGGGACAGCGAAACGATGGTTTCCAAGAGTTGATTGAATTTTTCCAATGGTTCATGATTGCTCCGCTGGAGCGCGTCAGGATGGAAGTGCATGATCTCGTTGCGCAGCTTCCGTACCTCATCCAGTGCTTTGCAAAATGTTTCCCGGCATGCAACAAAATTCAGCTTGCTCCAGTTCGCATCGTTCTCGAAAAGGCGCTGGTACTCGCCGAAAGAAAGATCAGCTGCGCATTTGACATTCTGTTTTCTTTGGGGGTCGGCATCGTGGACGGCCGACCGATGCTCTCGGGATCGAACGTGGCGTCGATGATCCGCCGAAGATTCGACTCGATCCGACCCAGTACAAGGAACGGCTTTGCGAGCGCATGAAATTGTCGACTCACGTCCGACGCAGTAACGATCCCACAAACTTTCCTATCCTTTCCTCGGACGAAGACAAAATCGTGCGCAACGACTTTCGTTACCAGGTCAAATATCGAGGCGCGTCTTCGATCTCCTCTGCTTTGACGAGAGCATCGTTGACGATACGTAGCTCTTTTTTCTGCGAGAGATTCCTGCCTATCGATTTCCAGCTGATGGCCCCCTTGAGCTCCCTCTCGGAAGTCATCACCGCCAACTGGGAATAATCATGCAACATCATCAAAGTGACGGCTTTTTCGATCGGGTCCGTGGGTTTGACCGAAACGACACCTCGGTTGGCGGAGTCGAGCATTCGGACGACGTATTCGGGACCCTCGTATGCAGAGGGAGAAAGGGATCGTTCTACCTGATCGCCGGTGGGCTTCGGGGCTGCAACGAACGCGACCTCGGCGTCGATCCACACTGTCCGAAAATCCGGCTCGGTGACAAGGCCTGCTTGATGGAGCGCATCCTCTATCTGCGTACAAATCCAGACACCCCGCCGCTGGGCACCGAACCACGACAACAATTCGCGTACACTGCGGCGAGGTTGTTGTCCGCCTTCGACCTCTTTTTGGACTTCGCGAAGACCATCGGGTATAACTTGCATTGTCGAACCTCGAATGGATCGGTCTCTTGGCCAGTGATGGACGAGAGCCGTTGTCATCCCTTGCCGCTGATTTTCCGGACAATGACGTCGGGGTCCGATGGTGTCAATCGCCGCTGCGCGGTAGAATTTCACTCACGGATTGAGGCGAAGGGAATTCCGCCGAGGAATGGCGATTATCTCGGGTCGGTGCGGCCTGCGCCCGACGTCGACTCCCTTCGCAGCTACGGGTCATGGTGAAAAGCAGGGCGCGACCGGCCCAGCTCGCTCGCCGGGCCGAAGCGGGCCGCATCCCGGTGCCATTGGCGCCGCGCGACGGCCCGTGTAACCATGCCGCCGCAGCGACGCGGAGCCCGGGACGCCCGTGACGGCCGCCATCCGGCGCTTTTTCGATCACGATCTCTGGTGGAGCTTCGGCCGCTCCCCGCTCACCGTCGCGGCCGCGCTCGTCACGCTCGCCTTCCTGCTCGCGGCCCTCTTCGCCCCCTGGGTGGCACCCCACGACCCGTTCGACCCGGCGAGCCTCGATCTGTTGGACGCCTTCACCCCGCCGGTTTGGACCGAGCGGGGTGACCCCCGCTTTCTGCTCGGCACCGACGATCAGGGCCGCTGCGTGCTCTCGACCATCGTCTGGGGCTCGCGGATCTCGCTGCTCGTGGGCTTCGCCGCCGTCCTGCTCTCGGCCGCCCTCGGCGTGGCCCTCGGCGTGTCGGCAGGCTATCTGGGCGGTGCTTACGAAGCCGTGGTCATGCGGCTCGCCGACGTCCAGCTCACGATCCCGGGGATCCTCGTGGCGCTCACGATCAACGGGGTGGCGCGCACCCTCGTACCGCGCGAACTCCAGGACGCCGCGGCGATCTGGGTGCTCGTACTCGCGATCGGCATTTCCGATTGGCCGAAATACGCCCGGCTCGCGCGCGGCACGACGCTCGTCGAGAAGAACAAAGAGTACATCGCGGCCGCTCGGGTGATGGGACTGCATCCTCTGCGCATCATGGTCCGTCATCTCTTGCCCAACGTGATCGGGCCCGTGCTCGTGATCGGCACGATCGGGCTCGCGCTCGCCATCATCTCCGAAGCCACGCTTTCTTTCCTCGGGGTCGGCGTGCCGCCCACCACCCCCTCGCTCGGCACGCTCATCCGGATCGGTAACGACTTCCTCTTCTCCGGGGAGTGGTGGATCACCCTCTTTCCCTCGCTGGCCCTCGTGCTCCTCGTGCTCGCCGTCAATCTTTTGGGCGATTGGCTGCGCGACGCCTTCAACCCCAAGCTCCGCTGAGCCGCCCGGTGCCGCTGCTCGAGGTCGACGACCTGGTGGTCGAGTTCCCGACCCGGCGCGGGCGGCTCGTGGCCGTCGACGGCGTGAGCTTTTCGATCGAGCCGGGCGAGGTGCTCGGCATGGTGGGCGAGTCGGGCGCCGGCAAGTCGCTCATCGGCACGGCGATCATCGGCCTTTTGGAACCACCCGGGCGGATCGCCCGCGGGTCGATCCGGCTCGAGGGGCAGCGGATCGACGATCTGCCGCCCGAGGCGATGCGGCGGATCCGCGGCCGCAAGATCGGGGCCATCTTCCAGGACCCGCTCACCTCGTTGAACCCGCTCTACACGATCGGCCGGCAGCTCGAGGAGACGATCCGCACCCATCTCGACCTCGACGGCCGAGCCGCCCGCGCCCGGGCGATCGATCTTTTGCGCGAGGTCGGCATCCCGGCGCCCGAGCGGCGGATCGACGCCTACCCGCACGAGCTCTCGGGCGGCATGCGGCAGCGGGTGGTGATCGCCTTGGCGCTCGCCGCCGAGCCGGCGCTCGTCGTGGCCGACGAGCCCACGACCGCCCTCGACGTCTCGATCCAGGCGCAGATCGTCCAGCTCTTGAAGCGGCTCTGCCGCGAGCACGGGACGGCCGTGCTGCTCGTGACCCACGACATGGGGGTGATCGCCGAGACCGCCGATCGGGTGGCGGTGCTCTACGCCGGACGGCTCGTCGAGCTCGGGCCGGTCGAGGCGGTGATCCGCCGGCCGCTTCACCCCTACACGCAGGGGCTCATGGGGGCGATCCCGCGGATCGGCGCGCGCAAGGGTCGGCTCGTGCAGATCGACGGCGCCATGCCGCGGCTCGATGCGATCCCGCCCGGCTGCGCCTTCCACCCGCGCTGCCCACACGCCTTCGAGCGCTGCCGGATCGAACGGCCGGATCTCGTCGGGGTGGGACCGGCGCACCGCGCCGCTTGCTGGCGGGTCGAAGTAGAGGCGGGATCGTGAGCGCGCCGCCGCTCGTCGCGGTCGAGGGGCTCGCACGCCGCTTCGACGTCTCGCGGCCTTGGCTCGCCCGGCTCTTGGCGCGCGAGCCGCGCCGCTGGCTGCAGGCGGTGGCGGGCGTCGACTTCGCGATCCCGCGCGGCACCACGATGGCTCTCGTGGGCGAGTCGGGCTGCGGCAAGTCGACCGTGGCGCGGATGCTCGTGGGCCTCCTCGCGCCGAGTGCCGGGCGGATCCTGTTCGACGGCACACCGCTCGATCCGAAGGCGGGGCGCAAGGCGATGGCCCCGGTCCGCCGGCGCATGCAGATGATCTTCCAGGACCCTTACGCGAGCCTCGACCCGCGCTGGCGGGTGGCGGACATCGTGGCCGAGCCGCTCGATGCCTTCGGGCTCGTGGCCTGCCGGTCCGAGCGGCGCGAGCGGGTGGCCGAGCTGCTGCGTGCGGTCGGGCTGAGCCCGGCCGACGGGAGCAAATATCCGCACGAGTTCTCGGGCGGCCAACGGCAGCGGATCAGCATCGCCCGGGCACTCGCGAGCCGGCCCGACTTCCTGGTCTGCGACGAGCCCACCTCCGCCCTCGACGTCTCGGTCCAGGCGCAGATCTTGAACCTGATGAAGGACCTGCAGGAGCGGCTCGGGCTCACCTACCTCTTGATCAGCCACAATCTGGCGGTGGTGAGCCTGATGGCCGATCGGGTGGGCGTGATGTATCTCGGGCGGATCGTCGAGTTCGCCCCGGCCGAGGAGCTGTTCACCCGGCCGCGCCATCCCTACACGCGGCTCCTGCTCGACACCGTCCCCGACCTCGACCTGCGGCGACGCGAGCGGGTGCCGGTCGCGGGCGAGGTGCCGAGCCCGATCGACCCGCCCGCGGGCTGCGCTTTCCACCCCCGCTGCCCCTGGGCGAACGGGCGCTGCCGGGCGGAACGACCGCAGCCCTTGCCGGTCGGGGCCGCCCGGGTCGCCTGCCACGCGGTCGAGGAGGGGCGCCTTCCGGCTTGAGAGGGCGGGGCTCAGCTCGCGGTGCGCTGCTCGGCGAGGAGCATCGCGCGCAGGTCCTCGGCGGCCCGCTCGAGGAACAGCAGCACCCGGGCATCGCCGTAGTCGTAGAAGACGTCGTCCGGGTCGCTCACCGTGGTGGCGCGGAAGCGGCTGACCGCCAGGTCGAGGACCGCCATCACGCTCTCGAGGTTGCGCGCCGGCGTGGTCAGCAGCATGTTCTCGAGCTCTTCGATCTGCCGATCGACCTGCTCGATCTCGCGCTCGATCTCGTCGAGCCCGGCCTCCTTCTCGGCCTTGGAGAGGTCGCTCATCATCGAGCGGATCTCCTCGGCCGACATGCCGACCAGCTGGAGCGGCACGAAGGTCCACTCCGGCAGGCTGCGACGCAGCCGGTCCTGGCGTTCGACGAGCCCGTCCCGGCGGCGCTGCAGCTCGCTCAAGCGCCGCACGAGGAGCATCGTGTTCGTGATCACCGCCATGCTCGTCCCTCCTCCGCCATCCTCGACCCACCGCAGACGGGCGAGCCCGCGCCGGCGAACTTGGCGCTGCACTGTACCGGTGTCAACGCTTTTTCATGTTCGGTGAAGGAGATATTCAGACTGAACTTCGATAAAATGCTGGATACTTGGATTGCCTGCAAATTTGATTGAGAGACTGCGAAAATTTTAGGGAAATGTCCGACATGTGCGCGCGATGGACGGCGCGGCCGACCCGCCGCATAATCGGCTCGGTGGGCGGGGAGGCCGGCAAGCGGGTGTCGCCTTGAGGTTGAGCGAGCCGAGCGGAAACGACGTCGGATCGCCCGTGGCCCCGGGCCGGCCGACACGGTTCGTCGGCCTGCGCGGCTATCTTTTGGCCGGGATCATCGTCACCGCGCCGATCGGCATCACCTTCTGGCTCGTCTGGCAGGTCGTCGACTACATGGACCGGACGGCGGCCGCGCTCCTGCCGGCCCGCTACAATCCCGAAACTTACCTGCCGTTCAGCGTACCCGGCCTCGGCCTGTTGGTGATCCTCGCCCTGTTGACCCTGATCGGCTGGTTCACCGCCGGCTTCCTCGGCCGGACGATCATGCGGATGGGCGAGCAGCTGGTTGCCCGCACGCCCGTGGTGCGCAGCATCTACGGTACCTTGAAGCAGATCTTCGAGACCGTGCTCGCCTCCTCCTCGCGTTCCTTCCGCGAGGTCGTGCTCGTCGAATGGCCGCGGCACGGCTGCTGGTCGATCGCCTTCGTGACCGGCACGACCCTCTGGGAGATCCCCGGCAAGGGGGCCTCCGACATGGTCAACGTCTTCATGCCCTGCACACCCAACCCGACCACCGGCTACTTGATGTTCGTCTCGCGCGCCGAGCTCGTGCCGGTCGCCATGACGGTCGAGGAGGGCATGCGGATGGTGGTCTCGGGCGGGATCGTCAACCTGCCGCTGCGCCCGGCCGAGCGGAGCGGCTCAGCCGGCCGCCAGGAGGCCGAAGGCCGCCGTCCGGTCGAACAGCTCCAAGAGGTGCCGTAGGGCACGGCCGCGCGCACTCTCGAGGCGCGGATCCCCCTCGAGCGCGGCGCGTGCCAGATCGCGCGCCACGGCCAGGAGATCGCCGTCGCGGGCGAGATCGGCGAAGTCGAAGCTCGGCAGGCCCGATTGGCGCGCGCCCAGAAGCTCGCCCGGGCCACGCAGCGCGAGGTCGGCTTCGGCCAGGGCGAACCCGTCGTGGGTTCGCCGCAACGTCGCGAGGCGGGCCCGCGCCGCCTCGCCACCCGCCTCGTCCCAGAGCAAAAGGCAGGTCGAAGGGCGGCTGCCGCGGCCGACGCGGCCGCGCAGCTGGTGGAGCTGGGCGAGGCCGAAGCGCTCGGCGTTCTCGATCACGATCACCGTGGCCTCGGGCACGTCGACGCCGACCTCGACGACGGTCGTGGCGACCAGGAGGCGGATCCGGCCGGCGGCGAAGGCGTCCATCACCGCCCGCCGCTCCGCCACCGGCTGGCGGCCGTGGGCGAGCCCCACGAGGTCGCCGAAGCGGGCGGCCAGCGCCGCGTGGCGGGCGAGGGCAGCCGCCCGCTCGGCCCGGCTCTCGCCGTCGATCGCGGGGCAGATCCAGTAGAGCCGCTCGCCGCGGGCGAGGGTGCGACCGCAAGCCTCGACCACCTCCTCGAGCCGGCGCAGCGGCACCGCCCGGGTCGTGACCGGTGGCCGCCCGGCCGGCCGGGCGCGCAGCTCGCTCACCTCGAGATCACCCCAGCGGGCCATCGCGAGCGTCCGCGGGATCGGCGTCGCCGAGAGCAGGAGGAGATCGACCCCGCAGCCCTTCTCGACGAGCGCCAGGCGCTGGCGGACGCCGAACCGGTGTTGCTCGTCGACCACCGCGAGCGCCAAGTCGGCGAACCGCACCTCGGGCTCAAGCAGCGCGTGCGTCCCGACCACGACCGGCGCCCGGCCCCGGGCGAGCCGCTCGAGCGTCGCCCGCCGGGCGCGCACGGGCTCGCCGCCGACGAGGAGGTCGACCTCCACCCCGAGCGGCGCGAACCAGCGGCCGAGTGTGCCCGCATGCTGCCGGGCGAGGATCTCGGTCGGCGCGAGCAGCGCCGCTTGCCGGCCGGCCTCGACGACCTGCAACAGCGCGAGCGCCGCGACCAGCGTCTTGCCCGTGCCGACATCGCCCATGAGCAGCCGGGCCGAGGCCCGTGGTGCGGCGAGCGCGGCCTCGATCTCGGCCGCGGCCCGCCGCTGGTCCGTGGTCGGCGCGAAGGGCAGGGCCGCCCACAAGGCCCGGCGCAGCCGCCCGTCGCCCCGGCTCGGCCGCTTGGCGACCGCCTCCCGCCGCCTCCGCTCGAGGGCGAAGACGAGCTGGGCCGCCAACAGCTCGTCCAGGGCGAGGCGCCGCCGGGCCGCCTCGAGCTCGGCCGGATCGGCGGGCAAAAGACCGTGCAGCCGGCGGAGCGCGGTGGTGAAGGAAGGCCGGCCGACGGCCGCCGGGCCGAGCCATTCCTCGAGCTCGACGAGGCGGGCCGCCGCCTCGCGGACGAGCGCCCGCAGCCGCGTCTGGCCGAGCCCCTCGACGAGTGGGTAGATCGGCAAGGGGCGCGGCGCGCGGACGAGCGCGCTCGGCAGGAGCTCGGGATGGGCGATGCGGAAGCGGCCGTCGCGGCGGGCGAGCCGGCCGTGGACCAGCTGCACGGCCCCGACCGGGAAGCGCCGCGGAAGCCAATCGCCGCCGACATGGAACCACAGGAGCTCTCCCGGCCGTCCGCCCGCTGCGACCGGCAGCCGGGTGGGGCGGCCGGCCCGACCGGCGAGCGGCAGGCCGGTCACGGTCACGAGCAGCGTGGCCTCGGCTCCCTCGGGGAGCCGATCGGGGTCGGCCGCGGGGCGCGGGTCGAGCCAGCCGCGGGGCCGGAGCCGCAAGAGGTCGACCAGGCGCGGTGCCTCGCGGCCCGAGAGGCGGGCGAGCGCGGCCAGGGTCGCGGGACCCACGCCGGGCAGGCTCGAAAGCGGGGCCAGGAGCGGTGCCAGCGGGGAAGGGGTGGGCGCCCGCGCGTCCTCGCGTCGCTTGGCCGGCAGGACCAACTGGGCTAGATCTCCGCCATCCTGGCGCCTCCGGGCGCCTTCTTCCCGGAGCGGCACCTAGCATGGACGAAGCGGACCTGGCCATCCGGCGGCGGCGGCTGCGCCATCGCTGCCGTTATCGCGGTTTCCTCGAGGCGGATCTCCTGCTCGACCGGTTCGCCGAGGCGTGGCTCGACCGGCTCGACGGGGCGCAGCTCGCCCGGCTCGAGGCACTGCTCGACGAGCCCGATGTCGACATCTGGGACTGGGCGACCGGCCGGCGGCCGGTGCCGGCCCGGCACGACGGCGAGCTCCTCGCGATCCTGCAGCGCTTCGCCCGCGAGGGTGGGGCGGTCCGGGAGGCGTGAGCGCGACGATGGCCGAGCCGGCTCGGGTCCTCGAAGCACCCCCCGCGCCCGTCCGGCCGCGGGCGTTCTTGCTCGGCAACGCGCGCGAGGGGCTCGAGGCGCGCTATCTGGCCGACCGGCTCGTGCGCGGGCGGGCGCGGCAGATCCTGCACGTCGCGCGCGACCTCGACCGCGCCCGCCAGCTCGCCGAGCTCGCCCGCTTCTTCGCGCCCGAGCTCGAGGTCTCGATCTTCCCGGCCTGGGACTGCCTGCCCTACGATCGGATCTCGCCCAACCCGCAGATCATGGCCGAGCGGCTTCTGACGCTCGCCCGACTCGCCGAGCCCGCCGGAGGGCCGCGTCTCGTGCTGACCACGGTGAACGCGGTCCTCCAAAGGGTCCCGACCCGCGAGACGGTGCTCGCCGGCCACCTCGTGATCGAGGCCGGCAAGCGGCTCGACCGTGAGGCGCTCGCGGCCTGGCTCGAGCACGACGGCTACCGGCGGGTCGGCACGGTGGTCGAGCCCGGCGAGTACGCGCTCCGGGGCGGGCTCGTCGATCTCTTCCCGATCGGTGCGGCACGACCGGTCCGCCTCGACCTGTTCGGGACGGTGGTCGAATCGATCCGCCATTTCGATCCGTTGAGCCAGCGCTCCGCCGGCAAGCTCCGCCGCGTCGAGCTCGTCCCGGCGAGCGAGGTCCTGCTCGACCCGGCGGCGATCGAACGGTTCCGGGTGGGCTATCTGCAGGAGTTCGGCGCGGTCACCGACGATCCGCTGCTCGAGGCGGTGACCGCCGGCCGGCGGATCGCCGGGATGGAGCATTGGCTGCCGCTCTTCCACGAGCGGCTCGTGACGATCCTCGACCATCTCGACCCCGAGGCCGAGATCGCCTTCGACCATCTGGCACTCGATGGCATCCGCGAGCGGGCAGCGCTGATCGGCGAGCATTACGAGGCGCGCCGCGCCCCGCCGGTCGTGGGCACGAGCTTCGGGACCGCACCCTACCGCCCCTTGCCGCCCGAGCGGCTCTATCTCGACGAGCAGAGCTTCGCGCGCCTCGTCGAGCCGCGGCTGCGCCACCTCTTCTCGCGCTTCGCCCCGCCGCCCGCACCGCCCGCCGGGATCGACCGCTGCCTCGACCTCGGCGGCAAGCCGGCGCGCGACTTCGCTCCCGAAAGGGCGAGCCGCGAGACCAACCTCTTCGACGCCGTCGTCGCGCATCTGAAGGCGGTCCAGGCGGCGGGTGAGCGGCCGTGTCTCGTGGCCGCGAGCGAGGGCGCCCTCGACCGGCTCCGCCAGGTGCTCGAGGATCACGGGCTCGAGGGGCTCGTGCGGGTCGGCAGTGCGGCCGAGCTCGCGGCCCTTCCCTCGGGCGTGGGTCTCGCCGTGCTGCCGCTCGAACACGGGGTGGTGGCGCCGGGCCTCCACCTCCTGACCGAGCAGGACCTGTTGGGCGAGCGGCTCGCCCGGACCGCCCGCCGGACCCGCCGGGCCGACCGTTTCTTGCAGGACCTCTCGTCGATCTCGGAGGGCGACCTGCTGGTCCACGCCGAGCACGGGATCGGCCGCTTCGAGGGCCTCGTCACGCTCGAGATCGGTGGCGCCCCGCACGATTGCTTGAAGCTCGTCTACGCCGGCGGCGACAAGCTCTTCGTCCCGGTCGAGAACCTCGAGATCCTCTCGCGCTACGGCCATGCCGACGAGGCCGTGGCGCTCGACAAGCTGGGCGGGGTCGGCTGGCAGCAGCGCAAGGCCAAGATCAAGGAGCGGATCCGCGAACTCGCGGGCGAGCTCATCGCGATCGCCGCCGAGCGGGCGACCCGCAAGGCCCCGGCCCTCGAGCTCCCGCCCGGCGTTTACGACGAGTTCGTCGCCCGCTTCCCCTACGAGGAGACCGAGGACCAGCTCCGGGCGATCGAGGCGGTGCTCGAGGACCTGGCCTCGGGTCGGCCGATGGATCGGCTGATTTGCGGCGACGTCGGCTTCGGCAAGACGGAGGTGGCGCTCCGCGCGGCCTTCGTGGCGGCCATGAGCGGCAAACAGGTGGCCGTGCTCGCCCCCACCACGCTCTTGGCCCGCCAGCACTACAAGGTCTTCTCCGACCGCTTCCAGGGCCTGCCGATCCGGATCGGCCAGCTCTCCCGCATGGTGAGCGCGCGCGAAGCGGAGGCGGTCAAGAAAGGGCTCGCCGAGGGCACGATCGACATCGCGATCGGGACCCACGCGCTTTTGGGCAAGGGCGTCACGTTCAAGGATCTCGGCCTCGTCGTGATCGACGAGGAGCAGCATTTCGGCGTGGCGCACAAGGAACGGCTCAAGAAGCTGCGCGCCGAGGTCCACGTCTTGACGATGACCGCCACGCCGATCCCGCGCACGCTGCACATGGCGCTCGGCGGGATGAAGGACCTCTCGGTGATCGCCACGCCGCCGGTCGACCGGCTCGCGGTACGGACCTTCGTGATCCCGGTCGATCCCGTGGTGATCCGCGAAGCGCTGTTGCGCGAGCGGCACCGCGGCGGCCAGAGCTTCTACGTCTGCCCGAAGATCGCCGACCAGCCGAAGCTCGCGGAGACCCTCGCCAAGCTCGTGCCCGAGCTCAAGGTCGCGGTCGCCAACGGGCGCATGGCGGCGAGCGAGCTCGAGGCCGTGATGGCCGACTTCTACGACCGCCGCATCGACGTGCTCTTGGCCACCAACATCATCGAGAGCGGCCTCGACATTCCCTCGGCGAACACGCTGATCGTCCACCGCGCCGATCTCTTCGGCCTGTCCCAGCTCTACCAGTTGAGGGGTCGGATCGGCCGCTCCAAGGTCCGCGGCTACGCCTATTTCACCGTCCCGGCCGACAAAAAGCTCGCCGAGACCGCGGAGAAGCGGCTCCAGGTGATCCAGTCGCTCGAGGGGCTCGGCGCCGGCTTCCAGCTCGCGAGCCACGATCTCGACATCCGTGGCGCCGGCAATCTCTTGGGCGAGGAGCAGTCGGGGCACATCAAGGAGGTCGGCTTCGAGCTCTACAATTCGATGCTCCAGGAGGCGGTGGCCGAACTCCAGCGCCAGCGCGCGGCGGCACCGGCCGGGGCCGAGGCGGGGGATTGGACCCCGCAGATCACCATCGACGCACCGGCCTTGATGCCGGAGAGCTGGATCGGCGATCTCGATCTGCGGCTCTCGATGTACCGCCGGCTCGCAAGCCTCGCCGAGCCCGCCGAGCTCGACGCCTTCGCAGCCGAGCTCGTCGACCGGTTCGGGCCCATGCCGCCCGAGACCAAGAGCTTGCTCGAGATCGTCGCGATCAAGCAGCTCTGCCGAAAGGCCAACGTCGCCAAGCTGGATGCCGGCCCCAAGGCCATGGTCTTGACCTTCCACGAGAACCGTTTCCCGCACCCGGAGCGGCTCGTGGCCTGGATCGGGCGGAGCGGCGGCCGCGTGCGGGTGCGCCCGGACCACAAGCTCGTCCTCGCCGAAGAGACCACGAGCCCGGAGGAGCGGCTCAAGAAGGCCAAGCGCCTCGTGGCCGAGCTCGCCAAGCTCGCGGCCTGAGGCCAGGGGAGGGACGCCATGCTCCTCTACACCCATCCCGCGAGCTTCGAGCACGACACGGGGCCCGGCCATCCCGAACGGCCCGATCGGATCCGGGCGATCCTCGCGGCCCTGGATGCGGCTTCGATCCCGGGCCTGGTCCGCCGCGAGGCGCCCGAGGCCGACCTCGAGGCGATCCGCCTGGCCCACCCCGAGCCCTATCCGAGCCGGATCCGCGCGGCGATCCCGTGGTCCGGGCACGCCCATCTCGATCCCGACACGGTCGTCTCGCACGGCTCGTGGAAGGCGGCGCTCACCGCCGCCGGCGGTGCGGTCGCGGCGGTCGATGCGGTGCTCGCGGGCGAGGACCGCCGCGCCTTCTGCTGCCTCAGGCCGCCCGGGCACCATGCCGAGCCCGCCCGTGCGATGGGCTTCTGCCTGTTCGACAACGTGGCGATCGCGGCGCTGCGGGCGCGGCACGCGCACGGGATCGAGCGGATCGCGATCGTCGATTTCGACGTCCACCACGGCAACGGCACCCAGGCGATCTTCTGGAACGACCCGAACACGCTCTTCGTCTCGACCCATCAATGGCCGCTCTACCCGGGGACCGGCCGCGAGACCGAGACGGGGGTGGCGAACAACGTCCTCAACGTTCCCCTGCCACCCGGGACCGACGGGGTGGCCTACCGCGCCGCGGTCGAGGCCAAGGTCCTGCCGCGGCTCGAGGCGTTCGCGCCCGAGCTCTTGCTGATCTCGGCGGGCTTCGACGCGCACGTCCGCGACCCGCTCGCCAATTTCGCGCTGGTCGAGGAGGACTTCGCCTGGATCACGGCGCGCCTCGTCGCGATCGCCGAGCGGCACGGCCGCGGCCGGATCGTCTCGGTGCTCGAAGGCGGCTACGATCTCGAGGGGCTATCGAAGAGCGCGCTCGCGCACGTGCGGGTGCTGGCGGGCGCGTGAGGGGAGGGGCCATGGCAGCCGCCGAGAAGGAGGTCGGCGCGACCGGCGAGCCGGAGCGACCGATCGCCGCGATGAGCTTCGAGGAGGCGATGGCCGAGCTCGAGGCGCTGGTCCAGAAGCTGGAGCGCGGCCAGCTCGACCTCGAGGCCTCGATCGCGGCCTACGAGCGCGGCACGGCGCTGCGGCGCCATTGCGCCGAGAAGCTGCGCGAGGCCGAGCTCCGGGTCGAGAAGCTCGGGCTCGACCGCGAGGGCCGACCGACCCTCGAGCCCTTCGCCGAACGGCCGTGAGTCCGGCCGAGGTGGCGGCGCTGCTGGCCGAGCACGCCCGGGCGGTCGAGACCGAACTCGAGGCGCTGCTCGCGGGCCCGGAGCAGCCGGAAGCCTCGGCGGCCGAGCGGCGCCTCCTGGCCGCCATGCGCCATGCCGCACTGGGCGGCGGCAAGCGGCTCCGCCCGTTCCTCGTCCGGGCGGCCGCCGCGCTCGGCCGGGCCGAGCCGGCCGCGGTGCTCCGGGTGGGCGCGGCGATCGAACTCGTCCACAGCTATTCGCTGGTCCACGACGATTTGCCGGCCATGGACGATGCCGCCACCCGCCGCGGTCGACCCTCCTGCCACGTGGCGTTCGACGAGGCGACCGCGATCCTCGCGGGCGACGCGCTCCAAGCCTTGGCCTTCGAGGTGCTGGCTCGGCCGGATTGGCCGGCCTCGGCCGAACTCCGCGCCGAGCTCGTGGCCGGCCTCGCGCGGGCGGCGGGTGCTGCCGGGATGTGCGGTGGCCAGGCACTCGACCTCGCGGCGGAAGGCACCGCGCTCGACGAGGCCGGGATCACGCGCCTCCAGGCGCTCAAGACCGGGGCGCTCATCGCCTTCGCCTGCGAGGCCGGCGCCCGGCTCGCCGGGCTCGACGCCGAGCGGCGCGGCCTCGTCGCCGAGTATGCCCGCGCGCTCGGCCTCGCTTTCCAGATCACCGACGATCTGTTGGACGCGACCGGCACGGCGGCCGAGCTCGGCAAGCCCGCCGGGGCGGATGCCGTCCAGGGCAAGGCGACCTTCCTCCGGCTTCTCGGCGAAAGCGGGGCGCGGGCGCGGCTCGAGGCGGTCCGCGCGGACGCGTCAGGAGCGCTTGACAAGCTGGGCCCCGAGGCGCTCCTCCTGCGGGCTACCCTCGACCTCGTGGTCGAGCGGCGCCATTGAGCCGGAACGAACCGGGCCGAGCCATGATCGCCACGCCGCTCCTCGACCGTATCCGCGACCCGCGCGATCTGCGCCAATTGCCGCGCGAGCGGCTCAAGGACCTCGCCGACGAGCTGCGCGCCGAGACGATCGACGCGGTCTCGGTCACGGGCGGGCATTTGGGTGCCGGGCTCGGCGTGGTCGAGCTCACGGTCGCGATCCACTACGTCTTCGACACGCCGCACGATCGGCTGATCTGGGACGTCGGGCACCAGGCCTATCCGCACAAGATCTTGACCGGCCGGCGCGATCGGATCCGCACGCTGCGCCAGCCGGGCGGCCTTTCGGGCTTCACCCGGCGCAGCGAGAGCGTCTACGACCCCTTCGGCGCGGCGCACAGTTCGACCTCGATCTCGGCCGGGCTCGGCATGGCGGTCGCCTCGCGGCTCGAGGGTATCGACCGGCGGGTGATCTGCGTGATCGGCGACGGGGCGATGAGCGCCGGGATGGCCTTCGAGGCGCTCAACAACGCAGGCGCGCTCAAGGAGCGGATCGTCGTCATCCTCAACGACAACGACATGTCGATCGCCCCGCCGGTCGGTGCGGTTTCCGATTACCTTTCGCGGCTCGTGAGCTCGCACGCCTATCGGAGTGTGCGCCACGTCGCCAAGCAGCTCACCAAGGCGCTCCCACGCCCCCTGGCGCAGGTCGCGGCCCGGGCCGAGGAGTTCGCCCGCGGCCTCGCCACGGGCGGCACGCTGTTCGAGGAGCTCGGCTTCTATTACGTGGGGCCGCTCGACGGCCACAATCTCGACCATCTCGTGCCGGTGCTCGAGAACGTCCGCGACGATCCCACGCTCGGGCCCGTGCTCGTCCACGTCGTGACCCAGAAGGGCAAGGGCTTCCCGCCGGCCGAATCGGCGGCCGACAAATATCACGGTGTGGGCAAGTTCGACCCGGTCACCGGAACCCAAGTCAAGGGCAAGGCGGGGCCGCCCTCCTACACCGCCGTGTTCGCGAAGGCGCTCGTCGCCGAGGCCGAGCGCGACGAGCGGATCGTCGCGATCACCGCGGCGATGCCGTCCGGCACCGGGCTCGACAAGTTCGCCGAGCGGTTTCCCGAACGCTGCTTCGACGTCGGGATCGCCGAACAGCACGCGGTCACCTTCGCGGCCGGGCTCGCGGCCGAAGGGATGAAACCCTTCTGCGCGATCTACTCGACCTTCCTGCAGCGGGCCTACGACCAGGTCGTCCACGACGTGGCGATCCAGAAGCTGCCGGTCCGCTTCGCCATCGACCGGGCCGGGCTCGTGGGCGCCGACGGGGCGACCCACGCGGGCTCCTTCGACCTCGCCTATCTGGGTTGCCTGCCCGGGATGGTGATCATGGCGGCGGGCGACGAGGCCGACCTCGTCCACATGGTGGCCACGGCCGCCGCTTACGACGAGGGGCCGATCGCCTTCCGCTACCCGCGCGGCGAGGGGATGGGGGTCCCTCTGCCCGAACGGGGCACGCCCCTGCCGATCGGCAAGGGGCGGGTGCTGCGCGAGGGCGGCCATCTCGCGATCCTCTGCCTCGGCGCCCGGCTCGCCGAGTGCCTCCTGGCGGCCGAGGAGCTCGCCGCGCGCGGCTTCGCCCCCACCCTCGCCGATGCCCGCTTCGCCAAGCCCCTCGACCGCGAGCTGATCCTCCGGCTCGCCCGCGAGCATCCGGTGCTGATCACGATCGAGGAAGGCTCGATCGGCGGCTTCGGCAGCCAGGTCCAACAGTTCCTGCTCGAGGAGGGCCTCCTCGATTCCGGCCGGCTCGTGCTGCGCAGCATGATCCTGCCGGATCGCTTCATCGACCACGGCACGCCCGCGGGCCAATATGCCGAGGCCGGGCTCGATGCCCGCTCGATCGTCGCCAAGGCCCTCGCCCTCGTCGACCCGGCGCGCGCCGAGCGTCTGCGGGCCGAGCCCCTGCCCGCCGCCGAGTGAGCGGCAAGGGCACGGACAAGCTCCGGCTCGACGAGCTCCTGGTCGCCCGCGGCCTGGCCCCGAACCGGACCCGCGCGCAGGCGTTGATCATGGCCGGGCGGGTGCGCTCGGCCGGCGCGCGGCTCGACAAGCCGGGTCGGCTCGTGGCCGCCGACCTGCCGCTCGAAGTCGAGGGCGGGGAGGGGGAGGAATGGGCCTCGCGCGGGGCCCTCAAGCTCGTGGCCGCGCTCGACGCCTTCGCGATCGACCCGGCCGGTCGGGTGGCGCTCGACATCGGTGCGTCGACGGGCGGCTTCACCGACGTGCTGCTGCGGCGCGGCGCGCGACGGGTCTACGCGGTCGATGTCGGCCGGGGCCAGCTGCTCTGGCGGCTGCGTACCGACCCGCGGGTGGTCGTCCTCGAAGGTGTCAACGCCCGCCATCTGGGCCGCGAGCAGGTTCCCGAGCCGATCGAGCTCGTCACTTGCGATGTGAGCTTCATCTCCTTGAAGCTCGTCCTGCCGGCCGCACTCGCGCTCTGCGCGCCGGGGGCGTTCCTCGTGGCGTTGATCAAGCCGCAGTTCGAGGCCGGCCGCGAGGCGGTGGGGAAGGGGGGTGTCGTGCGCGATCCGGTCGTGCACGAGCGGGTCTGTGCCGAGATCGCCGCTTGGCTTTCCGCTCGACCGGGCTGGCGCGTGCTCGGGATCCTGCCCTCCCCGATCCTCGGGCCCGCGGGCAACCGGGAGTTCCTGATCGCGGCCCGCCACGAGGCCGAGGTCCTGACGCCGCCCGTGGGCGAAGGCGGTTGAGGCCGCCCGGCGTTCCGCCTCGGGGGGTCTCACGCAGCCGCGCGGAAGCGGGCGAAGCCGGCCTCGAGGTCGCGGATCAGGTCGTCCGGGTCCTCGAGGCCGACGTGGATCCGCATCGCCTGGCCGGGTTCGGTCCAGGGCACGGCCGTGCGGATCGGTCGCGGGTCGGTCGGGATCAACAGGCTCTCGTAGCCGCCCCAGGAGGCGCCCATCCCGAAGAGCTCGAGATGGTCTAGGAACGCGGAAAGCTGCGCCGGGCTGCAGGGCTCGAGGACGAAGCCGAACAGACCCGAAGCGCCCAGGAAATCGCGCCGCCAGAGCGCGTGGCCGGGATCGTCGGGGAGAGCTGGGTGCATGACCCGGCGGACCTCGGGCCGCCGGCGCAGCCAGTCGGCGAGCAGGAGCCCGCTTTCCATGTGCCGCTCGAGGCGGACGGCGAGGGTCCGAAGGCCGCGCAGGGCGAGCGTGCACTCGTCGGGCCCGGCGGCGGTGGCGACCTCGAACACGCCGTGGCGGACCCGCTCGAAGAGCGCCTCGGTCGTGGTGATCGTGCCCATCATGAGGTCGGAATGGCCGCCGATGTACTTGGTCGCGGCCTGGATCGACACGTCGACGCCGAGGGCGAAGGGCTTGCAGTAGAGCGGCGAGGCCCAGGTGTTGTCCATGACGACCACGGCGCCATGGGCGTGCGAGACCTCGGCGACGGCGCGGATGTCCTGCATCTCGAAGGTCCAAGAGCCCGGCGACTCGAGGAACACCACCTTGGTCTCCGGACGCAGCGCCGCGGCGATGTCGGCGCCCGTGTCGGGCCGCACGTAGCTCGTCTGGATCCCGAACTTGGCGAGCATGCCGTCGGCGAAGCGGCGGGTGGGCCCGTAGACGCAGTCGACCAGGACGAGGTGATCGCCCGGGGCCAGCAGAGCGAGAAGGGTGGCCGAGATCGCGGTCTTGCCGGAGCCCACGGCGATCGTCCGATAGCCGCCCTCGAGCCGGGCGATCGCCTCTTGCAGGGCCGCCGTCGTGGGCGTGCCGTAGCGGCCGTAGGAGCCGGGCTCGCCGTAGCGGCGGCTGCGGAAAGCCTCGACGGTCGGCGAGAGGATCGTCGAGGCCCGCCAGGTGGGCGGGTTGACGATCCCCTGATGGGCCTCGGGATCGCGCCCGAGGGTGGTGACGAGGGTCGCATCTTTCATCGGGCACCCCGCGGCTTGGACGAGCCGGCGCTTAGCACGCGCGGGCCCGGCACCGAAGGGCGACGGGCGGTCTGCGAGGCGGTCGGGTCGGTCATGCGATAGCCGATTGGCACGGCCTTCGGACCGTGCCATGACTGCCACAGATCCGGCGGGCCGACCCCTCGGTCGGGCGGTAGCGACCAGCCGGGCGACAACGCCACAGGGACCAGGAGGGAGCATGACCGTCAACCGTTGGCTTCTGGCCGGGGCCGCGTTCGTGAGCCTCGCCGCCGCCGGCGCGGCGCAGGCCGGCGAGACCTTCGAAGCCGTCAAGAAGAAGGGCTTCGTCCAGTGCGGTGTGAACAACAGCGGGCTGCCCGGCTTCGCCCAGGTCGACGACAAGGGCAACTGGGCCGGGCTCGACATCGACGTCTGCCGTGCCGTCGCCGCCGCGGTCTTCGGTGACGCGAACAAGGTGAAGTACACCCCGCTTTCGGCCAAGGAGCGGTTCACCGCGCTGCAGTCGAAGGAAGTCGACGTCCTCTCGCGCAACTCGACCTGGACCGTCGCCCGCGATTCCGCGCTCGGGCTCGATTTCGTCGCCGTCAACTATTACGACGGCCAGGGCTTCATGGTGCCGAAGAGCCTCGGCGTGAAGAGCGCCAAGGAGCTCGACGGGGCTTCGGTCTGCGTGCAGACCGGCACGACCACCGAGCTCAATCTCGCGGACTTTTTCCGCGCCAACAACATGCGCTACGAGCCGGTGGTCTTCGAGACCAACGACGAGATCATCGCGGCGTTCCAGGCCGGCCGCTGCGACGTGTTCACCACCGACCAGTCCGGCCTCTACTCGAGCCGGACCAAGTTCGAGAAACCCGACAATTGGGTCGTGCTGCCCGAGGTGATCTCGAAGGAGCCGCTCGGCCCGGCGGTTCGCCACGGCGACAACGAGTGGGCGGACGTCGTGCGCTGGTCGTTCTATGCCATGGTCGAGGCCGAGGAGCTCGGCGTGACCAGCAAGAACCTCGAGGAGATGAAGGCCAGCAAGAACCCGAACATCCGCCGCCTCCTCGGCCTCGAGGGCGAGATCGGCAAGGGGCTCGGCCTGCCGAACGACTTCGCCGCCAAGATCATCGCCCAGGTGGGCAATTACGGCGAGAGCTTCGAGCGCAATCTCGGCGAGAACACGCCCTTGAAGATCGCCCGCGGCATCAACGCGCTCTGGACCAAGGGCGGGCTCATGTACGCGCCACCCTTCCGCTGAGAGACGTCGGCCGGGGCCGCTCGGGCGCGCCGGGCGGCCCCCGCGGGTCCGGGTGGGAGGCACCAGCATGGCCGCCAGGGTGGCAGGAGGCGAACGACCGTCGCGCGGCGCGCTCTGGCGGGACCGCCGGGTCCGCGGTCTCTTCGCCCAGGCCCTCGTGCTCGGGCTCGTGATCGCCGCGGGCGCCTATCTGGTCCACAACACGATCGTCAACCGCGAGCGCCTCGGGGTGGCCTCGGGTTTCGACTTCCTCGGCCGCCTCGCCGGCTTCGACGTTTCGCAGTCGCTGATCGACTTCGCGAGCGACCGCAGCTCCTACGGCCGCGCCTTCGTCGTCGGCCTGTTGAACACGCTCTACGTGGCGGCGGTCGGGATCGTGCTCACCACGCTCATCGGCTTCGTGATGGGCATCGCCCGACTGTCGTCGAACTGGCTCGTGGCCCGCTTGGCGCTCGTCTACATCGAGGTCATCCGCAACGTCCCACTGCTCCTCCAATTGATCTTCTGGTACGTGGTCGTGCTCGGCGCCCTGCCGGGCCCACGCGAGAGCCTCGAGGTCCTCGGCATCGGCTATCTCAACGTCCGCGGCCTGTTCCTCCCCAAGCCGATCTTCGAGGAAGGCGCGGTTCTGGAGCTCCTCGCCCTTTTGGCCGCGATCGTGGCCGTCGCGGTGATCGCCCGCTGGGCCCGGCTGCGGCGCGAGGCGACCGGACGAGGCTTCCCGACCTTCTGGGTCGGCCTCGCGATCCTGATCCTCGTGCCGCTCGGGACGCACTTGGCGCTCGGCGGGCCGATCTCCTTCGAATATCCGCGCCTGACCCGCTTCCGCCTCGAGGGCGGGCTCGTGCTCTTGCCGGAATTCCTCGCCCTCGTGCTCGGCCTCTCGGTCTACACCGGGGCGTTCCTCGCCGAGATCGTCCGATCGGGCATCCTTTCGGTCGGCAAGGGCCAGCTCGAGGCGGCGGCCGCCCTCGGCCTCGCGCCGAAACAGACCCTGCGCCTCGTCGTGATCCCGCAAGCCCTCCGGGTGATCATCCCACCGCAGACCAGCCAATATCTCAACCTCACCAAGAACAGCTCGCTCGGCGTGGCGATCGGCTACCCCGACTTCTTCAACGTCGCCGGCACGGTCAACAACCAGACCGGCCAGGCGGTCGAGGTCATCGCCATCACCATGGCGGTCTATCTCTCCTTCAGCTTGGCGATCTCCGCCTTCATGAACTGGTACAACGCCAAGATGGCGTTGGTGGAGCGTTGAGCGATGGCGGTCGGTGCCACGAGCCTGCCCTCCCTCCCGCCGCCCGCGACCGAGCGGTTGGGGGTGGTCGGCTGGCTGCGGCGCAACCTGTTCAACTCGCCCCTCAACAGCCTGCTCACGATCCTCGTGCTCTGGCTGTTGTGGGTCACGCTCGTGCCGGCGTTCGAGTGGGCGGTCGTGAACGCGGTCTGGTCGGCCGAGAGCAAGCAGGACTGCGAGGCGGCGTTCCGTGCCGCCGGGACGGCCGAAGCCCCGGCCCGGGGCGCGTGCTGGGCGGTGCTGCGGGCCCGCTTCGGCCAATATGTCTACGGGCTCTACCCGGTCGAGCAGCGCTGGCGGATCGACCTCGCCTTCGCGATCCTGCTCGTGGCGATGGTCCCGCTCTTCCTGCGGATCGCGCTCGACAAGCTGCTCTACGCCGCGGCCTTGATCCTGGTCTACCCGCCGATCGCCTACCTCCTGTTCTACGGCGGCTGGTTCGGGCTCCCGGTGGTCGAAACCCCGCTCTGGGGTGGGCTCTTCTTGACCCTCGTCATCGCCGGGGTCGGGATCACCGCCTCCTTGCCGCTCGGCATCCTGCTGGCGCTGGGCCGCCGCTCGGACCTCCCGATCATCAAGGCCCTCTCGGTCGCCTTCATCGAGCTCGTCCGCGGCGTGCCGCTCGTCACCGTGCTGTTCATGGCCTCGGTGATGCTGCCGCTCTTCCTCCCCGAGGGCGTGACCTTCGACAAGCTGTTGCGGGCCCTCGTGGGCGTCTCGCTGTTCTCGGCCGCCTACATGGCCGAAGTCGTGCGCGGCGGGCTGCAGGCGATCCCCAAAGGCCAGTACGAGGCGGCCGCCGCCCTCGGCCTCGGCTATTGGAAGATGATGGGCCTCGTGATCCTGCCGCAGGCCCTGCGCCTCGTCATCCCGGGGATCGTCAACACCTTCATCGGGCTGTTCAAGGACACGGCCCTCGTCCTCATCATCGGCCTCTACGATCTGCTCGGGATGGCGCAGCTCATCATCAAGGATCCGCACTGGCTCGGCCTCGCGACCGAAACCTATCTGATCGCCGCGGCGGGGTTCTGGATCTTCTGCTTCGGCATGTCGCGCTACAGCATGGCGCTCGAGCGCAAGCTCGCCCGCGGTCACCACCGCTGACCCTGCGGGCAGCTGAAGCGCCGAAGGGCGATCGGGGAAGGCGGCGAAGCGATCGGGACCGAGGAAGATGGCGCGGAGCGACCAGGGCGGGCCGATGATCCGGCTCGAGGACGTCCACAAATGGTTCGGCGAGTTCCACGTCCTCAAGGCGATCAACCTCGAGGTCGAAAAGGGCCAGAAGGTCGTGGTCTGCGGGCCCTCGGGCTCCGGCAAGTCGACCATGATCCGCTGCATCAACCGGCTCGAGGAGCATCAGCGCGGCCGGATCGTGGTCGATGGGATCGAGCTCACCTCGGACGTCAAGAACGTGGACGCCATCCGCCGCGAGGTCGGGATGGTCTTCCAGCACTTCAACCTCTTTCCGCACTTGACCGTGCTCGAGAACCTGACCTTGGCGCCGATCTGGGTGCGCCGGATGCCGAGGAAGGAGGCCGAGGAGCTCGCCATGTTCTTCCTTGAGCGGGTCAAGATCCCCGAACAGGCGCACAAATATCCGGGCCAGCTCAGCGGCGGCCAACAGCAGCGCGTCGCCATCGCCAGGGCACTCTGCATGAAGCCCAAGATCATGCTGTTCGACGAGCCGACCTCGGCCCTCGACCCGGAGATGGTCAAGGAGGTGCTCGACGTCATGATCGAGCTGGCCAACGAAGGGATGACGATGCTCGTCGTCACCCACGAGATGGGTTTCGCCAAGTCGGTCGCCGACTTCGTCGTGTTTATGGACCGCGGCGAGATCGTCGAGGTCGCACCGCCCGAGGAGTTCTTCTCGAACCCCAAGTCCGACCGCACCCGGCTGTTCTTGAGCCAGATCCTCTCGCATTGAGGGTGTGGGGCTCGGCCGCGCGCAGGAAGCGGCCGGCTGGTTCGGCTCCTGCACCGCTTCTCGTCGCCGGATCGGTTGTCATAACAAACCTTATCCGATCCGAGTGCCACGGACTTGGCTCGGGCCGCCGCCCGCCTACCTCTCGCCCGCATCGTCCAAAGCGTACGGGGACCACGACATGGCAGCGCCCTCGGCCGCAGCCGTTCTCGCGACGCGCGGGATCCTCGAGCTCTCGGGGGCCGACGCTCGCACCTTCCTCCAGGGCCTCGTCACCGCCGATCTCGGCCGCCTCGCGCCCGACCGGGCGATCTGGGCGGCGCTGCTGACCCCGCAGGGGCGCTGCCTCGCCGAATTCGCCCTCGTCGAGGACGGCCCGCGGATCCTGCTCGATGTCGAACGGGCCGGCCTCGAGGCGCTCGCCCGCCGCCTCGCGCTCTACAAACTCCGGGCCGCGGTCACGATCGAGGACCGCTCGGCCGCCTGGACCGTGCTCGCGCTGCCCGACCCGGCTGCCGCGGACCGTTTCGGCCTGCCGGCCGAGCGCGGCGCCTGCCGCCGGCTCGACGACGCGCTCCTCTTCGTCGACCCGCGGCTCGCCGCCCTCGGCGTGCGGGCCCTCGTGCCCACCGAGCGGCTCGCCACGTTCCTCGCCGCGCAAGGCTTGCACGAGGCCGATGCCGCCCTCTGGGATCGGCACCGGCTCGCCCTCGGCGTGCCCGAGGGTGCCGTCGATCTGCCGCCCGAGAAGGCGCTCGCGGTCGAATCGGGCTTCCTTGAGCTCGACCTCGTGTCGCTCACGAAGGGCTGCTTCGTCGGCCAGGAGCTTACCGCCCGAATGGCCCATCGTGGCCTCGTGCGGCGGCGGCTCGTGCCGGTGCGGGTCGAGGGGCCCCTGCCGCCGCCCGGCACGACCGTCCGGCTCGACGGTCGCGAGGTGGGCGAAGTGCGCAGCGGCCGCGAGGACCGGGCGCTGGCCCTCCTGCGCCTCGAGGCGCTGAGCGCGGGCCCGCTCGAGGCGGACGGCGCGCGGCTCCGGCCCGAGCTGCCCGGCTGGATGGAACTAGGCGAAAAGTCCTTGACATAGGCAGAAGAGCCTGCCATCTTGCGCGCGAGGCCGCTCGAAAGCGGTCTCGGTCATCGCTCTCCTGCCTCCCCCGCTCGAGCGGTCGGCCCCCGTGCCGACCGCTCCTTTTTCCTTACGGGTGCGCGGTCGCGCCGCGGAGGTGCTCGACCCGTGCCCGGAGCGGGGCCGCCTCCCGGCACGAACAGCGCGTTCGCGGGTGAGCTCAGGCTCGGTCGAGCGCGGCCAAAAGGGCCGGGTGGCTCGCGAACGGTGAGAGAGACGCCGCGGCGAGCCGGTCGGCCAGGCGGGCCACCGCACGGCGCCCGGCCTCCGCCCTGAGCTCCGCCTCGAGCCAGGCGCGGGCTTGGCGGAGCCGCCGGGCCGGTGCGTCGCCCGCGACGCCGACCGCCCGCGCCTCGAGCGCCTCCACCAGCGCCTCGATCCCCTGCCCTCGGCTCGCCGAGACGAGCAACACGGGCGGTCGCGGCCGGCCCGGCGGGGTCACGAGGGCGAGGGCCGCCTCGAGCTCGCGCGCGCTGCGCTCGGCGGGGGCGCCGAGATCGGCCTTGGTCACCACGGCGAGGTCGGGGATCTCGACGATCCCGGCCTTGAGGAACTGCAAGGCGTCGCCCGAGGCCGGCTGGACCGCGAGCAGCACCACGTCCGCGAGATCGGCGATTTCGGTCTCCGATTGGCCGACGCCCACGGTCTCGACCAGCACCCGGTCGAACAGCGCGCGCAGGAGCACGAGGGCGGGAAAGCACAAGGAGGCCACGCCGCCGAGCCGGTCGCGAGCGGCGAGCGAACGGACGAACAGGCCCTCGTCCTCGGGGTCGAGGGCGAGCCGGGTGCGGTCGCCGAGGATGGCGCCCCCGGTCCGCCGCGAGGAGGGGTCGACCGCGAGCACGGCCACCCGCCGCCCGGCCCGCCGCCAAGCCGCCACGAGCGCCGAAGCGAGGGTCGATTTGCCGACCCCCGGCGGGCCGGTGAGCCCCAGGGTCCAGCCCGCGGGGCGCGCCCAGGCGGCCTCGAGCAGGCCGATCGTCGCCGGATCGTCGGGGGCTTCCTCGATCCGGGCGAGCGCGCGGGCGAGCGCCGCCTTGCCACCGGCGCGCAGTGCCTCGAGCGGCTCCGCCGCTGCGCTCACCCCGGAACGATCCTCATCCGCGCTCCTCGCTCGGCACGACCCCGCGGCGCCGCAGCACGGCCTGGGCGGCGGCCAGCCGGGCGATCGGCACCCGGTAGGGCGAGCAGGAGACGTAGTCGAGGCCGACCTCCTCGCAGAAGGCGATCGAAGCCGGATCGCCGCCATGCTCGCCACAGATGCCGAGCTTGAGGTCGGGCCGGGTCCCGCGGCCGCGCGCGCAGGCGATCCGCACGAGCTCGCCCACGCCCTCGACGTCGAGCGAGCGGAACGGGTCGGTCGGGAAGATCCCGGCCTCGAGGTAAGCGTCGAGGAACTTCCCCGAATCGTCGCGCGACAGGCCGAGCGTCATCTGGGTCAGATCGTTCGTGCCGAAGCTGAAGAAGGCGGCGTGCCGCGCGATCTCGCCGGCCCGCAAGGCCGCGCGCGGTAATTCGATCATGGTGCCGACGAGATAGTCGATCCGCCGGCCCTTCTCCGCCATGACCCGCTCGGCAACCTTCCGCAGCCGCTCGCCCACGAGCTCGAGCTCGCGCGCCGAGCCCACGAGCGGCACCATGATCTCCGGCACGACGACGGTGCCCGTGCGCGCCTCGACCTCGAGTGCGGCCTCGACGATTGCTTGGACCTGCATCTCGTAGATCTCGGGGTAGACGATCCCGAGCCGGCAGCCGCGCAAGCCCAGCATCGGGTTCGCTTCCTCGAGCTCCTTGAGCCGGCGGCGCACCACCCGCGGCTCCACACCGGCCGCGGCCGCGACCTCACCGATCTCGGTCTCGGCGTGCGGCAAGAACTCGTGGAGGGGTGGATCGAGGAGGCGGATCGTCACCGGCCGGTCGCCCATGATTTCGAAGAGCTCGACGAAGTCGGCCCGCTGCACGGGCAGGATCTTGGCGAGCGCCTTTCTCCTCCCCTCGGCGTCGGAGGCGAGGATCATCTCGCGCATGGCGACGATCCGCTCCTCCTGGAAGAACATGTGCTCGGTCCGGCAGAGGCCGATCCCTTCGCAGCCGAAGCGCACGGCGGTCCGGGCATCGAGCGGGGTTTCGGCGTTGGTCCGGACCCGGAGCCTGCGGACCTCGTCGGCCCAACTCATGAGGGTGGCGAAATCGCCCGAGAGTTGCGGATCGATGGTCTTGACCGCACCCAGCATGACCTCGCCCGTCGAGCCGTCGATCGTGATCACCTCGCCCGCCGCGACCCGCACGCCGCCGCTGCCGAACGCCCGCTCTTCGTAGGAGATCAAGAGGTCGCCCGCACCGCACACGCAGGGCTTGCCCATGCCGCGCGCCACGACCGCGGCGTGGCTCGTCATGCCGCCGCGGGCGGTGAGGATGCCGCGGGCCGCGTGCATGCCGTGGATGTCGTCGGGCGAGGTCTCGATCCGCACGAGGATGACGGCCTCGCCGGCGGCCGCCAGCCGCTCCGCCTCCTCGGCACTCATGACGACCTTGCCCGAGACGGCGCCGGGCGAGGCCGGCAGACCCTTGGCGATGACCCGCCGCTCGGCCTTGGGGTCGAGGGTCGGGTGGAGCAGCTGGTCGAGCTGCGCAGGGTCGATCCGCAGGAGCGCTTCCTCCCGCGTGATGAGCCCTTCGCGGGCCATGTCGACCGCGATCTTGAGCGCCGCGGCGGCGGTCCGCTTGCCGGTGCGGGTCTGCAGGACGTAGAGTCGGCTCTTTTGCACCGTGAACTCGATGTCCTGCATGTCGCGATAGTGCCGCTCCAGCCGGTCGAAGACCTCGACCAGCTCGGCGAAAGAGCGCGGCAGCCGCTCCTCCATCGAGGAACCGGCGGCAGCCGGCCCGGCCATCGCCTTGGAGAGCGGCTGCGGCGTGCGGATGCCCGCCACCACGTCCTCGCCCTGGGCGTTCACGAGATATTCGCCGTAGCGGACCTTCTCACCGGTCGAGGGGTTGCGGGTGAAGGCCACGCCGGTCGCGCAATCCTCGCCCATGTTGCCGAACACCATGGCCTGGACGGTGACCGCGGTGCCCATCTCCGCCGGGATGCCGTGCAGCTTGCGGTAGGTCTGGGCACGCGGGTTCATCCAGGAGCCGAAGACGGCACCGATCGCCCCCCAGAGCTGCTCCTCCGGGTCGTCCGGGAAGTCCCGGCCGAGTGCCTTGCGGACGATCGCCTTGTAGGCCGAAACGAGCTCCTCGAGCGCCTCGGCCGGCAGCTCGTTGTCGAACCGGGCGCCGCGCTCGCGCTTGGCTTCCTCGAGCCGCTCCTCGAACAGGTAATGGTCGATGCCGAGGACCACGTCGCCGTACATCTGGACGAAGCGGCGATAGCTGTCGAAGGCGAAGCGGCGATCCTCGCTCGCCCGGGCGAGGCCCTCGACCGTCCGGTCGTTGAGGCCGAGATTGAGGACCGTGTCCATCATGCCCGGCATGGAGACCGGCGCGCCCGAGCGGACCGAGACGAGGAGCGGCCGGTCGGGGTCGCCGAAGCGGGCGCCGACCTCGGCCTCGACCGCGGCGAGGGCGGCTCGGACCTGCTCGCGCAGGCCTTCGGGGTAACTCTTGTCGTGGGCGTAGTACCAGGCGCAGACCTCGGTCGTGATCGTGAAGCCGGGCGGCACCGGCAGGCCCAGGCTCGCCATCTCCGCGAGATTGGCCCCCTTGCCGCCCAACAGGCGACGCATGCCGGCGTCGCCCTCGGCGCCGCCGCGACCGAAGCCGTAGACCCATTTCTTGGTCATGAGCCGCCCATCCTCCGAAAAGCCGCTCGCGCCCGGGACGGCCCCTCGCCTACCCGCGCCCGGGCTCCTCGATCCGCGCGAAATCCGCGACGTCGCCGAGCGCCGATCCTATCCGCGACAGCATGAACAAACGGTTGACGCGCAGCTCGGGTTCGGGCGCGTTGACCATCACCCGATCGAAGAAGGCGTCGATCGGGCGCCGCAAGGCCGCGAGGGCGGCCATGGCACCGGCCCAATCCTCGGCTGCGAGGGCGGTGGCGATCCGCGGGCTCGCGGCCTCGAGCGCGTCGAACAGGGCGATCTCCTCGCTCGCCCGCAAGAGCTCGCGGCGCGGCTCGCCACGATAGGCGCGGCCGTCCTTGCGTTCTTCGATCGCCACGATGTTGGTGGCCCGGCGGTAACCCGCGAGCAGGTTGGCGCCGTCCTCGCTCTCGAGGAAGGTGCGGAGTGCCGCGACCCGGGCCTGCAGGCGCACGAGATCGTCGTCGAGCCCGACCGCCAGGACCGCGGCGATGTGGTCGTGGCGCACCCCCTCGCCGCGCAGATGGACGACGAGCCGGTCGGCCAAGAAGCGCAGGAGCTCGTCCGAAAGTGCCGCGCGGTCGAGGTCGGCGAAGCGCGCACCGTAGCCGTCGAGCGCAGTCGTGAAGGCCCGGCGCAGCGGCAGCCGCAGCCGGTTCTCGCTCACCAGCCGGATGATGCCGAGCCCTGCCCGGCGGAGCGCGAACGGGTCCTTGGTGCCGGTCGGTCGGATCCCGGCTGCGAAGAAGCCCACGAGATGGTCGATCCGGTCGGCGAGCGCGAGGACCACGCTCTCGGGTGCCTTCGGGCAGCGATCTTCGGGGCCCTTCGGGCCGTAGTGCTCGGCGATCGCCCGGGCGACGGCCTCGGGCTCGCCCTGCACCCGTGCGTAGTGACCGCCCATGATCCCCTGCAGTTCGGGGAACTCGCCCACCATGCCGGTGACGAGATCGGCCTTGGCCAGAAGCGCCGCTCGCTCGGCGAGGATCCGGTCGGCGCCCGGAACGAACGGGCAGAGGAAGCCCGCAAGGGCGACGAGCCGCTCGACCCGCTCGGCTTGGGTGCCGAGTTTCTCGTGGAAGACCATCGCGGCGAGCTTCGGCAGCCGGCTTTCGAGGCTCCGCTTCTTGTCCTGCTCCCAGAAGAAGCGGGCGTCCCAGAGGCGGGCGCGGAGCACCCGCTCGTTGCCCGCGACGATCGCGGCACCACCGTCCGCGGGCTCGATGCCGGCGACCAGCACGAAACGGGGGGCGAGCCTCCCGTCCGGTGTCTCGAGGGCGAGGTAGCGCTGGTTCTGCCGCATGGTCAGCACGAGCACCTCGCTCGGGATGTCCATGAAGGCGGGGTCGATCCGGCCCAAGAGCGGCACCGGCCATTCGACCAGACCCACGATCTCCTCGATCAGCCCCTCGTCGCGGACGAGCCGGAGCCCCTCCCCCGCGGCCAGCCGTTCGGCGCCCTCGAGGATCCGCCGCCTTCGCTCGGCCGGGTCGAGCACGACCTTGGCACCCGCGAGCGCGCGCTCGTATTCGGCGAAGCTCTTCGGGCGCAGCGCCGCGGGTGCCAGGAAGCGATGGCCCCGGGTCGTGGCCCCGCTCTCGATCCCGGCGAAGCCGAAGGGCACGACCTCCCCGTCGAAGAGGCAGAGGATCGAGCGCAAGGGCCGCACCCAGCGCGCCTCGCCCGTGCCCCAGCGCATCGACTTGGGCCAGGGAAAGCGGCCCAAAAGTTCGGGCAGGCGGGTGGCGAGGAGGTCGCGGGTGGCGGCACCGGGCTCACGGACGATCGCCCAGAGCACCCTGCCCTTCTTCTCCTCGCGGACCTCGACCGTGGCACCGTCGGGCGGCAGGCTGCGCTTGAACCCCTCGATCGCCGCGACGGGCGCGTCCTCGCGCGGGCCCCGGCGCTCGGTGACCCGGTCGGGCTGGCGCGAGGGCAGACCCGTCACGACCGCGACGAGTCGGCGCGGGGTCGTGAAGCAGCGGATCGGCTCGTCGAAGGCGAGGCCGGCTTCCCGGAACAGATCGCCCAAGAGTTCGGCAAGGTCGCGGCGCGCCCGCTCCTGCATGCGCGCCGGCATCTCCTCGGCGAAGAGCTCGAGCAGCAGTTCGGCCATGGGCTCAGCCCGACCCCTGCCCGGTCCGCTCGAGCCAGGCCTCGCAGCAGGCCTTGGCGAGCGCCCGCACCCGGCCGATATAGGCCTGCCGCTCGGCGACGCCGATCGCACCGCGCGCGTCGAGGAGGTTGAACAGGTGGCTCGCCTTGAGGCACTGGTCGTAGGCCGGCAGCGGCAGCCGGTGGGCGAGCAGATGGCGGCATTCGGCCTCGGCGTCCTCGAAATGACGCGCCAGGCGCTCGACCGTCGCGTACTCGAAATTGTGCGCGGAATATTGCCGCTCGGCCTCGAGGAACACGTCGCCGTAGGTGACGCCCGCGCCGTTGAAATCGAGCTCGTAGACGTTCTCGATCCCCTGCACGTACATGGCGAGCCGCTCGAGCCCGTAAGTGAGCTCGCCCGACACCGGCCGGCAGTCGATCCCACCCACCTGCTGGAAATAGGTGAACTGGGTGACCTCCATCCCGTCGCACCAGACCTCCCAGCCGAGGCCCCATGCGCCGAGGGTCGGGCTCTCCCAGTCGTCCTCGACGAAGCGGATGTCGTGCAGGAGCGGATCGATCCCAAGGGCCACCAAGCTCTCGAGATAGGTCTCCTGCAGATCGGGCGGCGAGGGCTTCAAGATCACCTGGAACTGGTAATAGTGCTGCAGCCGGTTCGGATTCTCGCCGTAGCGGCCGTCGGTCGGCCGGCGCGAGGGCTGGACATAGGCCGCCCGCCAGGGCTCCGGGCCGAGCGCCCGCAATGTCGTCGCCGGGTGGAAGGTGCCGGCGCCGACCTCCATGTCGTAGGGTTGGAGGATCAGGCAGCCCCGCTCGCCCCAGAATTGTTGCAGGCGGAGGATGAGTTCTTGGAAGCTCGGCGGGCGGGGGCTGGCCACGTCGGCACTCGGTTTCGGCTGGCCTCGTGTTGCGTTGCACACGCTCTAGAAGGCGGCCCGCAGCGGGGTCAAGGCGGGTGCGGCGCTCGGACCCGGTCGATCCGGCACTCTTCCACGCTCGGGCACCAGGTTCCGTTCGGGACCCAGGTTCCGCAGCGCGGGCAGGGAACGAGGTCGGTCGTCTCGCCGGCCGACGCGCCGCGGCCGGTTGGCGGCACCGGTGGTTGGCGCTGCGCCTGCTCGAGCTTCTTCTGCAGCACGGTCAACAGGCGAAGGCCCTTCCAGGCGGCGACGATCACCAGGAGGACGACCAGGATCTTACCCAAGCTCAAGGTGAACATCGCTCCTCCCCTTCCCGGTGCCCGCCGTCCCGTTCAAAGACCGAGGCGGGCGCGCAGCGCCCGTTCCTCGAGGAGGGCGAGGCCCTCGGCCGCGGCTTCGGCGGCGAGCGTGCCGAGCCCCATCCGCGAGAGGAGGCGCGGCCGCGACGGGTTGACGAGCCGGACCCGCACGTCCGCGCCGAACCGTTCCTCGAGGGTCGTGCGCAGCTCGCCCAGGCCGTCGGCCAGGCCCACCGCCACCGCCCGTACCCCGGTCCAGACCCGGCCGTCGAACAGTTCCGCTTCGGGCGCCTTCAAGCGGCCGGCGCGGCGGGTGCGCACCTGCTCTTTGAAGCGCTCGTGGATGTCGCCTTGCAGCTCGGCGAGCAGGGCCAGATCCTCCGCCCGTTCGGGGCGGAACGGGTCCAAGAAGCTCTTGCGGGCGCCGGCCGTGTGCACCCGACGCTCGATCCCGAGCCGCTCGATCGCCTGACCGAAGCCGAAGCCCGCGCTGATCACCCCGATCGAGCCCAGGATCGAGGCCGGATCGACCAGGATCTCGTCGGCCGCGGTGGCGAGCCAATAGCCACCCGAAGCGGCGACGTCCTCGACGAAGGCGAGCACCGGCCGGCGGTTCCGCTCGGCCAAAGCGCGGATCCGGCCGGCGATCAGCGCCGATTGCACCGCCGAGCCGCCCGGGCTGTTGATCAGGAGCGCAACCGCCGGGGCGTGGCCGATCGCGAAAGCCCGGTCGATCGCCCGCTCGAGCCCGGTGAGCGAGAGGCCGGCGCCGCGCAGCGGCAGGCTGCCGATCAGTCCCGCGAGGCGGATCACCGGCACGATCGGGCGGCGCCGCCAGAAGGCCCAGAACGGCCGGGGCGCGGGCGGCGTCGGGGTCACCATGGGATCGGCTCGGCTCCACGCAGGACAGCTTCGGCAGCCTCGGTATAGCGCCCGTCCGGGCGGTGCAAGACGAGGCCCGGCAGAAGCCGCGCCGGCGCCCGGCTCCCCTTGCGCGCGCGGACCAGGATCCGGCGCGCCGGCTCGCCCTCCTTGGGCCAGAGTGGGAACAGGGTGATCTCGCCCGCCCGGCCCGTGAGTGCCGCGAGGAGCTCCGGCAGTCGATCGGCCCGGTGGACGAGGACGAGCCGGCCATGGGGGGCGAGCCGCGCGAGGCAGGCCTCGACCCAGCGACACAGGTCGGTCGATTCGAGCCGCGCCGCCGCCCGGCCGGGCTCGTCCGGCTTGCGCGCCCGGGCGGGCTCGAGGAAGGGCGGGTTGGAGGCGACCCAATCGAAAGCCGTGCGCCGCAGCTCGGGCGGCGGGGCCGAGAGATCGCCCTCGACGAGCTGCACCCGGCCCTCGAGCCCGGCGAGGGCCACGCTCGCCCGGGCGAGTTCGAGGGTGGTCCGATCACGCTCGAGGCCGGTGACGAGAACGTCGGGGCAGCGCACGGCGAGGCAGAGGCTCGCAGAACCGGTGCCGCAACCGGCATCCAGCACCCGCTCGCCGGGCCGGGCGCCGACCGCGGCGGCCAACAACACCGGGTCGATCGCCGCCCGATAGCCCCGTTTCGGCTGGAGGAGGCGGACCCGGCCACCGAGCAACAGGTCGAGCGTGGTGGCGCTCTCGCCCGCTTGCCCGTCGGTGGTGCTCGCCTCGGAAGTGAGCGGGCACATTTGCCAGAGGCTCCTCGGGGGTATAAGTCCGCTCCAAGATGACCCGGCCGGACGGGCGGGTCGAGGGAGACGCCTCGTGTCCCCAGCAGCAGCGATGCGCAGCGAGCCGAGCCGTTCGGCACTCGAGGAGGCCCGAGCCCTCGTCGCCGAGGACATGGCACGGGTCGACCGATTGATCCTCGAACGGCTGCAGAGCGAGGTCTCGCTGATCCCCGAGCTCGCCCGGCATCTGATCGCCGCCGGCGGCAAGCGGATCCGGCCGATGCTCACCCTGCTTTCGGCCCGGATGTGCGGCTATCGGGGCGAGCACCACGTGGCGCTCGCGACCGCCGTCGAGTTCATCCACACCGCCACGCTCTTGCACGACGACGTGGTCGACGACAGCGATCTGCGGCGCGGCAGGGCCACGGCCAACGCGCTCTGGGGTAACAAGGCCCCGGTGCTCGTGGGCGATTTCCTCTTCAGCCGGGCCTTCCAGCTCATGGTCGGCGTGGGCGATCTCGAGGTGCTGGGCATCCTCGCGCGGGCGAGTGCGGTGATCGCCGAAGGCGAAGTCCTCCAGCTCGTCACCGCCAACGACACGGCGACCAGCGAGGAGGCCTATCTGCGGATGATCGCCGGCAAGACCGCCGCGCTGTTCGAGGCGGCCTGCGAGGTGGGTGCGGTCGTGGCCGGCCGGCCACGAAGCGAGGCCGCGGCGCTCGCGACCTACGGTCGCTCGCTCGGCATGGCCTTCCAGCTGGTCGACGACGCGCTCGACTACAGCGCCCGCGAGGCCGAGCTCGGCAAGGCCGTGGGCGACGATTTCCGCGACGGCAAGATCACGCTGCCGGTGCTCGTGGCCTTCGCTCGCGGCAGCGAGGCGGAGCGCGCCTTTTGGCGGCGGACCCTGGAGCAGGTCGAGCAAACGGCGAGCGACCTCGCCGAGGCGCAGCGCCTCTTGGCCCGCCACCGGGCGATCGAGGCGACGCTCGAGCGCGCTCGGGCCTACGGGCGGGCGGCGCGCGAGGCGCTCGCCCCCTTCCCCCGCTCGCCGGCTCGCGACGCGCTCTCGGGCCTCGTCGATTTCTGCATCGAGCGCGCTTATTGAGCCGGCGCGCGGTGTCCTCGCGGCTTCGGGCTTGCGGGCGGCGGCCGGGCCGACTATCTCCTCGGCCGGCCCCGGTCGGAGCGTAGCTCAGCCTGGTAGAGCACTGCTTTCGGGAGGCAGGGGTCGCGTGTTCGAATCACGCCGCTCCGACCATCTTCTTCGCTCCCGGTGACGCATGCGTTGGTGGCAGTGGCTGCCCATCGGTCGGGTGGGCGAGATCGCACCCGAGGAGTTGGCGCGCCGCATCCGCGAGGGACGGGCACCCGTCATCCTCGACGTGCGCAGCGCCGCCGAGGTCGCCGAGGGCACGATCCCGGGGGCGCGCCACGTTCCCGTCCACCTGCTCCCGTCTCGCTTCGCCGAACTCGGCCTTTCACCCGGCAGCGAGGTCGTGGCGGTCTGCAAGACCGCGCACCGTTCGATCCCGGCCGTCCGCTTCTTGACCGAACGAGGCTGCCGCGCCGTTCAGCTCGCGGGCGGGATGGATGCCTGGCGGCGGGCCGGGCTGCCGGTCGAGCGACCGGCCGAGGCCTGAGCGCTCAGCCCGGCACGGTCCAGGTCGGCGCGCGGCGGATCACCGCAGCGAGATCGAGCCCCGGCGCGCGGGCCCGCTCGGCCTCGACCTGCTCGCGCACGAGCCGCTCGTAGCTCGCCGGTGCCGGATCGGCGTAGAGCACGCCGAGCGCCACCGGCAGCGGTGGCTCGAGGGCGGCCAAGAGCGTGGCGAGCGAACGGTCGCGCTCGTCGTGGACCAGCACGCCCGCCGCCTGCCAGCCCTCCGGCCCGACCTCGACGACCTCGAGGCCGGCCCGATCGCGGCCCGGGGCGAGCCCCTTGCGGCCGTCGGCGAACAGCAAGGGCTCGCCGTGGCGCAGGAGGAGCTGGGCCTCGGCGGCGTGCGCCTTCTCGGTGATCGCCGCCCAGGCTCCGTCGGCGTAGATCACGCAGTTCTGCAGGATCTCGACCATCGCCGCCCCGGGATGGCGGCGGGCCCGGACCAGGATCTCGGGCAGCTGCTTCTGGTGGACGTCGACGCTGCGGGCCACGAACCGCGCCCCGGCCGCGAGGGCCAGCGAGCAGGCCGAGAGCGGCCGCTCGAGCAGGCCCGAAGGTGTCGAGGGGGTGCGCGTGCCCGTGGGCGTGGTCGGCGAGGCTTGGCCCTTGGTCAGGCCGTAGATCGCGTTGTTGACGATCAAGATCACGAGATCGAGGTCGCGGCGGAGCGCGTGGACCAGATGGTTCGTGCCGATCGCCAGCATGTCGCCGTCGCCGCCCACCACCCAGACGTCGAGCTCGGGCCTGGCGAGCTTGATGCCGGTCGCGATGGCCGGCGCCCGGCCGTGGATGCCGTGGAAGCCGTAGGTCGCGAGATAGTGCGGGAAGCGGGCGGCACAGCCGATCCCCGAGACGAACACGGTCCGGTCCGGGTCGGCGCCGAGCTCGGCGAGCGCCTTCTCGACCGCCTTCAAGATCGCGTAGTCGCCGCAGCCCGGGCACCAGCGGACCTCCTGGTCGGAGGCGTAGTCCTTGGGCTCGAGGCGGCGGGCCTCGCCGCCCGGAGCGGGCTCGGCCGGAAGGTCGAGAACGGTCGCGTCGGCGCTCACGGGGCCTCCTCGAGCCGGGCCTCGATCGCCTGGCTCAATTCTTCGACGGTGAACGGCCGGCCGGTGACCTTGGCAAGCGGCTCGGCCGGGACGAGCAGCTCGGCGCGCAGGAGCGTGGCGAGCTGGCCCGTGTTCATCTCCGGGACCAGGATCCGGCGAAAGCCCGACAAGAGATCGCCGAGGCCGCGCGGCAAGGGCCAGAGATGGCGGAGATGGAGATGCGCCACGTCGCGGCCTCGGGCTCGGGCCGCCGCCACCGCATCGGCGATCGGCCCGTAGGTGCTGCCCCAACCCACGAGCACGAGCCGGTCGTCCGGATCGCCCTGCTCGAGCGCGGCGGGCGGGATGTCGTCGGCCACCGCGAGGATCTTGGCGCGCCGGGCTGCGGTCATCCGGGCGTGGTTGACCGGGTCGTAGGAGATCGCACCGGTCTCGAAGTCGCGCTCGAGGCCGCTGATCCGGTGCGCGAGGCCGGGTGTTCCCGGCACCACCCAGGGCCGCACCCCGCGCGCGTCCCGCCGATAGGGGCGAAAGTCCTCGCGACTCGTGTGGAAGCGCACCGGGAAGGCCGGCTCTGCGGAAAGCTCGGGGATCCGCCAGGGCTCGGCCGCGTTCGCGAGGAAGGCGTCGGCGAGCAGGATCACGGGCGTCATGTGCCGGACGGCGAGGCGGACCGCCTCGCGGGCGATCGCGAAACCGTCCGAGGGGGTGGCGGCCGCGAGCACGACGAGCGGGGTGTCGCCGTTGCGGCCGAAGACCGCCTGGAAGAGGTCGGACTGCTCGGTCTTGGTCGGCATGCCGGTCGAGGGCCCGGCGCGCTGCACGTCGATCACGACGAGCGGCAGCTCGACCGCGACGGCGAGCCCGAGCGCTTCGGTCTTCAAGGCCATGCCCGGCCCCGAGGTGCCGGTGACCCCGAGCGCCCCGGCGTAAGAGGCGCCGATCGCCGCGCAGACCGCGGCGATCTCGTCTTCGGCCTGGAAGGTCGTGACCCCGAGGGGGCGCAGCCCGGCGAGCTGGTGCAACAGCCCCGAGGCCGGGGTGATCGGGTAGGAGCAATAGACGAGCTCGAGCCCGGCGTCCCTGCCCCCGGCGAGCAGGCCGAAGGCGAGCGCCTCGAGCCCGTTGACCGTGCGGTAGGTGCCGGGCTCGAGCGGCGCCCGGCCGACCGCGAAGGCGGGGATCGCGAGCTCGCTCACCTCGCCGAACCGGTGGCCCGCGGCGAGGGCCGCCTTGTTGGCCGCCAACAGCGTGGGCTCGTGGGCGAAGCGCCGCTCGAGCCAGGCCTCGACCGAGCGGCTGTCGCGGTCGTGCATCCAGAGAACGAGGCCGAGCGCCCAGAAATTCTTGGCGCGGCCGGCCTCGCGCGCCGAGACGCCGGTCCCGGCGGTGGCCTTGCGGGTGAGCTCCTCGATCGGGATCTCGAGCACCCGGAACGGCCGGAGCGTGCCGTCCTCGCGCGGGTCGGCGGCGAACCCGGCGCGCTCGAGCTCGCGCTTCTTGAAGGTGCCGGGATCCAGGATCACGAGGGCACCGGGCCGCAGATCGGGCAGGTTGACCTTGAGGGCGGCCGGGTTGAGGGCGACCAGCATGTCCGGCCGGTCGCCGACCGTGTGCACCCGGTGATCGGCGAACTGGATCTGGAAGGAGGAGACGCCGAAGGTCGTGCCGGCCGGGGCGCGGATTTCCGCCGGGAAGTCGGGGAAGGTCTCGAGGTCGGCGCCCGAGAGCGCGGTCGCGAGGGCGAGCTGGCCGCCCGCCACCTGGATCCCGTCGCCGCTGTCGCCCGAGAGCCGCACGACGACGCTCGAGCGCGGGGTGCGCGCGGGGCGCGGCCGAGCCCCGACCACGGGTGCGCCCACGATCTCCGCCATCGCCGCACTCCGCCCCGCCGCGTTCATGAGCCGATGCTCATACGTCCCGCAGATCGGTCGCCCGGGCGCGCGGGGCAACGCGACAGGCGGGCGCAGCCGGTCCGATCCCCCCGTTCACGAGGCGCCGAGCCACCAGCGACCGCCGCAATTGGCGGCCACCCCTTCCTCGAGCTCGCGCTGGACCCGTGGCCGATCCGGCCGATCCGTGAGCGCCCAGGCGGCGGCCGTGGGCGCCGCCACGGCCACCGTGGCCACGCAAGCCGCACCCTTGACGAGCAGGAGGACGGGGGTGCCGACCACCGCGAGTGCCCCACCGTCGGGCCGCTCCGGGCTCGCCGTGCAGGCGGCGAGCCCGAGCCCGCCGCCCAGCAGGCACAGGGCGCGGCGCACGGCCGGCCTCAGCCGTACCGGTAGGGCGGGCCGGCCTTCTCCATGGTCGCGAGATAGTCCTTCAAGATCTGCACGACCTTGGCCGTCCGCGGGCTCTTCTTGGCGACCTCGTCCCAGAACTGGAGTGCCGCCTTCTCGATCGTCGCCCATTCGGACTCGGGGATCGAGGTGAGCTGGAGCTTGCCGCCCTTCGTCCGGTAATGCGCCTCGCCCCACCAGTACCAGTGCAGCCTGTAGTAGTGCGAGCTGTCGATACACAGCTTGAACAGCTCCTTGAGATGCGCCGGCAGGGCGTTCCACTTCTCGGTGTTGACGATGTACGAGCCGGCCCAGGCGCCGGAGATGTTGTTCGTGAGATAATATTTGGTGACGTCGGCCCAGCCCACGGTGTAGACCTCGGTGATCCCGGACCAGCACACCCCGTCGAGCTCGCCCGTCTGGATCGCCACCTGCACGTCCTCGTAGGGCAGCGAGACCGGCACGACGCCGAAGCGCTGCAGGAACTGGCCGCCGGTCGGGAACATGTAGAGCCGCAGGCCCTTCAAGTCGGCGAGCGAGCGGACCGGCTTGGTCGAGGCGATGTTGCAGGGGTCCCACGAGCCGGTCGAAAGCCAGGTGACGCCCGGGACCTCCTTGTAGGCCTCCTCCCAGATCTCCTTGAGCCCGTACCAGTTCCACAAGGTCGGGACGTCGAGCGAATAGCGGCAAGCGAAGGGGAAGTAGGCCGAGAACACCGAAACATCGATCGGTGCCGCCATCGAGTCCTCGTCGGATTGGGCGGCGTCGATCGTGCCGCGCTGCACGGCACGGAACAGCTCGCCCTGCGGCACGAGCTGGTCGGCGGTGTAGAGCTCGATCACCATCTGGCCGTTGGCGGCCTTGTTGAAGGCGTCGATCGACGGCTTGATGACGTGCTCGGCCAAAGCCGGCCCGGCATAGGTCTGCAGCCGCCAGCGGATCGGCGTCTGGGCGCGCAGGATGGCGGGTGCGGCGAGGGCCGCCGTGCCGGCGCCGGCGGCCAGGCCCACGCTTTTGAGCAGGTCGCGTTTGGTGGTCATCGGCCGATGCTCCCTTGCGGGGCCCGCCACGGCAGGGCGGCCCCTCCCCGCCCCGGACCTTGCCACGCCGTCGCGCACGGGCCAACCGCCTCGCACCGGCTGCGCGGCCTCCATCGAAAGCCCGCCCGACCGGCGACGCGGGATCTCGCCGAACTTTACCCATGGCCGCGCCTCAAAGGGGCGGCGGCGCGGAGAGTTCGCGGAGCTTGGCGATCGCGGCCGAAAGATCGTCCCCGGCCGCCAATACGAGCAGAACGGGGCGGCGGCCCCCGTAACGCCTGCCCACCGACTTCCCGAGGGCAGCGCCGAGCGCGAGGCAAGGATCGCGGGCGGGAATCGTCCTGCCCACCCCGGCGACAGGTATGTGGAACCACAAAAGAGCGTGACCGGCGGAGAACCCGTGTTCGCCGACGCTTTGCCCCGCCTCGAGCAACGACCCGGTCCGCGCGTCGAAGAGGAAGGCAGCCGCGACCTCGCGATCCTCTTTCATGATGCCCCCACCGAGGACCAGTTCGGTGGCAACGAATTGCACGGGTTGCCGACGGTGTTCGGCCACGGCGAGCAGATCGACCGCACGGGCCCGCAACTGCTCGGCGATCGGCCCCGCGAAGAGCTCGGCGAGCGACAGCCGGTCGCGGCGGGGGGCGCTCTCGTTCCAAAAGGTCGCCGTCGGCAAGACCTCGACAGGGTCGAAGCTCTCTCGGATTCCTTCGACGAGGCAGCGCGGATCGGCGGGCTCGCCCGGCTTGCCGAACAGGTCCGTGTCGTCGACTTCGCCCGTCACGGGGACGATCATGATCACATATTGCTTCGGCACTTTACGGACGAAGGCGTCGCGGACCACAGTGAGCGCCGGCATCTCCGGCAGTGCGGCGGCGGTCGGTGCGAACGAAGCCATCGCGGGTTCCTTCGTCACCTCGCAGCTCGCGAGGTTCCCCGCCGCCGCGACCAACACGGCTCCTGCTCGAAGCACCCTGGCCCACCGTCCGAACGATCCGCTCATGCGATGCGATCCCCGCACCTGGCCGACAGCCGTCCGCCGTACACCGGGCAGCCGAGGCCAACAACGATCGCGAGCGGCGCGCGGCCGGCATCGCGCTCGCGTCAGCAGAGCGCTCCACGCGATCGCCTCCCGGGCAGGCATCTCGAAGCGCTTGCGGCCAAGATCCCCTCCGACACGGAGCGGCAGCGCGACCCGGCGGTGAGTCGCGTCAAGGTCGGCGACGTGCACCGTGCCCGGGGCGATCTCGTGGGCGCGCTCGAGGCCTTCGGCAAAAGCCTCGAGATCGCCGAGGCGCTCGCGGCCAAGGACCCCGCCAACACGGATTCGCAGCGTGGCCTGATCGTCGCCCTCGTCAAAGTCGCCCAGCTCGCCGCCCAGGAGGGGCGCAACACGGAGGCGCGGGCACGCTACGGACAGGCCCTGCGGATCGCCCGGGCGCTCGAGGCGACCGGCAGGCTCGCCCCGGCCGACGCCTGGATGCCCGGCGATCTGGAGCGGCAGCTCGCGGCGCTGCCGCCCTGAGCGCGCTTGTCGGGCAGGCGTGAGCGGACTATGATCCGCGATAGGGGAGAGAGGCGCCGTCGGTTGCCAGTGAGAGGAACCGATGCCGCAAGCCTGCCCCGCCCTCCCCGCTGCCAGCCGCGCCGCGGCTCCCGAGCCGCGGCTCCCCGACCTCGCCGCGCTGCGCGCCGCCTGGCGAGCCCGCCGCCCCCCGGCCGACCCGGCCGAAGACCACGCCCTCGAGGCCCTCGTCTCGACGGTCTGGCGCAGCCACCGTCTGGCCGCCCTCGAGCTCCGGCTGCTCGAAGCGCTCCTCGCGGGCGAGGCAGTCGGGCCTTTACCCTCGCTCGCGACGCTCGTGCGCTACGGCAACCGGCTCGAGCGGGTGCGCCGCGCGGCCGAGCTCGAGCTCGAGCGGCTGCGCCGCGAACCCCGGCCCGCCCCGAGCACCGCGGCACCCGAGCCGGCCGCGCCCGACCCGCGCGGCGAGGCTTCGCGCGAATCGGCGCACGAGCCTCCCGAAGCGGCGCCGAGGGCCGCCGAAGCGGGCGTCGATCGAGCGGGGACAAAAGCTCCCGAGCCGCCGCGCGGAGCTGTGGCGACCGCGGGCGGGGCATCGCCGGACGCGGCTCCCGAAGCCCGCGGGCCGACCGCGGAGCCGAAGACGACGCCCGCGCGCGGGCCGGGGCCCCTCGCCTCCGCGACCTCCGCCCTGCGCGTCGCGGCCCGGGTCTCGACCTCGAGCGTGGGGCTCGTGGCCGGGCTGGATGCGGCCGGTGTGCCCCTTCCCGACTTGCCGCCCTACGCGGCGGCGGCGTCCGCCGGTCGAGTGCGGACTCAGCGGGCGTAGACGAGCTTCGGTAAAAAGAGCGCGAGCTGCGGGAAGAGCCCGACGATCAAAAGCGTCACGAGCATGATCGCCACGAAGGGGGCGACCGAGCGGTAGATGTCGGCGAGCCGGATCTCGGGTGGGGCCATCGCCCGCATGAGGAAGAGATTGTAGCCGAAGGGCGGGGTCAGGTACGCGATCTGGCAGGTGATCGTGTAGAGCACACCGTACCAGATCGGATCGAAGCCGAGCTTGCGCACGAGCGGGATGTACAGCGGGGCGACGATCACCAGCATCGCCGTGTCGTCGAGAAAGGTGCCGAGGATCAAGAAGGAGAGCTGCATCAAGACGAGGACTTGCCAGGGCTCGAGATGCATCTGGCCGATCACGAGCCGCTCCACGGCCTTGACCGCGCCGAGCCCGTCGAAGACCGCGCCGAAAGCGAGGGCGGCCGTGATGATCCAGAGGAACATGCAGGAGACGGCGAGCGTCTTCTTGGCACAATCCTCGAGGAAGGCGAGCGTGAGCCGGCCCTTGAAGGCGGTCACGAGGAGCGAAGAGAGGGCGCCCACGGCCGCACTCTCGACGAGGCTCGTCACCCCTTTGACGAAGAGGCCGATCATGAGGGCGAAGATGGCGAGCGGCCACAAGCCCGCGCGCAGGAGGAGGAGCTTCTCGCGCCGGGGGATCGCCGCCCGCTCCTCGGCGGGAAGCGGGGGGCCGAGCTCCGGCTGCAGCCGGCAGCGGATCAGGATGTAGAGGACGAAGAGGGCGGCCATGAGCAGCCCCGGCAGGATCCCGGCGAGCCAGAGATGGCCCACGGGCTGGCGGGCGATCATCCCGTAGAGGACGAGGACGACCGAGGGCGGGATGAGGATCCCGAGCGTGCTGCCGGCCTGGATCACGCCCGTGACCATGAGCTTGTCGTAGCCGCGCTGGAGCATGGCCGGGAGCGCGATCGTGGCGCCGATCGCGAGTCCCGCGACCGACAGGCCGTTGATCGCGGAGATCAGCACCATGAGGACGATCGTGCCGATCGCGAGGCCGCCCCGCACCCCGCCCGACCAGACGTGGACCATGCGGTAGAGGTCGTCGGCCAGGCCCGAGCCCGCGAGCACGTAGCCCATGAGGACGAAGAGCGGCAGGGTCACGAGGGCGTACCAGTTCATGACCTGGATCGCCGCGTTGAACGGGATCTCGACCCCGCCCGTGCCCCAGAGGGCGAGCGTGGCGACCGAGGCCACGAAGCCGATCGCCGCGAAGACGCGCTGGCCCGTCAAGAGCATGAGCATCATGCCCGAGAACATGAGGATGGCGATGAGCTCGTAGCTCACGGCCGCTCGTCCTCGGGTAGAGGCTTGCCGCGGAAGCGCGCGAGATCACGGAGGAACAGCGCGGTCGCTTGCAAGAAGATCAAGACGAGGCCCACGACCATGACGATCTTGATCGGCGCCAAGGGCGGCGCCCAGGCCGAATAGTTGCGCTGATCGTAGGTGATCGCGTAATGCGTGCTGGAGATTCCGCCGATCAACATCACCGCCAAATAGAAGAACAGGCAGAAGGCGGTGAGGGAATCGGCGAAGGCGCGGGTCTCGGGGCGCCAGCGCGCATAGAGCAGATCCATCCGCACGTGCGCGTCGGCCTTCAACGACCAGCCGCCGCCCAACAGGAAATAGGCCGCGAGCAGGAACTGTGCCGTCTCGACCGACCAGAGGAGCGGCACGTTCAACACGGTGCGCGAGAAGGAGGCGTAGAGCAGCAACAGGAGGAAGACGAAGATCATCCAGACGACGAGCCGGCCGACCGTGCGGTTCAGCGCGTCCACGAAGCGAACGTAGCGGACGAGCGCGGGCGGCACCGGTTGCTCGACGGGTCGCGGGCGGCTCGAAGGACGGTCTCAGACCGGCAGCGTGTAGGCGGTCTTGACCGTCGTGTAAAACTCGACCGCGTAACGGCCCTGCTCGCGCGGGCCGTAGGAGCTGCCTTTGCGGCCGCCGAAGGGGACGTGGTAGTCGACCCCGGCCGTGGGCAGGTTGACCATCACGAGCCCGGCCTGCGCGTGCCGCTTGAAATGCTGGGCGTATTTCAGGGAGGTCGTGCAGATGCCGGAGGACAGCCCGTAGGGCGTGTCGTTGGCGACCGCCAGGGCCTCGTCGTAGTCCTTGACCCGGATCACCGAGGCGACCGGGCCGAACACCTCCTCGCGGTTGATCCGCATCTCGGGCGTGGTGTCGGTGAAGAGCGCGGGCTCGAGGTAGAAGCCGGGGGTGGCGCGGGTGAGGCGCTCGCCGCCGCAGGCGAGCTTGGCGCCCTCCTGCTTGGCGATCTCGATGTACATGAGGTCCTGGTCGAGCTGGCGTTGGTCGACGACCGGGCCGATCTGCGTGCCGGGCTTCAACGCGTCGTCGACCACGAGTTTGACCATCGCCTCGACCATCGCGCTCACGAAGCGGTCGTGGATCTTCTCGGTGACCACGAGCCGCGAGGAGGCGGTGCAGCGCTGGCCCGTCTGGTAGAAGGCACCTTGGATCGCACAATGGACCGCCGTCGGCAGATCGGCGTCGTCGAGCACCACCAAGGGGTTCTTGCCGCCCATTTCGAGCTGGCATTTCTTCATCGTCCGGGCGCAGACCTCGGCCACGTGCCGGCCGATCTCGACCGAGCCCGTGAAGCTCACCGCATCGACGTGCGGCGAGGCGATGATCGCCTCGCCCACGACCGAGCCGCGGCCCATCACGAGGTTGACCACCCCTTTGGGCAGGGTGCGGGCGAGGATCTCGCAGATCGCCCAGGCCGAGCCGGGGCAGAGATCGGCCGGCTTCAAAACCACGGTGTTACCGTAGGCGAGCGCGGGTGCCATCTTCCAGGCCGGGATCGCGGCCGGGAAGTTCCAGGGCGTGATCAGGCCCACCACACCCAAGGGCTCGCGGGTGATCTCGACCTGGATGCCGGGGCGCGTGCTCGGGACGGTCTCGCCCGAAAGGCGCAGGCATTCGGCGGCGAAGAACTTGAAGATGCGGCCGGCGCGGACGACCTCGCCCACCCCCTCGGGCAGGGTCTTGCCCTCCTCGCGGGAGAGCAGGCGGCCGAGCTCGTCTCTGCGGGCGAGGATCTCGTTGCCGACCGCATCGAGCATGTCGGCGCGGGTCTCGACCGGCATCGCAGCCCAACCCGCGAAAGCGGCGCGCGCCTCGGCGATCGCCGCCTCGACCTGGGCACGGTCGGCCTGGGCGTACTCGCCCACGACGTCGTCGGTGTTCGAGGGGTTGACGTTCTTGGTGACCCCGACACCCTCGACCCACTCGCCGCCGATCAGGTTCTTGTGCAGCATCCCCTGCCCTCCCGCACGCCGCGCCACGATAGCGGCCGAACGGGAGCCGGCAAGACGCCCTCACCCCTCGGGCCGCAGCAGTTCCCCGGCCAAAGCCCCCCTCACCGTGCGCCAGGCGAGCGCGCCGATCAGCGCCACGAGCAGCACGTAGAGCACCCAGGAGAGGGCCAGGAGGAGCGGCTGGCCGAGCCGTTCGGCGGCGACCGAGGTGGCGATGGTGAAGGCCGCGAGCGGGAAGGAATAGGCCCAGAAGCTCAAAGCCCAGGGCAAGCGGACCAGCTTCGGCGCCTGGATCACGAGCAGGAGGAAGAAGAGCAGCGCCGCGGCGTAGAGGACGCGGCCGAAGGCGCCGATCTCGCCCGTGAGCTTCACCCAGGCCAAGAAGGATACCGCGGGCGGGGCGATCAGGATGCACAGCGTCGGCAACAACCGGGCCGGCAGCGGATGGTGGAAGACCAGCCGGTTGAAGACCAGGGTCAAAAGGACGAGCCAGAAGAGGAGCCCGACGCCGAAGAAGAACCAGGAGAGCTCCGCCCAGCCCAAGGGCACGCCCGCGATCGGCACGAGCACGTTGCCCACGGCCGGGATGAACCAGGCCGGGTTGAGGTGCGGCGGCTCGTAGTGCTGGGCCTCGATCCAGGTCGTCACGACCGCGAGCATGGCCGCGAGATGGGCGAGCGAGCCCAAAAGCCACAAGGGCTCGGCCAACCGCGGCAGGTGCGGGGCGAGCGCGGTCGCGACGAGCAGGAGCCCGATCGTGATCGCCGGGAAGAAGGCGATCCGCACCGGATGCCGCCACTCGGCCACGACTTCCTTCGCGTGGTTCGCGATCTTGAAGCCGTAAAGGCCCAACAGGCCGAGATAAAGAAGACCCGTCAGAGCGAGGAGCAGGAGCGCGAGAGGACCCAGCGCCGGCAGCAGCTGCGCCATCCGCTCGGTCGCGAGCGTCAGGCCCGCCGAGCCCATCACGGTCGCGAACACGCCCACCGGAAGATGCGCGAGCCCTGCCGCGAGGCTCGGCCGGGCCGCCGGTTCCACTGCGTGCATCCTGGTTCCTCCCGCCTGTCGCTCGCCGTCCCGTCCGGGCAGACGGGTCTTTTATATGAGATAAATCTGATGGAACAAGGGCCGCCACGGGGGGCTCCCGCGTGACGGCGCGGCGCTGTAGAGCCGGCACCGCAGGCGGGGAGAAGCCACCATGAGCGTTCTGCGCACCGTCTCGCCGGTCGACGGCCGGATCGTCGTCGAGCGGCCCTTGGCCGATCGGGCCGCGGTCGAGGCCGCGGTCCGCCGTGCCCGCGCGGCTTTGCCGGCCTGGCGCGCTCGGGCCGTGGAGGAGCGCGTGGCGCTGCTGCACCGGGCGATCGACCACCTGGTCGCGAAACGCGAGGACATCGCCCGGGAGATCACGATCCAGATGGGCCGGCCGATCGCCCACAGCCCGGGCGAGCTGCGTGGGCTCGAGGAGCGGGCGCGCTGCATGCTGGCGCTCGCCCCCGAAGCCCTGGGTGAGGTGCGCGTGCCGGAAAAGCCCGGCTTCACCCGGTTCATGCGCCGCGAGCCCTTGGGCCTCGTGCTGGTCGTGGCCCCTTGGAACTACCCCTACCTCACCGCGGTCAACGCGATCGTCCCGGCGCTCGCGGCCGGCAACGTCGTGATCCTGAAGCACTCGCACCAGACGCCGCTCTGCGCCGAGCGGTTCCAGGAGGCGATGGACGTGGCGGGCCTCCCCGACGGCGTGTTCCAGTATCTCCACATGGACCACGCGGCGACCGCGGCGCTGCTCGCCGAGGGCGCGGTCGACCACGCGGTGTTCACGGGCTCGGTCGCGGGCGGCCACGCGATGCAGCGCGCCGCGGGCGAGAGCTTCTGCGGGCTCGCCCTCGAGCTCGGCGGCAAGGATCCTGCCTATGTCCGGGCGGATGCCGATCTCGCCCACGCGGTCGAGAACCTCGTGGACGGCGCCTGCTTCAACGCCGGCCAATCCTGTTGCGGGATCGAGCGGATCTACGTCCACGAAAAGCTCTACGAGGATTTCGTCGAGGGCTATGTCGAGCTCGCCTCCCGCTACGTGCTCGACGATCCGCTCCTGCCCACGACCACGCTCGGGCCGATGGTCCGGCCGCAGGCGGCCGACTTCGCCCGCGGCCAGATCGCCGAGGCGGTGCGCGCCGGCGCCAAGGCGCTGATCGACCCCGCGCGCTTCCCGCGCGAAGCGGCGGGCTCGGCCTACATGGCCCCACAGTGCCTCGTCGAGGTCGACCATTCCATGCGCGTGATGCGCGAAGAGAGCTTCGCCCCGATCGTCGGCATCATGAAGGTGCGCTCCGACGAGGAGGCCGTGGCCCTCATGAACGACAGTACCTACGGCCTCACCGCGGCGATCTGGACGCGTGACCTCGAGGCGGCGATCCGGATCGGCGAGCGGCTCGAGACGGGCACGGTGTTCATGAACCGATGCGATTATCTCGACCCCGAGCTCGCCTGGGTCGGGGTCAAGGACAGTGGCCGTGGCGTGGCCCTTTCGCGGCTCGCCTACGAGCATCTGACACGACCCAAAAGCTTCCACCTGCGCCATCCGGCTTGAGGCGGCGCGCGGGCGCCGGCCGGGGCGTCGGGGCTCGCGTTGACAGGTCGGAGGCCGCCGCCTATCTGCAATCGGCTGCTCCGGGACCGGCCCGGCTGGCGGGCTCCCTTCGTCGCGAGGTCGCATCCGAGCATGTTCGCCTCCCTCGCCAAGCGGTTGTTCGGCTCCGCCAACGACCGCATCGTCAAGGCTCACCGCAAGACGGTCGAGCGGATCAACGCCCTCGAGCCCGAGCTCGAGCGGCTGCCGGACGGTGAGCTCCGCGCCCGGACCGAGCTCTTCAAGGCCCGGCTCGAGAAAGGGGAGACGCTCGACGATCTCCTGGTCGAGGCGTTCGCCACGGTGCGCGAGGCCGCCAAGCGGACCCTCGGCCAGCGCCATTTCGACGTCCAGCTGATCGGCGGGATCGTCCTGCACAAAGGCGGGATCGCCGAGATGAAGACCGGCGAGGGCAAGACCCTCGTCGCGACCCTGCCGGCTTATCTCAACGCGCTCACCGGCAAGGGCGTGCACATCGTCACGGTCAACGACTATCTGGCCCGCCGCGACGCCGCCTGGATGGGCCAGATCTACGAGTTCCTGGGTCTCTCGGTCGGGGTGATCGTGCCGCAGCTCGACGAGGAGCAGCGGCGGCGCGCCTATGCCTGCGACGTCACCTATGCCACCAACAACGAGCTCGGCTTCGACTATCTGCGCGACAACATGCGCCACAGCCTCGAGCAGATGGTCCAGCGTGGGCATCATTACGCCATCGTCGACGAGGTCGACAGCATCCTGATCGACGAGGCGCGCACGCCGTTGATCATCAGCGGGCCGACCGAGGACAGCTCGCAACTCTATCGGGCCGTCGACAAGATCATTCCCGAGCTCGCGCCCGACGATTGGGAGAAGGACGAGAAGCAGCGTACGGTCACGCTCACCGAGAAGGGCCAAGAGCGGGTCCAACAGAAGCTGGCCGAGCTCGGCCTGTTGAAGGCACCCGATCTCTACGACATCGAGAACGTGACGATCGTCCACCACGTCAACCAGGCACTGCGGGCGCACCATCTCTTTCGCCGTGACGTCGACTACATCGTCAAGGACGGTCAAGTCGTCATCATCGACGAGTTCACCGGGCGGATGATGCACGGCCGGCGCTATTCCGACGGCCTGCACCAAGCACTCGAGGCCAAGGAAGGTGTGCCGATCCAGGCCGAGAACCAGACCCTCGCGACGATCACCTTCCAGAACTATTTCCGGCTCTACGAGAAGCTCGCCGGCATGACCGGTACCGCGGCGACCGAAGCCGCCGAGTTCGCCGAGATCTACAAGCTCGACGTGGTCGAGATCCCGACCCACCTCCCGATGATCCGCAAGGACGAGGACGACGAGGTCTATCGGACCGCCAAGGAGAAGTACGCGGCGATCTGCCAGGAGATCGAAGAGGCGCACCGGCGCGGCCAACCGGTGCTCGTGGGCACGGTCTCGATCGAGAAGTCCGAGCTCCTTTCCGAGATGCTCGCGAAGCGGGGCATCCCGCACCAGGTCCTCAATGCCCGCTACCACGAGCAGGAGGCGATGATCATCGCCCAGGCGGGCCGGCTCGGTGCGGTGACGATCGCCACCAACATGGCCGGCCGCGGCACCGACATCCAGCTCGGCGGCAACGCCGAGATGCGGATCCGCCAGGAGCTCGGACCCGACGTCGCGAAAGACGATCCCCGGGCACGGGCGATCCGTGAGGAGGTCGCAGCCGAGCGCGAGAAGGTCAAGGCGGTGGGCGGGCTCTACGTGATCGGTACCGAGCGGCACGAGAGCCGGCGGATCGACAACCAGCTGCGCGGCCGCTCCGGCCGGCAGGGTGATCCGGGGCGCTCGAAGTTCTTCTTGTCGCTCGAGGACGATCTCATGCGGATCTTCGGGTCCGAGCGGATGGACGGCATGCTCCAGAAGCTCGGGCTCAAGGAGGGCGAGGCGATCGTCCACCGTTGGATCAACAAGGCGCTCGAGAAGGCGCAGCAAAAGGTCGAAGCCCGCAACTTCGACATCCGCAAGAACCTTCTGCGCTTCGACGACGTGATGAACGACCAGCGCAAGGTCGTCTACGAACAGCGCATGGAGCTGATCACGGCCGAGAACGTGGCCGATACCGTCAGGGACATGCGCCACCAGGTGATCGAGGAGCTGGTCGCCAAGCACATTCCCGAAAAAGCCTACCCCGAGCAATGGGACGCAGCGGGGCTCGCGGCCGACGTGCGGCGCTACCTCGCGCTCGAGCTGCCGATCGAGGAGTGGGTGAAAGAAGAGGGCATCGCCGACGAGGAAATCCGCCGCCGCCTGATCGACGCTTCCGATGCCAAGATGGCGCACAAAGTCGTGACCTACGGCGAGCCGGTCATGCGCATGGCGGAGAAGAGCCTGCTCCTGCAGATTCTCGACCATCTTTGGAAGGAGCACCTTCTCCATCTCGACCATTTGCGGCAGGGGATCCATCTGCGTGGCTACGGGCAGCGCGATCCGCTGAACGAGTACAAGCGCGAGGCGTTCGCGCTGTTCGAGGCGATGCTGCACCAGCTGCGGCTGACCACGACCCAGGTGCTCTCGCACCTCGAGATCCGGATCGCCCAGCCCGAGCCGGAGCCGGTCCCCACGGCGGCCGCGCCGCGCGCTCGAGCGCTCGCCATGGCCGACGGCGGCGACGGGATCGACCCGGGCGACCCGCGCAGCTGGGGCAAGGTCCCGCGCAACGCGCCCTGCCCGTGCGGCTCGGGGAAAAAGTACAAGCAATGCCACGGGCGGATCGCGTGAGCCACCGCCGAAGGTCGAGGTGACCGCGCCGCGGGTCATGACGGCCATCGCGGCCGGTCGGTTGTCGCGGGGCTCCGACCCGCCCATGCTCGTGGCCGGGCCGGCCGATCCGGGAGGCCATGGGTGTACCTGTTCGACAAGACCCGCCTCGACCTCGCGCGCGAGTTCAAAGCGAGCCCGTACGGCCCGCACAGCCCCGATCTCCAATATCTCTTGCACCTGATGCGCCGTCCCTCGCCGGATCGGCCGTTCCATTGTCTCGTCGTCGACAAGGACGACGAACGTTGGACGCTCGCGGTGATGGAGCCGGGTGGCCTGCGGCCGCCGACCCTCACGAACCACGTGTTCACCGATCTCGCGGAAGCCGAGTGGTACGTCTTCAAGTTGCGTTGGCGCGAGCTCGCGGGCGAAGACCTGCCGATCGACTGAGCCCCGTCGCGACCACCGCCGGAGCCGCCGATGACCGTCTTGATGGGCTATTGCGACCGTTGGAGCGCGCGGCCGGGTGACACCGTCCGCTTCATGGTCTCCTGCGAGGGGGCGGCGCGCTACGACGCCCGGATCGTCCGCTTGAAGCAGCCCTCGGCCGGGCCGCGCGCGACCCCCTTCGCGCCCGAGCCGGTCGCCGCCCCTTGCAACGGCAGCTACCCGGCCCGCTGGCAGCCGATCCCGATCGGCTCCTTCGTGGCCGTGCCCGCCCATCCGCGGATCGGCGACCTCGCGAGCTTCACCCTCTCGGTCCGCGTCTGCCCGACGACGCCGGACCGCGGCCGTCAGGCGCTGCTCGGAACCTGGCGCGAGGACGAGGCCACGGGTTGGGTGCTCGCGCTCGACGAATCCGGAAGCCCCGCGCTCCGCATCGGCGCGGGCCCCGAGGCGGTGGCCGAGGTCGCGACCGGGGTGCCGTTGCGGGCCCGTCGCTGGTACCGGCTCTCGGCCGGCTTCGATGCCACGACGGGCCGCCTGTTCGTCCGCCAGGAGCCGCTCGAGGCCGGGGGCTTCGCTCTCGACCGGCCGGCCGAACGGTCGATCACGACCTCGGTCCGGCCCGGCGGCGGGCCGGCCCCTCTGCTCATGGCAGCCGCCCAGGCCGGACCGACCGACGGGCCCGCGGCATGGGGTGGCATCCGCACCACCTGGCATTTCAACGGCCGGCTCGATTCGCCGCGTCTCGCCGCTTCGGCCTTGGATCCCGTGGCGGTCGCGGCACTCGGCGCCGCGCCCTGGCCCGTGGGCCTGGCCGAGCTCGTCGTCGGGGCCTGGGACTACTCGATCGGGATCGCGACCGAGACGGTCCACGACCGTGGGCCGCATCGCCTGCACGGGACGACCGTCAATCTTCCCACGCGCGCCGTCCCCGGCGCCGATTGGGACGGCTCGGTGGTCGATTGGACGCGCGATCCATCGCACTACGGGGCGATCCACTTCCACGACGACGATCTCGTCGACGCCTGCTGGGACACCGATTTCACCTTCACCGTGCCGGCGGAGCTCCGCTCGGGCGTCTACGCCGCGCATCTTTCGGCGGGCGGGGTGGAGTTCTGGATCCCCTTCTTCGTCTGCCCGCCGCGCGGCGTGGGGCGCTCGCCGGTCGCCTTCCTCGCCGCGACCGCGACCTACACGGCCTATCTCAACAATCGCGGCCGCTTCGCCTCGCTCGCGACCGAGCTCTACCAGGGTCGGCTGTTGACCCTCGATCGCACCGACATGCTCCTGCTCGAACATCCGGAGATGGGGCTTTCGACCTACGATCGGCACAGCGACGGCTCGGGCGTGGCCTATTCGAGTCGGCACCGGCCGGTGATCAATTTCCGGCCGACCGGGCGACATTGGAACTTCAACCTCGATCTCTTCATCGTCGACTGGCTCGAGCATCTGGGCGGCGACTACGACGTCATCACCGAAGAGCAGCTGCACGAGGAAGGGCTCGGCCTCTTGGCTCCCTATCGGGTGGTGATCACGGGCTCGCATCCCGAGTACGACAGCCGCGAGATGCTCGACGCCCTCGAAGCCTATCTGCGCCGCGGCGGCCGCCTCATGTACATGGGCGGCAACGGCTTTTATTGGCGGATCGCGCACCATCCGACCCGTCCGGGGGTGATCGAGGTGCGCCGCGCCGAGGGTGGGGTGCGGGCCTGGGACGCCGAGCCCGGCGAATCCTACCACAGCTTCACGGGCGAATACGGGGGGTTGTGGCGCCGCAACGGGCGAGCTCCGCAGCGCCTCGCGGGCGTCGGCTTCATCAGCCAGGGCTTCGACGCCTGCTCCTACTACCGGCGGACCGCGGCCGCCGCCGATGCCCGCGTGGCCTGGATGTTCGAGGGGATCACCGCGGAGATCCTGGGCGATTTCGGGATCCTGCAAGGTGGTGCGGCCGGGCTCGAGATCGACGCCGTCGATCCGAAGCTCGGCACACCGCCGCACGCGCTCGTGGTGGCCCGCTCCGAGAACCACTCGAACACCTACGAGCTCGTGGCCGAGGAGGTGTTGATCCCGCACGGTTCGACGGATGCCACGATCAACCGCGACATCCGGGCCGACATGACCTTCTTCGAGACCCCGGGCGGCGATGCGGTCTGGTCGACCGGCTCGATCGCCTATGCGGGCTCGCTCTCCTGGAACGGCTTCGACAACGACATCTGCCGGCTCACCACGAACGTGCTGCGCCGCTTCCGCGATCCCACCCCGTTCCTCTGGCCACCCCACTGAGCAGCTCGCCCGCTCTGCCCCGGGAGGACCCGGCTCGGCACCGGGGCGGTCCGGAAGCGGTAGCGACGACCAAGCGGCGGGGCGCCCGGCGATGGCCCGCCACGGGCCGAAGCACGAGCGGCGGAGGAGCGCGACCACGTGCCGGAGCACGGCCTCGAGGACGAACACGATCGCGGACCATGACGGGGGACGATGCACGGGACCTCACTCGTTGGGCCCCCTTCTCCTCGCAGCGAAAGGTTGACGAATCGTTGATCCGCCTCGGCGCCCCGATCGGTTCCGAAACGGAGCGGACCGCGCGGCCGACCGGCGCGGACGCGAAGCGGCCTTCGGGTCCCGTGTAACCGTCGAACCCGCCGGTGGCGTGGCCTCCGGACCGGCGAGCGCTCAACGATCCGTTAACCTTTCGTCGGCAGGATGGCGCTCGAGAGCGGCGGGTCGCGCCGCATCCGACGGAGATCGCCGATGCGGGCCTTGCTCGCCATCCCTCGTTACCGTCGCCCCTGTAGCGTGGCGGCGCGGCACGATTTGCTGCGTGCGGCGGCGCGCGCCGAGGGCGCGGCGGCGCTGGCCACGGTAATTCTTCGCCGGCACGAGCTGTTCGGCAGCGATCGGTCGGCTGCCCGTCCCGGGCTCGGCACCGTGCTGCCTACCACCGACCCGCAACGCATGCGGCTCGACATCCGGGTCGGCGTGCAAGAAGGGGCGCATCGCGTGGAGGAGCTGCGTTGCTCGAGGGACCCGTTCCACCGCCACCGCTCCCCCGGCGGAGCCGCTACCACGGCCCGGCGGACGGCGAGCCCCGGCGTTTCCTCGGCCCGGAGCGGGGCCGCCCGGGTCGCCGCCCCCACGAGGCGACGCCCCTACCCGTTTGCGATCGCGAGCGGCGCGATGTCGATCGGGTGGTCAGGCGTTCGAGACCCCGCCGTCGACGTTGATGATCTGGCCGGTGATGTAGCTCGAAGCCGCGTCGCAGAGGAAATCGATGACGCTCGCGACCTCGCGCGGGTGGCCGCGTCGCTTGAGCGGGATCTCGGCGAGCATCCGCTCGCTGCGCGCGCGATCGGCCCAGATGTGGGCCGGCATGCCGGTTTCGATGTGCCCGGGGGCGAGGCCGTTGACCAGCACGTGTGGCGCGAGCTTGCGCGAGAGGGCACGGACCAGGCCCACGATCCCGGCCTTGGCGGCACTGTAGCTCACATGGTCGAACGAGCCGCGGCGAAAGGCGAGCGAGCTCACGAGCACGATCCGACAGGCGACCTCCTCGTCGAACCGTCGGGACACCGCGACGCACATGTCGAAGGCGTTGGTCAGGTTGGCGGCCTGGACGCGGTCCCAGACCGGCCGCGCGTCCCGCGCGAAGTCCTCGGGCTCGAACAGGCCCGCCAAGTGGACGAGCGCGTAGACCGGGCCGTCGACCGCGTCGAGCGCCTGCTCGCAGGCCGCCGGGCTCGCGATGTCGGAGACCACCGGGGTGGCCCGGGCACCGACCCCGAGCTCGTCCACCAAGGCCTCGAGCGCGGCCGCGTCGCGATCGATCAGCAGGCAGCGGGCCCGCTTGGCGAGCAAGAGACGGACCGTTTCCCGGCCGATCCCGCCGGCCGCACCGGTGACGACGAACAGCCGACCTTCGTAGGACATGCCCCGGATCCAACGTCGCCGCCCCAGGTTTCGGGGCGGGCTCGGTGCTGTCAAGCCGAGTGGCAGCCCCGCCCCCTCGCCCGCGACGGCGCGATCGGGTCATCGGCGCGGACTCCGGCCGGGCGGCGTTCCTCCTCGGCCGACCGCCGGCTCTGCCCGGCAGGTGGACGGGGGCAGCCGCCGGGGGCGGCGTGGACCGGGGGCGCGACGACGAGACGGGCCACGGAAAGGCCGTGGGCGACCCCGGGCGCTGGGCGATCCGTGCGCCGAGCCGCCACGCGGAACCCTCCCCGCGGGCCCACAGGGTCGGGCGGGCACCGATTCACGGCAGTGCCGAGCGATCGAGGCCACCCTGCCGGGGCTCGGGCTCGGAGCCGCGACCCGGAAGAGGCGGCCGGCGGTCTTCGTGGCGGAGCCCGCCGGGGGTTCGGTCTCGCTGCCCCCGCGCCGGGTATCGGCGCCCGACGCGCGAGCCTCGGGCAGCCGGCCCACGATCGCTCGCGGCCGTGGCTCGCGATCCGCCACGGCCGTCCGGCCTTCGACCAGCCGTTCCACGCCGAGGTCCGCGCCCGCGGCCTCGAGGCCGACGTCACCGCAGCGCCGCGGATCCCGCGGGCCGCGGCGCAGCCCCTGGGACGCCGGGCGTCCGAGCCGATCGCCTCGACCTCGACGCTTCGCCCGAGGAGCCGGACGGGCTCGTCGAACTCGAGGATCTTCGGCTGCTCCCGCGACCGCCCGGCCGCCCGGTGGGCGACGGGGGCGTCGCGGCTTTGCCGGGCCTCGCGCGCTCGTGCCGCATTCGCGGGCCGACATGGTCTCGGGCCCCGGGCCCACGGCGCGAAGTTCGTGCTGCGGAGGCCGGACGTCGACCGGCACGGAACGGGCGCCGGCCGGCCGGTTCGGGGGACCGTGTGAGCCGGGCGGCGCTCGCCGCGTGCCGCCAGCTCGGCGGCCGCCACGCCGAACGATCCGGGCGCGCCGGAGCGCGGCTCGCTCGTCGCGTCCCGTCGCCGAGGGGTGGCCTCGGGCGCGCGGCCCGGCTAGCTTGCCGGCCGTCCTCCGCCGGACTCCCGACGGGCCGTCCCATGTCCCTTCCTTCGTCCTGGTCGCCCGAGACCCAGGCCCACCTCGCCGGGCTCAACCCCGAGCAGCTCGCCGCGGTGACCGCACCCGACGGGCCCTTGCTCGTCCTCGCCGGCGCCGGCACCGGCAAGACGCGCGTGCTCACTTGCCGGCTCGCGCATCTGCTCGTGGCCGGGCGAGCCCGGCCCTCCGAGGTGCTCGCGGTCACCTTCACCAACAAGGCGGCGCGCGAGATGGCCGAGCGGGTCGAGCGGCTGATCGAGCGCAGCGTGCAAGGCATGTGGCTCGGTACGTTCCACGCCATGGGTGTGCGGATGTTGCGCGCCCATGCCGAGCTGGTCGGCCTCCAGCCCTCCTTCACGATCCTCGACACCGACGACCAGCTGCGCCTCGTCCGGCAGGTGATCCAGGCGGCCGGGCTCGAGGAGCGGCGCTGGCCGGCGCGCGGTCTCCTCGCCCTGATCCAACGCTGGAAGGACAAGGGCTGGACGCCCGAGCGGGTGCCGGAGGCCGAGCTCGGCGATTTCGCGATGGGCCGCGCGCGCGAGCTCTACGCCGCCTATCAAGCACGGCTCGCCACGCTCAACGCCTGCGACTTCGGCGACCTTCTCCTGCACGCCCTCACGCTGCTCACCGCCCGGCCCGAGCTGCTCGAGCGCTATCAGCGCCGGTTCCGGGCGATCCTGGTCGACGAGTACCAGGACACCAACGTCGCCCAATATCTCTGGCTCCGGCTCCTCGCCCAGCATCACAAGAACATCACCTGCGTGGGCGACGACGATCAGTCGATCTATTCCTGGCGGGGTGCCGAGGTCGGCAACATCCTGCGGTTCGAGCAGGACTTCCCCGGTGCCACGATCGTCCGGCTCGAGCGCAACTACCGCTCGACGGGTCACATCCTGGGGGCGGCAGCCGGCCTCATCGCCCACAACCGGGCCCGCCACGGCAAGACGCTCTGGACCGAGGGCGCCATGGGCGAGCCCGTGCGGGTCGCGGGCCTTTGGGACGAGGAAGAGGAAGCGCGCTGGATCGGCCAGGAGATCGAGGCCCTGCAGCGGCGCGGCGAGCCCCTTTCCTCGATCGCCGTGCTGGTCCGCGCGGGCTTCCAGACCCGCGCCTTCGAGGAGCGCTTCATCCAGATGGGCCTGCCCTACCGGGTCGTCGGCGGGCCGCGCTTCTACGAGCGGCAAGAGGTCCGCGACGCGATCGCCTATCTGCGGCTCGTCGTCTCGCCGGACGACGACCTGGCGTTCGAGCGGATCGTCAACCTGCCGCGCCGGGGGATCGGGGAGGCGGCGCTCAAGACCCTGCACGCCGCCGCCCGGTCGAGCGGGCAGAGCCTGGTCCGCACCGCCCGGGCCCTGGTCGCGACCGACGAGCTGCCGGTGCGCAGCCGCGGCGCGCTGCTCCGTTTCTTGGACCAGCTCGACCGCTGGCGCGGCCGCTTGTCGGAGCTGAGCCCGCGGGCGATGGCCGAGCTCGTGCTCGAAGAGTCGGGCTACGTCGCGATGTGGCAGGCCGAGCGGACGCCCGACGCGCAAGGCCGGCTCGACAATCTCGAAGAACTCGCCGAGGCGCTCGAGGAGTTCGACGGGCTCGGCGCCTTCCTCGAACACGTGGCGCTCGTGATGGAGAACACGGCCGACGCCGGTGGCGAGGTCGTGAGCGTGATGACCTTGCACGGTGCCAAGGGCCTCGAGTTCGACACGGTGTTCCTGGCCGGCTGGGAGGAGGGCCTGTTCCCGAGCCAGCGGGCCCTCGACGAGGGCGGGACGCGGGCGCTCGAGGAGGAGCGCCGGCTCGCCTATGTCGGGATCACCCGGGCGCGGCGCCGCTGCGCGGTGAGCTTCGCCGCCAACCGCCGGCTCTACGGCCATTGGACCAGCGCCGTCCCCTCGCGCTTCGTGGCCGAGCTGCCGGCCGAACATGTCGAGGTGCTCCACCGCAGCCCCGCAGCGCGGCCGGACTGGGAGCTCCTGGGCGACCCGCTGCCGGCGGTGCGCCCGGCGCCGTTCCGCAGCCGCCGTGCGGCGGCCGAACGCGTCCTCGAAGGGCGGGCCGAGATCCTGGCGAGCCGGCCGCCGGCCGGCAGCCGGAGCTTCCGGGTGGGCGAGCGGATCTTCCACGACAAGTTCGGCTACGGCCGGATCGAGGCGATCGACGGCGACAAGCTCGAGATCGCCTTCGAGAAGGCCGGCCGGAAGAAGGTCGTCGACAGCTTCGTGGACCCGGCATGAGCGGGCCCGGCGAGGCGCCGGGCGGCCAGCCCGACGGGCCGCGGCTGCACCGGGTCCGACTGGTCGCGCCGGCCGCTTCGATGCCCACCCTCCTCGAGCGGCTCGAACCCCTGGCCGATGCGGTCTCGGTGTTCGAGCGGGAGGTCGACGCGGCGCTCGAGCCCCTCTCCTTCGAGGTCGATCTCTGGCTCGCCGAGCGACCCGACCCCGACACGCTGCGGGCCCGCCTCGCGGAGAGCCTGGGCGGGCTCGGGGTCGTCCTGCCCGAGCGGCTCGAGGTCGAGGAGCAGCCGCCCGAGACCTGGCTCGAGGCGGCGAGCCTCCGGGGGCCGCCCCAGCGGATCGGCCGCTTCCTCCTCCGCTCCGAGCCGGGCGGCCCCGCCCCACCCGAGACGATCCCCATCTGGATGGAGGCCGGCCTCGCCTTCGGCTCGGGCGAGCACGCCACGACCCGCGCCTGCCTCGAAGCACTCGACCGGCTGGTGGTTCGACGGCCGCGGAAGGTCCTCGACCTGGGCTGCGGCTCGGGGATCCTCGCGATCGCCGCGGCCAAGGCCTGCCGCTGCCGGGTCTGGGCGGTCGACAACGATCCGATCGCGGTCCGGGTCGCGCGCGAGAACGTGCGGCGCAACGGCGTGGCCGACCGGGTCCGGGTGCTGCTCGGCGAGGGGCTCGGACGGAGCGCGATCCGCCGGGCTGCGCCCTTCGACCTCGTGCTCGCCAACATCCTGGCCGATCCCCTTATCGAGCTCGCCCCGGCGCTCACGGGCGCGCTCGCCCCCACCGGCCGGCTCGTGCTCTCGGGCTTCCTCGACCGGCAGGTGGCGGCGGTCGAAGATGCCTATCGCCGCCGCGGGCTCCGCCGCCTCGCCCGCCTCGGCGATCCGCCTTGGGCCGCGCTCGTGCTCGGCCGGCCGGGCGGCCGGCGGCCAGGCCGAGCGCGACGGGCGTGAACCGGTCCGGACCGGCTTTCGCACCGTCCGCGACCCTGCTATGCGGCCGCGCGAGAGGTCGGGGAGGATCACCATGCGTCGTTGGCTCGCTGCCGCGTTCGCCGTGGCGTTCATCGGGACGGCCGAGGCCGCCCCGGACAAGCTCGAATGCTTGGCGCCGGCCAAGCCGGGCGGCGGCTTCGACCTCACCTGCCAGCTCCTGCGCCTGTCGCTGCAGAACGCCAAGCTGGTCCCGCAGCCGGTCGCCGTGAACTACATGGAAGGCGGGGTGGGCGCGGTCGCCTACAACCACGTGATCGGCAGCCGTCCGGCCGATCCGGGCCTGGTCGTCGCGGCCTCTTCGGGCTCGGCGCTGCTTTTGGCGCAGAAGAAGTTCGGCGCGCACGACGAGAACGCGGTGCGCTGGCTCGCCGCGCTCGGCGCCGATTACGGGGTCCTCGCGGTGAGCGCCGACTCTCCCTACAAATCGTTGAAAGAGCTCGGCGAAGCCTTCAAGGCCAACCCCGGCTCGCTGCCGGTCGGCGGCGGCGGTGCGGTCGGCTCGCAGGACTGGATGAAGGCCGCGATCTTCGCCAAGGCCGTGGGCGTCGACCCGAAGAGCATGCGCTACGCCGCCCTCGAGGGTGGCGGCGCCGTGCTCACGGCACTCCAGGGCGGCCACGTCAAGATCGGCTCGGGCGACGCTGCCGAGATGAGCGCGCTGCACAAGGCCGGCAAGGTCCGGATCCTCGCGGTCATGAGCGAGGAGCGGCTGCCCGGCGACCTCGCGGACGTGCCGACCGCCAAGGAACAGGGGTTGGACCTCGTCTGGACGATCTGGCGCGGCTACTATATGGGCCCCAAGGTTTCCGACGCCGATTACGGCTGGTGGGTCGATCTGTTGAAGAAACTCGCCGCGACGCCGGAGTTCGCGGCCGAGCGGCAGGCGCGCGGCCTCTTTCCCTTCACCAAGATCGGCGCCGACTTCGTCCAGCAGGTGAAAGCCGACGTGGCGCGCTTCCGCGAGCTCGCCAAAGAGGCCGGGCTCATGTGAGCGGGCCGGGAGCCGCGGGCACGGCCGTGGTCGACCCGGTGGTGCGCGCCGGGGGCGGGCTCGCGGCACGGCTCCCGGCGTTCGTCCTCCTCCTCCTGGCGGTGGCCTACGGCTTCGAGGCCTCCCGGATCCCTTACGCCTTCGCCTCCGACCCGCTCGGCCCGCGCGCCTTCCCGCTCGGCCTCTCGGCGGTGCTCGCCCTCCTCGCGATCGCCTGGGCGATCCGGCCGGGGCAGGCGGAGCCCTGGCCGCAGGGGGCCTTGCTGTTCGAGGTCGTGGGCCTCGTGGCCCTCGCCTTCCTCACGGCATGGCTCTTCGATCGCGCCGGCTTCCTGATCGCCATGGCCCTTTTCTGTGCCGGCGTCGCGGCGATGTTCCGCGCCACCCTCGTCCAGGCGATCGCCGGCGGTATCGGGCAGGCGGTCCTCTGGTGGGTCGTCTTCACGAAGGGCCTGCGGATCCCGCTGCCCACGGGCAGCTGGTTCACCGGCTCTTGAGCCCGTGTCGCTCGACTATCTCTGGACCGGCTTCGCGGTCGCGCTGCAAGGCCACAATCTCCTCTTCGGGCTTTTGGGCTGCTTCCTCGGCACCATGGTGGGCGCCTTGCCGGCGATCGGCCCGATCAACGGGATCGCGCTGCTCCTGCCCCTCGCCTACACGCTGGGCGTGCCGGCCGAGAGCACGATGATCCTCCTGGCCGGTGTTTATTACGGCGCCGAATATGGCGGGCGGATCTCTTCGATCCTGTTGAACGTGCCGGGCGACGCCGGCGCGGTGATGACCGCCCTCGACGGCAACCCGATGGCCCGCCAGGGCCGGGGGGCCGAGGCGCTGGCGCTTTCCGGCATCGCCTCCTTCGTGGGCGGGATGCTGTCCGTCCTGGGTCTCACGCTCTTCGCCCCACTCCTCGGCCGGCTCGCGATCGGCTTCGGCCCGGCCGAATATTTCGTCTTGATGGTGTTCGCCTTCGCCACCCTCACCTCGATGGTCGGCGATCAGCCGATCAAGACGATGATCGGTGCCGCACTCGGCTTGGCGCTCACGACGATCGGCCTCGACCCCACGAGCGGGGCCTACCGCTTCACCTTCGACGAGCCCGAACTCCACGACGGGATCGAGTTCATCATCCTGGTGATCGGCCTCTTCTCGATCAGCGAGGTGCTCCTCCTCCTGGAGCAGCAGCATCGGGGCACGCTCCAGCTCCTGTCGATCGGCCGCGGCTTCCCGAGCCTCGCGACGCTGCGCCATTGTGTCGGCGCCGTGCTGCGCGGCACCGGCATCGGCTTCGTGATCGGCGTGCTGCCGGGCACCGGCGCCTCGGTCGCGAGTGCCGTGGCTTACACGACCGAGAAGCGGATCTCCGATCGCAGCGGGACCTTCGGCAAGGGCGATCCGCGCGGGCTCGCGGCCCCGGAGGCGGCCAACAATGCCGCAGCCGGCGGGGCCTTCGTGCCGATGCTCACACTCGGCGTGCCGGGCAGCGGGACCACCGCGGTCATGCTCGGCGCACTGCTGCTCTACAACATCCAGCCCGGCCCGCAGCTCTTCACCGAGCGGCCGGAGATCGCGGGCGGGCTCGTCGCCTCGATGTACATCGGCAACATCCTCCTCCTCGCCCTCAATTTGCCGCTCGTCCAGCTCTTCGTGCGGATGCTGCTGTTGCCGAATTGGATCCTTTTGCCCGGGATCCTGACGCTCGCCTTCTTGGGCGTCTACAGCACGTATGCGAGCACGCTTTCGATCATGATCATGCTGGCGATCGGTGTGGTGGGCTATCTCTTGCGCAAGCTCGGCTTCGACCTCGCGCCCGTGATCTTGGGCTTCGTCCTCGGCAAGGTCATGGAAACCAACCTCAGGAACGCGCTCGCGATCAGCGGCGGCGAGCTCGGGATCCTCTTCGGGAGCACGATCTGCCTCGTGCTCTGGGCGCTCGCCGGCCTCGTGCTGCTGGCCCCGTTCCTGCTGCGACGGCGGGCCGCCACCGCTTAGGACCGCGCGGCGGCGCGGCACTATTGCCGAGCCCGGGCGGCTCTGCTAAGAGCCGCGGGCTCGCGGGCGGAGCCGCCGGTCGCCCGCTGCGCCTTGAGTTCGTCCTGGAGTCCGCATCCCATGCCCAAGATGAAGAGCAAGCGGAGTGCCGCCAAGCGCTTCAGCTTCACCGCGACCGGCAAGGTCAAGCGGGCCCAGGCGTTCCATCGGCACAACTTCACCGGCAAACCGAAGGCGGCCAAGATGCGGCACCGCAAGGCGGCCTATCTCGAGGCGGGCGACGCGGCGCTCGTCCGGCAGATGCTGCCCTACGGCTGAGCGCCGCTCCAGCGCCGGCTCCATCCGAGGCACTGTTCGAGGCTCGACGACCATGGCTCGTGTCAAGCGCGGCACCACCTCCCACGCCCGGCACAAGAAGGTGCTGGCCCAGGTCAAGGGGCACCGCGGGCGCCGCTCCACCTGCATCAAGACGGCGAGGCTGTCGCTCGAGAAGGCGCTGCAATACGCCTACCGCGACCGCCGGCAGCGCAAGCGCGACTTCCGCTCGCTCTGGATCCAGCGGATCAACGCCGCGGTCCGCGAGGCCGGGATGACCTATTCGCGCTTCATCCACGGGCTCGAGCGGGCGGGCATCGAGGTCGACCGCAAGATCCTGGCCGATCTCGCGGTCCGCGATCGGGCGGGCTTCGGCGTGTTCGTCGAGCGGGCGCAGGCGGCCCTCCGCGCCTGAGCCCGGGAGCTCGGGTGGCATCCGGGGGGCCGCGAGGCCCCCTCTTCGTTCGTAGGGGCGTCGCCGACGCCCGGTCCCTTGCGACGGGGGAAGGTCGACCATGGAGCTGGGCGCGCTCAAGGCGGAGATCGAGGCGGCGATCGCGGCGGCCGGCAGCCCCGAGGCCCTGGAGGCCGTGCGGGTCGCGGAGCTCGGCCGCAAGGGGCGGATCACCGAACTCGTCAAGAGCCTGGGCACGTTGCCGCCCGAGGAGCGGCCGCGCGCCGGCCAAGCCTACAACGAGCTCAAGCGCGAAATCGAGGCGGCGATCGCCGCCCGCCGGGCGGCGCTCGAGGCGGCGGCCCTCGAAGCGCGGCTCGCCCGCGAGCGCACGGATGTCACCCTGCCGGCCCGCGAGCGGCCGGAAGGACGGATCCACCCGGTCTCGCAGGTCACCGAGGAGATCGTGGCGATCTTCGCCGACATGGGCTTCACGGTCGCGGAGGGCCCGGACGTCGAGGACGACTGGCACAATTTCGAGGCGCTCAACATCCCGCCCGAGCATCCGGCCCGGCAGATGCAGGACACTTTCTACCTCGAATCGCGCGACGCCCAGGGCCAGCCCTTGCTCCTGCGCACCCACACGAGCCCGGTCCAGATCCGCACCATGCGGGCCGGCAAGCCGCCCTTCCGGATCATCGCCCCCGGCCGGGTCTATCGGCGCGACTACGACATGACCCACACGCCCATGTTCCACCAGGTCGAAGGCCTCGTGATCGACCGGCGGACCCACATGGGCCACCTCAAGGGCTGCCTCACCGAGTTCGTCCGCGCCTTCTTCGAACGCGACGACGTCCCGGTCCGCTTCCGCCCCTCCTACTTCCCGTTCACCGAGCCGTCGGCCGAGATGGACGTCGGCTGTCGCCGCTCGAAGGACGAACTCGTGGTCGGCGAGGGCTCGGACTGGCTCGAGATCCTGGGCTGCGGGATGGTCCACCCGAAGGTCCTCGAAGCGGTCGGGCTCGACCCCGAGGTGTGGCAGGGCTTCGCCTTCGGCATGGGGATCGACCGGGTGGCGATGCTCAAATACGGCATCCCCGATCTGCGCACCTTTTTCGAGGGCGATTTGCGCTGGCTCGAGCATTACGGCTTCCGGCCGCTCGAGGTGCCGACGACCTTCGGGGGGCTGTCGCGATGAAGCTCACCCTTCCGTGGCTCGCGGAGCATCTCGAGACCACCGCCACGGTCGAGGAGATCTGTGCGAAGCTCACCGCCCTCGGGCTCGAGGTCGAAGAGGTGACCGACCCCGGCCGGGCGCTCGCCGGCTTCACCGTGGCCAAGGTGCTGGAGGCCGAGCCGCATCCGCACGCCGACCGGCTCAAGGTCTGCACGGTCGCGACCAAGGACGGGATCCGCCGCATCGTCTGCGGGGCGCCCAACGCGCGGGCCGGGCTCTGGGGGATCCTCGCCACCGAAGGGCTCACCATCCCGGCCACCGGCAAGGTCCTCGAGCGGGCGACGATCCGCGGCGTCGAGAGCCAGGGCATGCTCTGCAGCGCCCGCGAGCTCGGCCTCGGCGACGACCACACGGGCATCATCGAGCTCGAGCCCGAGGGGCTCGAGGTCGGGATGCCGGCCGCCCGCGCCCTCGGCCTCGAGGGCCCGGTCTTGACCTTGAAGCTCACTCCCGATCGCGCCGATTGCTACGGCGTGGCGGGGATCGCCCGCGACCTCGCGGCAGCCGGCCTCGGTCGGCTCGTGCCCCGCGACTTCCGCCCGGTGCCGAGTGTGGGCCCACCGGGCCCGGCTATCCGGCTCGACTTTCCCGAGGGCCGGGAGAAGGCCTGCCCGCTCTTCGTCGGGCGCATCGTGCGCGGGGTGCGCAACGGTCCCTCGCCCGCCTGGCTGCGCCACCGGCTCGAGGCCGTGGGCATCCGGCCGATCTCGGCCCTGGTCGACATCACCAACTACGTGACCTTCGATCTCTGCCGGCCCTTGCACGTGTTCGATGCCGACAAGCTCGAAGGCGATCTCGTGATCCGCTTCGCCCGACCGGGCGAGCGGCTCTTGGCCCTCGACGGCCGGGAGTACGAACTCGACCCCTCGATGACGGTGATCGCCGATGCGAGCGGCCCGGTGAGCCTCGGCGGCATCATGGGGGGCGAGCGGACCGGTGTGTCGGCCACGACCCGCGACGTCCTCCTCGAGGTGGCGCTGTTCGATCCGCTGCGCACCGCCGCCACCGGCCGCCGGCTCGGCATCGAGAGCGACGCCCGCACCCGCTTCGAGCGCGGGCTCGACCCCGAGCTCGTGCTGCCCGTGACCGAATACGCCACCCGGCTGATCCTCGAGCTGTGCGGTGGCGAGCCCGGGCCCGCGGTCGTGGCCGGTGCCGTCCCGCCCCGCCGGCCACCGCTCCTCTTCCGCACCGCCCAGCTCGTGCGGCTCGCCGGCATCACCCTGCCACCCGACGAGATCCGCGCGATCCTCGAAGCCCTCGGCTTCGGCGTCGAGGGCGGGCCCGAGACCTGGCGGCTCGAGATTCCCTCCTGGCGCCAGGACGTGACGAGCGAGGCCTGCATCGTCGAGGAACTCACCCGGCTCCACGGCTACGAGCGGATCCCGCCCGTGCCGGTCAAACGCTGCGAGGCGGTGGCGGCCCCCTCGCTCACCCCCGAGCAACGGCGCCGGGCGGCGGTCCGCCGGACGGTCGCGGCCCAGGGCCTGGCCGAGGCGGTCACCTGGTCCTTCGTGCCACCGCCGCACGCCGACCTTTTCGGCGGCGCGCCCGTGCGGATGGAGAACCCGCTGAGCTCGGAGCTGTCGGCGCTGCGGCCTTCGCTCTTGCCGGGCCTGCTCGCGGTCGCCGCCCGCAACCTCGCGCGCAAGCGGGAGGAGGGCGCGGTCTTCGAGCTCGGCCCGCGCTTCACGGGCGGCCGGCCGGGCGAGCAGGTCTGGGCGGTGGCCGGCCTGCGCTGGGGTCGGGCAGCACCCCGCCATTGGGCGGTCGACGAGCGACCGGTCGACGCCCTCGACGCCAAGGCCGACGCGCTCGCCGCGCTCGCCGCGGCGGGCGTGCGGGTCGAGGCCGTGACCACGGCCGGCGAGCCGCCCGCCTGGTACCATCCGGGGAGGGCCGGCCGGCTCGTGCTCGGGCCGAGTACGCTCGCCACGTTCGGCGAGCTGCACCCCCGCATCCTCGCGACCTTCGACGTCGATGCGCCGGTCGTGGCCTTCGAGGTCGATCTCGACACGCTGCCGAAGCCCAAGCCGCGGATCGGCAAGGGCCGGCCGCCGCTCGAGGCGCTGCCCTACCCCCCGGTCGACCGCGACTTCGCCTTCCTCGTGCCGGAGGATCTACCGGCGCAGAAGCTCTTGGAGGCGGTGCGCGGTGCCGAGAAGCGGCTCGTGCGCGAGGTCCGGCTGTTCGACGTCTACACCGGCAAGGGGCTGCCGCCGGGCAGCAAGTCGCTCGCCGTCGCGGTCCGCCTGCAATCGCCCGAGCGCACGCTCGGCGAAGCGGAGATCGAGGCGGTGGCGCGCAAGATCGTGGCAGCGGCCGAGAAGGCCTGCGGCGCCCAGCTCCGCCGCTGAGGCCCCGCGGAGCCCTCGAACCCCCTCGGCAAGGGGCCGCTGCGAGCGGCAGCCATTCCCGGGCGCGAGCGCGGCGTGGCTTCACAGGCGCCCGCGACCCCCTTCAATGCGGGCCGCGCGCGACGGGAGGCGAAACCATGCGGTCGGCAAGCCGCACGATCGAGGGAATGCGGCCGCGAGCCGCTCTCCGGGCGATGGCTCCGTTCGTGCTGCTCGTGGTCCTCTGGCAGATCCTCGTCCAGACCTTCGAGGTCTCGCCGCTCGTCTTCCCGAGCGTGCCGGCGGTTTTGCGCACCGGGCTCGCCGGGCTCGCGGACGGCAGCCTCTTCGCCCATGTGGGCGCGAGCCTGCTGCGGGTCGCAACCGGCACCGTCCTCGCCCTCCTCCTGGCCGTGCCGCTCGGCATGGCGATGGGCGTGAGCCGCGCGGTCGCCGCCTTCTTCACGCCCCTCCTGCGCTTCTTCTCGGTGCTGGCCGGCATCGCTTGGATCCCGATCGCCACGCTCTGGTTCGGCTACGGCTTCGGCGCGATCGTGTTCGTGATCTTCAACGCGGTCTTCTTCGTCGTCGCCTACAACACGCTTCTGGGGGTGGCGATCATCCCGATGGAGCTGCGCCGTGCCGCGGCCTCGCTCGGTGCCGGCCGACTCGCGATCGTCCGCGAGGTTCTCTTGCCGGGCGCTCTCCCGAACATCGTGACCGGGATCCGCACCGGCCTCGGCTTCGCCTGGCGCGGGCTGATCGCCGCCGAGATGATCGCGACCTCGACTGGGCTCGGCTACATGCTCTTCTTGGCGCGCGACTTCTACCGCACCGAGGTGATCGTGCTCGGCATGATCCTGATCGGCGCCATCTGGCTCGCGCTCGACCGCCTCCTCCTCGCTCCGCTCGAGCGCCGCACGATCGAGCGCTGGGGCCTGGTCCGCGCCGCATGACCGCCGTCGAGCGTCTCGCGGGCCTGTGGGTCCGGTCGGTCGAGCGCTGGCCGGTGCTCGCCACGCTCGGACCCTTCCTCCCGCTCCTCCTCCTCTGGTGGGCGGTCGCCGCGGCCGAGATCTTCCCGCCCGCTTCTTCCCGGGCCCGCTCGAGGTCGTCCGCCGCGGAATCGAACTCGCCGCCAAGGGGATCCTCGGGGCCTATCTCGAGGACAGCCTCCTTCGCCTTGCCGTCGGCGCGGCGGCGGGGATCGCCGTCGGCCTGCCGCTCGGCCTCCTCTTGGGCTTGAGCGACCGGGCGCACCGGGCGCTCTGGCCGCTCGTCCTCTTCTTCCAGGCGATCGGCGACATCGCCTGGCTGCCGATCCTGATCGTCTGGTTCGGCTTCGGGCTCGGGACGATGACCTTCGTCATCGTCTACACCGTGATGTTCCCGGTGCTCATGAACACCGCGCTCGGCGTCCGCTCGATCCCGGAGCTCCTGCCGCGGGCCGCGGCCAGCCTCGGCGCCTCGCGGCCGCGCATCCTGCTCGAGGTCGTGCTGCCCGGAGCGCTGCCGAACATCGTCACCGGGCTGCGCAACGGCCTCGGCTTCGGCTGGCGGGCGCTGGTCGCGGCCGAGATCATCGTCGGCACGAGCGGCATCGGGTTCATGATGTTCGACGCGCGCCGCGCCGGCTCGGTGACCGAAGTCGTGGTCGGCCTCGTGGTGCTCGGGATCGTCTGGTCGATCGTCGATTCGTGGATCCTCGCCCCGCTCGAGAAGGCCACGGGCGAGCGCTGGGGGCTCGTCGTCCGATGAAGGAGCTCGTGGTCGAGAACCTGTCCAAGGTCTATTTCGACCCGCGGCTCGGCGAGCGCGTCACGGCGCTCGAGGGGGTGAGCCTGCGGATCACCCCGGGCGAGTTCGTGGCCGTGGTCGGGCCCTCGGGCTGCGGCAAGACCACGCTTTTGAACCTGATCGCGGGCTTCCTCGAGCCCACGAGCGGCCGCATCCTCCTGGACGGGCGGCAGATCGACGGCCCCGGGCCGGATCGCGGGGTGGTCTTCCAGTCCTACGCGCTCTTCCCCTGGAAGACGGTCCTCGAGAACGTGGCCTTCGGGCCGCGGATGCGCGGTCTGCCGCGGGCCGAGTGCGAAGCCCGGGCCCGCCGCTATCTGGAGCTCGTGGGCCTCGGCCACGTCGCCGACCGCTACCCGCGCGAGCTCTCGGGCGGCATGCAGCAGCGCGTCGGTGTCGTCCGGGCGCTCGCCAACGAGCCCGAGATCCTGCTCATGGACGAGCCGTTCGCCGCGGTCGACGCGCAGACGCGGATGACCCTCCAAGAAGAGCTCGCCCGGATCTTCGAGGAGCGGAGGCCCACGATCTTCTTCATCACCCACGACGTCAACGAAGCGGTCTTCTTGGCCGACCGGGTGTTGGTGCTCTCGAGGGGCCGACTGCGCGAGGAGATCGCCGTGCCGATCGGCCGGCCGCGGCGCTGGGCGGCGCTGGTCGAGGACGACGCGTTCAAGGCGCTCGTCGCCCGCGTGCTGCAAGCGGTACGCTCGGCATGAGCCTGTGGCGTGAGCTCGCCGGATCGCGGCAGGCCCGAGCGCTCGCGGCGATCGCCCTCGCCTGGGGGCTCGCCGAGCTCGCGCTGTCCTTGGCGGCGCCCGGCAAGATCGACCCGGAGGTGCCACGGGATCGCCGGCGCGTCGACGTCACGGCGGTCTTGCGCTTCCCGCCGGAGCGTTTCCACATCGAGCACTTCCAAAAGCTCGGGCGCGTCTCGGGCACGGAGGGACCGCGGGTCGAGGTCCGCGGCGTCCGCCCGGACGATCTCGAAAGGCTCGCACGGCCCTTCTGGGTCGTGCGGGTGGAACCCTTGCGCAGTCGGGGAGGTTAGGATGGACCGCAGAACCTTGTTGGCTTCGGTCGCGGTGAGCGTGCTCGCGGCACCGGCGGTGGCCCGCGATCCCGTCAAGCTCCGCGCCGGGATGGTCACCGGGATCGACCAGGTAGGGCTGCCGATCGCCCTCGAGCGAGGCTTCTTCGAGGAGGAAGGCCTCGAGGTGACGATCGCCCGACCCTACGCCACGGGTGTCGACGCGCTCAACGCGCTCCAGGCGGGCGAGGTCGACACCGTGCAGGTGGGCGTGCCGATGATCGGCGCGGTCGTGCGCGGCATGGACCTCGTGGCCCTCGGCAACTACTCGGGCAGCGCCACCCGGATGGGGTCGGATGCGACCATGGCGGTGGTCGCGCGGGCCGGCTCGGGGATCGATCCCGCCAACCTCGCCTCGCTCAAGGGCAAGAAGATCGCCGCCTCCTTCGGCACGATCAACCACCTCTACATCTTGGCCTTGCTCGAGAAGGCGGGATTGACCCCGGCCGACGTCACGCTCGTCAACACGCCGCCGCCGGACATGACGGTGGCGCTGTTGACCGGCGGGGTCGATGCGATGTCGTGCTGGGACCCCTGGCCGATCATCGCGCTGCGCGACGTGCCGGGCGCCGTGCTCGTCCAGCGCGGCGGCGACATCATCGCCTATCTCGGCTTCAACGTGACCACGCGCCGCTATGCCGACGCGAACCGGCCGACGCTGGTCAAGTTCCTCGCCGCGCTCGCCAAGGCCGACCAGTGGATGCGCAAGAACCCGGACGGGGCCGCGGAGGTCGCGACCCGCTGGATCCCCGGCCTCGCGCTCCCCGTCGCCAAAGAAGCGATGAAGTTCAACATCGAGCAGAACGACCGCCGGCTGTCGGCCGCCAACTACATGGCACTGCACAAGGCGATGACGACCTTGCACCGCCTCGGCTTCCTGCCGACGACCTTCGACGTCAACAAGCACATCGATCCGCGGCCGATCCTCGAGGTCATGGCGACGCGCCCCGAGCTGTTCGCCGACCTGCCGCCGATCCCGGAGAGCTTGCGGATCCGCGAGGGCTGGCGCTTCGAGCCCTGAGCGACAGGCCTTCCGTGTCCCGCGTCGCGGCTCACTCCGCCGCGGCGCGAGCCGGGGCCGTCTCCGGGCTTTCGAGCAGGACCCGCTCGGCGGCCCGGAGCCCGCTCCCGGAAAGCCGCACGCCGGAAAGCTCGAGCCCCATCTCGATCGCGGCGAGGCTGCCCAGGAGCCAGGGCTCGTTGAGATCGCCCAGGTGGCCGATCCGGAAGGCCCGGCGGGCGAGCTTGCCGAGCCCCGCGCCGAGCGAGACGTCGAACCGCTCGAGGATCACCGCGCGGACCGCATCGGCATCGACGCCGTCGGGGACGAACACGCCCGTGAGCGTGCTCGAATAGGAGGAGGGGTCGCGGGCGACGAGCTCGAGCCCCCAGGCCCCGACCGCCGCGCGCGTGGCGGCGGCGAGCCGGTCGTGGCGGGCGAAGACGCGCTCGAGCTCTTCCTCTTCCAGCATCGCGATCGCCTCGGCGAGGCCGTAGAGGAGGTTGGTCGCCGGGGTGTAGGGGAAGAAGCCCCTGGCATTGGCCTCGAGCATCGCCGACCAGTCCCAATAGCTGCGCGGCAGCCGGGCGGTGCGGTGGGCGGCGAGGGCCTTCTCCGAGATCGCGTTGAAGCCGAGGCCGGGGGGCAGCATCAGCCCCTTTTGCGAACCTCCGACCGTGACGTCCACACCCCATTCCTCGTGGCGATAGTCCATCGAGGCCAAGGAGCTGATCGTGTCGACCATGAAGAGCGCGGGGTGGCCCGCCCGGTCGATCGCCCGGCGCACAGCCGCGACATCGCTTCTGACCCCGGTCGAGGTCTCGTTGTGGACGATACACACCGCGGCGATCCGCCGGGCCCGGTCCTCGGCGAGCACGGCTTCGACCCGTGCCGGGTCGACGGGCGAGCGCCAATCGCCCTCGAGGAAGACGACCTCGAGCCCGAGCCGGCGGGCCATCTCCTTCCAGAGCGTGGCGAAGTGACCGGTCTCGACCATGAGGACGCGCTCGCCCGGCGAGAGCGTGTTGACGAGCGCGGCTTCCCAGGCCCCCGTGCCCGAGGAAGGGTAGACGATCACGGGCCCGCTCGTGCGGAAGATCCGCTTCGACCCGTCCAGGACCGAACGGGCGAGCTTCTGGAACGCGGGCCCGCGATGGTCGATGGTCGGGCGATCCATCGCGCGCAAGATGCGGTCGGGGACGTTGGTCGGCCCCGGGATCTGCAGGAAATGGCGCCCGGCGCGGTGCGGCTTCGTCATCGCGGACCTTCCTCGTGCGGCATGGCGGAACCCGTGCGGCGGACCTCGCCCGTGCGTCAAGCCTTCCGGGCGCGCGGACCGGTTGCCGGCCCCGCCGGCCGCGTGCCAACCTGCGCGGCGAGGTAGGGGCCGACCGGCAAGGGGAACGCTTGGCTGCGATCACGCTGCGACCACCCGCGAGCCGGATCGGCGATCCGAGGATCGCCGAGAAGCTGCGCCGCAACCTCCGCGGCGAAGTCCTGTTCTCCCCCGCCGATCGCGCCCGCTACGCCACCGACGCCTCGATCTACCACATCGAACCCGTGGGCGTCGTTTGCCCGCGCGACCTCGACGAGCTCGCCACGGCCCTCGCGATCGCGCGCGAGGAAGGGGTGTCGGTGATCGCCCGCGGCGGCGGGACCTCGCAGGCCGGCCAGACGGTCGGCCGCTCGCTCATCCTCGACTGCTCGGGCTGGCTCACGGGCATCCACGACCTCGATCCCGAGGCTCGGACGGTGTGGGTCGAGCCCGGCGTGGTGCTCGACGAGCTCAATCGTTTTTTGAAGCCCTACGGCCTCTTCTACCCCGTCGACGTGTCGACCGCCTCCCGTGCGACCCTCGGCGGCATGACCGCGAACAACGCCTGCGGCGCGCGCTCCCTCGCCTATGGCGTGTCGATCGACAATGTCCGGGCGATCGAGGCGCTTCTGGCCGACGGCACGGTCTGCCGGCTCGGCCCACTCGACTCTTCGTCTCCCGTCGCAACCTCCGGCCAGGTGCGACGGATCGTCGAGGGCTTACGGGCGATCGCTGCGGAGGTACGCGAGGAGATCGAAGCGCACTGGCCGCGCACCGCCCGGCAAGTGGGCGGCTACCCCCTCGATCGGATCGCCCCGGAGGGCCCCTTCAACCCCGCCTCCATCCTGGTCGGCTCGGAAGGCACGCTCGCGCTTTTCCGCAAGATCCAGTTACGGCTCCATCCCCTTCCGGCGCATCGCGTTTTGGGCGTGTGCCACTTTCCCGATTTCGGCTCGGCGATGCGCGCCGCCCCACGGCTCGTCGAACTCGGCCCCACCTGCGTCGAGCTCGTCGACCGCACGATCCTCGAGCTCGCCCGGGCGATCCCGGCCTTCGCCGAGAGCCTGCCCAAGTTCGTCCGCGGCGCCCCCGATTGTCTCTTGCTCGTCGAGTTCGCGGGCGAGGAGCTCGCCCCCCTCGAACGTTCGCTCGCCCGGCTCGACGAGGTGATGGCCGCCCTCGGCCACGCCCAGGCCGTGGTCGAAGCGAAAAACCCGGCTCTGCAGGGCGAAATCGCCCACCTGCGCACGGCCGGGCTCAACATCGTCATGTCGATGCGGTCGGCCGGCAAGCCCGTGTCGTTCATCGAGGATTGCACCGTCCCGGTCGAACGGCTCGCCGAGTACACGGCCGCTCTCGAAGAACTCTTCGCCCGGCACGGCACCAAGGGGACCTGGTACGCGCACGCCGGCGCGGGCTGTCTCCACGTGCGACCCGTCCTCAACTTGCGTCTCGAAAAAGACAGGAAAGCGCTTCGAGTGATCGCTGAAGAGGCGGTCGAGCTCGTACGTCGCTTCAAGGGCACCCATTCCGGCGAGCACGGCGACGGGATCGTCCGGAGCGAGTGGCACGAGCGGGTGTTCGGTGCAGCACTCGTGCGCGCGTTCGAGCGGGTCAAGGAGCTGTTCGACCCCGAAGGTGTCCTCAACACGGCCCCCTCGAAGATCGTCCGCGCGCCGAAGATGGACGATCCCACACTCCTTCGTTGGCGGGAGGACGACCGGCCGATCCCGCTGCGGACCGGGCTCGACTGGTCGGCCTGGGGCGGGCTCCTGGCCGCGACCGAAATGTGCAACAACAACGGCGCCTGCCGGGCGCTGGCGGGCGGCGTGATGTGCCCCTCCTATCGCGTGACGCGCGAGGAGGCGAACGTGACGCGCGGCCGCGCCAATCTCCTGCGCGACGTCCTGCTCGGCCGGCTCGGCTCTTGGGACTCGAACCTCGGCGCGCTCGAAGCGGCCCTCGAGCTCTGCGTGTCCTGCAAGGCCTGTCGCCGCGAGTGCCCGACCGGGGTCGACATGGCGCGGATGAAGATCGAGCTGCGCCACCAGCGTCGCGCGAACCGGGGCCTGCGCGCCCGCGAGCGGCTGATCGCGCATTTGCCGCGTTGGGCCCGCCTCGGACCGCTGCTCGACCCGCTCCTGGCGCTGCGCAACCGCAGCCCCCGGCTCGCGAGACTCGGCGAGCGCACCCTCGGGATCGCGGCCGAACGCCCCTTGCCACGCTTCGCCCGCCGGCCCTGGCGCGGGACCCGGCTGCGCCCGAACGGCTCGGCCGACGACATCGTCCTCCTCTTCGCCGACTGCTTCACCCGTTGGTTCGAGCCCGAGAACGCCCGGGCCACCGAGCGGCTCCTGGCCGCGGCCGGGCGGCGCGTCGTCGATCCGACCCCCGTTGGGCAGCGCCCCTTGTGCTGCGGCCGCACCTATCTCGCGGCCGGCATGATCGAGGAGGCGCGCGCCGAACTCGGCCGCACGCTCGACGCGCTGCGCCCGTGGCTCGAGGCCGGGGCGACGGTGGTCGGCCTCGAGCCCTCCTGTGTGCTGACCTTCCGCGACGAGCTCGAGGCGCTCTTGCCGGATCGAGCCGCTGCGGCGCCGGCTCGGCTCTTGTCCGAGTTCCTGGTCAAGGAGGGACGGGCCGGCCGGCTCGCGCTTCCCCTCCGCCCGCGCGCGGGGCGGGTGCTGGTCCACGGCCATTGCCACGAGAAGGCCTTCGGGCTCGTGCCGAGCCTCTCGCAGGCGCTGCGCCTCGTCGCGGGAATCGCGGTCGAGCCGATCGCCTCGAGCTGCTGCGGGATGGCCGGAGCGTTCGGCTACGAGGCCGAGCATCTCCGAATCTCGCGGGCGATGGCCGAAGCCGATCTGCTGCCGGCGGTCCGCGCCGCGCCACCCGACGTGCCGATCGTCGCGGACGGGACGAGCTGCCGGCAGCAGATCCGCGACGGGACCGGCCGCGAGGCCGTGCACCTCGCCCGTTTCCTCGTGGAGGCCCTGCCGTGAGTTTGGCCGTTCTCTCGCTCGCCTGCGGTGCGCCGCTCGCCCGGGCGGTGGCCGAGCGCTTGGGCACGACGCCGCTTCCGGTCGAAGAGCGCGGCTTCGAGGACGGCGAGCACAAGATCCGCCCGCTCGAGCGGGTGCGCGGGTCCGACCTCTACCTCGTCCAGAGCCTCTACGGCGAACCGGGCCTGTCGGCCGACGAGAAGCTCCTGCGGACGCTCTTCTTGGCGGCGGCGCTGCGCGATCACGGCGCGGCCCGGGTGACGCTCGTCGCCCCCTATCTGGCCTATGCCCGAAAGGACCGACGCACCAAGCTCCGCGACCCGGTCTCGATCCGCTACCTGGCCGAGCTCGTCGAGGCGGTCGGGATCCGACGGGTCGCCGCCCTCGACGTCCACAACCCCGCGGCGTTCGAGAACGCCTTCCGGATCGAGACGGTCCACCTCGAGGCACGCGGCCTCTTCGTCCGCCACCTCCTCGCCACGCTCGCCGACCGGCCGCTCGCGGTGGTCTCGCCCGATGCGGGGGGCGTGAAGCGGGCCGAAGCCCTCCGCCGGTCGCTCGAGGCGGCGCTCGGCCGCCCGGTCCCGCTCGCGCTCATGGAGAAGCATCGCAGCGCCGGTGTGGTCTCCGGCGAGGCCTTCGCGGGCGAGGTCGCGGGACGGGTGGCCCTCGTGGTCGACGATCTCGTGAGCACGGGCGGGACCATGCTGCGCTGTGCCGAGGCCTGTCGCGCCCGGGGGGCGGTCGAGGTGCGCGCGGTCGCGAGCCACGGGCTCTTCACGGGCGAGGCGGCGACCGTCGTCGCGAATCCGGCCATCGCGGGGTGGCTCCTGACCGATTCGGTGCCGCCCTTCCGCCTGCCCGAGCCGGCCCGCGCTCGCCTCCTCCTCCTGCCGATCGCGCCGCTGCTTGCCGAAGCGATCCGCCGGCTGCACGATGATGGCCCGGTCGAGGAGCTCGCGGAGGAGCCGGTCGCGAGCGTGGAGGCGTGAGGGCGTGCCCGTCGAAGAAATCGACGTCGAGATCGGCGCCAAGGCGCTGCCGGGGGATCTGGCCCTGCCCGAGCCCGTGCGCGGGCTCGTCGTGTTCGCCCACGGCAGCGGCTCGAGCCGGAAGAGCCCGCGTAATCGGATGGTCGCGGCCACACTCCAGGAGGCGGGGCTCGCGACGCTCTTGTTCGACCTCTTGACCCCGCTCGAGGCGCTCGATCACCGCAACGTCTTCGACATCGACCTCTTGGCCCATCGGCTGCTCGAGGCGATCGGCTGGGCGCAGGAGGAGCCGCGGCTGCGCGATCTCCCGCTCGGCCTGTTCGGCGCCTCGACCGGGGCGGCGGCCGCCCTCGTGGCAGCGGCCGAGGAGCCGGCGGTGCGCGCCGTGGTCTCGCGCGGCGGTCGTCCCGACCTCGCCGGGCCGGCGCTCGCCGCGGTCCGCGCGCCGACGCTCTTGATCGTCGGCGGCCACGACCATGCGGTGGTCGAGCTCAACGAGGCAGCGGCCCGCGAGCTCCGCTGCCCACACCGGCTCGCGATCGTGCCGGGTGCCACGCATCTCTTCGAGGAGCCCGGGGCGCTCGAGCAGGTGGCCGCACTCGCCCGCGACTGGTTCCTCGAGCACCTCGCCGGCGCGCGCGGCGAGCCGCCCGGCACCGGGAGCAAGCCTTGATGTTCGCCGACCGCACCGACGCCGGCCGTCGCCTCGCGGCGGCCCTGGCCCATCTCCGCGACCAGCACCCGGTGGTCCTCGCTCTGCCGCGCGGCGGTGTGCCGGTCGGCTTCGAGGTCGCGAAGGCCCTCGGCGCTCCGCTCGACGTCCTCTTGGTCCGCAAGATCGGCGCCCCCTTCCAGCCCGAGCTCGCCGCGGGTGCGGTGGTCGACGGCGCCGAGCCCGTGCTCGTCCGCAACGAGGAGGTGATCCGCGCCTACGGGATCGAGGAGGATTGGATCGAGGCCGAGGCCGCCCGCCAGCTCGCCGAGATCGAGCGCCGCCGCCGTCTCTATTGCGGCGACCGGCCGCCCGTCCCGGTCCGTGGCCGCACCGCGATCCTGGTCGACGACGGCATCGCTACCGGGACGACCGTCCGCGCGGCCCTGCGCGCGCTGGCCCGCCTCGCGCCGCGCCGGCGCGTGCTCGCGGTGCCGGTGGCCCCACCCGACACGGTGGCCCGCCTCGCCGGGGAGGCCGACGAGCTCGTGGTCCTCGAGCAGCCGGAATGGATGGCAGCCGTGGGCCAGTTCTACCGCGATTTCCGCCAGACCGAGGATGCCGAAGTGGTCCGGCTCCTCGCCGAAGCGGCCCGGTTGCACGGCGCCGGGTCGTCGAACCAATTGGTAGAATAGCACCTCCGCTACAATCGTCGGGGTTGCGCGCCCCACGAAAATGACGGACACTCGCGCGCGACCCGCTTGCCGCGAGCGGGCGAGGCGTTAGTCCGGTCGCGCGGGCATCGGCCGCTGGTCCGGTCGGTGCGGCGCGGCATCCCGCACGAGGAGCCGGCATGAGCGCGAGGCCGACCGCGGACTGCAGCCGACCCGGACGGATCGGTCGGGTGGAGCTCGGCTTCCTGGTGGCGAGCGCGGCGTTCGGGCTCGCCGCGGTCGCCGCGGCCGTGCGCGGGATCGGCCTGATCGGTGCCGGGCCGGCCGGGCTCGCGGGCGCCCTCGCCCTCTTCGCGGCGGCGCGGGCGCGCGGTGCGACGATCCCCCTGCCGCGCCTCCTGCTCGATGGCGCCGCGCTCGCACTTCTGGCTCTCGCCTGCGATCCGACGGCGCAACCCTGGGGCACGCCGCGGAGCTGGGGCGATCTTTTGGCCCTGACCCCGCTCGGCGCCGGTGCGGCGGTCGCCCTCTACATCGCGGCCGGCATCTGGACGCTCGCCCGCGAGCACAGGCTCCCGCACCTGCCCGCGAGCCTAGCCTGGCTCGTGGGGCCGTTCCTGTTGAACCTCCTCCTGCTGCTCGGCGCACGGCCGCTCCTGGCCGAACTCGGCGGCCTCCTCCTGCCGGCCGGCAGCGAGCCCGCGACCGCGATCCAGCTCGCGCGGTTCCTCGTGCTCGCCGGGTTCAACCTCGTCGTCACCATCGGCATCGGCTTCGCGATGGACCATCGCTGGACCCGCGATCCGGTGCTCTCGGCCCTCCTGCTCGCCGCCGCGGCGGCCGCGGTCGCCTCCCCGCAGCTCGCCGATCTCGGCTCGAGCCGGGCGGTGGCCGAGCTGCCCGCGCCGCTCCGCCTCCTCGCCGTACTGCTCACGGGCAGCCTCGCCCAAGCGGCGCTGTGGGCGCAGGTGTTCGTGATGACCGGGATCCTCTTGGACGCCCTGATCGTCCGCCGGCCGACCCGGCCCGCCGCCCTCGGCCATTTCCGCGACGGGCTCGGCAAGGGTGCCGTCTACAGCCTCGTCTTCCTCCTCGTCGTGCACGTCCCGGCCCTGCTCGCGGCCGTGCCGGCGGTGCGGGACCTCGTCGCGGCCGCCCCGCTCGCCGCCGCTACGCTCGCGGGCGCGCTTCTCTTCCCGGCGGCGCGCACGATCGTCGAGACCTTCGACGGCAGCCCGGCCTTCGGCCGCCGCCTGCTGCACGCCGCGCGCAACCCCTGGGGCTACGCCCGCGGTGCGGTCATCGGCCTCGCGATCGGTCTCGGGCTCGGCGCCGGTCTGCCGGCCGCCGACCCGTTCGACCGCTTCCTTTTCGGCGCGGTGGCCGGAATCGCCGCCTATGCCGGGGTCGATCTCGCGGCCGACGCGGCCGACATGGCGAGCGGCCGGCGGCGCCGCCTGCAGACTTGGCGGCTCTACGCGCTCGGCGCTGTCCTCGGCGGCATCGCCGGCGGCGCGCTCGCCTGGTACTTCGACACCCCGCAGCTCACCACCGTGCTCGACAAATGGGCGCGCTACGCGAGTGTGCATTTCCCGCTCGACGGTCGCCTGGTCGAGCCCTACGTCGTCTATCCGCTCTTCAGCAAATGGGGGGCTCAAGACCTCGGCCGCGTGGAGGGCGGGGTCGCGCTCTTCTACGCCGAATCGCTCTCGGGCGTGATCAACTGGTCGCTCGCGGCTCCGCTCTTCTCGATCAACCTCGTGCTCTTGACCGCCCTCGTCGAGCGCCGGCTGCGGCCGCTCGAGGAGCTGTTCTCCTCGCGCGGGCTCTTGGCGCTCGTCGAGCAGGCGATCCGGGTGCTGCGCTGGGGCCTCTGGATGGCCCCGATCATCTACTCCTTCCTCCGCCTCTCGCCCGATCCCTCCTGGTACAACCAGGACGGTCTCGTCCGCACGATCGTCGCGACCGTCCAGTCCTTCCGGCTCGAGCCCGGCGATTTCCGGGCCTGGAGCCTCGAGCTGTTCTTGGGCCTCTTGGCCTACGATTGGCTCAGGATGCTCATCTGGTTCGACCACATGGGGTTGCGGGTCGCCACGCTCGTCAACCTCTCCTTCGTGGGCGGCGACGTGGTCGACGAGAAGGCCGCGCGCTTCTTGGGCCATTCGGCGCGCACCCGCTGCATCCCCGAGGGCATCCGCCGCTTCGCCACCTGGCTGCCGCTTCTGATCCCCTTCTACATCCCCCGCGGCGCCGAATGGGACCAAGTGTGGACCGGAGCCGAGCAGGTCCGCGCCGCGGCCGGGCCGCTTCTGCCCGCCGTCGGCACGGCGCTCGTGGGCTACGCCTTCGCCGCCGGGCTCTGCTCGCTCGTCCTCGCGATCCTCTACAACGAGATCGCCCGTGCCCGGCGCATCCGCCACCCGCGGCCGCACCGCCAGCCGGGCGTGGGCTGGGCGCCGGATCGGCCCTGGCTCTTGAGCAACGGCCGCTACACGGTCGAGCTCGCCGCCGACGGCCGCGGCTTTTCGCGCGTGCTGAGCGCGCTCCACCGCGAATACGAGATCGACCTCACCCGCCGGCCGGACGATCCGCTGCGCCGCCGCGGCAAGCTCTTCTGGCTGCGGGATCTGGACGCTCCCGAGCGGCCGCCGATCGGCCTGCAGGCACTGCCCGGCACGCTCGACCCTTCCTTCCCGGAGACCAGCCGGCCGGCACCCTGGGCCGCCTGCCTCGCCCGCCGCGCGGGTGGGCTCAGGCTCCGGGCGCGGGTGACGGTGGCCGAGCGCGACCCGGTCGAGATCTGGGAGCTCGAGCTGCTCGAGCTCGAGGGCCGGCCGCGCCGACTGCAGCTCACGAGCTTCCAGGAGCTCGCGATGGCGCCCCGGGATGCCGTCGAGCGCACGCCCGCCTTCGCTTCACTCCATGTCGGGACTTGGTTCGTGCCGAGCCTCTCGGCGATCCTCGCCCGCAACCGGATGCTGCCGAACGGTGCCCGCCGCGCCGAGGACGAGCGCCCCTCCCCCGAGCATCTCTTCCACGCCCTCGCGGGCGACTTGCCGCCCGGGGTGCGCCTCGTGGGCTACGAGGACAGCCGCGCGCGCTTCCTCGGGACTGGCGGGATCGCCGCCCCGGCCGGCCTCGCCCCGGGTGCCGCCCGGCCGGCCGACGAGGCGGGGCTGCTCTACACCTTCGATCCGGCGGCGAGCCTCACCGTGCGGATCGACCTGCCGGCCCGTGGCTCGATCCGCATCCGTTTCGTCGACGGCTACGCCCCCGACCGCGCGACGGCGATCCGCTCGATCTGCCGCTACGGCGGCCGGCCCGCCCCCGCGCCCGAGCGGCTCGCCGCCGAGTTCGGAGCGCATCGCGAGCTGCGCGACCCGCCGCTGCCCGAAGCGCCGACGCCCGCCTTCGCCGCCGACGGCCGCAGCCTGCGCCTTCCCGGTGCCCTTCCCCGACCCTGGCACCATCTCCTCGCGAGCCCACTCGGCCACGGGGCGGTGGTCGGCAGCGACGGCGAGGTCTTCGCCTTCGGCGGCAACGCCCAGCAGAACGCCTGGAACCGCTACCAGCTCGACGGCCTGCCGGTCGATTGGCCGAGCCGCGCGATCTACGTGCGCGATCGCGAAACGGGCCGGCTGGAGAGCGCCGGTTTCGCCCCCGCGCGCGACCCGGTCGCCCGCTACGAGGTGCGCTTCGCGCCCGGCTCCGTGGTCTTCCACAAGCTCCCGAGCGAGCCCGACGGGCTCGAGCTCGAGCAGACCGTGAGCCTCGCCGAGGACGCGCCGGTCCAGATCGACCTTTTGCGCATCCGCAACCGTGGCGACGGGCGGCGGCGGCTGCGGGTGATGCCGGCCCTGCACGTGGCGCTCGCCGAGCTGCCGCGTGACAGCCGCGGCCGGCTCGAGACCCGGCGCGAGGAGACCGGGCCGTTCGCCGCCTATCTGCGGCACGGGCGCAACGATTTCCGTAAGGGCTGGCTGTTCGTCGCGACGAGCCTGCCGGCGGACGCCCTCGAGACCGTCCGGGCCCGCTTCGTGGGCCTGCCGGAGGCCTGGGCGCGGGGTCCCCTGTTCCTCGCCGAGGGCCTCCCGGATCCGCGCTGCCGCGACGATGGCGAGCGGCTCGTCGCCTTCGCGGGCGACCTCGAGCTCGCCCCGGGCGAGGAGGCGTGGGTGACCTTCGTGGTGGGCCAGGCCTTCGAGCTCGCCGAGGCACGGTCGCTCGCCCGCCGCTATCGCGAGCCGGCGGTGGCGCGGGCCGCGGTCGAGATGACGCGCGCGCGTTGGGACGAGCGGCTCTCGGTGCTCCGGATCGAGACCGACGACCCGGCCTTCGACCGGCTGGTCAACGACTGGCTGCCCTACCAGGTCCTGACCGCCCGGCTCTGGGGTCGCTGCGGGCCGCAGCAGCGCGGCGGGGCCTTCGGCTTCCGCGACCAGCTCCAGGACGTCCTGCCGCTCCTCTTCTTGGATCCCGAACTCGCCCGCGCCCAGATCCTGCTGCACGCCGCCCAGCAGTTCCTCGAGGGCGACGTCGTCCAGTGGTGGCACCCATCCTGGGAGGGCCGGACCGGGCTCGCCGCGCGCAACCGGGTGGCCGACCCCCAGCTCTGGCTGCCCTACGTGACCGTCCGCTACCTCGAGGCGACGGGTGACGAGGACATCCTCGACGAGCCGATCCCGTTCCTGGAAGGCCGGCCGATCCCGCCCGAGGCCGAGGGGATCGTGCTCGCGCCACGGCCCTCGCGGGAGGTCGAGAGCTTGTTCGAGCATTGCCGGCGGGCGATCGACTTCACGCTCCGCCGCGTCGGCCCGAACGGTCTGCCGCTCATCGGCACCGGCGACTGGAACGACGGGTTCGATCGGCTCGGCAGGCGGGGTCGCGGCCAGAGTGTGTGGCTCGGCTTGTTCCTGCTCGACGTTCTCCGCGACATGGTCCCCCTCGCCCGCGCACGCGGCGAGGCGCGGCTCGCCGAGCACTGGGCGGCGGCGGCCGAGCGGCTCCGCGCCGCGCTCGGCCGGATGGCCCGGGGGGACCGTTTCGTCCGGGCGATCGACGATCGCGGGCGCGAGCTTTTGCTCGACGACGCGCTCTCCGCCGCCTGGCCGGTGCTGGCCGGCCTCGTCGGGCTCGACGAGGGCCGAGGGCTCGTGCTCGGCGCCCTCGACGCGCTCGAGCGCGACGGCATGGTGCTCTTGCTCCATCCGCCGTTCGACGAGGCGAGTGATCCCTACCCCGGACGGATCGCCGCCTATCCGCCGGGGGTGCGGGAGAACGGCGGCCAGTACAGCCACGGCGTGTCCTGGCTGGTCGACGCCCTGCTCCGCCTCGCCGCGCTCGCCCGCGAGGCCGGCCGTCCCGAGGAGGCCGCGGCCCTCGAGACGCGCGCGGTCGAGGTCTGGTACAAGATTTCACCCTTGGGCGAGTCGGGGCCCGACCGGCTCGCCCGTTACGGGTTGCCGCCGCACCAGCAGCCGGCCGACGTGAGCTTCGGGCCCGGCTACGAGGAGCGCGGCGGCTGGGCCTGGTACACGGGCTCGGCCGCGCGCATGCTGAGCGCCGCCTACGGCCTGCTGGGCCTGGCCCTGCGCGGGCGCGAGCTCGTTCTGCCGGCCGACCCGGCACGGCCGCGCGGCCGGCTCCGCCTCCGCCGGCTCGTTTGGCGGGGCCGCGTGCTGGTCGAGGCCGGCGGTTCTCCGGTCGATCGGCGGGGCGACCCGGCCGGCTCGCGCGCGCGAACCCTTTCGCCGGATCGGCCGGGCTCCTAGGATCGCGCCGTCCCACGGACCAGCTCCGGAGCCGCCGTCGCATGACCGCCCCGACCCCCCTGATGGCCGGGAAGAGAGGCCTCGTCATGGGCATCGCCAACGATCGCTCGCTCGCCTGGGGAGTCGCCCGGGCGGTGCGGCGGCACGGGGCGGAGCTCGCCGTCACCTACCAGGGCGAACCGCTCTTGAAGCGCGTCCGGCCGCTCGCCGAGGAGCTCGGCGCGCGCCTGCTCGTCCCGGCGGACGTCACCGAACCCGAAAGCCTCGATGCCCTGTTCGCCGAGATCGCGGCCTGCTGGGGCGGGCTCGACTTCCTGGTCCATGCGATCGCCTGGTCCGACAAGGAGCAGCTCAAGGGGCGCTACATCGACACCACGCTCGACAATTTCCAAAAGACCATGGCGATCTCCTGCTATTCGTTCACCGAGCTCGCACGTCGCGCCGAGCCCTTGATGGGTGCGGGCTCGAGCTTGCTGACCTTGACCTACATCGGCTCGACCCGGGTCACGCCGCACTACAACGTGATGGGTGTGGCGAAGGCCGCGCTCGAGGCCTCGGTCCGCTATCTCGCGGTCGACCTCGGCGCCAAGGGGATCCGCGTCAACGCGATCTCGGCGGGGCCGGTCCGCACGCTCGCCGCCTCGGGGATCGGCGACTTCCGCTACATCTTGAAGTGGAACGAGTACAATGCGCCCTTGAAGCGCAACGTCACGATCGACGACGTGGGGGGTGCGGCGGTCTTCCTCCTCTCCGAGCTCGGCTCCGGGACCACGGGCGAAGTCGTGCACGTCGACTGCGGCTACCACGTGGTCGGCATGAAGGCGGTCGACGCCCCGGACATCAGCGTCGTCAAGGGCGACTGAGCGCTCCGGCCGCCGCCTGCGGAGATGCCATGGCCGGCTCCTCGTTCGGCACCCTGTTCCGCTTCACCACCTGGGGCGAGAGCCACGGGCCGGCGATCGGCGTCGTCGTGGACGGCGTGCCCTCGCGCCTGCCGCTCGGCGAAGCCGACATCCAATATTGGCTCGACCGGCGCCGGCCCGGTCAGTCCAAGTTCACGACCCAACGCCGGGAGCCGGACCGGGTCGAGATCCTCTCCGGCGTGTTCGAGGGCCTGACCACGGGAACGCCCGTGAGTCTTTTGATCCGCAACGTCGACCAGCGCTCGAAGGACTACTCCGAACTCGCGGAAACGTACCGCCCCGGCCATGCCGACTTCACCTACGACGTGAAGTACGGGATCCGCGACCATCGAGGCGGCGGCCGGGCGTCGGCGCGGGAGACCGCCTGTCGGGTCGCGGCCGGGGCGATCGCGCGGAAGATCCTGGGTCCCTCGGTCGAAATCCGCGGCTACATGGTGCAGATGGGGGCGGACCGGATCGATCCCGCCCGCTTCGACCCCGAAGAGATCGACCGCAATCCCTTCTGGTGCCCCGACGCCGAGGCGGCGGCTCGTTGGGAAGCGCGGCTCCTCGAGATCCGCAAAGCGGGCTCTTCGATCGGGGCGGTGATCGAGGTCGTGGCCAAAGGTGTGCCGGCGGGCCTCGGCGAGCCGGTCTACGACAAGCTCGACGCCGACCTCGCCAAGGCGATGATGAGCATCAACGCGGTCAAAGGTGTCGAGATCGGTGCGGGTTTCGCCGCCGCGGCTCTGCGAGGCGAGGAGAACGCCGACGAGATCCGCATGGGCAACGCGGGCCCGCGCTTCCTGTCGAACCACGCGGGCGGGATCTTGGGCGGAATCTCGACGGGCCAGGACATCGTCGTCCGCTTCGCGGTCAAGCCCACCTCCTCGATCCTGATCCCCCGCCGCACGATCACCCGCGACGGCCGCGAGACCGAGATCGTGACCAAGGGCCGCCACGATCCCTGCGTCGGCATCCGCGCGGTGCCGGTGGGCGAAGCCATGATGGCCTGTGTGCTCGCCGACCATCTCCTGCGCCACCGCGGGGTCTATGGCGGCCGCTGACCCGCCCCGCCCGATCCTCCCGGGAAGACAAAACCCCGCCGCGCGGGGCACGGCGGGGTCGCTTCGGGCGTCGTGCGCCCGGCTTAGCGGTGCAAATCGAAGCGGTCGGCGTTCATGACCTTGGTCCACGCCCGCACGAAGTCGTGGACGAACTTCTCCTCCGCGTCGCGGGCGCCGTAGACTTCACAGATCGCCCGCAGCTGCGCGTTCGAGCCGAAGACGAGGTCGACCCGGGTCGCGGTCCAGCGCTTCGTGCCGGTCTTGCGATCGTAGCCCTCGTAGAGGTTCCACGTGTCCTTCACCGGCACCCACTCGGTGCTCATGTCGAGGAGGTTGGTGAAGAAATCCGTGGAGAGCACACCCGGCCGATCGGTGAAGACACCGTGCGCGGTCCCGCCGTGGTTCGCGCCGAGCATGCGCAGGCCCGCCACGAGCACCGTCATCTCCGGGGCCGAAAGCGCCAGGAGCTGCGCCTTGTCGACCAGGAGATGTTCCGGCTCGACCGGCGTCTTGACCTTGACGTAGTTGCGGAAGCCGTCGGCCCAGGGCTCCAGGACCTTGAACGAGTCGACGTCGGTCTGCTCCTGGCTCGCGTCCATCCGGCCGGGCGTGAACGGCACCTCGACCGTGAAGCCGGCCGCGGCCGCCGCCTGCTTCACGGCCGCCCCGCCCGCCAACACGATCATGTCGGCGAGCGAGATCTTCTTGCCGTCCTGCTGGCGACCGTTGAAGGAGCGGCGGATCTCGTCGAGCGTGGCCAGGGTCTTGACGAGCCGTTCGGGCTCGTTGACCTCCCAGTCCTTTTGTGGGGCGAGGCGGATCCGGGCGCCGTTGGCACCGCCGCGCTTGTCGGAATTGCGGAAGGTCGAGGCGGCCGACCAGGCGGTGTAAACGAGATCACGCACCGACAGGCCGGAGCCCAATACCTCCTTCTCAAGGGTGGCGACGTCCTTCTCGTCGACGAGCGGATGGTCCACGGGCGGGATCGGATCCTGCCAGATCAGATCCTCCTTCGGCACCTCGGGCCCGAGATAGCGGATCTTCGGGCCCATGTCGCGGTGGGTGAGCTTGAACCAGGCGCGTGCGAAGGCGTCGGCGAACTGGTCCGGATTCTTCCAGAAGCGGCGGGAGATGGGCTCGTAGATCGGATCGTAGCGCAGCGACAGGTCGGTCGTGAGCATCGTCGGCTTGCGCTTCTTGTTCGGATCGAACGGATCCGGGATGATCTCGGGCGCGTTCTTCGCCACCCACTGCCAGGCGCCGGCCGGGCTCTTCTCGAGCTCCCACTCGTAAGAGAAGAGCATCTCGAAATAATCGTTGCTCCACTGCGTGGGCGTGCGGGTCCAGATCACCTCGGGACCGCCGGTGATCGCATCCGGCCCCTTGCCCGACCGGAAGCTGCTCTTCCAGCCGAGCCCCATCTGCTCGATCGGTGCGCCCGCGGGCTCGGGCCCCACATGGCCCACCGGCCCGGCGCCGTGGCACTTGCCGAAGGTGTGGCCGCCGGCCACGAGGGCCACGGTCTCCTCGTCGTTCATCGCCATCCGCGCGAAGCTCTCACGGATGTCCTTGGCGGCCGCCACGGGGTCGGGGTTGCCGTTGGGTCCTTCGGGGTTGACGTAGATGAGGCCCATCTGCACGGCCGCGAGCGGGCTCTCGAGCTGGCGGCCGGGCCCGTGCCGTTCGTCCGCGAGCCAGCTCGTCTCCGGCCCCCAATAGATCGACTCGTCCGGCTCGTAGACGTCGGCGCGGCCACCACCGAAGCCGAAGGTCTTGAAGCCCATGGATTCGAGGGCGACGTTGCCGGCCAGGATCATGAGATCCGCCCAGGAGATCTTGCGGCCGTATTTCTGCTTGATCGGCCACAACAGACGGCGGGCCTTGTCGAGATTGGCGTTGTCCGGCCAGCTGTCGAGCGGCGCGAAGCGTTGCAGGCCGAGCCCCGCACCACCGCGGCCGTCGAAGATCCGGTAGGTGCCGGCGGCGTGCCAGGCCATACGGATCATCAAGCCGCCGTAATGACCCCAGTCGGCCGGCCACCAATCCTGCGACTCGGTCATGAGTTTGCGCAGGTCTTCCTTGAGCGCGAAATAATCGAGGCTCTGGAATTCCTTGGCGTAGTCGAAATCCGGCCCCATCGGGTCGGTCGGCGGTGCGAACTGGTGCAGGATCTTGAGGTTGAGCTGGTTCGGCCACCATTCGTGGACCGTCTTGCCCTGCCCGGCGGCGTGCCGGAAGGGGCATTGCATCACGGCTGTCACGGCTCCTCTCCCTCTTCGAACGGACGAACGGCGCGGCCGGCGATCGCGATCTTGCGGGCCCCCGGTCCCGAGATGGTCCCTCGATCCTCTCGCGCCCAGCCCGCCGGCTGCGCGTCCGCCGCGCGCCGGGCGCAATCGACACCGACCGGACCACCGACGGCACGGTTCGAAGTTGGAATATTTCTAAGGAAGAGCCGGGTCAAGTCGGCCGGGTGCGGACCCGTGGCGGCTGCCCGCGTGGTCGGCCCTCCGGGCGGTACCGCGGCCCCTGCGAGCCCGGTCGGGGGCTCAACCTTGTCGCCCGAAGCGGTAGGCCGGCCGTCCGCGCACCCCGGGGGCGAGCGCGAAGAGGCCCCCTTCTGCCGGGTGTGCCGCCAAATGCTCCGCGCTCATCGTGAAGCGGCCGGACGTCGCGAACAAGGTGTCGAGATCCGGCCCGCCGAAGGCGCAGGAAGTCGGCCAAGAGCAAGGGAGGTCGACGACCGAGGTCACCGCGCCGTCGATCGTCGTGCGGGTGAGGCAACCACCACCCGCTACCCGAGCGGCCCAGATCGTGCCCTCGCCGTCGAGACAAGAGCCGTCGGGCAGGCCGCGGGGGAAGCCCTCGAGGAGGATGCGCCGGTCGGACAGCCGACCGGTCGTGGGATCGAGGCGGTAACGGTAAAGCACGTTCTTCGTGGTGTCGGCCGTGACGAGGCTGTCCCGGGTCGGCCAGAGGAGCGTATTCGTGATCCCGAAGAGATCGTCGCACACGCAGGTCAAGCTGCCGTCCGGGGCGAAGCGATAGAGCCGGCCCGTATCGGCCGTGATCGCCGACGGAGAATCGTCGGGCCCGATGTTGTTGTGCATCGTGCCGACCCAGAAAGCGCCGTCCGGCCCGACCACGCCCTCGTTCAAGCGGTTCTCCGGACGGTCCGGTTCGACCTCGCAGACGATCCGGAAGTCCGCACCCCAATCCCAAAAGGCGATGTGCCGCTCGAGCCCGACGACGTCGACGCGATCCTGGAGCTTTCGGCCAAGGGCTTGCGCTGAGGTTGCGAGCCGCCGGGCCCCGTGGGGTCCGGCGGTAACCGCGGCGCAGCGCGAGTCGCATGAAACGACTGCTCAAAACCTTCCTCGAAAAGCCCGAGCTCGCGGCGGTGCTGCTGCTCGTTCTGCTCGTCGCGTTGTTCCAGCACCTCTCCGAAGGCGTGCTGTTGTCCGCTGCGAACCTGCGCGGCGTGCTCGGGCTCCTTCCCGAGATGGGGTTGGTCGCCGTGGGCGTCACTTTGTTGATGATCTGCGGCGAGTTCGATCTCTCGGTGGGCTCGGTCTTCGCCCTCATGCCGATGTGCATGGCGGTCTTGATGAACGCCGGTTGGAGCTTCCCCTCGGCGACCGCCGCGGGCCTGCTCGTGTGTCTGGCGATCGGCTTCCTCAACGGATGGCTCACGATCCGCTTCAACATTCCCTCGTTCATCGTGACGCTGGGCACGCTGTTCATGGCCCGCTCGCTCACGATCGTGATCTCGGGAGGGTTCCCGCCGAGGCTGCCGATGGAAGCGATCCCCCGGCAGCTCTTCACGGCGTTCGTCGGGCCCGGCGAGCTGATCCGGGCCTCGTTCCTGTGGTTCGTCGGGATCGCCGTGATCGCGGGTGTCCTCTTGTCACGGACCAATTTCGGCAACTGGGTGCGGGCGACCGGCGGTTTCCTGCCGGCCGCGCGAGCGATGGGCATCCCGACGGCCGGGGTGAAGATCGCCTGCTTCATGGTCTGCTCGACGCTCGCGGGTTTCGCCGGGATGATCCAGGTCTTGCGGGTGGGCTCGCCGTTGCCCTCGATGGGCGAGGGCCTGGAACTCGCCGCGGTCGCCGCCGCCGTGATCGGCGGTACGTCCCTCGCCGGCGGCATCGGGTCGATCCTGGGCGGCGTGGTCGGCGCCACGCTCATCCGGGTCATCGACAACGGTCTCGTCTTGAGCCGGGTCGATTCCAACTGGTTCAAGTTCGCGATCGGTGCCCTCACCATCCTCGCGGTCGTGGGGAACGCCTGGCTGCGCAAGCACGGGCGATCGATGAAGGTGGAAGATTGAGATGACCGAAGATTTCCGGCGTGCGACCGACCCGGTCATTTCGGTACGCAACCTCCACAAATGGTTTTCGGGAGTCCATGCGCTCCGCGGTGTCAGTCTCGATTTCGAACGTAACGAAGCAGTCGGCCTCGTGGGCGACAACGGCGCGGGTAAGACGACGCTGATTTCTGTCCTGGCGGGTGTCCACCAGCCGGACGAAGGCGAAATCTTCGTGGACGGCCGACCGGTCCGGATCACCCGTCCGCGGGAAGCCATGCAGCTCGGCATCGAAACGATCCACCAATACAATTCGCTCGTGCCGCAGATGTCGATCGCGCGCAATCTCTTCCTCGGTCGGGAACCGACCCGAGCCTCGATCTTCGGTATCGGGTTCCTCGACATCGCGCGAATGCGCACCGAGAGCACGAGCGCACTTGCCGACGTCGATCTCCACCTCCGTTCGCCCGACACACCGGTCGAGGAGCTCTCCGGCGGCCAGCGGCAGGGTGTGGCGATCGCCCGCGCCATGCACTTCAAGACGAAGGTTCTGATCCTCGACGAACCGACCAATCATCTCTCGGTGAAGGAGACCAACAAGGTGCTCGCCTTCGTCCGATCGCTCGCCGGCCAGAACGTCACCGGCATCTTCATCTCCCACAACATGCATCACGTCTTCGCCTGCTGCGAGCGCGTGGTGGCGATGGCCCACGGTCGCGTGGTGTTCGATCGGAAAATCTCGGACACGTCGATCGAGGAAGTCCACGACGTGCTGTGAAGGGGAGGTGACATGGGTGCGGGTGTCTTGCGGGTCTATCAGGAGGACTGGTTCCCGTTCCGGTCACTGCCGGCGGCATTGCGCGAATTCACCGAGCGCACCGGGATCCGGACCGAACTCGCCTGGGACGTCGTCGGGGTCGGCACCATCGAACACATGTTCGACAAGATGGTCGCCTCGTTCACCGACGAGGAACCGGCCTTCGACGTCGTCTGTTGCGACGAGATCATTTTGCGTCACATGGCGACCGAGGGTGGCGTCCTCGACCTCGCGCCGCGGATGCGCGCGGACGGCATCACCCTCGACCACGTGACCCCTGCCACCGTCGACGCGGTGACCCTCGGTGACACCGTGTTGGGCCTCCCCTGCGTGAACGTCTGCTCGATGCTGTTGTGCCGGCGCGATTATCTCGAGCGGTACGGCCTGCCCATTCCGGCGAGTTGGCAGGAGCTGCGCGAAGTCGCGCGCACACTGCAGGAAGCCGTCCGGCGCGACGAGCAGCGCGAATTCTACGGCTTCGAAACCCGTGGCGCACCCGGCGGCGGGCACGCCGTCTGGTCGGTCGGCAGCTTCACGGGCTCCTTCGGCGCGCGCTGGATCGACCCCGACGGTACCGCCGCCCGCTGCGACGAGGCGCACCGCGCCGCACTCGAGACCTACATCGGGCTGATCCGCGAGGTCTGCCCACCCGATCAGGCTTCCATCAGCTTCGTCGAGATGCGGCGCGACTACGCCGCGGGGCGGGTCGCCATCATCATGGACGTGGGCATGGAGTACGGCCACATCATCAGTCGCGGCGGGGCCCTGGCCGACGCGTCCGTGGTCGCCATGGTCCCGGCAGGGCCGGCCGGGCGCGCACCCAACCTCTACTGCCCGGCCTGGGCGATCCCGGCGCGCACCGACATGCCCGGCGAGGCGTGGGAGCTCGTGAAGTTCTTGACCTCGGACGCCCGGCTCGAGCGCGACGGGCTCGACTCGGACGCGGTGGAGACCTCCTCTCTCCGCGTGCTGTACGGCAGCGCCTTCGATCGCCACTTCCGACCCGATCTGTTGACCACGGTCCGTGCCTCGCGGGCGGTGGCGCGCGAGGAACGTCCCTTCGGTACGTTCGGTATGGCCGGCTGCGAAGTCGTGGGCGACACCGTCACCGATTTGATCACGGGGAAGGAGACGTTGGACAGCGCGTTGCGGCGGATTGAAACCGCGCTCGCCGCGTTGGCCGGTGGGGGAGGTGGGAGCCGTGCCTGATCTGTCCGGCAAATCCGCGCTGATCACGGGCGGTCTCGGCACGATCGGGCGGGCGATGGCGGCGCATTTCGCGCGCGCCGGCCGCCGGGTGGTCGTCCTCGACCGGCCCGAACTCGACCGTGCGCCGGCATGCTCCGCCGCGCTCGGGGACGGCATGGCGTTCGTGGGGTGTGACCTCGCCGATCTCGCCGGCATCGAGCGGATCGTGGGCGAGGTGATCACGACGGAGGGCGGCTTCGACATCTTGATCAACAACGCGGCCTTGATCGTCAACAAGCCGCACGAAGCTTTCACACTCGCCGAGTACGAAGAGCAGATCCGGGTCAATTCTTCCGCCGCTTTCGTCCTGACGCGTCTCGTCGCACCCGCCATGAAGGCCAAAGGCTGGGGGCGGATCGTCAACCTGACCTCGATCACGCTCAACGGACAATGGGAGGGCTACGTGCCCTACGTCGCTTCGAAGGGGGCGATGCTCGGGCTCACCAAGGCCTTCGCCCGCGAGCTCGGTCCGCACGGCATCACGGTGAACGCGATCGCCCCGGGAGCGGTCGTCTCGGAAGCCGAAAACCGTGTGTTCGGCGACCGACTGCAGCAATACGATGCCTGGGTACTGGAGCGGCAGTGCATCAAACGACGAATCGAGCCGGTGGACGTGGCGGAACTTGCGCTCTTCCTCTGTTCGGACGCCGCGCGGATGATTTCGGCTCAGAACATCGCGATCGACGGGGGCTGGTGAGAGCGTCGTCACGCGAGGCTTGCCGGGTGGCGCCGGATCCCTCCGATCCGAGCCGCCGGTGGCGCGTGGCGGTCGGCTGGAGCGGACGGCCGTGCGCCCACGCCTCCCGCGGTCGCCGAACGGAGCACGCGAGGTCTGCCGCGGTGTCCGCCCGGTGGGCGCGACTTGCACGCCGGTGGCGGACCCACGCGCGCAGGCGCGCCTGGGGCGTCCGATCTCCTCCCGCCACTCCTCGACGAGCTCCTCGGCTCCGAGCCGAGGCGTGACCCGCTTCCTCGCCGGCTGGCCGAGCTAGACGACCGGCCGCAGCGGGAGCCGCCTCGGCGGTCGCCGCGAGGCGGCTCGCCTCTTCGCCACCGGAACTCGTCCGAGCGGGGCGTCGGTCGGCCGGTTCGGCGTTCCGCCGGGGTCGTGGGAGAGGGATTGGTTGCGGGGGCAGGATTTGAACCTGCGACCTTCAGGTTATGAGCCTGACGAGCTACCGGGCTGCTCCACCCCGCGGTGCGACCCCGTGCCGTCTGCGACGGCCTGGGGACCCCGGATGCCACCCCACGAAGTCTCCCGACTTCGCGGGGACCCCGGCGATACTACCCCACGCGATCTCCGATCGCGCGGGGACCCCGGCGATACTACCCCACGCGATCTCCGATCGCGCGGGGACCCCGGATGACCACCCCCCGAAGTCTTACGACGTCGTGGGGACCCCGGATGCCACCCCACCGAGCCTGCGGCTCGGCGGGGCCCCGGAGAACCACCCCGTCCGATCGGGGATCGGCCGGGGGCCCCGCGATGTCGGACGACGTCGCGGGGCTGGGGGCATCGTGGTGAGGGTCGAGCTGGGGTGTCGGGAAGGCCTGGCAGCGGCCGACTCTCCCGTGCCTTGGGGCACAGTACCATGGGCGCTGCGGGGTTTCACGGCCGAGTTCGGGATGGGATCGGGTGGGGCACCCGCGCTGGGCCACCAGGCCTTTCCGACACCGGATCCACCCCACGCCGTCTGCGACGTCGTGGGGACCCCGGAGTTCACCCCACGCCGTCTGCGACGTCGTGGGGGATTCCCGTCGGGGTCCCCACGAAGCCCTCGGGCTTCGTGGGGAGGGTGTTGGCAGGGTAGCGGGTGTTCCGGCCGCGGGGGGATGGTCCCGGGGCTGGGGCGAGGGGAGCGCGTTCGAGCGATTAGGACCGGTTGGCTGAGCAGGTTGCCCTGCGTACACCTCCGGCCTATCGACGTGGTGGTCTACCACGGCTCTCGGCGAGACCTGGTTTGGCGGTGGGTTTCCCGCTTAGATGCGTTCAGCGGTTATCCCGTCCGGACGTGGCTACCCGGCTGCGCCGCTGGCGCGACGACCGGTCCACCAGAGGTCCGTCCACCCCGGTCCTCTCGTACTGAGGGCGGATCCGCGCAAGTCTCGTACACCCACGGCAGATAGGGACCGAACTGTCTCACGACGTTCTAAACCCAGCTCACGTACCACTTTAATCGGCGAACAGCCGAACCCTTGGGACCTGC
>Ga0101944_10000484_pt1 | contig 115026 bp, 94 predicted proteins | sample DewCreD2012metaG_FD_75245 | JGI IMG/M metagenome (GOLD analysis project Ga0101944, IMG submission 75245) | Hot spring sediment bacterial and archeal communities from British Columbia, Canada, to study Microbial Dark Matter (Phase II) - Dewar... ... | reverse complement strand
GCCATCCATGACAAAGCTCCTCAGGTAAGGTGGCCGGGATGTTCAAAATGCGAAGCTTCGCGGACTGGAGAGGAAGTTACCCCAAGTGCCCCCGTCGCGCAATAGCAAGAGTCCGATATATAGTTATAAGCGATTGCCCTCCCCCTTTCGCACCTGGACGCCGGCACCAGTTTCTTGCAGCACCATGGGCAGGCAAGTTAAGATGTCAACTAACTCGTCCGATAAGAGCGAAGGATTCGCCACCCGGCCTCCGCCGCGGCGCGTGCCGCGTATGCAGGCCGAGTACAGGCAGGAGCCAGCCATGGGTCAGGCCATTGACCTGCCCGACACGCCATCCGATGGCCCGCAGACCACGGGCAATGTGGACGATCTGCTTGCGCAGATGGCGGGGGACGAGATTGATCGCTTGCTGGCCGAAGACGAAAAGCAGGAACCTGCAGCGCCGGCCGCGCCTGCGGACCATCCCATTGAAAGCGATTCCGCCGTCGAGCCCCAGGTTCTCAAGCAGCAGGCCCAGGCTGCGGAGACGGCCGCTATTGAGGAAACGCCCCCCGACATCTCGCAGCAACTGGATGCGCTCTTTGGAGAACTGACCAGGGAGCCGGCACCCGGAGCGGCGGTTGAAACGCCCGCGCAGGCAGCGGCCGTCGCCGAGTCGCCCGAACCGATCGCGGCGACGGTTGCCCCCGATGCCGATGCGGCCGCCCCGGCTGGCGACGCTGTTGAGTCACATGCGGCCGATTCGGCCGGTTCAGCTGATCCCGCGGCCGACGTTCCTGCTGTGCCGACAGGCAAGTCGCCGGTTGCTGCCCAGGCGGAAGAAGCTACTTCGCAGGAGCGGGCGGCGCTGATCGAGGAGCCGGTCCTTCCTGAAGCGGATGACGCGCAGAGCGGTGTTCCGCTTCACCTGAAACTCCTGGTGTGGATCAACGCGCCGCTGGTCTGGTGCGGCGATTCCGGGCGAGAGTGGATGGGCAAGGTGGCCATCCTCACCCTGATCAACGCCCTGGTGTTGTTGGCATACGTGCTGTTCTTCAGGGGATGATCTGCTGATAGTTCTGCGCGATGGGCATGCGGCGGCCAAATCCGAACGCTCGGCTCGTGACCTTGATCCCCGGGGCGGCCTGGCGGCGCTTGTACTCGCTGCGGTCGATGAGCTTGATGACCTTCATCACGGTGGCCGCGTCGAAACCTTCCCGGATGATCTCCGCGGCGCTCTTCTCCTCCTCGACGTAGCGGTTCAGGATGGCGTCCAGGATATCGTAGGGCGGCAGCGAATCCTGATCTGTCTGGTTGGGGCGAAGTTCGGCCGAGGGCGGCTTGACAATCGTGTTCCGGGGAATGATCTCCCGGCCGGCCTTTCGATTGACCAGTTCGGCCAGTTGGTAGACCATCGTCTTGGGCACGTCGGAGATGACCCCCAGGCCCCCGCACATGTCGCCGTAAAGGGTGCAGTAGCCCGTGGCGACCTCGCTCTTGTTGCCTGTAGTCAAAAGCAAATGATTGTAGCGGTTGGAAAAGGCCATCAGCAGCACACCGCGGATGCGGGCCTGGAGGTTCTGCTCAGTCAGGTCGTCCCCGAGCGGGGAAGGATGCGCAACGCATGATGCGTCCCGAGTGAAAAGGGGGCCGAGAGTCTCCTCGCAGGTCTGGTGAATCGGCCTGATGGGAACGATGTGGAACCGAATGCCGAGATTCTCGGCCAGGCTCCTGGCGTCGGCGACGGAGTGATCGGACGAAAAACGCGACGGCATCGAGACGCCGACCACGTTGTCCTTCCCGAGGGCGGCCACGGCAATGGCGGCGGTGAGGGCCGAATCAATGCCGCCGGAAAGGCCCAGCACCACGCTCCTGAAGCCGCACTTGCGGACGTAGTCGCGCAGACCCAGGACCAGCGCCCTGTAGACCGACTCGATCCCGCCGCTCGGGGTCTCAACGCGCGATGCCCGGGCCTCCGTCCCCGTCCCGTCAATCGCCAGATCGACGACCAGCAGGTCCTCCTCAAAGTCTCTGGCCTGGGCGATGACATTGCCGGTGGAGTCGAGCACGACGCTGTTGCCGTCAAAGACCAGTTCGTCGTTGCCGCCGACCTGGTTGACGTAGATCAATGGCTTGCCGAAACGCCTGACCTGGGCGGCGAAAAGCTCCAGCCGGAACGTGTGCTTGCCCAGGACGAACGGCGAAGCACTGGAGTTGATCAGAACCTGGGCGCCCGCCCCGTGCAAATCGGCGATCGGGTTCTCGTGGTAAAGCCGGCGGGGCATCAGGCGCTCGTCATTCCAGAGATCCTCGCAGATCGATAGCCCCATGCGCACATCGGCGATCCGCACAATGTCATTGGCCTCGTCCTCCGGGCCGGGCTCGAAATAACGGGTCTCGTCGAAGACGTCGTAGGTGGGCAGCAGCGTCTTGAAATGGCGGCTGACAACCTTGCCGTCGCGAAGCAGGGCGGCGGCGTTGTGAAGGGGACGCCCGACGGGCTGTCGGTTGCGGTCGGCGTAACCGACGACCAGGTCGATCCCGACGCTCCGGGCGGCCAGGTGCTCCAGGGCGGCCAGATTGTCGTCGATGAACTGCGGCTTGAGCAGCAGGTCCTTGGGCGGGTATCCAACAAGGGCCAGTTCCGGGAACACCGCCAGGCGGGCGCCCTCCTGCCTGGCGCGGGCCGCGAAGTCGATGATCTTGCGGCAGTTGCCGGCGATGTCGCCGACGGTGGGGTTGATCTGTGCCAGCGCGATACGCATGCAATGATTGTATCGGGAATGATTCGCGGTGGGCAGCGGATCGACGCCGCGCGTCTGGCTCGCCCATCCCGGATCCGGCTGCCGACCCCAATCCAGCCCATGCCCGCGCAGGCGTGCTACCATTGCCGTATGAAGCCCCCATCGATCGTGTTATTGCTGGTGTTCCTGGCGGCCGGGTGCTCGCGGTTTGACCGTGCATGGGACCAACTCGCGATGCAGCAGCCGGCGACTGGAATTGAAGGCGCCTGGGAGGGCAGGTGGATCGGCGACAACGGCCACGCCGGCAGGCTGCGCTGCATCCTCCGGCGAGCCGACGGCGACACCTACAATGCGTGGTTTCACGCAACGTTCTGGGGGGTCTTTTCCGGAGAGTACGTGGTGACGATGACCGCGCAGTCACAAGGGGACAAGACCCTGCTGCGTGGCGAGCATGACCTGGGGTGGTTGGCCGGAGGAAACTACCGATACGATGCGATCGTCACACCCGAGCGCTTCGAGTCACGGTATGACTCGAAGTGGGAAAAGGGGAGGTTCGAAATGTCGCGGCCGTCGCGGTGAGGGGGGACGGCGTTCACCGCGGAGCCTGGTAGTCTGCGGGCAGCTCGGTTGCGTCGTGCGCCTTGTCCCAGCCGTGGGCGACAAAGCGCGACACGCCCTCGGCGTGCAATCGGATCAACTTCACGACCTGCGCGTTTGCGGAACTGTGACGCACCTTCACTCCGTTGGGCAGTTCCTCGATCTGCATCTCCATCCTCGTATACTGGCGGACCAGCTCGGAAAACAGCGGGTCCCACATGCGAATCGGCAGGCCGGCGCCCACGCGAGCCTTCATCTGTTTGACATGGGTCTTGAGCTTCTCGGCCACCTGCGGATCGTCGCTTGTCGTGACGGTAACAACGCCGTCCGGTGTCTGCTCCACCGTGCGGCGGATCTTCTCATGGTCGCTCAACAGGGAGTGGAACACCGCCATCGCTTCCCGCATCTCGGCGGGCGGGCCGCCGGGGCCTCGGCCGCCTCGACCGCCTTGTCCGCCTCGACCCTGGCCGCGTCCCGCCGGTTGGACACCGGCATCCTCGGACTTTTCGACCGGCGCCGCATGGTCAGCGGGGACATCCGCCTTTGCGTCCTGGGTCTTCATGCCCGGATCCGCGTGCCCGGGGGCCGCGTCCCCGGCTTGCGAGGCGGCCTTCGTGTCGCAGCAGGCGGGCGGCGCTTTCTTCTCCGTTGCGCAGCAAGCCTGGCCTTTCTCCGACAGGTTGCAGCCTTCGCAGGCGGCCGGAGCGCTGCCGTCGGCCGGAGAACCCTTCTTTCTGTCGGCGGCCCAGAGCGTGAGCACGCCGGCGATGACGATGGCGATTACGGCGGGAACGATGGGTTTCGACATGATACGCTTCTCCTGACCGGCAATTGCGGACCTGCTCACGGGAACTGCTGCTTCCACTTGTCGCGCAGCGCCTGGCGCATGCGCTGACAGAACTCCGGCGGCAACTCGTATGGTTGGCCATCCTTGTACAGGCGGATCGTCTTGCGGATGTTGTCAACAACCACCTGGCAGGGGTTGCATCCGGCCAGATGCTGTTCGAACTCCTTGCAGACGGCCAGGTCCATCTGGCCGTCCACGTATTCGTTCATCGCCTTGAGAAGATCCTCACACTTCATAATGCACTGATACTATTGATTCATCCCGCCCGCCGCGGTTACATCGTTTGCCTATTGATCATGGTCATGCCTGTGGACGATCCGACGCTGTGGATCGCCGTAAAGCCGGGTGAGCTGCTCGCGGAGCATCAGACGCGCCCGCAGCAGGCGGACCTTGACGTTGGCAACCGAGATACCCAGCAGCCGTGCCGTCTCTTCCGTGGACAACTCCTGGATGTCGCGGAGCACGAAGACCACGCGATATTTCTCGTCGAGGTGGGCCAGGGCTCTGTCAACCGTCTCCTGCACCTCGCGGCGCAAAGCCAGCCGCGAGGGCTCGTCGGCCCATTCGGCGATGAACTCGGGATGGGGCAGCGGGGCGTCGTCGCTGTCATTCGCCGGCTGGTCGAGTGACACCGCAGCCTGCCCCTTGCGCTTCCGCAGCAGCTTTAGGGCGTGGTTGGTCGCGATACGCACCAGCCATGTATGGAACGAGGATCGCTCCTGAAAGTCGCGAATGTGCTGCACGACGCTCAGGAAGGTCTCCTGCACCACTTCCTCGGCATCCTGCGAGCGGCCGACAATACGCAGCGCAAGCGTGTAAATCTGCCTCTCATACCGGGCGACAAGCTTCTCGAAGGCGTCAAAGTTGCCGTTGCGAGCGGCCTGCACGAGGGGCAGGTCCGGGTCGATCGGTCTTGGTTCGGCAATGCGGCTCACGATCCCCGGATTATAGCGTCGTCTTGATCAATGGTCAGGACATGGGGCGGAGTGATTCATGTGCCGCGGACTGATCATGTTGAATGCAGCCTGCCCCCCGCAAGCCGTCATCCGCCGATGAGTTTCTTGATCATTTCCCGCTTCTTGGGGTTGTGGAAATACAGGTAGACGCGCGTGGAGTCGATCCCGTGGCAGGTGGCGCAGATCTCCCGGTCCACGTCGGGTTTGAGCATCGGCTTGATGGCCGAACGCAACGCGCGCGCGATGGGCTGTGTCGCCGCGGCGGTCTCCGCCGGGAGCAGGTCCCGGCCGTGGGGCAGGTGACAGGTGTCGCAGGTTACATTGCCCATGGCCTGCATCTTGGCTTTCAGCGCCGGCTCCAGCGTGTCGGCGATCCGGCGCATCGCCGTCTCCGGGTGCGTCACCAGCGTCGGCTTCTTGGCCGTGCCCGTCGGTCCGTGGCAGCCCAGGCACCACTGTTCGGCGTTGGTCCTGCCCTGTGGGTATTTCCTGGCGGCCCAGAGCATCTTCCGCTCGCTCCCCTCGATGGCGTGGGAGGCGTGACAGGGTCGGCAGGCGTGGCGATCGGGCTTGTTCGGATCGAGCAACTCGGGGCTGTGCATGGCCTTCATCACGGTGCGGGCCTCGTCATGGCATGTCACGCAGACATCCGACGGCGGTGCGTTGGGTTCAATGCGCAGCAGGTGCTGCTCTCGCTCCCCCGCATGCGGATTGTGGCACGTTCCGCAATGCAGCAGATCGCTTTCACCGGACCGCACCGGCAGGTTATGGTTCGTCTTGCGCACCGGGCTATCGGCGGCAATGGCCTGCGGATGGAGCATCGCCCCAAGGGGGAACTTCTCCTCGCTCGTGGCCCAGTTGGCGTTGGGATGGCAGGAAACGCACAGCGCGTCCTCCCGCGTCGCTCCTGCCACCGGCGCCACGGTCCACCGCTTCTTCTGTTCGTCGTTGCTGTGGGGACGGTGGCAGTTCATGCACAGGTCGGTTGACAGTCTTGGCGGCAGGTGGCCGGGTTCAGGGTGCTTGCCCGGGCCCACGGCAACGGGTGCTCCGGGGTCGCGGGCGTTGATCCGGAAGTCGTGCAATCCGCCGGCCATGGCGTTCTTGTCGGTGTGGCACTGGATGCACAGCGATACGTCGTTGCCGCTGGGTCGGAGCAGATGCTTGGATTGCTTCCCGGACAGGTGCAGGTCGTGGCAGGAGGAGCAGGCGACCGACCCGTCCTGCGCTGGCCGAAGGTCCTGCCCATACAGCGGAACCGTCGCAACCGGTCGCATCGTTGCCCGGGCCTTCGTGCCGGTGGGGTGATTGAACTTCGCAAGGGGCTTGTCGTGCCCGATTCCGCCTGGATTGTGGCAGGAAACGCAGAAGTCGTCTGCGATCTTCGGCGCATCCTGGGTGGCGACCCACATGGCCGGACCCTTCGCGTCATGCACGGCATGGCAGAAGCCGCACTTGCCGGTTTTCCTGCTGCTGCGGCCCTTGGCGTTGACGAACTGCTTTCTTGAGAAGTCGTGGGGGCCGCCCATGTTGGCGACCTTCTCGCCATGACAGTTGGCGCACAGCGCGTCGCCCGTGGTGCGAAGAAAATGCGGCTGGGCCATTTCGTGAGGATTGTGGCAACTCAGGCAGGCAACCGCCTTCTTGTTGGGATCGGTGGGGGAGTTGTACAGCGCCAGTTGCACGCCCCTGGGGATGTGGCTCGATTCAATTTCGAACGGATGGCTGAATGGTTGGCCGGAGTGCTTCGCGGCCACCTTGCCCTGGTCGTGGCAGGTGACGCACAGGCCCTGCGGGTCACCTCTGCCCGGCTTGATGTCGCGGGCATAGCTGTGGAACGTGTGACAGGAGCCGCAGGGGCCGGATTGCACCGGATTCAGACCCAGGCGATTGAGCTCGTTGGGCGCGCTCTTCCTCAGATCGTGCGCAGAGCCGACCATGTTCGAACGCTCCGCGTGGCAGCGGATGCACAGGCTGCTGTTTTCCAGCGTGTCGGCCAGCATGGCCCGGCCTGAGTTGCCGTTGTGGACCTTGTGGCACGAGAGGCAGACCAGCGTGTTGTCCTCGCCGATCCGGGTCTTCATCGCCTGGATCGCCTCGATGTGCTGCGGGCGAAGGGGCGGGTTCTGCGGGTGCTCGTGCTCCCCGTTTGCCATGAACATGGCCGGACGCATCTGCTGGTGGCAGGTGATGCACAACTCCGAATTGCTCGTGCCCATCAGAAGCAGGTGATCCTGCCTGGCCCCGTGGGCGGTGTGGCAGGACTGGCAGACGACCTGTTGAGCGTCCGCGCCGCCATGCGCCCCGGCGGCCGCGAGTCTCTCGGGCAGCTTCTCCTTCATGGGGCCCAGCGGATGGCTCCCCTTTTCAGGGCCGCCGGATTGACCCGTGTGGCAGGCGCGGCAGAGTTGGCCCTCGGTGTTCGGCATGCGCAGGAAAAACACGTCCTTCAGCGACTCCCCCGCGCCGCCCCCGGCTGCGTGCGCATTGTGACAGGTGCGGCACGCGATCTTGCCGTCCTCCAGGGGCAGGTTGGCCGGAACGTTCATTCCGGCCGAGGGAGCGACTCCGGTCCGGTGACCATGGTCATGCCAGACCATTCTGCGGGAATCATCGACCGACCCATCGTGGCATCCCAGGCATGTCTCCGACGCCGCCACCACCGGCTTCTCCGGCTCGGGCATCAGGTTGATGGCCCGTGGCTGCTGGAAGCTGGTGACCCACTCCAGGTGACAGACGGCGCAGTCCTTGCCCGTATTGGCCTGAAGGCCCACCTGGGCCAAGGCAGTATTCACCATGGCGATCGTGGAGACAAGGAAGATGATAGAGGAAAGCGGATGGCGCGCGATTGGCACGCATCCGCTGTCTTTTATCCTCTTGATCATTCCTGTCTTCATCTCTGTGATCTCGGTGTTCTCTGTGTGTCCCGTGTCTACTTCGCCAGGTTCACGACCGCCACGCGATTGGCGGCAAGTTCCACCACGTACAGCCGGCCTTCCCTGTCGAAAGCCATGCCCATCGGGTGCTTGAAGCGAAGCACCTGGCCCTTGTCATCGCACAACACTCCCTGAACCGCGCCGCGGGCGGAAAACACCTGCACAACGCCCAGGGTGGAATCCGAGACGAAAATCCGGCCGCCCTTGTCGGCGGCGATGCCCTTGGGGCGATAAAACTGACCCAACTCCACGCCCCACGTGCCGATCTGTCCCGACCAGCGGTGGGCGGGGCTGAGCTGCTGCACCCGCGCGCCGATGGATTCCGTGATGTACACGTAATCCTCCGGTCCAACGATCAGCATGAAGGGATACTGGAACTGGCCCTGCGCGCGGCCTGGCGATCCCAGCGTCGTCCATTTCCTGGTCAGGTTGTCGCGGACAAGGATACAGTGGTTGTCGTTGTCCGCGATGTACGTGCGTTTGCCGTCGGGGGTGACCGCGACATCGGTCGGGTCGAACGTCTCGTTGTCGGGCTTCAGCGGCTCCACGCTGGTGATCAGCCTTCCGTCGGGATCAAGCTGATGCACGCGCCGATTGCCCGTGTCGGCAATCCACAGGTTGTCCGATGCATCGGTGCTGACGCCGACCGGGCGATTCAAGGGCTGATCCTTGATCGCGATGATCGGGTCGGCGGGCTTCCCGTCGGGCAGGAAGACCATGACGCGGTTGTTGGCGCCGTCCGCGATGAAAACCCGCCCTCTGCCGTCCACCGCGACATCCGTGGGCATGTGCATCGCATCTCCCGCGGGGGCCTCGATGGTCTGGACGATGGTTGCGGCCAGGCGCCTGGCGGGGGGGATCTCTGCGGCCAAGCAGTTGCTCACCGCGGAGAGCGCCAGGAGTGCGAGACAAACCCGCCAAGGGCAGGATGCCCTCGCCTCGGGTTGCGGATGGCCCGCCGGCTTTGGCAGGCACAGGATGGAAGCGGGGCTACTTCTTCGCATCGCCGCGCTCCATGAGTTGCGGAATGAAGAACTTCTCGCCCTGTCGGATTCGCTGCATGAGGCTGGCCAGTTGCAGGTTGCTCAGCAGCCTTGCCCGTCGGGCCGTGTAGCCGAGTTTCTCGTAATCCAGCCTGCCCGGACCCGCCGTGTGGCAGGAGATGCAGGCGGCCGGCTCCTTCAGCAGTCCGCCGTGGATCTCGGTGTGAAACTGCTTGCGCCTTGCCGGGTCGGCGTGCGCATCGTGGTAATCCCGGGCCTGTTCCAGCAGCAGGCGCATGGAATCGCGATAAGCGCCGGGTTTGGCCGAGTGGGCCAGCTTGGCGCCGTACTCCCCCCGCACGTGCAGCGGCAGCTCTCGCATCAGCCGCTCGATCGCACGACGCCACACCGGGCTGTTGGCCTCCGTCGTCTGAAATTCCAGCAGAATGCCCGCCAGGGCCGGATCATTCCCGCTGGCGGCCACGGCCTCGCTCAGCAGCGACACGATCGTTGCATGCGATCCGGCGGCATCCTTGCGAAGCTCTTCCACGCCGCGCTCGACGAACCGGATCAGCCGCAGCAGCGCCGGAGACTCGATGTCCCGCCCGTCGGACGTGCTGATCCAACTGACCATGTCGTGATCGCCGCCGCCATGGCACATCGTGCAGGCCAGGAACGTCGCATGCAGGTTGGCGAACGCCGGAACCTTGGCCTGCCGGGTGTGAGGCAGCGGTTCGTGGCATCCCGCCGTGGTGCAACCGTTGCCGGGATCGGACTGGAACCAGCGCTCCAGCCGGTGAAAGTGGCTGATCGGTGCGCGGGCGGCGACGGCGGTCTGGCCGGGAATATTCGGCTTGCGCAGGGCGGCGGCGTCGAGGGTTCCTTCCCATTCCAACAGCCGCCGCGGCACCGGTTCGAGAATGAACACGGATCGCACCAGGTACGCCACCGCCACATACCCCGCCCAGGCGACCAGCAGCAGCACGCCCAGTGCGTAGATGCGTACTATCCCGAGGCGCAAACCCCGGCCCACGGCTCGCATGAACCGGCCCAGGCCCGAGATGAGGGAGAAAATCCGATTAGCCATGGTGGGTCCCCTCCGAGATCAGCGAACCCTCGGGCTGCCGCAGAACCTGTTCCTCCACTTCCGCCAGCAGGGCGCCGTGCGCCTCGACCAGTTCCTCGTCCGGAGTCCTGCCCGTGAACATCGCCGGCGAAATCGGGAACACCCCCGGCGCCAGCAGCACGCTGGCCATGTGCACGATCCCCACGTGCAGCAGCGCCAGGAACGCCTCAAACGTGTGCAGGAGCATGGCGATGGTCAGAATCCGCCCCGGAATGTAGCGGCTGGCCCAGGCGTTGGCCCACATCAGGATGCCCGTCAGCCCCAGCAGAATGCTGCCCCAGAACACGCCCAGGTACTCGAACTTCTCCTCCGGGCTGAACCGCCCGAATTCCGGCCGCTTCTTCCTGAGAAACAGCACGTACAGCGTCAGATTCAACATGTCCATCGCGTCGGAGGGGCGGACGAACATCGGCAGGTCCCAGACAATGCGGAATAGACTGCGGCCGGTGCGGCGCTTCTCGCGGATCACGTGGATCACGATGTAGATCATGTGGTACGTGAAGCCCAGCAGCAGCGTCACGCCCGCCCAGCGGTGGGCCAGCCGCGCCGCCGACACCCCGCCAAGGAGGTTCACCAACCAGGCGGCCCACGGGCGATCGGCAAACTTGATCGGGAAACCGGTCAGACACAGCGCGGTGAAGCAGGCGAACAGCAGCCAGTGCTGCACCCGCTGGTGCGGCGTGAATCGTTCCAGCTTCCTGCGGCCTTCCGGATGCTCCATCAGTTGCCTGGCCACGTGCAGGTGATGCTCGTGCTGAGGGTCGGTCCGGCCCACCACGATCTGCAGCAGCTTCAGCAGCGTGAGCATCAGCGACGGCCCGAAGGTCGTGGCGATCAGGAACACGAACACGCACGCGATCAGGAACTCGATGCCGCGGCTGGTGGGCAGGTTCAGGTGAATCGCCGCCGTCGAGATCCGTGCCCCGGCCGTGGGATGGCAGGTGGCGCTCCGGCAAGTGTCCGCGACCTGCGCGGGATGCGTCGAGGACTCCGGGTCCTTGTGCGCCTTCATCACGTGGACGTTCTGAAGCGGCGCCACGTGGCAGTCGATGCAGCCGGCGGCCTCCTTGCTGCCCAGGAGCACCGCCTTGCCGTGAAAACTCGACAGGTAACTGGCGGCGGCGTCGGGCAGACCGAAGGCCCGCTGAATCTCCCGGTTGCTGTGGCACATCCCGCAAACCTTGACCACCTCCTGGTTGCTCCGCGCCGGCATGCTGCGCGCGTGAACGTGCCAGAACGAAAACTGCGTGTTCCGCGGAAGTTCCTCGTTGTGGCAGACGTTGCACCGGCCGACCGGCGCCTCCTCCTGCGCCCACTTCATCGGCGAGTTGGTGAACGAGGGCTCGTCGTGGCAAAGCAGGCAGTCGGCCTGCCCTTCGCGAAGCGGCCGGCCCAATATCTCGTTGGACCGCCGCATCGTCTCCGCGCCATGCACGGACTCGCCAAGCATCTGCCTGACGTTCTGATGGCTGAAACGCACTTCCCGCTGTCCGCCTTCGCCCAGGTGACATGTCCTGGCGCAGTCCACCGGCGTGGTCTTTTGATGGGGAAAGACGCTCACCTCGGCCGCCACGTGGCAGTCGGTGCACTTCATCCGGGCGTGCGGGCCCAGGCCGCGATTGTAATAGGTGGGATCAACCGAAAAATTGCGAACGGATTTGCCGTCCTCATCGATGCGGGCCAGCCCCCGGTACTGGTGGCAGTTCAGGCAGCCCTCCTGGTCGATGGCCGACGCGGTGCCCGCCGCGCACAGCAGGCACAGCAGCCCGAAAATGGGAATCGTGTGTTTAGAAGTCATGGCAATGGCGGCACCAGTTCTTGTTGTGTACCGGAGAAATCAGTCGGTTGTCGTCGGTCAGCTTCATGGCGCGGAAGGCCAGCACGCTCCCGGGCGGAAACACCCCGCCCTGGTGCGGGTTGTGGCAGGTCGAGCAGCGCATCGTCCCCCCCGGCCCCGGAACCATCAACGTTGGCTTGGTCCCGTTGGCCTTGATCCGGTCGATCATCGCCCCGCTGATGTTGGCGCCCAGCCCGATCACTTCGCGGGCGGCCATCACCGCCTGCATGTTCTCGCCGATCCTGTATTGCAGGTGCCCGGTCATCATCGAGTCCTTGTGCTCCGGGTGACAGTCGCGGCACATCGCGATCTCGTCCCCCTTCAGCCGTGCATTGCCGCTGCGCGCCATCGTCTTCCGATCCAGGGGTTGGTCATGGCAGAACAGGCACTTGTCCTCGATCACCTCGTTCTTCTCGCTCAGCAGCATCAGGTGCGGATTGAGCTTCTGGTAGCCCTCAGCCTGATGGCAATTGCGGCAGAAAGGCTTGGACTGCGCACGCGAAGCCGAGTATTCCCGCAGCAGCATCGGATTGCCTGCGGGGCGCCGCGCCTTCTCGCTGCAACCCGGAAGCATGTCATGGCACGACAGGCACGCAAGCCGGTCGTCGGCCAGCGGCCATCCCTTGGGGCGGACGTACCTCTTCTCATCGAAAGTGCGCCCCACCGGGTGAAATTCCAGCGACGCCCGTTGGCCGTCGTGGCATTTAAGGCAGATGGCGTCGGCCTCGGCGGTGCCGATCCGCCGGGGTGCCCCCTGCGCCGGGTCGTGGCATTCCACGCATCCGTTGGCTTTCCAATGCGGGTTGGGCGCCTTCTGGGGACGAGTTGGCGCCTGGGCCAGGGCATATGTGAGGAAACTTACAGCCAGCAGCGCAAGAACCGCGCCGATGGCGATCCTGACTCCGGTTGCGGTTTCGTGGCTGCCCTGGTTCATGAAGCCACCAGCGTCGGAGCAACCAGTATGCCAACAAACAGCGATCACCACCAGCTTTGGTGCGGTATCATCGCGGGTGGAGGAGAAAACCAGAACACTCTTTCCCACTCCTGAGAACCAGTTCTTCTGGGAATTGCCAACAATGTTGAAAGGGCAATGCAGGCAGCACCGCCGCTCAATTCGTGTTCTGGTCGTGCGTCTTGTTGTGGCAACGCAGATAACAGGTCTTGGACGTGTGATCGTAATAGCGCCGTCCCTGTGAGTCGGCCTGCACGATCGTCGTGTCAAAGTTGATCAGGCGGCTGTTGCGCTGCACCGTGCCCTGGCCCGCCGCGATGCCATGCGGATCGTGGCACGCCGAGCAGGGGGTCTTCTTATCCGCGATGTGCTTCTTGTGCTGCTTCCAACTGGTGTTGCTGAGAATGACTTCCCGGCGGTGACAGGAATAGCACAACGCGTAGGCGGCGGCGCTCTCGCTGGTGTTGTCGGCCGTCAGGTACGTCTTCTTGAGCAGACCCGGATTGTTCGACCCGTGAACCCCCTTGATGGTACTGTCGCTGGCGTGGCAGTCGGAGCAGTAGATGATGCTGTTGACGCTCAGCCCCGGGACCAGGCTCGGCACGTTGGCGCTCTTGCCCGGGGCCTCGATCGGGTGGAACGAGATCGCCGACGGGTCGAATTCCAGCCGCACATTCCCCTGCACGATCTGCCGCGGAATCCGCGGTTGCACCGAGCGGTTGTCCGCGTGGCACTTGTAACAGACCTCGTACTCGTACTGCGCCGATGTAACGGCCGCCCCGGCGCCGTTGATCCCGCTGATCTTGCCCATGCTCCCCTGGATCGCGGGAGCGGCCGCGGTGGCCGTCGTCATCGTGTGCGGTTCGTGGCAGTCCGAACAGGAGGAATTTCCGGCCGAAAAGGCGATGTTCACGTCCGGGCTGGTTTCGTGCGAACTGATCTTCTTCAGGTCGGCCGCGATGTTCGGTCCCTGCTGTCCGCCGCTCTGCCCGCTGTGGCAGGCGGCACAGGTATCCACCACCTTGCTGCCCTTGAGCAGGTAAGGTCCGCTGGGGGCTCCGTGCTGCTGGTGGCAACTGGCGCATTGCTGGTGGGCCGTGATGGTCGTCTGACCCTGGTTGTGACAACTGGTGCAGAGCTGGGAATTGCGGTTGTCCATCACCAGGAATGAGCCCCAGGTGTTGTCATGGGCGTCGTGGCACGCGGTGCACTGCAATTCCCGGTTGGCATCCAGCTTGATCTGCGACGGCAGGTTGTTCGGGTCGCGCAGGGTGGTGTTCTTCCCCGCCAGCTGCGAATCGTAGCGGAAGCTGACGGGGTGATCGTCGCGCAGGTCGGTCCCCAGGTTGCTGGTCCCCGGCGGCATGAGCGTCGTTCCTCCGCGCATCCGGATCGGCATCTGCCGGTTCAGGACGCTGCCCAGGGCGATGGTCCCGTCATGGCACGAAAGACAAAGCTTCGATGACCCGGTCGGCTGCCCGGGCAGCGCCTTGAGCGAGTTGCTGCTGTAGACGCGATACGTGTTGACCGGGACGTTGCGGTTCCACAGCGGCTCGATGGGCGCCGAGTTGTGCGGCGTGTGGCAGAAGATGCAGACCTCCTGCTCGCTGGTGGAACGCACCGACCCGGTCCCGCTGACCGACAGATTATGCTTGCTGTTGACCACGCTGTTGATCTGCGCCGATGCCATGGACAAGGCCAGCAACAGTGCGGCGAGGAATCCGGCAAGTCTCACGGCTGCACCTCCGGCTGATACTCGAACACCTGCACCCTCTGATTATACGAATCGGCTATCCAGATCCGGTTATTGGAATCAATGCAGATGCCGGTCGGAAGCCAGAACTCGCCCGGCCCGCGCCCCTCGGAGCCGAAATCCATCAGGACCTGCCCTTCCGGGTTGAACACCTGCACCGTTTCAAACTGGCTGTCGATCACGTACAGGTGCCCGTCGCGGTCGGTCGCAAGACCCTTGGGCTGCGAGAAATAGCCGGGCAGGTCCCCCTTGCTGCCGATCTGCTTCGCCGTGCGAAGGTCCGGCGAGAACTGCTGCACGCGGAAGTTCAGCGAGTCGCTGACATAGACCCGCCCCAGGTTGTCCAGCGCCACGGCGGTGGGGTAGTTGAACTCGCCGATCCCTGCACCGCGCCGGCCCACGCGCTGAAGCTCCTCGCCCCCGGAGGAGAGCACCACCAGTTGATGGCTGCCCACATCCGCCACGTAGATCCGCCCGGTTGCGGGATGGACCGCGATGCCGCAGGGGCGATCCAGCCGGCCGGCCGCGATCTCTCCCAGGAAAACGCCCCGAACATCGAAAGCGAACAGCGTGCCGGCGACGGAGTCGGCCACCAGGACGCGCTTGCCTGCGGCATCGTAGGCGATGCCCACCGGCTGGCGAAACGGCGGATCCTTCTTCCCCGGTTTCCACTGGGCATATCTGCGGGCGTCCAGATCAAAAACGTGGATGAGCTGGGCGTGGCTGTCCACCACGAACAGCCGGCCGCCGCCGTCGGTGCACAGGGCATAGGGGCTGACCATCCCGTGTCGCTCTTTCCTGCCGAACAACGCCTGCCCAAAACCCTCCAGGCCGCTCCTGCCGGGCTTCAGGTCCGCGTCGGTGGCCAGTTGCCCGACGTACCGAATGCGCGCCGGGGCGGGAGGCGCCGGCCAGACGGGTGCATCGGCCGACGGCGGAAAGAGTTCGCCGGGTTTGCCCGCGCAGCCCGCCGCGAGCAGAACCGCGTTGAGGATGATGCAGGTCCGTCGCATGCCTAAAACTCCCTCTTGACGCCGATCATGAGCAGCTGGAAGTTCTCGTCACGGTATTCATTGCTCAGATCCGAGTTGCGGAACAGCAGGTACGCCTCGACCTGCCGGTATCTCCATCGCACCTCCAACTGCTCTTCCAGACCGTCCGTATTGCCCGCCCGGTCGTCGTCGATCTGAAGCCATGCCACCGTTGCCCGAATCGTCCAGTTCCTGCCCACTTGCTGGTCCACTGTCCCGGCCAGGTGCGTGTTGCGCGACTCGTAAGACGGTTCCTCCTCATAACTGATCATGACAAGGCTTCCATCAAGGGTCAGTCTCGTGTCGGGAAGGATCAATCCGCTGTATCGCCCCCGGAAACGGTCGGCCGTGTAGGGCATCAGTGTGCTGTCGTGGATCTGGTGATCCGCCTGGAGGAACAGCGGACCGCGGGAGAACTCAACGCCGATGGTGTATTCGTCGATCGAGTCGGGCTTTATGGCGGTAGGCTGATCGGAACTGATCGATTCATCGAGCATGTAGTAGCGAAAATAGGGGCTCAGCCCGCGCAGCGGTCCCTCCTCGATATTGTAGCGGGCGCTCCAGGAAAAAGCGGTGTCCTCCAGCGTGTAAGCCGGCTCGGGCAGCAGGCTGTAATCCAGAAGCAGTTGCTGATTGTCCCTGATCGCGCCGCCGGGTGTGCGCCACAGTTCAATGTAACTGGGGTACTCGTGAACCGAGTAGTCGACGATGCGGGAAAAGGCCCTTCCGGCCAGGTCTTTGACCACGATGGAGTCGGCGTCTATGTCCTGCCGGTCGATGCGGTAGGGGTCGTAATTGATGAACTGGAAAGGCTGGTTGCGGACGGTGATGGGGTCGCTGAATGCCTCGCTTTCGCGTGTGCGGAAGCCGAGCGAAAGATCGGAGATCAACCGGCCGTGAGGCACCTTCTTGTAGTAGCTCAAATCCAGCGAGGCAAAATGCTCCGTGCTGGTCGAGTCGTCGGACAGCTCGTTTTCAATCACGCCGATTCGGCCCACCGTGGTCAGGCTCTGATACCAACGGTGCTCGAATCGCGCATCGATCAGCTGGAAGCTCTGGTCCAGCCCCGGGTAGCTCTGCTGGTTCAGCAGGTAGGAATACTCGGTGAAGAAGTTGTTGGTATGGTTGGCGCGCAGGCGTTCGGTCCAGCTCTGGGTTTCCGATGGCGAGTCCCCGGTGACCTCTGTGTAGGAAATGGCCGACGTCAGCGTGTACTGCTTGCGCCCGCCAAACCCGATATAGTGGCTGAGGCTCATCGTCTGCGCATCCGCCTCGCTGGTGATGCCGATCCCGTCCCGCGTCTCCGAGCCGCTCTCGTACATCGAGTAGATGTAGTTCCACGTCATGCCGTGTGTCGGCGAAAAACGGGCTTCCGTGTTCCAGTCGAAAAGATTCTGGCTGTTGTGGAAGAGTTCGTCGTTGCTCATGTCCCGCTGCTCCTGCTCGATGCGCGAGAGCCGCAGCGTCGTCGGGAACATCTCGTCGTTATAGTTCAGTGTCGCGCCGTACGAGGTGTCCGTGCTCTCAAATGTGGGACCGAACGACTGGCTGACATACGACTGGCTCTGGTTGGTGTAAAGCGAGCCTGAAAGCTTCTGGTTCTTCAGGATCATCCCCTCGACATTCCAGCCGTAGATCTGGTCGTTCTGATCACCGCTCTCGCTGAGACCGGAGTTGTCGGAGTAGTCAAAAGACGTCTGGGCCAGCCCCAGGGTTCCGCCGAGGTTGAAGTCCAGCAGGTTCGGATGAACGATGTAGGCGGTGGTCTCCAGTGTGAGCAGCTCGCGAAAGACGGTGTTGGAGGACTCCGAACTGCCGCTGGTTTTGGCGTCCTGCGTGGTCTTGGACATGATCATGTCCAGGTTGACATTCCCGTGGATTGCTCCCATGCCGAATTTGGGAGGCCGGCGGCGCACTCCGAACACGGGTCCCTCCGCTTCATCCAGATCCTGGGCGTAGGCAGTCTGCACCCCCAGCAGTGCCGCCAGACCCAGAAGCAAGACACGCCGTGTCAACGGTGACCCGCGTCTCATGAATGTCCCCCACCAGCGACGGCAGCCGGCGAAGTCGCGGGAACCGCGGGTTGCGACGAGGCCGGTCGATCCGCCCGCAGCAGCTTGCGCTCGCTGGAACCGTGGCCCACATGACAGGCCAGGCAATTGGCCTTCTGGTCCTGGTGCTCCGGAACCTTGCCGCTCAGCTCAAGGTAATCGTGGCACTGGATGCAAACGCCCGGCGCTGACAGACGCAAGAGCCCCGGCACGATCGCCTCGTGGGGAGCGTGACACCAGAGACACGCCTTGGCCGCGACCGGACCGTGAATGTGCTGGTACTGTGTGAGCACCTTTTCGTGGCACGTGAAGCAGACGCTGGAGTCCGTCGTTCTCTGCTCAAAAAAAACACCTTGGCTCTCGTGGCAGGGCTGGCACTTGCCTTCGCGAAACGGCTGATGGGTAATCAGTTGGACAGGCTTGCCGTCGGCCTGTTCAATACCGCCGCCGGCCAGTGAGGCATAAGGGTTGGGCACGCCGTCAAAGAAGAAACTCAACAGCTTGTAGTGCTTGCGTTCCGAGCACCCGGTCCACAGCCCCACGATGAGCAATGCGCCCGCTACAAGGGCGGCCGTGCGCCAATGGGGATGCCGGGAGATTCTTGACATGTTGCGGGCCAAGTGCGTTCAGGTCATCGTCCGGGCTGAGTGGCTGGCCCTGCCGGAGTGGCCGGTTCTGCTGTCGGCTCGGCATCGGGCGAGTCGGGCCCGCGGAGGTTGTCGCGCGCTCCGGGCGGGGCAATGCCCGCTTCCTTCGTCACCGCGTTTGTGCCCAGGTCGGCCAGCGTCCTGCCCGGCTTGAGTTCGCCCTGCGCGTACACCGCGACCTTGCTTTGCGTTGACTGGTTGGTCACCAGCACCAGGCGTTGGGCATCGAAAGCCGGATGAATGTACCGGCGGAAAAGCTCGATGTCCTCAGGATCTTCGGAGATGCAGATGCCCGCCGGCAGGCGCATGCCACCGGGATGGGGACCCGGTGAGCCAAAGAACATCAGCACCTTCAGTTTCTCATCGAATATCTGCACGTTGTTGAAAGAGGCATCAACCACGTACGTCAGTCCGTTGGAGTCAATGGCCATGTGCTTGGGACGTGCAAAATCCCCCGGTCGATTGCCAATACGCCCAACGGCATCGATGAATTCGCCCTCCCTCGTGAATCGCTGGATTCGGCATTTGAACACGTCCGACACCAGCACGTGTCCGTCCTTGTCCACCCGCACGCTCAACGGCCGGAAAAACTGGCCGTCCTCGCGCCCTTGCGTCCCGATGGTGCGAATCAGTTCGCCGCTGGAGCGGTTGAGGACTTTGACCTGTCGGGCACTGAAGTCGGAGACGAACAGTTCGTCGCCCGATACCGCGACGCTGATAGGGTCCAGTTCAGGCGGCGAGAACGCCTGGACATAGCGGTCGTTGGCGTCAAATACCACGATTCGGGCCTTGGGCTTGTCGGCGACGTACTTGGTCCCGTCGGGGGCGATCGCGATGTCCACCGCCTGCAACAACTCGGCACCACCGGCTCGGCCCATGACCTTGACCAGTCTCGCCTTGAGATCCAGAACCACCACGCCCCGATTCTCGGTGTCGCAAACGTAAATCCTGCCCTTGTGCATCGCCACCGAGTAGGGATTGACGATGGGCAGTTCCGCTTCCTTGCCGTAAATAGCAGTATCGAAAGCGCTTCGCTTTTCCGTAACATCCGAACTTCGGGCAAAGCTCGTCAGAAACTGCACGCGCGGCTGATCCGGTGCGGTCGGCCAGAACGACAGTTTCGATTCGGTGGTTGTCGCTGGCTTGCCGGCACAGCCGCCGGCCACCAGCAAGGCAACGGTCAGAACCAGAAGCGATGACGCGCGAACGGCGTGATTGATGTGAAGATGCTCGGCCACAGGAAAATCCCTTCTTCCGGATTCTTCCAATCCCCGTTTCCCCTCGCCTTGCTTCCACAGCCCCGCCTGCCCCCAACTCCCGCTCCTGATTCGATCTTCATTGAGCACTGCAAACAACGTGAACGGACGGACAGGCGAACAACGGGCTTGCTTGCAGCAAGGCCGGGGAGGCGAATCTCCGTCGCCTCCCCGGCTTGTAACTGATACTTACTTGTTGTGGCAAGTCAAGCACAACTGGCTGCCGTTGTTGCTCATGCGAAGCAAGGCGGGATATGGCGCCTGGGTTGTGGTGCCGTCGCGGACGAGCCTGGTGCCGTGGGCAGTGTGGCAGGTCATGCAGCCGACCGCGTACTTGGTCACCGTGCCGCCGCTGCCGTCGTCAACAACCATGTTGACCAGCGGAAGGGCATCGGTTTCCTTGGCCGTGTCCCTCTTGCCAACGGTCTTGCCGGGCTGGCCGTGAATCACGGCGTCGTTCATCGGCTTGAGATAGACGGCCGTGGGGCTGTAGAAGCCGCCCTTGCCGATCGGGTGATCGTTGGTCAGGTCGCCGTTCGCACCGCCGAGGTTGGCGCCGCTCGAGATCTTGTCGCCCATGTTCGTGCTGCCGACATAGTCGCCCAGCGCGACCGTCCCGTCATGGCAACTCATGCACAGCAGGCTGCCGTGATCCAGATAGTCATGAGCATCCGCTGAACCATCGTGGGTAACGTAGGTCGCATTGGTCAGCGTGTGAGCCCACAGGCGATCGCTGATGTCTTGCGCAATCGAGTTGTGCGGCGTGTGACACGGCTTACAAATCTCGCCGCCAGAGAAACCCTCGTTCGTGAAGTTGTGCGGGTTGTTGGCGTTGGAAATGAACCCGTAGACCGAATTCGCCTGGGCCAGCGCGATGCCGGCCATCATCAGGGGCAGCAGAGCCGCCAGTAACATTGTCCTCCGATTCATACGATCTCCTTCAGGTTGATGTGTGTGCGGGAGCTTTCGTGTTCTTCAGGTCGGAGCCCGCTTTCCGGCCTGTCCGTCCGTTCCCCCTGCCTTTTAACAAGCGCCGTACCACGACTTGATCCGCCCAAAAACCGGTTTTCTGCGTCATCAAAGGCCTATTTGGTCCGATTTCCTCCCGGCGCATCCCACTATTAGGAATCCGCCTTTCGACCCTCTCCCGTGCCTTGGAGCCGGCTGTCTGCGCCGCTTGAGCGACCCCATAACCCCTCCCCTCTCCGCTTCTCAGTACTGTCGCAATCGCCCAAATCCCCGCAGATTGCCAAAGTTCCCCTGATTCCCGGCCGAAGTCACAACTGGAGTCAGTCGCGGAGGGCGTCAGTGAGCTTTAGCCGGAAACAGTGCGTTGGTTTGGGGGGCGTTGCGGCCGTTCTCGTCATGGCCTTGGGTGCTGCCCCGCTGCAACTTCGCCGCCAAGAGCCCAACCAACTATCCGCAGTGGCTTTATCGGACTACGGAACGCTTCGCTGCGTTGGCTGCCACAGGATGGACCCGCTGTTCTCACATCCGGTAGGCGTCAGGCCATCGATGAAAGTTCCCGATGAGTTGCCGCTGGAGAACGGCCGCATGACCTGCCTGACCTGTCACCAGGGCCCGCACCCGGCCATCAGCAATGGCCAGATGATCCGAAGCACTGGCGCAATGCTGCGCAATAGCGGATCGGGCAGTCTGTGTCTGGAATGTCACACTGACGCCGATGCCAACAGCCGCAAGACGCATGGGATTGTCAGCAGCCTGGCGCATCTGAAGAAGGATACGCGTGCCAGGTCGGGCGTCCGGCTGGCGAGTCTTTCCCGTGGTGTGGATCGCGAAACGGAGACATGCCTCAGTTGCCACGATGGGACGATAGCCCGCGATGCCAGCGGTGGCGTGGTTGGCAGCCGGACGGCTTGGCGAACAGGGATTCCCCTTGGCCAGAATCATCCGGTGGGCGTGGCCTATAACCCGGCAACCAGCCGCCTTGAGATCATGAAGTTGCGGCCGGTCGGCAGTCTGGATCCCCGCATTCGCCTGCCGGAAGGTCAGGTCGGCTGCGGTTCCTGCCACAGCGTCTACTCCAATCAGAAAAGCCTGCTGATCATGTCTAATCACGGCAGCGCCCTGTGCCTGAGTTGCCACCAGGGCTGAGCCCACCAAGGCTTCCCGGCCACAGGACATCCGTCAATTACCTCGCTCTCAGGGCTGAGAAGGCTCAGGACCGGGGAGATCGACAACGCCTTCCACCAATCAGTCTAAGCTCCACATTACCATTGGCTTGCGCTGGAACCGACAAAAGCCGTGAGCCGCCGTGAATCTGGCATCAAACTTGTCTTGTATCCTGTCGAAATCAGGAGGTCGTGACATGAACAGGACGGCGATCAAGCTCCTCATAGGGGGCGTGATTCTGGTCGGCGCGGTGAGTTATCTCGCGTGGGCCGGCATGAAGGAAGGATGGGCAACCTATCACCTGTCGGTAGATGCCTTTCTGAAGGACACGCAGCACCACGGGCAGCGCGTGCGGCTCTTTGGCAAGGTAGCCGAGGAAGGTCTGGCTTCGAATCCGGGGCGATTAAGCGCCAGTTTCGTCCTGCTGGGCGAAAGCGGCAGGGTGAACGTGGCCTACAAGGGCGTGGTGCCCGATCTGTTCAAGGCCGGCGCCGAAGTGGTCGTCGAAGGGACCCTTGACAAGCAGGGCACATTTCAGTCGGACGTGCTGATGACCAAGTGCGCCAGCAAGTACGACTCCAAGGAGCATCCGCAGAACGGGGGTAAGTAGTCATGATCAACACGCTGGGATACTACTGCCTGGCCATCACGGTGCTGGTGGCCGCATTCGAGCTCCTGGTTTCCCTCGCGGCGGTGCGGTTTGGATCTTCGCAGGTCCGCCGCACTGCCCGCAGAGGGCTCTACCTGATGGCGGGACTGCTGACGGTCTCCAGCGCGTGCCTGATGCACGCATTTGTGACCAGCGATTTCAGCCTCAGCTACGTCGCCCGCTACACTGAGCGGGCACTCCCGCTGGGCTACAAGCTGGCGGCCTTTTGGGCCGGCCAGGAAGGCAGCCTGCTCTTGTGGGCGTGGCTGCTGGGGGTGATGGCGGCCTTGTTCGCTTTCCTCCAGCGCCGGGACCAGACCGTCGAGAATGATGCGGCCCAGGGAACGCTTGCCGCCGTGACAGGCTTTTTCGCGGCGCTGATGCTCTTTGCCGCCAATCCGTTTGAGCCGGCCGTGCAGATTGCCGGGGACGGCATGGGGCTGAATCCGATGCTTCAGGATCCCTGGATGATTTCCCATCCGCCGACGCTGTTCATCGGTTACGCCGGCTTCACGGTGCCGTTCGCCCTGGCGGTCGGCGCGTTGATCGCCCGTCGGACCGACGAGAAATGGACGAGCCTGGCGCGGCCCTGGGTGATGTTTTCCTGGCTGTTTCTGGGAATCGGCATTCTGCTGGGCGCCAAGTGGGCATACGTGGAACTGGGCTGGGGTGGCTACTGGGCCTGGGATCCGGTGGAGAACGCGTCGCTGCTGCCGTGGCTGACGGGGACGGCGCTGCTGCATTCGCTGGTCGGTCAGCGCGGCCAGGGGATGTTCAAGCGATGGAACCTGGCCCTGGCAATCGCGACCTTTCTCCTGTGCATTTTCGGCACATACATCACACGAAGCGGCGTGGTCGCCTCGGTGCATACCTTCGGCAAGTCGCTGGTCGGAACGTTCTTCGCCGTGTTTCTCCTGATCGGCGTTCTGACGAGCCTAGCCCTGTTTTTCTGGCGGTTCGGCGCATTCAAGGCCGATCGACCGCTGGATGGGCTGCTCAATCGCGAGGGGATGCTGCTGGCGGGCAATGTCCTGCTGGTGCTGATGACGGCGATCACGCTGGTGCTGACGATGTGGCCGGCCTTCTCGGGCACCATCGACGGCAAGGAGGCGACGGTCCCGCCGCGGGTATTCAACAAGATGGTTCTGCCGTTCGCGCTGCTGCTGGTCGCGATCATGGCCACCGGACCGCTGCTTTCCTCGGTCGGACAGGACGCCATCAGGAAACTGCTTCGGGGGCTGACGATCCCGCTGGCAACCGCGATCGTCGTGTGCGGCGGGCTCTGGGCGATGGAGATCCGCAGCGTCTGGGCGCTGGCGGCGGCGGCAGCGGCCACCGCGGTGGTCAGCGCGATCCTCGCGGATCTTTGCCTCTGCGTCTGGACACGGCACGGACAGAGCGGCGAGAACCTGCTGGTGGCGGCCGTGCGGGTGATCGACGGCAACCACCGCCGGTACGGCGCTCACATCGTGCACGCGGGAATCGCGTTGATCGTGATTGGCGTCGCCGGTTCCAGCATCTATGGCACTGAAAGCAAGGTCTCCCTGAAGCCGGGGGAATCGGTGGATGTGAATCGGTACACGCTCACGCTGCACTCGATTGATTCCCGGCGGGCCGAGAATTACGGCGCCGCCATCGCCAGGGTCACCATGCTTGACCGCGCCTCGGGCGCGATCCGCGAATTGCAGCCGCAGCATCGAACGTACGACAAGGGGGGCCAGACGATGAGCGAAGTTGCCATCCGCTCGAACTGGCGCGAAGATCTCTACGTGACGGTGCTGGGCGCCGACGACGATGGCAGCGTCGCTTTCCGCGTGATCGTCAGCCCGCTGGTGAGTTGGATCTGGACGGGCGGGCTGGTGCTGACTGTCGGCGCGGTGTTCGGGCTGCTGCCGCGGTTCCTGCCCCTGCGGGCCGTGGCGCCGGCCGCCGAACCGGCGCAGCCGACCAAGCCCGTGCGGATTGCGATGGCGCGGTAGCCTTGAAGGGACGACGTATCGGAGCCTTCGGTCTTGAAACCGCCGAATGCTCCGGGTCTGACAAAGAAACCAGGAGATTGCGATGAGAGTCTCATCGATCATGCTCGTCTTGGCCGCGCTGGCAGCCGTCGCCGCGGCGCAGAGTCCGACGATGCCGCAGTTGCCGGCCGGACACCCCGAAATTCCCAACCTGGCGCCGGCGACCCGGCCCGCCGCCCACGGAACGCTGACGGTCCGCGCGGTGCAGGGAACGCAGGGCGGACCGGCCGTTGCAGGGGATGACGTCACCGTCGATCTCTATCACCAGCAGCAGGTGATCCGCAAGCTCGAAGGCCGCCTCAACCAGAATGGGATCATCACGTTTGACGGTATCTCCCTGCTTCTGCCGTTCGAGCCGGTCGTGACCCTTACCCACGGCGGCGTGCAATACCAGCAGTCCGGCAGGGTCATGGATCATCAGCGCCCGCTCCAGCAGATCGACCTGACCGTCTTTGAGACGACGGAGCAGACGCCGCCCTGGCAGGTCCACATGCAGCATGTCCTGGTTGACACGGCGGGCGACAAGGTCAACGTCACGGAGATGCTGGCCATCGAGAATCCCACCGATCGCGCCTGGATCGGCACGGCCGGGGCCGACGGCAAACGCACGACGCTGATCATCCGGCTGCCGGATGGCGCGGCCGACGTCCGCACCGCCGGCGCGATGCATGATTGCTGCGTCAGGTTGGAAAACGGCACGCTGACCGACATCAATCCACTGAAGCCCGGCATTACGCAGGTGCAGATCTCGTACACCCTCCCGGTGCAGAACGGGCAGGCGCGGCTCGTCATGACGGCGCCAGCCGCCATCAAGCGAACGATGGTCGTCGTTCCCGACAATGGAACCGCCGTGAAGGCCGATGGATTGCAGATGAGCGGAAAACGCGACATCGGCCGCGGGCCCATGCAGATCTTCAGCGGGGCCGACTTGAAACCCGGCCAGCAGGTGAGCCTGACGGCGTATGTCTCCCGGCCGGCGCCGGTTGCGGCCGCCCACACTCGTATTCCCAAGATTGTCGTGGGGGTCGGCGCCGCATTGATCCTGGTGGTTGGCGCCGTGGTCATTTTCGTCAGAAGCCCCAAGGTCCAGCCCAACTGATCCGCCATGCCTGCCGCGGAAGCACAAGCACAATCCGGCCGTGGCGCCCACGGACAATCCTCGCCCGCGATCCTCGCGCGTGCTCTGTCCAAGTGGATCGACGACCGGCCGATTCTCCGCCAGGTTAACCTGGAGATCGGCGTCGGTCGATACGTGGCGCTGCTGGGCGCCAACGGCGCGGGCAAGAGCACGATGCTGAAGATCCTCGCGACCCTGATGCCCGCTTCCGACGGAGAACTGAGCCTGTTCGGGCAGGCGGTGTCGCAGAATACCGCCAGGGTCCGCGCTCGCATCGGGTTGATCGGGCATCAGTCGATGCTCTACCGCGACCTGTCGGCTCGCGAGAACCTGGAGTTTTTCGGGCGGCTTTACGGAGTTGCCGATCCGCGCGGTCGCGCCGCGGAACTGCTCTCGCTGGTCGATCTGACCGACCGGGCCGATGATCCGCTGAAGGCATTCAGCCGGGGCATGACCCAGCGGGTGGCCATCGCCCGGGCCCTGGTTCACGATCCCGACCTGCTGCTGGCGGATGAGCCGTTCGACGGCCTGGATGCCCCCTCGGCCCGGTCCCTCGAGGTGATGCTCGACGGATTGCACCGGGCGGGCAAGACGATCGTTCTGGTGAACCACGATATCGGGCAGAGCCTGCGCCTGGCGGAGCGGGTGGTGGTATTGCGGCGGGGGCAGGTCGTCGTCGATCGGCCGGCAGGGGAACTGAGCGTCGATGCGGTGCTCTCAGAAATGGAAGGCGCCCTCACGCCGGTCCTCGCGCAGAGAGAGGGGGCGTAGAAAGATGCAGGCGCTTCGCCAGATTCTCCATCTAACGGCCAAGGACCTTCGGATCGAGGCCCGCAGCCGCCAGACCCTGGGGCTGGTCGTGGTGCTGGGAATTCTCATCGTGACGGTTCTTGGACTGGGGTTGGGCGCTCAGCAGTCGGGTGGGCCTGCCGCCACTGCCGTTCTCTGGGTGGCTTACCTGTTCAGCGGCGTTCTCTGTTTTGAGAAGACGATGGCTCTTGAGCGGCATGACGGTGCGCTGGCGGGCCTGCTCCTGGCTCCCCTGGATCGCGGCGTCATTTATGCCGGCAAGTTGCTGAGCAACCTGGTCCTGATGTTCGCCGTGGGGGCGGTCATAACCCCGGTGGGAATCCTGTTCTTCGGCTTCGATCTGTCGGCTCATCCCCTGGGTTTTCTCGCAATCATGGGGATGAGCCTGATCGGATTCGCAGCGGTGGGAACGCTTTTCGCCGCGCTGGTGAGTTCCACTCGCCTTGCGGGGGGGCTGCTGGCGATGGTGGTGTTCCCCGTCACCCTTCCGCTGGTGATTTCCTCGACCCAGATGATGTCCCGGCTCTTCGCCGAGGCCGGGCAGTGGAATGGCAGGGCGTTTGCTATCCTTCTGGCGTTTGACCTGATCTTCGTGGTCGTGAGCTGGCTTGCTTTTGAGTGGGTGATCGAACCGTGATGGAGTGGACCGTGACAAGCCCCTGGGCCGTTCTTCAGCGAACTCTCTGGACCGCCGGCCTGCTGTCGCTGGCCGCGGCCATCGGGATCCTCCTTGTTTACACTCCCACTGAAGCGACGATGGGGCCCGTGCAGAAGATCTTCTACCTGCATCTGCCGATGGCCATCAACACGTTCCTGGCCTGCCTGGTCGTTTTCATCGCCAGCATCGGCTACCTCTGGCAGCGAAGCACCTGGTGGGATGACCTGGCGGCAGCCGCCGCCAAGGTCGCCGTCGTCCTCTGTTCGGGCGTGCTGATCACCGGCATGATCTGGGGCCGCAGCGCGTGGGGCCAATGGTGGACATGGAGTCCGCGGCTGACGTTCAGCCTGATGCTCTGGCTGCTTTACGTGGTTTACCTTACCGTCCGCATGTCGATCGAGTCGGCCCAGCGCCGGGCGGTCGTCAGCGCGGCCTACGGGGTGATCGCGTTCCTGGACGTGCCGCTGGTGTGGCTCTCGGCGCGGCTCCTGCCCGACATCCACCCGGCCTCAATCCAGCTCATCGCCCCCATGAAGTTGACTTTGGCGATCTGGTTCGTCCCGGTGACCCTGATTGCCTGCGGTCTGATCATGGCCCGGTATAACCTCAATCGTCTGAACCGGCAGTGGCAGCGCGGCGTTGAATTGGTTGACACCCCTGCGCCGCGGATGCGAGTGGCCGGAGGTGTGGCGTGACCGGGGCGCAGTACGCCGTCCTTGCCTTTGTCGTGGGCCTGGGGCTGATGCTTGGCTACGCGATGGTGCTCTGGCTGGAGCACCGCAACATGGCCCGGCGGCGTCGAAACAAGTGATCTAAGCCGTGCAAGAAGTCCGCGGCATGAAACGGAGCATGACACAAACACGACGAGCTTCCCAAACCAGGTGTTCGCCGGACGAAGTCTGCAAGCTATAGGCTTCCAAGAAGAATGGTCAGTCCGCGGGGCCTCACCCACACCCCGTTGCGAACACTCCCTTCTCAGAGCGGGCCGCGTCACCCACCGCGGCCCGCGTTTATGTACGCCAAGCATGTTGTCTGTGCAGGAGGTGCAAGTCCTCTACGGGCCGAGATGAGCGGAGCCGTCGGTCCAGGCAAGGGCGTCGGCCGCGCGGCCGAATCTGAAGGAAGTGATGGATGCTTGCCTCCAGGTCGGGGGCCAAAAGGCCTCCTCCCATTCGATTCCCGGGATTCTACGAGGCGGCCGCCTGGGCCAGTTCCTTGCGGCGGTCGGCCATCTGGGCCTTGAGCCTCATGATGATCGAGGAGTGCATCTGGCTGACGCGCGATTCGGACAGGTCGAGGGTGGCCCCGATCTCCTTCATGGTCATCTCCTCGAAATAATAGAGGATGATGATCAGTCGCTCGGCGCGGGACAGGCCCTTGGTGATCAGTTCCTTCAGGTCCTTGCGCTGCATTTCGCGAATGGGGTTGGCGCCGCGCTTGTCCTCGAGCACGTCGATTTCGCGGACATCCTTGTTGGAATCAGTTTCGAACCACTTGCGGGAAAGGGAGATCAGCCCGACGGCGCTGGCGTCCCTGGCCATCTTCTCGAACTCGCCCAGGGAGATTTTCAGGCGCTTGGCGATCTCGTCGTTGGTCGGGGCCCGGCCGAGTTCGACTTCAAGCTGCTTGGTGGCGCCCTCGAGCTTGTGGGCGCGGGAGCGAACCAGCCGGGGAACCCAGTCCATGGCCCGCAACTCGTCGAGGATGGCGCCGCGGATGCGCGGGGCGCAGTAGGTCTCGAACTTCACGCCCCGTTCAAGATCGAAGGCGGCGATGGCGTCCATCAGACCGAATATGCCCGCGGACATCAGGTCGTCGAGCTCGACCTCGTCGGGAAGCTTGGCGTGGATGCGCTCGGCGTTGTATCGCACCAGGTGGAGGTAGTGCTCCATCAGGATGTTGCGCAGATCCTCCGAGCGGGTTTTCTTGTACTCGATCCAGACCTGCCGGATATTCTTCTCTTTGACATCCCTGTCGATGACGTTGGTTTCTCGCTTGGCCATAAGTCACTCTTCCTCAAGGCTTCGCGGGGAAGGCTAGGCGTTCATCCCTGTCGGCTTCAGCCCTTCCGCGACGGCCCAAATTGCCTGTCGGATTCGGCCCAGTCCGCTGCCGGATGTGCATCAAGAGCGGCGCACGATGGGCCAATTCCACTTATCGGTCGCTGGACTCCGCTTTCTGCGAAGAATCCTCCGCATTGTTTTCCCGGACGGCACTGTCGGCCCCAAGCGCCCTGGCGCCCGTGGACAGGACGATCAGTCCGATAACGTAAGTCGCCGCCATTGCCAGCATCGCCCGCAGCACCGTGGTGGCGAAGGGGTTTCCCGCCTGGAATGCGCCGATCAGCAGGCACATGGCGAAGGCGAGCAGGGCGAAACTGGCGGCAAGACGATGAGACATTCAGAATCGCGCGTTAAGGTTCACTTTCTAAACCAGCTGCTCATTTGGCTGAAAAAGCCCCCGTGGCCGTTCAACGGAGACGGGGCGCAGCCTTGCTGAAGTCGCACGGCCAGTTGGGCGATGCACAGGCTGGCCGGGCAGCGGGGGTCGGCCAGGAGGAACGGGGTTCTCTTCCGGACCGCCAGGGAGACGGTTTCATCAACGCAGATCGCTCCGGCGTCGTAGACGCTGATTCCCAGGAACTGGCGGGCGACGCGGGAGATGCGGTCGTAGACGATGCGGGCCTCGGCCGGCGAGCGGACCTGGTTGACCAGCAGGCTCACGCGACGCTGGACGCCGTCGCGGCAGATGACCTTGATCACCGCGTAGGCGTCGGTGATTGCGGTGGGCTCGGGGGTGGTGACCACCAGCACATGATCGGCCGCGCGGGTGAAGGTCAGGACGTTGGGGCTGATGCCGGCGCCGGTGTCGATCAGGATGATGTCGGTTTGGGTTTCCAGTTGTCCCAGGGCGTCGAGCAGTCGTTTCCGGTCGAAGTCGGACAGGTCGGCCATGCGGGCAAGGCCCGAGGCGCCGCCCACCAGTCGGAAGCCCCCGGGGGCCTTGACCATGACCTCCCGCAACTGCTTGCTCCCGGCAATGACGTGGGAGAGATTGAAGCCCAGGTCGAGGTTGCAAAGCACGTCGGCGTTGGCCAGTCCCAGGTCGGCGTCGAGCAGGACCACGTCCTTGCCGGCCGCGGAGAACTGCACGGCCAGATTGACGGCGATATTGGATTTGCCCACGCCGCCCTTGCCGCTGGTGACGGCGATGACGTTGGCGCGGGGTCGCTGCCGCTGCATGACGAGGGTGCGGAGCTGAGATGCCTGATCCACGAGGGTCATGCGGCACCTCCGATCATTTCAAGGGAGGGCCCGTTGCCCGGCGTCAACATGCCTGGCGTTCCGCCAAGGATGAGCTGGGCGATTTTCCGGCCCGATCCGACCTCGATATCGTCGGGAACATCCTGCCCCGTGGTGATATAGGACAGCGACTTGTGGACCTTGCGGACGACGTTCAGGACCACCCCGACATGAACGGCTTCATCCAGCTTGGTGAAGATGATCTTGTCCACGCGAACCTCGCCAAAGCGGGCGATGGCGGCCTCAATGCACTCCTGGCAGGCGGTGGTGGAGAGGACCAGGTGGACCTCATCGGGGTGGGCCAGGGTCAGGAAATTCTTCAGTTCACCGAGTTTCAGTGCGTCGGTGGGACTGCGGCCGGCGGTGTCGATGAGGATGTATTCGCACTCTGCCATGGAGGCGATCGCGGCCGGGATGTCGTCCGCGATGCTCACGACACGGAGGGGCGCCTCGAGGATGTCGGCGTATTTCTTGAGCTGGTCAACGGCGGCAATGCGGTAGGTGTCGATGGTGATCAGGCCGACGCGCCGGTTTTCCCGCAGCTTGAGGTTGGCCGCCAGCTTGGCGATGGTGGTGGTCTTGCCCACCCCCGTGGGTCCGATGAGGGCGACGATGTGTGGCCCGCTCTTGCGGGTGCGGACGATCGGACCGGAAACCGGGAGCATCTTCTCAAGCTGCTCGGCGAGCTTCTGTCGCACGAAGGAGGCGTTGCGGAGGTGGTCGGGCCGGAGATTGAGCTGGATCGAGCGGATCAGGTCCTGGGCGATCTCATCGGCAACCTGGTTCTGAATCAGGTGCAGGTAATGGTCAAAGAGGTCCTCGGGGACGTTGGGGGCACGCTGGGAACGGGTCTCCCGGACCAGGTCGTGGACCAGGGACTTGAGCGTGACCATCTCCTGGGAGAGGTTCAGCAGGGCGGCGTTGCCGACGGCGGGGCTCTGGAGCAGGCCCTGCTGGGCGCCGGGCCGGGGTTGGTGGCCCGCGGGCATCGGGGGGAGCTTGCCGGGGGCCGACTTGCGGGGCATGCGCGTCGCGACCTGCACGCCGGCGCCGGCGGTGATCTCGACGACCTCGGCCTTTCGCATGCCCAGCCAGCGGCGACGGAGGATGGTCCGCGTGTGGAGGATGACCGCGTCGTTGCCGAGGGCGGTCTTCACCTGCCGCAGCGCTTCAGCCATCGTGGGCGCCTGGAATGTTCGCAGTTGCATGGTCCTACCCGTTTAAACCAACCAGGGCGACGGCCTCGACCGTGACCTGGGGAACCACTTCGTTGTACGACAGGACGGCGGTGTGCGGCATCGCCGTCTCGATCATCCGCCGCACCGTCTGGCGGATCTGCGGGCTGCACAGGACGACGCCCTGCCGCCCGGTCTGCGTCAGCTCGGAAACCTTCTGTGAAATCTGCTGGACGATCTGCTGCGCGGTGCGCGGCGGCATGGTGTTGGTGATGCCGCGCTCGGAGCGATCGATGTGTCCGTTGATCAGGTCCTCCAGCGAGGGATCGAGGGTGATGCACCAGAGGCGGTCCTGTTCATCGACATATTGCTTGCAGATGGTGCGGGCCAGCGCGTTGCGCACATACTCGGAGAGCACGTCCAGGTCCCTGGTGCGGGCGGAGAAATCGCCGAGGGTTTCGAGAATCGTCTCCAGGTCGCGCACCGGGACGCGCTCCCGCAGCAGGTTCTGCATGACCTTCTGCAGTTCGCCCGGCTTGATCTGCGTGGGAACCACCTCTTCCACCAGCGCCGGCAGCCGCTGCTTGAGATTCTCCAGGAGGTTCTTGACCTCCTGCCGCGTGAGCAGTTCGTGGGCGTGCGTCTTGATGACCTCCGTCAGGTGGGTCGCAACGACGCTGGTGGCCTCGACGACGGTGTAGTTCAGGAGCTCGGCCTGGGCGCGCTGGCTCTCGGTGATCCAGTAGGCCGGCAGGCCGAAGGCCGGTTCGGTGGTGGCCTCGGCGCCGGGGATGGGGCCAGCGGTGGCGCCGCTGTCCATGGCCAGGAACTGCTCGGGGTAGGCCACGCCGCGGGCGACGATCTGCCCCTTGATCTTGATCAGGTAGTCGTTGGCCGAAAGCTGGAGATTGTCGCGGATGCGGATGGGGGGCACGATGATGCCCAGTTCAAGGGCGATCTGGCGGCGGATCATGCTGATGCGGTCGAGCAGGTCGCCGCCCTTGGCCGGATCGACCAGTCGCACCACGCCGTAGCCGATCTCCAGTTCCATGGTGTCCAGGTCGAGGAGTTTCTCGACCTTTTCGGGTTCTTTCCTTGCGGCCTGCTCGCGCTGGCGGGCGGCGGCGGAACTGGCCGCCTTCTGCTCGTTGCGGGTGAGGATGAAGGCCAGCCCGCCGCAGCAGAGCCCCATCGTGAGAAGGGGGATCTTCGGGAGGCTGGTGAGCATCATGGCCGCCAGGAAGACGGAGGTGATGATCAGGGCCTTGGGCTTGGAGAGGATCTGCCCGATCATGTCCTCGCCGAGATTGGCCCGGCCCGACGATCGGGTGACGATCAGGCCCGCGGCCAGCGAGACGACGAATGCGGGGATCTGGCTGACCAGCCCGTCGCCGATGGTCAGCCTTGTGTAGACCTCCAGGCAGCGCATGACGTCCCATCCGTGCTGCACCAGCCCGACGTAGAGCCCGCCGAGGATGTTGACGATGACGATCACGATGGCGGCGATGGCGTCGCCGCGCACGAACTTGGAGGCGCCGTCCATCGCGCCGTAGAAATCGGCCTCCTGGGCGATGGCGTCGCGGCGCCGGCGGGCCTCGGCCTCGTTGATGATCCCGGCGTTGACGTCGGCGTCGATGGCCATCTGCTTGCCGGGCATGGCGTCGAGGGTGAACCGCGCGGCGACCTCGGAGATACGCGTGGCGCCCTTGGTAATCACCACGAACTGGATCACGACGATGATCAGGAAGATGATGACGCCCACGGCCAGGGAGCCGCCGGCCACGAAGTTGGCGAACGTGTGGATGACCTCGCCGGCGCCATGCATGGCCAGGTCCGGCCCGCCGCGGTCGCCGGCGGTCAGGATCAGGCGGGTGGTGGCGGCGTTGAGAACCAGCCGGAAGAGCGTCACGGCCAGCAGCAGGGAGGGAAAGACGCTGAACTCCAGGGGCGACTGCACGTAGATCGTCGTGACCAGGATCACGGCCGAGAGGGCGAGGTTCGCGATCAGCAGCACGTCCATCACGCCGGTGGGCAGGGGCACCAGGATGACAAACAGCAGGCTGATGAACGCCAACGGGAAGATCATGCTGCGGTTGGCGTGCAGCCGGGCGAGGATCGGGTTGGAGAGAACCGCCGTTGTCATGTTCGTCATCCGTGACGCGCAGGCGATTGCTCACGCGCCGCGTGCAGGGTCCCTGCGCCTCATGCCACTTCCCTGTCCTTCATCTTGCCCGTGAGCCTGTAGACGTACGCGAGAATCTCCGCGACCGCGGAGTAAAACCGCTCCGGGATTTCCTGACCGACCTCGACCAGCCTGTACAGCGCCCTGGCCAGCGGCTTTCGTTCGACAATGGGCACGCCGTTCTCGATCGCGATCTCACGGATCCGCTGGGCCATGCAGCCCCGGCCCTTGGCGACCACGCGCGGGGCGTGCATCGTGCTGGAGTCGTACTTGAGGGCGATGGCATACTCGGTGGGGTTGGTGATGATCACGTCGGCCGTGGGCACGTCCTTTCGGAGCCTCTGGTGGGCCATCTGGATCGCCAGTTGCCGCCGCCGCTGCTTGATCTTAGGGTCGCCCTCCATGCGGCGCATTTCTTCCTTGATCTCCTGCTTGGTCATTCGCAGTTCGCGCTCGTGGCGGTACCGCTGATAGCCGTAGTCGATGAGGGCCAGAACCAGCAGCAGCACCGCGAGCCGGAGGCCGACCGCGTAGACGATCGAACAGCCCAGCGAAAAGGCCTGGGCGAACTCCAACTGCTGGGTGGCCACGATCTGGTCGAGGCGTCCGCGCACGGCGGACCAGGCGACGACGCCGACCAGTGCGATCTTCAGGATGTTCATCAGCAGGTGGACCCAGTTCTCGGGCTTGACCAGCCGGGCCGCGCCGTTGAGCGGGTTGAGCGCGCCGAGTTTGGGCTGCAGCCGCTTGCCGTTCAGGTAGAAGCCCACCTGCAGGAGATTGACCGCGACCCCGATCAGCAGCCCGCCCAGCAGGAGCGGCGCCAGGGCGCCGCCGGCCAGGGCGATGCAGCGGACCAGGATTGATCCGGCCTTGTGGACGTCGAAGTCGCAGAGCACCGGCGTGGACAGCAGTTCCTGGAGCAGTACCCGCAGGGCCTGGACCAGGCCCTGGCCGAAAGAATTCATCAACAGCAGGAATCCCAGCAGCAGGATCGCGGCGCTGAGGTCCGGGCTGCGCGCGATCTGCCCCTGCTCGCGGGCCTCCTCGCGGCGTCGCGGCGTCGGTGCTTCGGTCTTGTCGCCGAATTCCTCGGCCATCCGTGGCCTCTCCGGTGCGGCCCGCGGGCCGCACCACAAATCCCGGGCGCGAGCCTCATGTCCGCGCCATCTGCGTCATGGCCTGTCCGACCCGGTAGAGCGAATCGAGCAGCCCGCTGCGGATCACATCGCTGGTCAGCGTCAGCCCCAGCACCAGAATCGCCATCCCGACCAGCGCCCGGATCGACAGCCCCGCGGTCATCACGTTCACCTGCGGAACGGTCTTGCTCAGGAATCCCAGCACCACGTCCGTCACCAGCATCGTGACCAGCACCGGAGCTGAAAGCTGCAGGGCCATCGTCGTGGCCGAATGCAGCAGGTCGATTACCAGTGTCAGCAGGCTCTGGCTCATCGCAACCGACAACAGCGGCAGGGTGTCAAACGTTCCCCGCACCGCCTGCAGGAAGATGATGTGCCCGTTCAGCAGCAGGAACAGCACCAGGGTGAACAGGAAATACAGGTCGGACACGGCCGAGCCGCTGGTGCCCGAGTTGGGATCGTACATCTCCCCTAAACCGAAACCGAGCTGCTGGCCGATAATATCTCCCGCCCAGTGAACGGCAACGAAGATGAAGTTCAGCGCCGTTCCAATGGCCAGCCCGAAAACCAGTTCGCCGCCGATGCCCAGGACCAGCTGCCAGATGTCCCGCGGCGGCACGAAGGGCTGGAGGCTGGAGCAGAGGGAAGCGGCCAGGACCAGGGCGAACAGCGCCTTGACTCGCCGCGGAATGCGCGTGCCGCCGAAAAGCGGCGCGGCGAGCATCATTCCGGCCAGGCGGAAAAACGCCAGCACGAACGCGGGAACGAGTTGAAGGCCCTGCTCGAGCGACATGATACTACTGTCCGCCTGCAAAGACCCAGGCGGTGTATTCCATCAGACGGGTGGCGATCCACGGCATCACGAAGATGGCCACCGCGATCATCGCCGCGATTTTGGGGACGAAGACCAGCGTCTGCTCCTGAATCTGGGTGACGGCCTGAAACAGGGAGATGGCAAGTCCGACGATGAGCCCGATCACCAGGACAGGCGCGGCCAGAACCATCGCCAGCATCAGCGTCTGCCGAACCAGATCGTTGGCCTGATCGACCGTCATAGCACACCCTTCCCTGAGTGTCGCCGCCTGGAGCCCGGTCAGAAGGGAGCGGCGTATCGAGCGGACATTGCTCTCACCTCCGCCTCGGCCCGTCCGTGGGCCGCGCGGCACGTCCAATAACTACCCCATAAAGCTACCGATGAGGCTGCCGGTAATCAAGCGCCATCCGTCCACCAAAACAAAAAGAAGAAGCTTGAAGGGAAGCGAGATCAGGACCGGCGGCAGCATCATCATTCCCATGCTGATCAGGATGGCCGACACCACCATGTCGATGATCAGGAACGGGAGATACACCTTGAAGCCCATCAGGAACGCGGTTTTCAGCTCGCTGAGCATGAAGGCGGGGATGAGGGTCATGGTGCCGACGTCGGCATAGGCGGAAGGGGTGGGCTGCTTCATGAAGTCGGTGAACATCAGGACGTCTTCGCGGTTCCCGCTGCGTTCGATCTGGTTGATCATGAACTCACGCAGGGGCACCTGGGCGTTCATCAGCGCGTCCTGCACGCCCAGGCGCCCGTCCATGTAGGGGGCCAGTGCCTCGCTGTTCACACGCTGCAACGTGGGACCCATGATCAGGAAAGTCATGAACAGGGACAGCGCCACCAGGACCTGGTTGGGCGGCAGGGACGGCGTGCCCAGCGCCTGCCGCAGCAGCGACAGCACGATGACGATGCGGGTGAAACTCGTCATCATGATGAGGATCGCCGGTGCCAGCGACAGCACCGTCAGCACGATCAGGATCTGCATCGCCGCCGACAGGTTCTCTCGCCGGGTCAGATCGGGGAGCCGCATGGAGCCAAGCGGGTCGGCCGTGGCCGGGGGGGCGATCTCCACCGCCGCGGCGGATGGACCCGCAGGCTGCGCCTGCGCCGCCGCCGGCTGCGCCCAGAGGATGGCCAGCAGCGCCACCAGAAGCGCGATGCGGATCGGATTGAACGGTTCGGTCCTCATCAATCGCTCACCCCCGTCCAAACTGCCGGACCATGGTCCGGATCTTCTGCGACAACTCGCCCAGCTCGGATCGCATGGACTGGATCGCCGTATCCTCGGGCCTGCTCGCGGAGGAGAAGCCGTCGGCGGGAATTGCGCCCTGGGTCCCGGTTCCCGGTTCGTCAAAGCCGGCTTCCGCGCGGCTGAACAGTGCACTGAAGACCGATCGCTGCGGCTCGCCGGCCGCCGGACGCTGCGACTGGCCGATCAACTCGGCCACCTCGGCGGGGTCCGTGATCTCGCCGAGACTGCTGATATGGGTTCCACTGTTGCCCAGCAGCAGGATGCGGCGGCCCACCAGGACGAGCATCAGCTGGTGGCGGGGTCCCAGCGTCGCGCGGGCCAGCACGCGAACCGGCCCCCCGGGGTTCGTCGCAGGCGACAGTCCCAGCATGCGCTGCCCGGCCCATTTCAATGCCAGTATCAGGGCCACGACCAGCGCCAGGGCCAGCCCGATGCGCCAAAAACCCAGCCCTTCGCCGGCCGAGGCCGCGGGCCTGGTGGCGGGCGCGGCGTTTCTGGGGGAGAACTGGATCGAGTCGTAGGGACTGGCCGGCCGCGACGCCGCCGCCGCGCCCATGCAGTAGGCGGTCCAGATGCATGCGAGAATGCTCGCGCCCACAACGGCGCAGGTGCGACTCACAGGCCTTCTTCCTTGACCCCCGGCACGATTTCGTTGACGCGCACGCAGAAGTTGTCGTTGAGGACCAGCACTTCGCCTCGCGCCACCAGTCGCTCGTTGACAAACACATCGACCGGATCGCCGGCCAGCTTGTCCAGCTCGACGATGGACCCTTCGCTGAGCTTCAGCACGTCCTCCACCAGCATGCGAGTTCGGCCCAGCTCGATCTTGACGTTCAGATCCACGTCGCGGAGCAGGTCGATGCTGCTTGCCTGCGCATCCTGCATCACCTGCTGGAAATCAGGGAGCTTCAGCGATTCCGGCACCACGGCAGCGCCCAGTTCGTCCGGCGCCGGCGCCACGACCGGGTCACCCGCCGGCGCGACCTGCGAGGGGTCCTCAAAGCTGGCCTGCTTGAGGATCTCGTCGATCATCGCCTGGTCCATGCCGGCGAGGTCCGCTCCCGCGGCAGGCGCGGAGTCTTTCGGCAACGCGTCGGTTTGGGGTGCCTGGGGTTCTGAGGGGGGGGACGTTTCTTCAGCCATGATTCACCATCCTTGGCGATAGGCCAGACACGAACCGCTCCGCGGTTGCGCGAAGATGTATATACCGCAACGGGAGTTCCAAATCCAGATCAAACCGTCCCCGCCGCCAAGTTTCGGGCGCGTGAGACTTTTTGCAGTCAGGGCCGTCTTTCCCGCGGCTCATCGGGATCGATGCGCCGGCCCGCTTCCTCCCAGGCGTCGGGATAATGAGTTCTTGGGCGAGGGTCGTGCTTGCGCGGCAGAAACATCCTCCCGGGGCGAAACGCCACGATCAGGAGCATCACCACGCCGACCAGCACGATTGCCAGAACGAGCAGCGAAATCGCCGCCAATTGCCGGCGGGCGGCGGCGTCCACGCCTTGAGCAGCCTGCATCGCGGGCAGCAGGTACTGATGCACAACCACCACCAGCACCGCGAAGAACCCGGCCAGGAAAACCATCACGGCAATGTACATGCGACTGGGCATCGTCAGGCTCCCGGCGGCAAGGTTCGCGCTCCAGGCGGCGCATGGGCGGCAAACCGCTCGGATGGCAATGCCGGCCGGGCGTCCAACCGGCCATCGAGGCCGACCGGCCCGTGGCGAATGCCGCGGATCATTGTTCGTCATGGCCAGTGGGAGCGGGCGTTGAGGGGGTGCTTTCTGGCCATTGCCTCGATGGCTTTGCGGTCCTGGTCGTCCAGATCCTTGGGGATGACGATACGCGGGGTGACGAACTGGTCGCCGCGCTGGCCGTTGCGCTCGATGCCGCGTCCGCGGATGCGAAGCTTGGCCCCGCCGCTGGTGCCCGGCGGAATGGTGACGGTGACCGGACCGTCAAGCGTGGGCACTTCCACCTTGGCCCCGTTGATGGCCTCGTAGAGGCTGATGGGGACATCGACGTAGATGTCCTGGTCTTCGCGGCGGAAGATCGGGTGCGGACGGACGCGCGTGATGATATAGAGGTCGCCCGCTCCTGACGGGGACTGCTGGCCGCGGCCACGCAGTCGAACGCGGCTGCCATCCTTCACCCCCGGGGGGATCTTCACCTCGATGGTTTCGACCTGTCCGTCGCGGTTGATCTGCAAGGGGATGGCCTTGCCCCTGGCGGCCTCTTCGAAGCTGAGTTCCACGGTGTGCTCGACATCCGCGCCACGCTCGGGCGGGACTTGCGGACCACGGGCGCGATGCTGGGCGCTGCGCGCTCCGAACAACTGGTCGAAGATCTCGCCGAAGTCGAAATCCTCCACGGAAACCTGCGGGCCGCCGGGGCGGGTGTACGCTCGGCCGCCGCGGCCGCCGGCCCGGCGGAAGGCCTCGAAGGGATCGGCGCCGCTGGGGCCGCCGCCGGGGGCGGCGCCGACACCCGCGTGGCCGAACTGGTCGTAGCGGGCGCGTTTTTCCTTGTCGGACAGCACGTCGTAAGCCTCCTGGACCTCCTTGAACTTGGCCTCGGCTTGGGGATTGTTCTTGTTGGCGTCGGGGTGGTATTGGCGCACCAGCTTGCGATGCGCCCTGCGGATCTCGTCGGCTGTGGCGTTGCGGGAAACTCCCAGGACTTCGTAATAGTCGCGTTTTGACATACTGTCGCTGGACCCATCTCAGCCGGAAGACAACGGCTGCACTTGTGTCGGCGACGGTTGCCGCCGACGAAACTGTTATTCTACTATCGGGCGCAGGCGGTACAAATCAGACAAGGAGTCGTGATGAGCGACGAAGTCTGCCCTTTGAACGGCAGGCCTGGTAACGATGAGAAGTCGGCGATCCAGCGGATGCTCAAGGCCAGATCAATTGCGGTGGTCGGCCTGAGCGATTATCCCGGTCGGCCCAGCTACGACGTGGCCGAGTATCTCCGCGAGCAGGGTTACCGCATCATGCCGGTAAACCCGCATGTAAAGGAAGTGTTTGGAATACCGGCGGCGGCGTCGCTGGCGGAATTGTCGTCCCCGCCGGAACTAGTCCTGGTGTTTCGCCGGTCGGAGTATTGCGGGGGAATCGCCAGGGAGGCGGTGAAGGTCGGGGCCGGGGGACTCTGGCTTCAGGCGGGAATTCACAGCGAGGAGGCCCGGGCCGTGGCCATGGCGGCGGGCATGGACTATGTGGAGGGCCGCTGCATGAAGGTGGAGCATCTGCGCAGCAGATAGCGTTGAAGCGACGGACCGAAAGCCTGGGCTATTGCAGCTTGACCTGCACCTTCATCGATTGTCCTTCTCGGAGAATGGTCAGTGTCACGGTATCTCCCGGGTTGTACTTCTGGAGCGCCGCTCGCACGTCGTCGGTGGTTTTCACCTTGCGATCGCCGACCTGTGTGATGACATCGCCCGGGATGTAGCCGTCGCGGGTGCGCTGGGTGCCGCGAAGATCGGCGGCGGCGGCCGGGGAGTTGGGGCGGATGCCCAGGATCAGCACCCCATCCACACCCATCCGGCTGGTCAGTTGCCGGCCCAGGCGATCATCCGTCACGATGCCGAGCTGGGGTGAGACAATCCGGCCGTTCCGGATCAGTTGCGGCACCACGCGATTGACCGATTCCACCGGCACGGCAAAACCTATCCCGGCGTACGCTCCCGAAGGCGAGTAAATGGCCGTGTTCACACCGATGAGTCGTCCGGCCGAATCGAGCAGCGGACCGCCCGAGTTGCCGGGATTGATCGCCGCGTCGGTCTGAATTACATCGTCGATGGGCTGACCGCTGACGCTTTGGATCGTCCGGCCCAGGGCGGAGACAACGCCGGTAGTCAGGGTCTGGTCAAGGCCGAAGGGATTGCCGATGGCATAGGTTCGCTGCCCGACCTGCAGGTCTTCGCTGGTGCCGATAGGAATGGGACGCAGCTTGGTCCTGGGTGCGTTGATGCGAAGAACGGCAAGGTCGTTGTCGGGGGCGATGCCCACGAGCGTGGCCGGGTAGTTGGAGTGATCCCAAAGGGTGACTTGTGCGGCCGAGGCGTTCTGCACGACGTGAAAGTTGGTGACGATGTGGCCGGCGTCATCCCAGACGAATCCGGAGCCCGTGCCTTGGGGGATTTCCTGGACGTTGCGGGTCCAGAGATTCAGTCTCTGCACGGCGGTTGTGATGTAGACAACCGAGGGTGCCGACGCCTTGAACAGTTCGATGTTGGCTTTTTCGTCGGCGGCCAGATCGCCGCGTGCGGTGACGGGTCGCGGATCGAGTGCCGGCGTGCCGCTGAGAAAGACGTAACGGTAGATGAGCACACCAACAATCGCGGCGACAATCATCGGCAACAGCGGAGTCCGGCGCGGGGGCTGATAAGGTTGCGGCGCGGGAGGGGGATACGGTTCCATGCCCGGCATTGTATGATTTCGACCGCGACAGCGGGAGTGGGATGCCGCGGGCGAAAGGGGGTTAACAGGACGCGACGCTTTGTCGTACCGTCGTAACTGGAGCCGGATGTGCGCGCCTTATCGTTGAATATCCGCATGTTATCAGACGCGACCGGCGGCGAGGGGTCGGGTCATCGGAAAGGGGCTGAATCACCGGCAAATTTTGGTGAAGAAAAGACTTAATCGAACCGATCAGAAGCAGCGAAGGCCCTGCGGCCCGCGCCAGTTGCGGGCGTGGGCGGCGGTCCCGGGTCGGGCGGGTGCATCCGTTGCGGCGCGGGATGTGTCTTGTGATGGTTGCAACGGCTCATGGCTTCTGAACTTGAAAATCCCGGTTTTCAGGCTAGAGTCGTAAGAGGTCGAACGTCTTCGACCGCCGGAGAGCACTGCTGGCGCGGGTATCCCCCGACCGCCGATCTTCCCCCGCGCAATTGGACAGTGGTGAGCGAGAGGGCCCAGAGAGGAAATTGTTCTCGGGACCGCGACTCATCGCTGGAAATCCCGATCCATCGAACCCAAGGAGAAAGGAGCGCACTGTGCGCTGCACGGAAATGGTCTTTTCATTAAGACAAACACGGGCCCTTTGCGGCGTCGTGACCGCCGGAATGCTGCTGGCAGGCGGCGCCGGCTGCCGGAATTTCATCGATCAGTCCGATGTGACGCGCGGGCCGACGGGCAGCCGCCTGGTTGTTCCCATCCTCAGCAGCATCGATCCGATCGACGAGGGAGATGTTGAGTTTCAGGGAGCTACCGAGGTTCGCCCCGAGGATCTGGATGTCGCCGCGACGGACTACATCATTGCCCGAAATGATCTGGTGACGGTGTCGATTTTCGACCTGATCAACCAGGGAGTGGAATCGGTTCGAACGGGACGGGTCACCGAGACCGGCAACCTCACCCTGCCAATGCTCAACGAGCCGGTGCGGGCCGCGGGGTTAACCGAAACGCAACTGCAGAAAGCCGTGGCGGCGGCCTACCGCGACGCGGGGTTGATTCAGAATGCACAGGTGACGGCGACCGTGGTCGAGGCCCGGGGACGCACGTTCAATATCATGGGTTCGGTGGCCCGCCCCGGGCAATATGCGATCCTGGAAGCCGACTTCCGGGTGCTCAACGCGCTGGTGCAGGCGGGAGATACGACGTTCCCGGTGGAGTACCTGTATGTGATTCGCAAACTCAACCAGGAGCCGGCGACGACGCAGCCTGCCGATCCTGCCACGCCGCAGTCGCCAAACCCGCCGACCACGGGGCCGGCCGATCTGGCGCCCAAGTCGGATGCGGCCTGGTCGGTCCAGCCGGTGTTTGGGATGCAACAGCCGGGGGCTGCCGAACCGGTTGACGGGCAATACATCTACGTTGACGGCAAGCCTGTACTGGTCGGTGCGACGCAGCCGGCCAGGCAGCCGGATGCGGCGTCGCCGGATGCGCCCACCCCGGCGCCGGTTTCGGATCGGGTCCTGCCTCCGGCGGCTCAGCCTCCCTACGAGTTCGGGGCCGATCTGAAGGGAACCACCGACCAGCGGGTCATCAAGGTTCCGCTGGCGCAACTCAAGAGCGGCGACCTGCGCTACAATATCGTGATTCGCCCCGGCGACTTCATCATCGTGCCGCCTCCGCAGACCGGGTTCTATTACATGGGTGGTCATGTTGGCCAGCCCGGGGTATTCGCCCTGTCGGGTTACCGGGTGACGCTGAAGCAGGCGGTGATCTCGGCGCGGAATCTCGATCCGCTGGCGGTCCCGCAACGCACGGATGTGATTCGGCGAATTGGCGGCGACCGGGAAGTGTTCGTTCGCGTCGATCTGGACAAGATCGCCCAGGGATTGCAGCCGGACATCTTCCTGAAGCCCAACGATGTGGTGATGGTCGGAACGGACTGGTGGCCGCCTTTCCTGCAGGCGATCCGCGGATCGTTCCGTTTCACGTATGGTTTCGGGTTCATTTATGACCGGAACTTTGCGTATGACAAGAATGAACAGACCCGATAAGACCCGCAGGCCGGAGCGGTTTGTGGGTCTCGGCCACGAAGCAGGACGGCAGGGTGCCGGGCAGACGGTGGCGTCTGCCCGCCCGCTTTGCGAAACCGGAAGACAGATCATTGGCAGGATGTCTTGATGAGCCAACAGACGCAAACCACGCTGGACTATCGTTCGTCCCTCCTGGAGAAGCCGGTGGGACAGACGATTGCCGGTCTGTCGCCGGCGGCGTGGGTTCGCATCGGCATCCTGGTGCTGCTGCTGGCTGCGCTGTTCTGGCCGAATCTGCGGCGGCTGTGGCTCAAGACGAACCTGATCAGCGGTGAATCGAACTGGCAACACGCGACATTTGTGCCGCTGGTGGGGCTTTACTATCTGTACTTGAACCGTCAGGCCCTGCTGAAGGCGAAGGTGGAGCCGCTTCTGTGGGGGCGTTTCCTCCGCCCGGGTCGGCTTCTTGTCGGTGCGGGGCTGATTGCAATCGGCGGCGGGATGTATGGCATGGTGGGGGGCAATGAGTACATCCAGACGCTCGGCGCCGGGCTGGCATTCTTCGGGCTTCTGGTGGTTGCTCTCGACTGGGGCCTGGCGATCGTGGTGTACGGCCTGCTGACATACGCCTACGGCATCTGGCCGGGGCAGAACGACTTCATCAAGGACTTCGGCATGGTGATCGTGATCTTCGGGGTCACGCTCGTCCTGTGCGGATGGGAAGTGATGAAGATCGCCTGGTTCCCGATCGCCTTCCTGGTCTGCGCTATTCCCTGGCCGGGACTGGTTTACAGTTGGGTGGCCATACCGCTGCAGAAACTGGCGGCGGTGGCGGCAGTGGTGGTTCTGAAGGCAACGAATGTCGATGCGGTGCAGAACGGCACGACCATCAGGATCTTCAAGACGGGCTTGTTGGTCCGCGAGCTGAACGTCGCGGAAGCCTGTGCCGGTCTCAAGGCGTTGATGACCTTCATCTTCCTGGGCGGGGCCGTCGGTTTTCTGTCGCAGCGGCCGCTTTGGGAGAAGCTGCTGATCAGCGTTTCGGCGGTGCCGATCGCGATTTTCTGCAACATGATGCGCGTTGCGGGCCAGGGGCTGCTGGATCACTACGTCAGCACCGAGGTGTCGGAGGGTTTTGCGCACCAGTTCGTCGGGCTGGTGATGCTGATCCCCGCTTTCTTCATGCTCCATCTGGTCGGCTGGGTGCTGGACAACATGTTTGTCGAGGAGATTGATCGAAAGAGACTGGCGGCGACAACTCTCCGGGATGGCGTGAATCCCACCCGGTCCGGCGAGGGAAAAAAAGGTGCGGAGTCAACCGAGCTGGCGGAGGCCACCCGTCGCCTCATGGCGGCGGCCTCCATTCGCTCGCGGCGTCCCGATGACCAGACCAGGCCGTCTTCGCGCTCGCTGGAGGGCTCATGAGCACAGTGCCGGACTCAACTTCAATTTCCCCGCACGCCGGCGGGCAGCGGCCGACGGTTCTGGCGGCGATGAGGGAGGCGTTCGGTAACCGGGGATTCCTCGCCGTGTTCGCCGTGTTGCTGCTTGCGGCCGTCGGGCTCAATGCCACCGTGGGTTTCATGAAGCTTCATTTCCGCAAGGAACCGGTGAGCATGGCCATGAAGTTTTCGGAGGCGATTCCGCCGTCGCTTGGCCGGTGGGTGCTGGCCGCCAGGGACACCATTGACGCGGAAATGCAGGCGCAGCTTGGAACCGACCAGTTTCTCTTTTGCCACTTCATCAACGCCGGTTCCGAGGCCGGGGCAGCCAGGCTTCTCCAGGAGGTTTCGCGTCTTGATTTCAAGGGTCAGCTGAAACTCGTGGAGCGGCACAACGATCCGTCGGGCGTGGTCAACCTGATGCTGACGTATTACACCGGCAAGGCGGACACGGTGGCCCACATTCCCGAGCGATGTTATGTCGCCAGCGGCATGGATTCGGTGGATGCCAAGGTCGAAGAATGGCAGATCGATCGACTGGGACCGGACCTGAAACCGATCGTTGACGACCTGGGCATTCGGCAGACGCGGACGATCAGCGTCCGGTTCATCACGTTCGCCGATTCCGCCGATTCGCGGAGACCCCCTCAACACGTGGCTTACCTGTTTCACGTCAACGGCGAATACACGCATGATTCACTGGTCGTGCGAAGGCGGCTGCAGAGTCTCCTGGAGCGAAAGGGCTACTACGCGAAGGTGGAAATGAAGGTCGCGTGCAAGGATGTCGACGATGCCAGGAGTTCGATGAAGCAGCTGCTGGCCGCGGCGCTGCCGCACATCGAGAAGTGCTGGCCCGATTGGGAGAAAGTGACGGCCGCGTCCCGCTGAGGCGGGGCGAGGGTCTTTTGCGGAAGGTTTATTGAATGGCAAGGCGAGTCAACAAGCGATTCCTGGCCGTGCTGACGCTGGTGGTCATGGGGCTGCTGGTGAGCGGGCTGGTGCTCAGCAGGTTCGTGGGGCGGGGCAACCACGCGAAGCTGGCCGACGAAGCGAGGCAGATCATCCAGAACGCTTCCGCGCAGGTCGGTGGCGAGGAGCGGATCCGCATGCTGATGATGGCGCGCGACAAGTTCGCGGCAGCACGCCGGGCCAATCCGGGCGAGATCGCGTACCTCATGGAATGGGGGGATCTGGCGTATCAGCTGGCGGTCCTTGACAACAGCCGGCCCTGGCTTCAGGAAGCGTTCAACTGCTGGACGCAGACGCTGGAAATCAGTCCCAAGCACGAGTCGGCCCTGCTTCGGCTGTTCGACTTCTATCGTCAGGGTTCGCAGTTGGGTGCGGATCCTCAGTCGTTTGTGAGGCTTGGCGAGATAGCCCGGTCGCTGGCCGACCTGCATCCGGACAACCCGCGTTTCAAGGCGTATGTGCACATTTCGGAGATCAGCGCCTGGCTCCAGGGACGGAACACGAACCAGGAGCGCATACTCATCTCCGTCGGTGAACTGGAGAAGATGGCTTGGCAGCCTCGGATCGATGTCGCATCCTCCGGGGACCAGGCGACCAGCGAAGGTTTGCAGTTGAGGGCCGAAATTGCCCGAACCGTTGGCCAGGCGTGCCTGCGACTGGCGCAGATGAGGACATCCGAGAAGGACCTGGCCGGCGAGGGCGAATTCCTCGAACGCGGCGGCAAGTGCTTTGCGGAGGCCATCAAGGCCGACGGGAACAATGCCCTGCTGCGTTTCCGCTTGTACGAGTTCCTGGTCTCCCAGCCCGAAAAGAAGGACGCCGACCTGGAGCGGACCATCCAGGAGAAGGCCTGGGCGGAACTCCAGAAAGCGACGGAGTTGGCGGAGAAGGAGAAGGACGCCCTTGGCGCCGAATACCCACGAATCGTCGGCGAGTATGCCACGACCACGGTGCAGCGATTGAATCTGCTGGCGATGCGCGGAGGGGGGGAGGTCTCCGATCCGCAGGCCAAGCTGGCCGCCGCCCGCCAGGAGGCCGAGCAGCGCCTCGAGCAGCTGATGAAGGACTACCCCGGCGATCTGCAGGTGCGGCTGAGACTGCGATGGCTGTATCGGCAGCAGGCGGGCCGGCTGGGCGATGTGGTCGAGGTGCTCAAGCGGCCGCTTGCGCCCCCATCCGGGACCAATCCGTTCCTGTATCACCGATTCGTCAATGAGCAGTTGGAACGCCGGGTGAAGCTGGCGCACGCGTACCTGGATTACCATGCCGAGGCTCGCGCGGAGGAGCGTCCGCTGTTGGTGAAGGACGCGGAGAGCGAGGTGGCCGACCTTCAGAGCGTCATCCAGGCCGACGAACCGGTGATTCTCTGGCTTCGTGCCCGCCTGTTGCTCCTCAAGCCGGATCCCAGCTCGCGCGGCGAGGCGGTGATTCTCCTCAAGAAGGCGGTGGATACCAACGATCTTCGCAAACGTTTCGACCCGGAACTGGTCGCGCAGCTGGCCCGGGCTTACCTGGGCATTGGCGAACCCGGCCAGGCCAAGGCGCTGCTGTTGAAACTGGTTGAATTTGCGCCGCGGAGCACCGACGCCCGACGGCAATTGGCGGAGTTGCTGATCCGCGAAGGCAACCTCAGGGATGCCGAGGAACAACTCAGGCAGCTTGAAGTGTACTCGGCCGCTGATCCCGAAACGCAGCGACTGAAGGTGATGATGCTGCTCAAAAGCGGCAGGCAGACCGACGAGGCCAAGGCCATTGCCCGGGCGATGCCGGAACAGACGCCCGATCAGAAGCTGCGCAAGGCGGAGACGCTGATCCGCTCCGGCGATTTCGAGGCCGGCGAGGGGCTGCTGGTTCCCCTGTCGAACGAGGAACTCAAGACGCCCGGCGTGGATTGGCCGGCGAGCCGTCTTCTGGTTCAGTATTACCTGGTATTGTCGCCGCGGAAGGATGAGGCTGAGCGGGCGGCGGCGCGCCAAAAGGCAATGGAGCTAATCGCGCGGGCGATGAAGAGCACGCCGCTTGCTACGAAATGGTGGGAAATGGCCGGGGCCATCGCCGAGGGCAAGGCAACGGCCGAGCAGATCGCCGGCATTCGCGAAGGGGCGGTGGCCGAGATCGAGGACCCGATCGTGCGAGGCATCGCCACGTACCAGCTCAAGCTCGAGGAACGCAAGCACGCCGAGGCGCTGGATGTGCTCGTGAAGCTTGAAGCCGCGCACCCCAACGACGGCTCGGTCATCGAGCGATTGTTCGAGCACATGCTGATGACGCGGGATTTCGCAAGGGCCGAGGAGTACGCCGCGAAGCTGGCTCGCCTGGACTGGGACAAGGTGCAGGGTCTCTATTACATGACGAAGCTGCGCATCGAGCGGGGCGAGCAGGAAGAGGCGGTGCGCTCCGCCATCGAACTGACGCGCAGGCAGGACCAGTTCCATCGCAACTGGCTGCTCCTGGCCCAGGCGCAGATGGCGATGCGTCGCTATCAGGATGCGCTGGTCAGCTTTGACAGGGTCCTGAAGATGCAGCCCGACAGCGGGACGGCGGTGCGGGGCGTCATCAACTGCCATATCTCGTTGCGGCAGTTCGAGGTGGCGCGGAAATACATCGAACGGGCCAAGCGGTCCGGGGATCTCCTGGCGTTCGAGCTGGAGAAGAACCTGGACGAAACTCAGGGCAATCCGGCCGCCGTTACCGCCCAGCGCGAGGAGGATCTGAAAAGAGAACCCGAGAACAAGTATCGCTGGATCGCCCTGTGCCAGAACTACATTCGCGTCGCCGAGAAACTGGCTGCGGAGAAGAAGGATGATCCGGCGATCGCCGAATACCGGAGAAAGGCCAGGGAACGGCTCAGCGAGGCGATGCTCAAGTTCCCCGACGAGTACGAGTTCTATCTCCAGCAGGCGCAGATCGCCCTGAGCGAGGGGCGATTGTCCGAAGGCGCGGCGGTCATCCGGCAGCTTCGCTCGCGCGAGAGGTTCAAGGACAGTCCCGGTCCCAGCATCATGCTGGCCGAGTATTACATGCGGGCCGCGCCGCCCGATCTGGAAAAGGCCGAGGCGGCCTACAAGGAAGCGGTCGAGTTGTCGAAGAACGCGCTCGCGTACCGGTGGGAGTTGCTGAACTTCTACCGCCGGACGCGGCAGACGGAGAAGGCGATCGATGTCATGTCGGGCATCGTGGCCCAGACGCAAGACGCCGATCACCGCAAGACCCTCATCGAACTCCAGGCGATGGCCGGCCGCCTTGATGAGGCCGAGAAGGCGCTTCAGCAGGCGATTGACCAGTCGCCGCGCGATGCGCGCCTGCTGGCCCTGATGGGCTACGTGAAGCTCAGGATGGGACAGTACACCCAGTGCGAGCAGGTGCTGCGTCGGGCGCTGAGCGTCGATCCGAAGCATGCGCCGGCCCACTATTACCTGGGCATGCTCCAGAAATCGCGGAGCCGGCTGGTCGAGTCGCGCAGCTCCCTGGAGACGGCGCGCGACCTTCGCCCGACCGATCCCGAGATTTATGCCGGCCTGGCCGAGGTGCTGTTCCAGTTGCGCATGCCGGCGGAAGCGGCTCGCGAGATGCAGAAGGCGCTCGATCTTGCTCCCAGCCGCCGCGACCTGCGCGAGAAGCTGCTGCGGTTCCACCTTGCCGACAAGCGGTGGACAGCCGCCGAAGACCTGCTGGCAAAGACCAGGGCCATCCCGGAACTGGCCGATGAGCCATACTGGCTGCAGGTCGAGTCGCAGATGTGGGTCCAGCGCGACAATCTGGACAAGGCGCTGGCCAGCATCGAGGCGGCCCGCAAGCTCGCGCCCGGCGACCCGGAGGTGCTCTACCAGCACCTGGACGTGCTGCGCCAGCGGAAAGAGCATGAAAAGATCCTGGCGGTTACCGAGCCGTTCGTGAGAAGCACCGCGTCGGTCCGGCCCTGGTGGCTTCACACCATGCGGGCCGACGCATTCAAGGCGACTGGCAGGCCCGACCAGGCGGTGAGCGAATTCGAGCGGGCCATGAGCCAGGCCGACGCCGCCGGGGACGGCTATGCGGCCCAGGAGATCGGCCGTGGTATGGTGGCCAACCTGGGGCTGGAACAGGCGGTGCAGATGCTGGCGGCGCGCCGCGATCCGCGCTGGCGGCTGGTGACGATCCGCCAGTACCTGGGCACCGAGAAATGGGATGAGGCGATCAAGAGCGCGCAGGAACTCGCGGGGCCTGAATATGCAAGCCTGACTCCGCAGCAGCAGATAGCGGCCCTGGGTCTGGTGGCCGTGGTCTACCAGACGGCGGCGGCGGCGAATCCGCAGTACTGGGATCAGGCCGAGAAGTCCTATATTCGCGTGCTGGAGGAACTGGACAAGCGGAAGGCGCCGCCCGTGTCGAAGCTGGAGACGCTGAACAATCTGGCGGTGCTCTGGGCCGAGCGTACCGACAAGCCCAATCCGCGGGAGGCGCAGAAGTACAGCGCCCAGGCATACGAAATAATGACTGGGGCCGGCGCATTTAGCCCGGGCGTGGCCGACACGCACGGCTGGCTCCTGGTGTTGTGCGACAAGGTTTCGGAAGGAATCGAGATTCTCCACGCGGCCCGCAGCGCGGCGGAGTACCCGTTCCCCGAGGTCTACTACCACCTTGGCGAAGCGTACATGCGGACCGGCAACCCGCAGGCGGCCCGCGAGCACCTGGAACGGGCCCGGGCGGTGGTCGCCGACTATCGCAAGCGGGACCAGTTTGTCGATCCGCAGTTGATGCCCCGGATCGCGGCCGCCCTGCAGAAGGTGGAGCAGGCCGAGAAGTCCGCGTCGGGGACGCCCTGACGGTGATGGACGCAGGCGTAGGAGCAGTTTTTCGCGGCGGGAGATGACGTTTATGACCACATTGCCTCAGACAACAACGGTGCGCGTGCCGCAGCAGGCCGCGCCGGGCGCAGCGCCGGCCGGCTACGTTCCGATTCCGTCGGCCCTTGCCCAGTCCGCCGGGGGCTTCCAGATGACCGGCGCCGACGTCTGGCGCATCATCCGGTCCAACCTGTGGCTGATCCTCCTGTTCGTCATGGTGTTCGGAACGGCCGGGTACTTCCTCAACGGGCTGCTTGCACGGAAGTGGCCCAGCTACACCGCGGTGGCGACGCTGCAAATCCTGACCGACCGCGGGCGCAACCCGCTGGTTGACCAGGAGAACACCATGGTCGATGCGCGCGTGGCATACGAGCAGAAGACCCAGGCATACCTGCTGACGCAGCCGGGCATGTTCACCGAGTTGCTCACCGGGCAGGACGAGGACGCCAGGATCGCCGCCGAAAAGGTCCGCGGCACCGCCTGGTTCAGGAGTTTCGCCAACAACATACCCAAGGCCAAGGAATACCTTCGGGACAACTATCGCGTCAGTCCCGTTCCCGACTCGACGCTGCTGGTGGCCACGTTCAAGGCCGGCGACGCCCAGAGTGCCAGGGACGTGCTTGACGCGCTGATCAGCCGCTATCTGGACTCGGATGAAAAACGGGCCGTCGCGCAGCTGGACGCGCGTCTGTCGAGCCTGCGGGCCATGAGCCGTCAACTCAGCAGCCAGCAGCAGCAGATCTCGGCTCGAATGATCGACAAGCAGGCGAACCTCACTCGCAAGGGCTTTGGCGGACCCGGCTCGTTCGGATCAAAGGAGACCGAACTCAAGGCGCTGGTGGAGGCCCAGCTGAGGCTTGCCAGCCTGGTGACCGAGGCCCGCACGCAGTACGAGCGCGTTCAACGGCAGATCAAGGACGGCGAGTCGCTGCCTGAGGTGGATGCCGCCCTGGACCAGGACCCGCTGGTGGCCGGCTATTCGCGCCAGGTGCAGGAGCTTGAGGTCACGCTGATGATGCGCCAGGACCAGATGGGCAAGGAGCACCCGGAGGTCAAGCGAATCCAGCTCATGATCGACCTTTGGAACAAGAAGCTGGCCGACCGCAAGAGCGAGATCGCCGGTCGCTACAGCCTCCAGCTCGAGCAGCGCCTGCGCGTGGCCAAGGAACAGGCTGAGGCCAACTACCAGAGCGTGAGCCGGCAGGTGGATACGCTCAAGAACGAACTGAGCGATCTGATGAGGGATTACACGGAGTATCTCAGCGATCAGCAGACGGAAAAGGGCCTGAACGAGTTGCGGCTGGCGACCGACAACAAGATCACCGAAATCCTCACTTTCTACGGCCCGGAGAGCCAGAGGCGGCTGACCTGGGCGCAGAACGGCAGGCCCGAGCTGCCGGACACGATGAGCTTTCCGAAGCTTGGTCTGACGCTGACGGTGGCCCTGATGGTGGGGCTGAGCCTGGCGCTGGGCATCGCCTTCCTGCGCGAGATGCTCAATGACACGGTGCGGTCGCCTCGCGATGTTCAGCGCGTCGGACAGCTTAACCTGCTGGGGATGATCGCCGAGGAGGCCGACGATCCGGAGGTGGCCGACGCCAAGCTGGCGATCTTCGACGCCCCGCATTCGCTGACGGCCGAGCAGTTCCGGCAGGTGCGCACGCGCCTGCAGCACGCGGTGTCGCTGGACACCACGCGCAGCCTGATGGTGACCGGCGCCAGTCCACAGGACGGCAAGACCACCGTCGCGGCCAACGTGGCGGCGGGGCTGGCACTCAACGGCCGCAAGATCCTCCTTGTGGACGCCAACTTCCGCCGGCCTGAACTCCACCGGCTCTTCGGGCTGCCCAACGAGAAAGGCTTTGCCGATGTGCTGGCCGGCACGGCGGCGTTCGACGAGTTGATCCAGGCCTCGCGCATTCCGAACCTGTCGATCATGTCCTCCGGTTCCAGACCGGCCAACGCGACGGAACTGCTGGAGAGCCAGCTGCTGATCGATTTCATCGAGCGGGCACTGGAGGAATTCGATCACGTGATCTTCGACACCGGGCCGTTCCCGCTGGTGTCCGAATCGGTGGCGCTGGCGCCCCGCGTGGACGGCGTGATCACGGTGGTTCGATCCAACGCCGAGAGTCGCGGCCTGTTGCAGCGGATGCGCGACCAGCTCAAGCAGGTCAAGGCGGAGCACATCGGCGTGGTGCTCAACGCCGTGCGAGCCCGCGGCGGCGGGTATTACGGCCGGAACATCAAGACCTACTACACCTACAACAACGGCGACTGACACAAACCAGGACCGCGGGGACGGCCGAATGCCGCAAGGCTCCGGGACCAGAGGCTCCGGAGCCTTGTGTGCTTCGTGCCCCGGATCAAGCGACAGCTCCGCCGCTGCCGGATCATCCGAAGGACGCGGGCCGCGGAAGTCTGTGCCTCCGCGGCCCGCCGGACTGTTCGGGCGCTTGCTCCGCGTCCTCGCTGTCTACACGTTTTCGGGAACCACGTAGGGCTTGCGGTATTCGCGCGTCGCAAGCTTGTTGGCCGCGTCCGCCATCGTCCCGGTGAACTTCTCGGTCGCGGGATCCATGGTCAGGGCAACCCCCAGCGTGAGCCTGGTCTGGTCGATGTCCACCTTGTTCTCCCGGAGGTGTTCGACCATGCGCTGGTAAGTCTCCACCTTCTCCTTGTCCGACTTGATGGCTTCCAGGATTTCGTTGGGGCTCTTTTGCTCGCCCAGCCGGTGGGAGATATTGCCCGTGTGGCACAAGGCGCTGGACAGGTGGCCCTCGAGAATGTCGGCGTTCAGATCCTTATGGTTACGCGAGCGGATGGCCTTGATCCAATTGGCATAGTGGTCGCCGCCGCCCTTCCATTCCTTGATCAGCTTGCCGTCCTTGTCATAGGCGTAGCATTCGGTGTAGCTCGGGTTGACCAGGTAGCCGCCCTCGCAGTGGGCCACCACGCCCACGCCGATGCCGCGCATGTCGGCATTCAGCGGCTTGTAGGGGGCGGTCTTCAGGCCTCGGACCTCGAAGAACAGCGGCGCTTCGGGGTAGTCGTGGTAGATGACCTGGGTGTTGGCCGTCTCGCCGTCGTCGATGTAGCCCAGCCGGCCGCCGATCGACAGCACCCTGGGTGAGAGGGCATTGTAGCCCAGCATCCAGCGGGCGATGTCCATCTGGTGAATGCCCTGGTTGCCCAGATCCCCGTTGCCGGTGGACCAGACCCAGTGCCAGTCGTAGTGCAGGCGTTTGCGCTTGAGGGGCTCCATCGGTGCCGGACCGCACCACAGGTCGTAGTTGATGTTCTGGGGGATCGGTTGCGGGGCATCAACCTTGCCGATCGAGCCGCGCGGCTTGTAGCAGGTGCCGCGCACCAGCTTGATCTTGCCGAGGTTGCCCTCCCGCAGCCACTTGATGGCCTCGATGAGGCCGGGGCTTGAGCGGCACTGCGTGCCGGTCTGCACGATGCGGTTGTATTTGCGCGCCGCCTCGACGGCCTTGCGCCCCTCCCACACGTTGTGCGAAACCGGCTTCTCAACGTAAACGTCCTTGCCCGCCTGGCACGCCCAGACCACCAGCAGCGAGTGCCAGTGATTCGGCGTCGCCGTCGTGATCGCGTCGATATTCTTGTCTTCCAGCAGGCGTCGGACATCCTGGTAGGTGTCGATCTTCTGGAGCTTGGGCGGGATGACCTTGCCGTCCTTGTCCTTGGATTCCTCGGTCAGGCGCTTCTTGCCCTTTTCCAGGACCTCGTAGTCGGCGTCGCACAGGGCCACCAGCCGTACGCCTTTCTGTTCCAGCATGCCGCTGATGTGGTCGCCGCCGCGGCCACCGAAGCCGACCACGGCCACGCGGATCGCGTCATTGGCGCCGACAACCTGCGAATACGATTGGGCCGTGAAGAGCATGGTGGCCGACGCGGCCGCCGAGCCCTTGAGGAAATAGCGTCGAGTGATGTGTCGCATAAGCCTCTTCCGGTTGGAGTTGAGCGGAACAACCTCCGCGATGGCGCGAAGTGTAGCCCGGCGCAGCGGACTTCGCCACGCCGCTATCTGATACAACTGGGCGTGGCGATTGTTTGGAGAGGGCAAGCCATCGCCCCTCGAGGCCGCGCCCCGCGGGCAGCGACGCCTTACGACGCCGACCTGGTCCGGGCCGGAACGCCGACCACCGTTTCGCCGGCCGGAACGTCCTCGATCACCACCGCGCCGGCCCCGACCACGGCATCGCGCCCGACCGTCAGGCATGGCAGAACCTTGGCGCCCAGGCCGACAAACGCGCCGTCCTCGACCCGTACCCGGCCGGCCAGCAGGACCCCGGGGCAGATATGGACCGCCCGGCCGATCACGCACTCGTGATCCACCACGGCGTTGGTGTTGATGATGGCGCCGTCGCCGATGCGGGCTTCGGTGACGACGGTTGCCCCGGCGGAGATGACCACGTTCCTCCCGATCGCGGCGGTGGGGGATACGCTGGCGGCAGGATGGACGGCGCTGACCAGTTCCAGGTCGGCCTGCGTCACCAGGTCGGCGTAGCTGCGGCGGATGCGATTATCGCCGATGGCCACGATCGCGCCGGTGATCTCCTGTTTGCGAAGTCGCGGCAGCAGGTGTATCGGCCCCAGCACCGGCAGGCCGCCCACGCTGCTGTTGGCCCGTGACGTGTCAGCGTCAATGAACCCGACGGGATTGTGCTGGCCGGCCAGCCGCAGGATTTCAAGCACGACGCGTCCATGTCCGCCGGCGCCGACAATCACGACGTTCATGGGGCCTCCTATTGCGATCGGGCGGTTCTGACCGCCTCGACAAACGCCCTGGCGCTGGCCGTGATGGCGGGCCAGTCCCTCCTGCTTATCGCCTCCTTGGTCACAAGGGCCGAGCCGACGCCGACGAATGCCGCCCCGGCCTTGATCCAGTCGCCGCAGTTCTTCAGGTCCACGCCGCCGGTTGGAGTCAGTCTCAGCATCGGCAGGGGGGCCAGAAGGTCCTTGAAGTACTCGGGACCCAGTTTCGTGGCCGGAAAGACCTTCACCACGTCGGCCCCGGCGCTCCATGCGTTGAGGATCTCCGTGGGCGTGAATGCACCGGGAATGCTGATCCTGCCGTAGCGCCGGGTGGTCTCGATGACTTCCAGATTAAGCACCGGCGAGACGACGAACTGCGCGCCGGCCTGGATGGCGTCGCGCGCCGTGGCGGCGTCGAGTACCGTTCCAACCCCGACGACGGCCTGGTCCCCCAGCGTATCCGCGAGATTCTCAATGGCGGCGATGGCCTTCGGCGTGGTCATGGTGACCTCGATGGCGCACACACCGCCGGCCAACAACGCCTGGCTGATGCCCTGGAGAACCTCGGCGCCGGGGGCGCGGATGACGGCGACAACGCCGGACTCGGCAACCAGGCTCATGAGATGTTCTTTGGTGCGTGGCACGGAGTGGCTCCGGTTGGTGACACGGTGAAACAGGTCGGGCCGATCATGATCACGCGGGGCGATTGTGACGGGTTCCAGGTTCCGCCAGCGCCCGGCCCGATCAGTCGCGCGGCGCCACGACGGTCTTCTGCATCGCGGGCGCATTCTTCGCCGGCGCAGAGGCTTCCTGGGGCGGCTCGGCGGCGGGCACCGGTTGCGGCAGCACGCCCATCTTGATCAGTTCGCCCTTCACCTGGGGATCATTGGCGTTGATCATGTAGGCCATGCGGAGGTAGTACTCGGCCTCCTTGGGCTGGTTGAGCTGGGCCAGGTAGAGGCCGGCCTCCTTGCGGACCAGGAAATCCTTCGAGTCCCAGTTGGCCGCCTGGCGATACCAGCGAAGGGCCGAGTCGGCGTCGCCGCGGATGCGGTAGATCTTGGCCAGCAGGAACGGGTCTTCGCCGTTCTTCGCGTTTTTGGCGCGGGCCTCGATCTTGTTGAGTTCGACATCGCCCTGGTCGTAGCGGGCGACGGAATTGGCGTAGGCATCCAGGGCGCTCTGGCGGAATTCCGAGTCATTGCGCCCGCCAATGGTGTTGGCCATCACGTCCAGGGTCGTGCGATACTGCATGAAGGCCTGCTGGTGCTGGCCGAGCTGATCATAGCAGAGGGCCAGATACAGGTGGGATTCGTAATGGCGGGGGTCCTGGCGAATGGCGTTGCGGAAGGCCCCGGCGGCGTCGCCATAGGCCTTGTTGCGGTAGAGGGCCATCCCTTCGGCGTTGCTCCGGTTGGCGAAGGTGAAGGTGTCGGCACAGCCGGTAAGCAGCAGAAGCACGAATGCGGATGCGACAATGGTTGAAAGCCGGAAGAGAACGCGCATGAGCATGGCTACCTCCGTGTAGCGGACACAGGCAGATTTTGCGCCTGTAAAGTACCGCATTCGACGGGATTTGCAAGGCCGACGGGTCATCGAAACTCACGAACAATGGCCTCACGTGTAACATAGGGCGGAGACAGCGACATGGCATATTCGATCCCACGACGAGGATTCCTGGCCGCGGCCGGCGCATCGCTGGCGACCACAATGCTGCCCCGGGTGGCGTCGGCGGCGGCCAGCAGCGGCAAACGCCCCAACGTCCTCTTCCTTGCAGTCGATGATCTCAACGACTGGATCGGGTGCCTGGGCGGTCATCCCCAGGTGAAGACGCCGAACATTGATCGTCTGGCCGCTCGCGGCACCGTCTTTCTCAACGCGCACTGCCAGTCGCCGCTCTGCAACCCCTCGCGCAACAGCCTGATGACGGGGCTGCGACCTTCGACCACGGGGATCTACGGCCTGTCGCCGGGAATTCGTGACGTGGAACTGACCAGGCAGTGGATCACGCTGCCCCAGACATTCACCCGGGCCGGGTATCACACCTACACCTGCGGCAAGATCTACCACGATGGCTCGATCAAGCCGGCGGACCGGGCAAGAGAGTTCAACGCCTGGGGACCAAGCCCCGGTATGCCCAGGCCGCCGCAGCGCATCGCCAGGCTTCCCGGCACGCCGCATCCGCTGATGGACTGGGGACCGTTCCCGGAAAAGGACGAGGACAACGCGGACTGGAAGATCGCGGACGCGGCCATAGCCGAACTCCGCGCTGCGCCGATGGACAGGCCCTTCTTCATCGCCTGCGGGTTTCGTCTGCCGCACGTCCCGTGCTTCGCTTCGCGGAAATGGTTTGACCTGTATCCGGACGAATCGCTGATCATGCCGCCGGTGAAGGAGGACGACCGTGCCGACCTGCCGCGATTCGCCGACTATCTGCACTGGATTCTGCCCGAGCCGCGACTCCAGACGCTGCGCGAGCATGGCGAGTGGCGGGCGCTGGTGCGGGCCTACCTGGCATGCGTCAGTTTCATGGATAGCCAGGTTGGCCGGGTGCTCGAGGCGCTGGAGGCGACCGGCCGGGCTGAGGATACCATCGTCGTCCTCTGGGGCGACAACGGCTATCACCTGGGCGAGAAACTGATCACCGGGAAGAACACGCTGTGGGACAGGTCAACACGGGTGCCGCTGATCCTGGCCGGGCCGGGCATCGCCCGTGGCGGGCGGTGTGCTCGGCCGGCGGAACTGCTGGACATCTTCCCGACCCTTCTGGAATTGTGCGAACTGCCCGCCCGAGACGATCTGGAAGGCCACAGTCTTGCACCCCAGTTGCGCGATGCCGCCGCGCCCAGGCCATGGCCCGCCATCACCACCCACAACCAAGGCAATCATGGCATTCGCACCGAACAGTGGCGCTATATTCGCTACGCCGACGGATCGGAAGAGTTGTACGACATGCGGAACGACGCCAGGGAATGGACGAACCTTGCCGCCGATCCACGATATGCGGAGACAAAACGCGAGCTGGCTCAGTGGCTTCCAAAAGTTGACCGGCCCCCGGCTCCCGGCAGCGCCAGCCGCGTGCTGACGTACGATCCGGCCACGGGGCAGGTCGTGTGGGAGGGAAAGGCGGTGGATCAGGCCGCGCCGCTGCCGCTGCCGTAGGGTTGCGGCGAGGTCTTCGTCGATCTCCCACAGGACCCGGCCCGTCCCAATCGACCGACGTGCGGCGGGGCTCTGGCTTCCGGGAGGAATTGCGGGTAAATCATGCATCAGTCCATAAAGCCCCTCGCCTGCTGAAAGGAGCAAGCCGTGTCTGACAACATCGACCTGTCTCGTCGCGAAGTCATCAAGTCGCTGGCCGTCGGTGCTGCCGCCGTTGGCGCCGCTGGCGCCTTTGTCTCCGCCGCCGAAAGCGCCACCAGCGCCAAGATCCTCATCGACGCCGCGGATTCGAAGATCAGGATCTCAAAACATATCTACGGCCATTTCGCCGAGCACCTGGGCCGCTGCATTTACGAGGGAATCTGGGTCGGCCCGGAATCGCCGATTCCCAACACGCGGGGCATCCGCAACGATGTGGTGGCGGCGCTGAAGAAGCTCAACATGCCCAATGTCCGCTGGCCGGGCGGGTGCTTCGCCGACACCTATCACTGGAAGGATGGGATCGGTCCGCGTGAGAATCGGCCGACCATCGTGAACATCCACTGGGGCGGCGTAACGGAAAACAATCACTTCGGCACGCACGAATTCTTCGACCTGGTGGAACAGCTCGGCTGCGAGCCGTACATCTGCGGCAACGTCGGCTCCGGCACCGTGCAGGAAATGGCCGAGTGGCTTGAGTACATCACCATGCCCGGGAAGAGTCCCATGGCCGATCTGCGCCGCCGCAACGGCCGCGAGCAACCCTGGGACATCAGGTACTGGGCCGTCGGCAACGAGAACTGGGGCTGCGGCGGCAACATGCGCGCCGAGTACTATGCCGACGAGTTCCGCCGCTACCAGACCTACTGCCGCAATTTCAACCGCCGGCCGCTCTACAAGGTGGCCTGCGGGGAGAATGACAGGTGGAACGAAGTGCTTATGCGCGAGGCCGGCCGGTACATGCAGGGGCTCAGCGTTCACTATTACTGCTACGTGGGCGGATCGCACGGCCGGTTCGGCGAGGCGCTGAGCGACAAGTCGGAGGAGTGGTTCGGCCTGATGAAAAGCGCCTACGGCATCGAGAACTTCATCAGTCGCACGGCCGCCATCATGGACAAGTATGACCCGCAGAAGCGCGTGGGCATGATCATGGACGAGTGGGGCACCTGGCACAAGGTGGAGCCGGGCACGAATCCGGGTTTCCTGTACCAGCAGAACACCATCCGCGACGCCGTGGTCGCCGGCCTGTCGCTGGACATCATGAACAACCACGCCGACCGCATTCACATGGCCAACATCGCGCAGACCATCAACGTCCTTCAGGCGATGATCCTGACCGAGGGGCCTAGGATGCTGACCACGCCCACGTACCACGTCTTCGAGATGTACAAGGTCCACCAGGATGCGCGGCTCATGCGCACGAAGGTCGAGTGCCCCGACTACACCGACGGCAAGTCGAAGGTGCCGCAGATCACCGCCTCGTGCTCGCAGAAGGACGGCAGGATCAACCTGACGATGACGAACATGGACCACGAGCGGGCCGCGGAGGTGAGCTGCACGATCCAGGGCGGCTCGGCCAGTTCCTGCGCGGGCCGAATCCTGACGGCCCCGACGCTCAACGCGCACAATACCTTTGACAAGCCGGACCAGGTCAGGCCGGAGAGGTTCGACGGATTTGTTCTCAAGGGCGCGGACCTGACGGTGAAACTGCCCGCGCGGGCGGTGGTGGCGCTGGAGCTTTCGTAGCGGACTGGGCCATGGATGATTCGGGCTGCAAAGGATGCCTTGCCAGCGTGCGGCTTGCGCCCGGAGAGGTGCAGCGCATCCTCGCGGAGTATTTCGACGGCCGGGCCGTGCCGCAGGTTGACGATGCCGCCTACCACGCGCGTCTTGCGGTCTGCTCGTCCTGCCCGGACCTGCTCTACGGCACCACCTGCCGCCATTGCGGCTGCCTGGTCGCGGTGAGGGCAAAGCTGGCGGAGAAATCCTGTCCCGCGACGCCGGCGCGATGGTAGACCAGTCAACCGCATAGACAGTTGCGGGGCCGGACCCCGTGGCACGGGCGTCCCTCGCGTGCCCAAGCTTCGTGCAGGCGCCGACGTTCACAAAACCGTCGAACGTCGCCGTGCCGTCCTCTACCCAACGCCGAAAATGTCACCCACCCGTGGAAGCATGTCGGCCAAGGAACGTGTTTCGAGATGCTCTTTCAGTCGGTAGAATGCCCTGCGTCCGGGGAGTGTCCGCGCAGGAGAAAGGACCATGGAATCCCGCATCGCCAAGGCATTGAAGCTCAAGCACGGCCCGATCGCCATTCTCTGGACCGATCGCAAGCCCAGGGAGGCCAACCAGTTTGCCGAGGGCAAGTGGGGCTGCGTCATGTCGGCTTTTGGGGCCACAGTCGAGAAAGGCCGGCCCCATGCCTTTGACAAGAAGACTTTCGGCTGTTTCGGAGGCGGAACGGGACTCGGTTTTGGCAATCAGTATGAGAACTTCGTTGGCGGCATCGAGGGTTTTAGCCACTTCCTGTCCGACGGCAGCGAAAAGTGCCCCGTGTGCAAAAAGGCCGGCGATCAGTGCGCGTTTCTCCGTGGCCGGATGCGCGAGGACTACATGAAAGGGGAGGGTTACAAGAAGACGGCCGAACTCACGCGCAAGTTCGTTGACGGGTTGCCCGTGCGGCAGGTCCCCAACGAGTATGTCGTCTTCAAGCGATTGGCCGATGTCAACGGCGACGAGCAGCCGGTCGTGGTGGTCTTCCTGGCCGACCCGGATCAGACCGCGGCGCTGGTGACGCTGGCAAACTATTCCCGGCCGGGCATGGATGCGGCGACAATCCCGTTCGCATCCGGCTGCCAGGCGATCGGCATTCTGCCGTACCAGGAGGCCGAGAAGGACGATCCCCGCGCGGTGGTGGGGATGATGGATCCTTCGGCTCGCGTCTACCTGCGCCGACTGGGCAAGGACCTTGTGACATTCGCCGTTCCCTTCAAGATGTTCGTCGAGATGGAGAGCAACGTGGGCGGCAGCTTCCTGGAGAAGGACACCTGGAAGGAACTCAGCGGCGGACAGTGATTTTTCCGGCTGGTCCTGCGCCGCGTCCTCCCCTACCGTTTACGAGCCATGCAGAATGATCCCGCGACAATCCTGGCCGCGTCCCGATTCTTTACCGGTGTCCGTCAACCAAGTCTGTCCCGCCTGCTGGAGATGGCCGTCGTGCGCGAGTTCCAGCGGGGCCAGACGATCTTCCGCGAAGGGGACACTTGCCCGGGTGTATTCGTCGTCGGCGAGGGCCTGGTGCGCATCTTCAGGATCGCTCCCAACGGCAAGGAGCATGTGCTCCACCTTGTGCCGCCGGGGGGAACCTTCGCCGAGGTGGCGGCCATCGGGGGATTTTGTTGCCCGGCCTTCGCCGAGGCTCTGGAGAACACGCGATGCGCGCTGTTGCCGGCCGATCCGTTCGCGCGGGCGCTGCGGGACGACCACCAGTTGTGCCTGCAACTGCTGACAGGCATGGCGATGTGGGTCAAGCACCTGGTCGGCCTGGTGGAGGACATCACGCTGCGCGATGCGGCCGGGCGCGTGGCCCGGTACCTGCTGGGCGTGGCCGATGCCTCCGGGCGGGTGACACTGCCAAGCCTCAAAAAGCACCTGGCCAGTCACCTGAACCTGACCAGCGAGACGCTCTCGCGCACGCTCCGACGACTGGGCGAAGGCGGCCTGATCGAGGAGGATGCCGACGGCGCTCTGCTGGTGCTGGATCGCCGGGCAATGTCCGACGTGGCAGAGGGAATCGGGCCGATCGTCTGAAGCCCGCCCCTCTCACTCATCCGCCACGCGGTTTTCCAGCCGACCGATCTTCTCGATCTCCACGGCTACGTGGTCGCCGGCCTTCAGCCACACCGGGGGCGTGCGCGCAAAGCCCACCCCTTGCGGCGTGCCGGTCAGGATCACCGTTCCCGGCCGCAGCGTCATCGTGCTGCTGAGCGATTCGATCAGCGCGGGCACGTCGAAGATCATGTCCGCCGTCGTGTGGTCCTGCATGACCTGGCCGTTCAGGACGGTGCGGATGCGCAGCGAGTTGGGATCGGGAATCTCGTCCTTTGTAACAATCCACGGCCCCAGGGGGCAGAATCCGTCGAAGCTCTTGCCCCTCGCCCATTGCCCGCCGCCCAGATCGCGGTTGCGCTGCCAGTCACGCGACGAGACATCGTTGGCGCATGTGTATCCGAACACGTGCTCCAGGGCGCTGTGGCGCGGCACGTGCCTGGCCGTCTTGCCGATCACCACGGCCAGTTCGCATTCGTAGTCAATCTCCCTGCTTCTTCGGGGAATCGGAATCGGATCAAACGGGTTGTTCAACGTATTGCTCGCCTTGATGAACAACACCGGGTTGACGGGCATCGGCGCGCCGCTTTCCCTGGCATGTTCGCGATAGTTCAATCCGATGCAGAGAATGTCGGTCGGCACGATCGGGGCCAGCAGCTTGTCGATCGGCAGTGTCGTTGCGGTGAACAACGGCGAGTCAAACAGATCTCCCTCGATCAGCGCCGCCGTCGTCGAGTCCACCATGCGTCCATGGAATACTTGTCCCCCGGACACGAAACGCGCAATCCGCATTACTTTCTCCTTTTTCTGACCGGGTCTTCGAAGACGTGGATCATAACGATCGCAAGCCGAGACGCGTCATGGTGCTTCCGCCGATTCCCGGCCATGCCAACCCCGGGGCGGCGGGCAGTTGGTCAAGCTGCACGGCCATGCTCTGCTCGAAAAACCTGGAAGATCCCATAGATGCCGCTTGCATCCCTGGTGCGACGTGGCCTAAACGTACCAGCACCACCTCAGGATGCTTGCTGAACTTGGGGCATCCCCTTTTGCCCGACTGCGCAATGGAGCCATGGGGATTTGAACCCCAAATTCCACCATGCCATGGTGGCGTGATCCCATTTCACTATGGCCCCGACACTTATGCCACATTCTCACGTCGTGCTGGCCGACGAAACCGGGGGAATTATCGCCGATCCGATCGCCCTGTCAAGCCAAACAGAAATCGTCTGATTGCGGATTGCGGCCGGCGGCGCAAGTGTGACTGACCTTCCCGGGCCGGCCTACCATTGGCATGTTGCGCATCGTCGTTCTTACAGGTCTTTTCCTCGGTATCGTGACCGGCCTCTGCGCGGCGGCGGACTGGCCGCAGTGGCGAGGGCCGACCCGCGACGGCATGGTGGCCGCCAGCCCTGCCTGGCCATCGTCGCTGAAAGGAGTCGATCCCGTCTGGCGCGTGCCGATGGGGAGGGGGTATTCCGGCCCTGTTGTGGTTGGCGACCGCGTCTTCACGGTGGAAACCGAGGGCGACAAGGAGATCGTTCGGTCATTGGATCTTGCCACCGGTAAGCAGCTCTGGCAGGCACAATGGGAAGGACAGATGAGTGTGCCGTTCTTCGCGCGGCGCAACGGGAGCTGGGTCAGGGCGACGCCGGCCTGTGACGGGCAGACGCTCTTCGTGGCCGGAATGCGCGATGTCCTGGTGGCATTGGATGTCCAGACGGGCAGGGTGAACTGGCATGTCGATTTCGTCGAGCGGTACAAGTCGCCCCTTCCCTCGTTCGGGTTTGTCTGCTCGCCGCTGGTGATCGGGGATGCCCTTTACGTGCAGGCCGGGGCGTCGTTCGTCAAGCTGGACAAGCAGACAGGCCAGACCATCTGGCGCACGCTGGAGGATGGGGGCGGCATGTGGGGCAGCGCGTTCAGTTCGCCGATGTTGGCGACCCTGGCCGGACAGAGGCAGCTTCTGGTGCAGACTCGAACCATCCTTGCGGGCGTTGAGGAGGCCGGTGGGAAGGTCCTGTGGTCGGTGAAGGTTCCCGCGTTCCGCGGGATGAACATCCTGAATCCCACGGCTGTTGGAGATGCCGTGTTCACCAGTTCCTACGGCGGGGGAACCTTTCTTTTCAAGGTGAGTCCCGGCGACGGCTCGCTTGTTGTATCGCAATCGTGGAAGACGGAACTGGAGGGATACATGTCCACGCCGATCGTCATCGACGGGCATGCCTATCTCCACGGCCGCGACAAGCGATTCCACTGCGTGAGACTGTCGGACGGGTCGGTTGTCTGGCAGAGCAAGGAGAAATTCGGCGAGTACTGGTCGCTGGTCAGCGACGGCAGGCAACTGCTGGCGCTGGACCAGAAAGGCGAGTTGCTGCTGATCCGGCCCAGCGCCGACAAGTTTGACCTGGTTGATCGCAAGTCGCTGACGGAGGAAGAGACCTGGGCGCACCTTGCCGTGGTGGACGACCTGCTGCTGGTCAGGGAGCTGAAGGCAATGACGGTCTATCGTTGGACAAGGGGCAGATGACCCGGCGGATGTCGGCTCATGGACGACAGCGGGGCTGCATGGCGCCGTCGTGCCCTTGCGGTCCGGACATGGCGGGGGCGTGAACATCGCGCAAAGCCGCTCCGGGCGCGTGACGCTTGCCGCGGCCGGCGGCCTGGAATTGCGGGGGTGCGCCACGTCGCACGGGCGTCATCGCACGTGCCCGGTCTCCGCGAGGGTGCGTACGCGGAAAAGATCCCGGGTATCGCCGTGCGGTCCTGCACCCAACGTCGAGACTGTCACGGGCCGACCGTTCCGCGCGGGTCGCATTTTTTCGGGCATTCCGCCTCGGTCGCTGTTATGATGCGGGCGACAGATGTGGGTGAGAGGTCCGATCGCGTCAGCAGGTTCGGAGCATTCGCATGTCCAGGACGATCGCGGGTTCACGCATGGAGTTCGAGTTTCTTTCGACCAAGCCGCAGCCCAGGCGGCTGCGCGAGGGCGATGCGCCGTTCCGCATCCTGCTGATGGGCGACCTTGGGGGAGCCGCCAGGGGTCTTCCGTCGCGGGCGGTTCCGGTGGATGTGGACAACCTCGACAAGGTGATCGCGTCGCTGGACGTGCAGGTTCGGCTGCCTGTGGGCGACGGCAGCGACATGGTCATTCCGATCCGGAGCATCGACGGTTTCCATTCCGATCAGCTCTATCGATCGCTGCCGGTCTTCCAGGCTTTGGCGAATCTGAGGCAGCGGTTGTCCAGTCCGGGGACGTTTCACGAGGCGGCAGCCCAGGTCCGGGCATTGACGGGCATGGCCGCTCCGCCTGCGACGCCGCAGCCGGCCGCACCGGCGGAGTCTGACGCTCAGACGCTGGAGCGGCTCCTGGGTCGGCCAACCCGGGAGGCAACCGGAGGCGGATCGCCGCCGGACCTGGGTGCCATGCTCAACGACATCGTCAAGCCCCACATCGTGCCGGGCGAACATGCCGGACAGGCCGAGCTGATCGCGCTGGTCGAGCAGGCCATCGCGGCGCAGATGCGGGCAATCCTTCATCACCCACGATTCCAGGCGATCGAGGCCGCATGGCGCGGGACGCAGTTCGCGGTGTCGCGCACCCAGACCGACGAAACACTCAAGCTGTACCTGGTCGATGCGCCGCGGCGCGAGCTGGAAAACGATCTGATGGCCGCCGACGATCTGCAGGCCACGGCCATGTACAAGCTGCTGGTGGAACAGAGCACGGGCGTTCCCGGGGCCCAGCCCTGGGCGCTGTTGGTGGGGGACTACCGCTTCGGGAGCACCGACGAGGATGTCGGGCTGCTGGCGCGGCTCGGCCTGATTGCCCAGGCCGCCGGCGCTCCGCTTGTGGCCGGCGCATGCGACCAGTTGGTGGGATGCGAGTCGGTGGGGCTTACGCCCGATCCGTCGGATTGGAACGGCCGGATCAACGAGGACCTCTGGAACCATCTTCGCGGCTTCGCGGCGGCATCCTCGATCGGGCTGGTGTTTCCCCGCTTTCTTCTGCGCCTGCCCTACGGAAAGCAGACCGAGCCCACCGATGTGCCGGGGTTTGAGGAGGTTTCGGAGCGATTCGGCCATGAGCAGTACCTGTGGGGCAACGGCGCCATGGCGGTGGCGGTGTGCCTCGCGGGGGCGTTTCGCACGGAGGGATGGGAGTTCTCCGGCGGCGGCGAGGCCGAAATCGCCGACCTTCCGCTGCACTGGTTCAACGCCGGCGGGGAAAAGCAGGTCAAGCCGTGCGCCGAGGCATGGCTGACCGAGCGGGCGGCGGCGCGGATCCACGAGCGCGGGCTCATGCCGCTTTTGTCCATCCGCGGGCGGGATGCGGCGCTGTTGGCCGGCATCCATTCAATCGCCACGGATGGTGCGGGCCTGGCCGGCAGATGGGGACATTGAATAGCTGGCGCGCGGTTGCCCTCAATCGTCGCGACCTGCGAAACAGAAACGGTGATGCACATCGTTTCCGTCATCGCCTCGCACGGGAGGCGGAGATCCGTCTGAAGTGGTCGCTCCAACGCGCCACAGTCCTGCAAGTCTGCCGTGAGCGCCCACGACCGGAAGAACAACACTTTCCGGGTGGACCGGGTTCAGGGGGAAAGGTCAGACTGGTACAATCGCGCGACCATGACATCCCTGCCCGTTCTGGATGAACCGTCGCGACTGGTGGCCGACCTGGCTTCGCTGATCAGGGGGCGGGTGCTGCTCGATCGTCACTCCCGGCAACTCTATGCGACCGACGGGTCCATCTACCAGGTCGAGCCGCTCGCAGTGGCCATTCCCGCCGACGTTGAGGACCTGCACCGCATCGCTACCTGGTGTGGACGGAAACGCGTGCCGCTGCTTCCCCGCGGCGGCGGCACCAGCCTCGCCGGCCAGTGCACCGCCCGCGCGCTGGTCGTGGACTACTCCGGCAACTGCCGCCGTGTGCTCTCCCATGACGCGGCCTCGCGCACCGTGCATGTCGAACCGGGCATCACCATTGACGACCTCAACCGCTGGCTGGAGGAGCATGGCACGGGGACTTTCTTCGCTCCCGATCCGGCCACCAGCGCCCAGGCCGCCATCGGCGGCTGCGTCGGCAACAACGCCGCCGGCGCCAGATCCATTCGTTATGGCCGGACTTCAGAGAATCTCGCGGCGCTCGATGTGGCCCTGACAACCGGGGATCGGCTCTGGCTTGAGCGGGGCGCCGGGCGACACAACGCCGTGGCGCTGCGACTGGCCCGCCAGGTCGCGCAAGTTGTTCGCGACCACGCCGATCTGATCCGCAGTCGCTTTCCCAGGACTCTCCGCCGCAACGCCGGCTATGCCCTCGACCTGGTTCTCAAGCAAATTGACAACGGCGTCAGCGACGAGGATCTGGATCTGACCGGCCTGCTCTGCGGCTCGGAGGGCACACTGGCCGTCACGCTCGGCGCCAGGCTCAGGCTTCATCCGGTTCCCCGCAGCCGGGGTCTTGCCATCTGTTCCTTCGCCACCGTCGAGCAGGCCATCGCCGCGGTTCCCGCGTGCGTTGCCAGCGGCGCCAGCGCCGTCGAACTGCTCGACGATGTCGTCCTCGATGTCGCCCGCGGCAACAACGAGTGCCGCCGCTACCTGCGACTGGTCCCGCGCGTGGATGGCAACGAGCCGTGCGGCGTGCTTTACGTGGAGTACCAGGAAACCGGGCCGATCGACCAGGTGCAGGAACGATTCGCGGGCCTGCGACGCGCGTTGCCCGGCGTCGCGATCGAAACCTACGTGGACAAGCCCTCGCTCGACGAACTGTGGGCCCTGCGCAAGGCCGGCGAGCCTCTCCTGCACGGCCTGCCGGGACATCGCAAGCCGGTCACGGCCGTCGAGGACAACGCGATCCCGCTCGAAAATCTTGCCCGCTTCGTGGCCGAGTTCAAGAAGATCGTCCAGCGCCATGGGACCAGGGCGGCCTATTACGCACACGCATCCGTGGGTGTGCTGCACGTTCGGCCGCTGATCGATCTGCACGACCCGCAGGACCGCCAGCGGCTCAATGCCATCGCCGTCGAGGTGGCCGACCTGGCGCGCGACTGCGGCGGCGTGATGTCCGGCGAACATGGCGACGGCCGAATCCGCGGCCCGCTTCTCGAACGCTACTTCGGCCGCGAAATCATGGACGCCTTCCGCCGGATCAAGTCCATTTTCGATCCTGCCGGCGTGCTCAACCCGGGCAACATCGTTCAACCCGGTCCCGTCGAGAGCATCACCCGGAACCTCCGCGTCACTCCCGGCGACCGGCCCATCGCCTTGCCCGATGTGGACACCTATTTCGATTACGCCGACCAGGAGAACTTCCAGTCGGCCGTCGAGATGTGCAACGGCGCCGGCGTCTGCCGAAAGACGGCCGGCGGAACCATGTGCCCCTCCTACCGTGCTACCCTGGACGAGCGCCACTCCACACGCGGACGCGGCAACGCGCTCCGCCTGGCCATCTCCGGCCAGGTCCGCGACCTGCTCGGCCAGGCGGCATGGGATGACCCCGGCACGATGCAGACCCTGGCCCTGTGCCTCTCCTGCAAGGCCTGCAAGAGCGAGTGTCCCAGCAACGTGGACATCGCTCGACTCAAGGCCGAGTACACCGCCCAGCGTTACAGGGAGAGCGGCGAGATACCCCTCCAGGCCCGCGTGTTCGGCCATGTGCGCACACTCAACCGGCTCGGCTCGCTTGCCCCGTCACTGGCCAACTGGATCAACAGCCTGCCGCCGGTGCGCGCGATGCTGAACGAGGTCCTCGGCCTGGCTCCGCAGCGATCCATGCCGCGGTTCGAGCGCAGCCTCTACCGCTGGTTCGCCTCGCGCCCGCCCGTCGGCGACGATCGACTCCAGGTCGTGCTCTACGCCGACTGCTTCGTCACCTACAACGAGCCGCGCATTGGCCGGGCGGCCGTGGAACTGCTCGAACGGCTCGGCTATCGCGTTGCCATGCCCAGGGTCGGCTGCTGCGGCCGATCGATGATCTCCACGGGCCTGCTCGACGACGCCATCCGGTCCGCCGACGCCGTGCTGTCGCGGCTTCGCCCGTTCCTGGAGGATGAAAGGACCCGGGCCATCCTCGTGTGCGAACCCTCCTGCCTGGCGGCCATGAAGGATGACTGGCTCCAGCTAAGGCTCAAGACGCCGATGGAACTTCGCCGGAAGCTGGCCGAACGGGCCATGCTCGTCGAGGGATTCGTCGATCGCTTCTGGGATCGGCATCCCAATGAATTAAGTAAAAACATTGAAATCAACCACGATGTGCTCCTTCACGGCCATTGCCACCAGAAGGCCCTGTGGGGCGACCAGACCAGCGCCAACATCCTGCGCCGGCTGATCGGTTCAAGGCTCACCGTTCTCCCCACCGGATGCTGCGGCATGGCCGGTTCCTTCGGGTTCACTATGGACCGCTACGAGGTCTCGATGAAGGTGGGGGAACTGTCGCTCCTGCCGATCGTGCGCCAGGCCGCCCCCGATGCGGTCGTCCTCGCCCCGGGCACGAGTTGCCGCCACCAAATCAAGGACGGCGCCGGCCGCGAGGCCCTCCATCCGATCGAGTTCATCGCCCGGATTCTTGCAGGAGCCTCTCCGGGTTGATCGAGGTCAGTTGCCGCGCCTGCTCGCGGCTGAGGCCCGCGTGGGCCGTGAGGTTTGCTTCGGCCTGCCGCATCGTCATGGCAGACCCGACCAGGTGCGATCCGTCGGGCGCCCGCGCCGCCAGGTCCTCGCCGATCAGAAGCTCCCACCTGCCCAGTCGATAACGGCCCGGTCCCTTGCCCGCCGGCGCGATCGCATCCGACACCACGACGCATCGCTCCAACCCCGCCAGGCGCATGTAATTGCTCAGCGCGAAGAACGGCACGTGCACGCCGTCCGCGATGAAGCTCATCCAAAGTTGCCCGCTCAGCCCGAGAACCCGCTGGATGATGTTGTCGTGGCGGTGCAGGGTCATCGGGCAGCCGTTGCCCAGGTGCGTGAACATCCGCAGCCCCGCATCGATGCCGGCGCGGAGCCGATCCGCCGAGGCGTCGCAATGACCGGCCGAAACGACCACGTTCCGCCTTGCCAGCATGCGCGTCACGCGCAGCCCGTCGTCGCATTCCGGCGCAAGCGTCACGATGCGAGCCAGTCCCCCCGCCGCATCCAGCAGTCGCCCGGCGGAATCCTCGTCCGCGGGGCGAACCGCGTCCCGGGGATGCGCCCCGCGATACCCGTCGGCCGGGTTGATGAAGGGGCCTTCGATGTGGATTCCGGCGATGATCCGCGCGGCGGTCGCGTCCGCCTCGCGCAGCCTTGCCAGTCGGGACAGGCGCCGGCACATCCGCTCCAGATCCTCGGTGATGATTGTCGCCAGGATTGCCTTCACCCCGTCGCGGGCCAGCGCCTCGCAGGCCAGGTGAAGGTCCTCCGCCGAAAGATCGTCCAGGTTGAAGTCAACGCCGCCGTAGCCGTTGACCTGCAAGTCGAAGTAGCCTGGATCGGTGGTCATCGCTCACCGGAGATTGCCCTGTCCGCCGACGCGGACTCTACCGGTTCCGTGTCAGCATCGACGCCGCCGGTGGATCGAGATACACCGCGGCGTTCCCATGTCGCTGGAGAATCGACGCCGGGACCATGTTCGTCACGGGCCCCTCCACCGCGCCCTGTACGGCCCGGGCCTTGCGCTGGTCGGGCACGGTGCAGATGATCGCGCCGCTCTTCATGATCTGCCGTATGCTCATCGAGATCGCCTGCGAGGGAACCGACTCAAAGGTGGGAAACCAGCCCTCGCCAAGCTGCTGCCTTCGGCAGGCCTCGTCCAGCCTGACCACGATGTACGGCCTGTCCGTTTCGAAGTCGGCGGGGGGGTCGTTGAAGGCCAGATGTCCGTTTTCCCCGATGCCCACGAATGCCACGTCCACGGGATTGCCCCGGATCAGCCCGGCCAGCCTTTCGCACTCGGCCTGCGGATCGGCTTCGCCGTTGACGTAGTGAAACGCCGCCGGGGGCAGCGGCAATCGGCTGTGAAATCGCTTCCAGAGGTACAGGCGGAACGATGCCGGATGCGCGATCGGAAGCCCCACGTATTCATCCAGGTGAAACACCGTCACCCGGTTCCAGTTGATGTCGGGTTCGCGAACCAGCGCATCCAGCATCTCGAACTGGGAAGCGCCGGTCGCGACGATGATGCTCGCCCGCCCCCTTTCCATCAGCGCCGCCCGCAGAAGCTGCGCCCCGTCCGCGGCGGCCCTTTTTCCCATTGCCGTTTTTGATTCGCTCACGATCACGCGCATGACCAGCCGCCTTCTACTTTCCGGCCGGCGCCTTCGCCGGTTCCGCTTGTTTCTTCCGCTCCTCGGCCGCCTGTAGACGCCTCATCACCGCGATCTCCGCCTGCTTCTGGTCCTCGTGAATTGCCGGGGTCAGGCAGCTTCGCGGCATCGCCGCCAGCAGTTCCTGGGTCTGCGCCAGCGACTGGTCAGTCGGCATGTTCTTGCCCACCGCAACCGATCTCGACTGGAGCCGCTGGAATTCGGCCGCCGTCGCCACCGGCGCCTTCCGCCACTTGCGGGCTTCCGGTCCCAGTTCCGCCGCACGCTTCCGCGCCAGCTCGGCTCGGCTGGAAAGCGAGGGGTGGTCGCTGAGCATCTCGTTGCCCTTGTCGTACCCCATGTCGATCATGTGCTGAAAGAAATCGTCGAACTTGCTTGGATCCCATCCGGCTTTTACGTAGAAGTCGAAACCGAGGGCGTCGGCCTCGGCCTCGTCATTGCGCGTGTAGCTCATGCCCAGGAAGTTCCCCGCAAGCATGGCCGCTCCCGCGGCCATCCCGGCGTACTCGCCTCCCTTTTCCTTGCCGCCATACAGATACCCCGCGCCGCCCGCCGCCGCCGCCGCTCCCATCGTGATGTATTGCCGTCGCATCCCCTTGGCCACATGCCGCCCGTACACATGCGCGAATTCATGAGCCATGACCGCCGCCAGTTCATCCTCGCTCTTGCACTGCTGGAAAAGTTCCGTGTAGATGTACATGTGCTCGCCCCCCGTCGTGAACGCATTGAGCGTCTTGCTGTTCACAAAGTGGAACTTCATGTCCTTGGAGAACATCCAGGCGTTCTCCTGCTGCCTGGCGGCCTCGGTTGTCCCGGCCGCGGCGATGATCCGATCGCCGACCTTTTGCAGATATGAGGCAAGCTGCGGGTCGGTGATGATGGCCGGTTCAATCCCGCTGTTGAACTGCTGGGCCTGACTGATGACCGCCCGGTCCGACGGCATGCAGCCCCATACCAGCGATAGCAATAAGACGATCAGCACGTGGCAGCTCAGATGGTGACGCTTCATGAGACAGGATTATAAGCCCATCGTGCCCCGGCTGGATAGATGACATCCTGCAAAGACCTTTGCCGGGCTGTTTGAGGATTATCCCGACGGGCGGTCTCGGATGGCTGGGGCGGGTCCCGCAGCGCGGGCGTCCTCACCCGTGCCCAGGCGCTGCGCGAACACCAACGCTCCGAACATCCTCAACTTCGCCGTGCAGTCCTCCACCCCACGCCGGAAAGGGCTATCTGTCGATCGAGTTCTATAACTTCAGTGTTTAATTGATATTACGCTCAAGGCGCTCGTCCTTCGCGGCTTCCCGACGACCCATGTACTATGCACTGCGTGTCATTTTCCAGTTGCTCTTGGAACGGCCTGTCCCTTATCGTCGTCTAATACGGTGGAGGATCGATTGGAGAACTCGACTCCCTGCGCCTCGCGCAGTGCGCAGGACCTGCTCGCCGAATTCCGCCAGACCGGTCAACAGGAACCGTTCGAGGAGATCGTGCGCCGCTATGCCGGCATGGTCTTCCACACCTGCTACAAGATCACCTGCAACACCCACGATGCCGAGGACGCCACCCAGGCCGTCTTCCTCACCCTCGCCGTGCAGGCCAAGACCGACAAGGAGATCCGTTGCCTGGGTCCCTGGCTCCAGCAGGTCGCTCACCGCCTCTCTCTTGACCTGCGCAAGAGCAAGAAACGCCGCGACAAACGCGAAGAACGCCACGGCGAGATGACCCGGCGAATGCGCGAGAACGCTGACAGTTCCGGCCCGGCCACGCAGGAAGAGCTGAAGCAACTGCTCACCGAAGAACTCAACAAGCTCCCTGTCAAATACCGCCTTCCCCTGATCCTCCACTATTTCGGCGGCATGGACCGCGAGGCGATGGCCAGGGAATTGCACTGCAAACCCAGCACGCTGGGTGTCCGCCTTCACCGCGGACGGGAAATGCTCGGCGCGCGCCTGGCAGAACGCGGCCTGCTTATCGGCGAAGGCGTCCTCGCGCTGGCACTGGCCCAGTGCATCCAGTCCGCCGTGACCGATTCCCTGGTCAGTTCCACCTCCACCGCGGCAACGGCGGTGGTGCTCGGCCGGCCCGTGGCCACCGGTGTCGTTTCCATGCAGGTGATGAACATGGCCCGCGGGGCGGTGCATGCGGTCCTTATGGCCCGCATCAAGAACCTGACCATCAGTGCCCTGGTCATCGGCACCGCGGTGACCGCCGGTGCCGAGGTGCTCTCGCGCGTGCGACCGGCCGAACTGCGGGTGAGTATTCCCAACGCTATCACGGACGTGGTCAAGCCGCTCCTGCGCCCCATCAGTCCCGTGCGCCGGCAGGTTGATGCCACTCCGGCCACGCCCACCCCAACCACGCCTGCGGCGCATTCCGCCACCACGTCTAACACCGGCCCGGCCGGCTTGACCGCCTCCCAACTCGATTCCGGCGAGCCTTTCCGATTGCGCGCCGCATCGCCGGCTCCGGTAGCTGTCGCCGTTCCACGCTATGGCGGAAGCTCAATCGTCGGCGGTCCCGGCTATTTCAACCCCGCCCCATCCCACTGGAGCGAGAACCTAGCCGCGCCTCGATCTGTTTCGAGCGTGAGCTCTCCCGGTGCAGCCCCGGCCCGTTCGACCTTCCAAACCGCCGCGCTCGGCTCTGCGACCGGCCGCGGCTCGACCGGCTCTCGGCCAGATGTCTTCTCCTCGCAGTCGCCCGATGCCACTTCAACTGACGATCCGGGCCCGGACGTTCCCAAGGACATGCCCAGTCAGAAGCCTCCCAAGAGCAAGCCGCCGAAGAAGGACCCGACCAGCAACCAGCCGGGCACTGGCACACCCCCTGGCAACATCCCGCCAGGCAATCCGATCACCACCACCGTTCTGGCCACCCGCGCCTCGACGCCCGCCATCACCATCCCGCCGGCGGCTGACCCCGGCGGGTTGCCGAATCTCTACCTTGCCGCCGCCGGCCAGGAGGTGCGGTCCCAACCGACCACCGTCATCGTGGATCTTTCGGCCGCGGACGCCGCCGGAACCTGGTCCAGTTCCACCGTTCGCCGGGCATCCACGATTCAGGTCAACGATCTTGAAACACTCGACGCCTGGGTGGCCGACGCCGCCGCCAGTTACGGCGCTTCCAAGGACTTTGAGATTCTTGTCCCCCAGCAGGTCAACGGTTCGGTGTCGATGGCCAACGTCTCCTTCCAGTATCTGCTGGAAAGGCGCACCAACACCATCCCTGCCCGCATTCATGGCCATTCGATCGTATCCACCGCCAACACCATCCGCGGCTACGGGACGCTGGGTGCCGCCGAATCATTCGATCAGAACGGCCGCGTCATCGCCGACGGCCGTGGCCTGCATCGCGTTCTGGACCTGGCCGGCGTGAACGTCATTCGCAACACGCAGGACAATCCGCCCGATGGGATCAACGGCTGGTTTGCGCGTGACGGCGGCAGGCTCGTCATGGCCCCGTTCACCGTTGATCGCGGCAGTGGAACGTACACCTGGGGCGAGTCCCCGGCCGATCCTGAAATCGACCTGATCAACAGCGTTCGCATCGAACTGGCGAATGTGCGAAAGGCCACGTCGCTTGAAGTGGCGCTGCTGGCCGACGACCTTGCGGTCGTTCCCCCGCTGCCGTCCGGCAATCACCTGGTCGGACTCTGGCAGTTCACATCGCCCAATCTGCTGGCCGACTCGATCTCGTTGCAGGTGCGATACGACACCACGCGGGTTGCCGAATTGAACCTTCTGGAATCCTCCCTGCGCTTGTGGGCCTTCAACGGGCGATGGGATCTGATGGCCGACGGCTTCGCCCTCAACACCGATGCCAACATCATTTCCGCCTCGACCGACAGCCTCGCCTACTTCGCCGTCGCCGGGACCGACCACGCGGCCCTGTCGGTCAGTCCCTTGCCTGCCATGCCCCCGGCGAAGTTCGCCGCCACGCGGGCCGCACGCACGGCGGTGACGCCCGAGCCGGGCGGGTTGCTTCTTCTGACGGCCGGACTGATGGCCCTGGGTCAGCGCCGCAGGGGGGAAAAGCTCAAGCAGCACTGCCACGTCGTCCGATAACTCACCACCAGCGGATCGCCTCTCAGCGGCCTGAACGCGCCTGCGGTTTGTGCCGATAGCGCCGGTGGAGCTGATTGGGCCGCGCGCAGCGACTTGCGGCGTGCTCCGAAAGCGAGAAGGGCATGCGATTGAGTCTTCGCGTCGTGAAATGGCTTGGCGCGGGCGTCGCGTTTGCGGCGGCCGTGTTGAGCTCGGGGTGTTCCATGCTGTCCTCGGGACGCAATGATCCGCCTCCGGCCCAGGCGACTGCCTCGGCGGCCCGGCACTCCTCGCACCAGCCCGCCACCGCGCCCGCTGCGCACATCGGCGCCAACCTGCCCGCCACCGCCGATGTCAACGTCTTTGGCGAGATGCTCCCTGTCGCCGCCGCGGCCGTCTCCATGGCCGGTCCGAGCGGCTTCCAGCAGCACACGATCTGCGAAGATGGCTATGACGCGGATGCTTGTGCCGATCCGACAGGCAAATGGATCGTCTTTGCCAGCACCCGGCACAGCGACCAGCCCGACATCTATCTTCAGCGCGTCGAGGGAACCTCGGTCGTGCAGTTGACCAACGACCCGGCCGCCGACGCCCAGCCCGCCTTCAGTCCCGACGGCAAGCGCATCGCCTTCGCATCCAGCCGAGCCGGCAACTGGGACATCTACCTGATGGACACCGAGGGACGCAACGTTCAGCAGGTCACCAGTTCGCCCGCCCCGGAAATGCACCCGAGCTTCTCGCCCGACGGGCAGCGCATGGTCTACTGCGCCATGTCCCCGCGGAGCGGCCAATGGGAACTCTGGGTGATCGATCTGAAGACACTTGAAAAACGCATGGTCGGCCCGGGGCTCTTCCCGGTCTGGTCTCCTCGCAAGGATGTCGATCGCATCGCCTTCCAGCGGGCCCGTCAGCGCGGCTCCAGACTCTTCGGCGTCTGGACCGTCGATCTGGTCAACGGCGAACCCACGCGGTGGACCGAGGTGGCCTCCAGCTCCAACGCGGCCGTCGTCTCGCCCTGCTGGAGCCCGGATGGCAGGAAGCTGGCGTTCACGACCATTGTCCAGTCGGGCGCTTCAACGAGGCAAGAGATCTGGAGCGTCAACGACGACGGCAGCGGCCGCCAGCGACTGGCCGGCGGCGACGGCACAAACCTCTCGCCCGCCTGGGCCGTGGACAACCGCGTCTATTTCGTCAGTGACCGCGGCGGGCACGAGAGCATCTGGTCGCTGCGCGTCCAGGGCGGCGGCGATCCCGAAATGTCGAAACAAGCGGCAAACACAGGCGGCGCGACGCAAGGTGCGGACAAGCCGGTGTCGTCGGCCGCGACCGGCGTCAACCAGTGACGCCGGCGCGCCCACGGACGGCGGCGCGCCATACCCGAGAGGCAAGGATGCGGCTGATCTTTGGCATCGTGTTAGCGGTCTGCATCGCCGGCTGCGGCGGACGACGGACCCCGGAGTACGGCGCAGAACAGTCCCTGTATCTGCCCGGAAACGTGACGCAGGTCTGGGCGGTTGCTCCCGTGATCAACCTCAGCGGCTATTCGCAGGTCGATCCACTGCTCCAGGCCGATATCGTCTACCAGCAGCTTCAGCAGGTTGCCGGTTTGAAGGTCATACCCGTCAACCGCGTCGTCGAGGTGTACACGGCGCTGAGGCTTCCCCAGGTCCAGTCCGAGCAGCAGGCGGCCCTGGTGTGCGATCTGCTGGGATGCGACGCGCTTCTGGTGGCGGCGGTAACGGCCTACGACCCCTACGAGCCGCCCAAGCTGGGCGCCTCCCTGCAACTGTTCCGCAGGGGCGCCTATCGCCGACCCGAGAACGTCGATCCGCGGGAACTGGTTCGCCAGGCATCCCCCGGACCGGCCGCCACCATGCCGACCGGCGGCTCGTTCGTGCAGGTCGTCGGCATGTTCGATGCCGCCAACGGGTCGGTGCGGCAGGAGGTGCTGCGATATGCGTATGGCCGCAACGATCCGGCCAGCCCCTTCCGCGAGCGCCTCTACTTCGTGGAGATGAATCGCTTCTGCGGTTTCGTCTACCACAACCTGATCGCGGAACTGCTGGGCAAGCCGCAGCTTCAGCCGGGCAGCTAGCCGCTCGTGGCCGGACCGTGTGGGACTTTGCAGGCAATGGTGGACAATGGCAGAGATGAAAACGCTGAGCATCATGAAGGGCAAGGAGTGCTTCTGCTTCCGCTACGAGGTCGGCCAGGAAGTGAAAGTGCTTGACGCCCTGGTTGACATGGTTCACCAGCCCGACATCGCCTTCGACTGGTTCGACGCCGCAATCCTTTCCCACCAGCTCGGCCGACATTTGGCCAAAGAATTAAGGGGTTATTTGCCGAAAAAGGTAGCATAGAAGTTCCGCATAACTTTCGCATCGCGGAAATCTGATCCGACGCGACGGTTTTGTGGGACCTGTAGCTAAGTGATGCGGACCCGACGGAGGTCGGTCACCGGGCCAGCGAGCACCACGGGCAGGAGCCAGCCGAACAAGGCGCACATCGGTTCGCCAACGCACCCGCCAGTCAGCTTGAGGACCTCGTGACACACCGCATTCCCGCCTGCCAGGCGGACGTTTCGGAGGAGACGGCGGCTTCTGGCATCGGGCCACCGGTTCGCCGACCGGCGGCAGGTCATGGCAGTCGCGGCTGTCGCCCAGGGACCGGGCGCCGCGGCGCGCTGCCGAAACAGGGTTTTCGCCACCAGATTGGTAGCCATGGATTCCCAGACCACCCTCCTCGACGCTGCTTCTGACGCTCCGGCTCAAAAGTCGTTCACCCCGCTCGTTCAGCAGTTCCTCGATTATCTCAAGCTCGAACGCCACTTCAGCGACTACACCATCAAAAGCTACGGCGCCGACCTGATCCAGTTCGGCCAGTACCTGTCCGGCATCATCGGTCACCCCAACCAGCCGCCGCAGAATCTCACCCCCGAACAGCTCGACGAGAAACAGCTCAAGTGCGAGCCCCTGGTCGTCCGCGAGTTCCTCGCCTACCTCTACGGCCAGAACTACACCAAGAGCACCACCGCGCGAAAACTCGCGACGCTTCGTAGCTTCTACAAGTTCCTCATGCGACGCGGGCTGATCAGCATCAATCCGCTCTCCACCATCCGCACGCCCAAGCAGGAAAAACGCCTCCCCAAGTGCCTGGACCTGGAGCAGATCCAGAAACTCCTGGACACGCCCGGCGATGGCGACCTCCTGGCCGCGCGCGACAAGGCCATGCTCGAAGTGCTCTACTCCTCGGGCATTCGCGTCAGCGAACTGGTCGAACTGGAGATGGGAGATCTGGACCTCCACGAGGGCGTCCTTCGCGTCCGCGGCAAAGGCCGCAAGGACCGCCTGACCCCCATCGGTTCGCAGGCCATCAAGGCCCTGCAGCGATACTTTGAACTCCGCGTCACCGAAGGCCGCGCCACGCCGCCGCTGACCGGTCGCGTATTCCTCAACAAGCACGGCGGCTCCCTCAGCACGCGCTCCGTCAGGCGCAAGCTCGACAAGTACCTCTCGATGGCCGGCCTTGATCCGGGCATCAGCCCCCACACGCTCCGTCACAGCTTCGCCACCCACCTGCTCAACAACGGCGCCGACCTCCGCAGCGTCCAGGAACTTCTTGGACACCAGTCGATCAGCACCACCCAGGTCTATACCCACCTGACAACCACCCGCATGAAGCAGGTCTACGACCAGGCCCATCCGCGGGCCAATGCCTCAACAATTCCGCATCCGGCATCGCAGCAACAGCCCTCGCAGCCCTATTCCGAAGCGGTCTAGGTGCGTCCATCAACCGGCCACTCAACGGCGGCAACCCTTCGACCCTCTCCCGACAGACGCCGGGAGAGGGTTTTCAACAGGGCAAGCGGTCTTCAGGAAGTCGCGGCCTGCATCCGTCCCGATCGCGCCGTCAGAACCCGCATCAGCTTCCCCGCGTCGGCGTCCAGCCAGTCGATCTGCTCGTGCAGCCAGTCAAGGGCCTTTTGGCACCGCACGGACTGAACGAACTGCGGATCGTGTCCAAGCTGGTATAGCACCATCGCCGTGACCCAGGCGTCGCCAGGCATGCGCCGCATCGGCACATGCGGCCAGGCGCCGTCCTCCCGCTGAAGGCTCCGCAGGTAATTCAAACCCCGGTCGATGGCTTGGCCGGTTCCCTGGCCGCACAGCAATGCGCGGATGCACAAGGCCGTGCAGACCGCATCGCCCCAGCCGCCGTCCGCTTCCTGCGCGGAGAGAATAACACGAATCATCCGGGTCATCAGCGGGGTGTAGGATTGGGCCAGTTCATCCAGCCGTATGGCAATCACCGCGGCGGTTGCGGCGGGTTTTGCCAGTTCCAGGCGCAGTCGTATGGATGCCTCATATCGTCCTTCCGTCAACAGCCGAGCAATACGATCAAACTGCCCGGTTTCCCACCATCGCTCGATCTGCCGCAGAGTAACCATAGACCATCCTTGATCGGTATCTGTTACCTGAAATAATACCTAACATACACAGGTGGTCAAGTGGAAAATTTGGAGAATGTTTGGTTGCTCGAGCCGTCAGGAGTATTCGATCCTTCCTGTGGCCGGCGGTTCGGGATGGCGGGGGCGGACCCCGTAGGACGGGCGTCCTCGCCCGTGCCCAAAGTCCGCGCGGGCACCGATGCTGAGAACATCCTCAATATCGCCGTGTGGTTGCCCGCCCAACGCCGAAACTGTCACGCACCCGATTGCCAAGGCTCGCTCTCAATCATCTTCCCAACTGAACCTGCGGGCGGTACAGTCTGCTCTTCGATTCCACCAGAGGAAGGAGTAGCGATGGTTCGGATGATGCATCGTGCGGCGCTGGTGTTGCTGGCGGCGACCGCTCCTGCGTTGGCCGAGCAGCCGGTCAAGCTCACCTATCAGCGACAGGATGACAGCGTCTATGCCCTGCCTGCCCCCAGGACCGAGGCCGAGGGGGTCAACATGGGCGGGGTCAACATCGACATGACGGTCACCTACCTGACCGACTACGTCTACCGCGGCGTCGATCAGGCCGATGCCTTGAACATTGGACAGGAGGCCCTTAGCGGCAAGGACGATCTGGCCAATGAGGATGCGGCCAACTTCCAGTTCGATGGCACCATTTCCTTCGATCTGGGCAAGTTCCCGCATCCCTTCATCGGGGTGTTCGCCAATGTTCTGGAAGACGATCCGATCTCCAGTTTCCAGGAGGTCCGGCCCTTTTTCGGGGCCGAGTGGCGAATACGCCCCTTGATCGTCGAGGGGGGCATGAATGTCTACACCTATCCGGACCGCAACGACCGCGACACCAGCGAAGTCTGGGGGAAGATCACGATCGACGACGCCGCCGTTTTCCGTACCGCCGAACCCCTTCTCTCCCCGTATATTCTGGCCGCCTACGACATCGACCGTTACGACGGCTGGTACTTTGAGGCCGGTATCAAGCATGATTTCGTGATCGCCGAGACCGGCATCACCCTGACCGCCCAGGCGAGCGTGGCGTACGTCCTGAATCACGACCTGTATGACTTGGGGCTTGGTACGCCTGCCGGCCTGACCGGCGACGACACCGGCTTCCAGCATTATGAACTGGGACTGATCGGTCGCTATGCCCTCAACCGGCTGCTGAACATTCCCCAGCGTTACGGCACATGGAGCATCAACGGCTACCTGTACTACACCGACGGGATCGACGACAAGCTCCGCGGCGACACCGAGTTGTACGGCGGGGCGGGCATCCAGTTCTCATACTGAAATCAATGGTCGCGGCAGAAGAACCATCGAACCTGCCCCGGGGATGCGCCGCGCGCACGTTCGATCGGCAGGTCGCCGCTGTTGCCTTTGGTCTTTCCGCCCCGTTCGCTTGCCTGCTACTTTTGTCCCGCGACGGCCTGCATGGCCCGCGCCCTGGCCAGATCGTGTTCACGGGCGGCGGCGGTCTTCTCGTCGGTCACCCGCTGGGCCAGCGCCTTCTCGTAGGCCTCCCTTGCCTTGTTGTAATCGACCTCCTCGGCCGCAGTGGCCTCGGTGGTGAGGATTGTCAGCACGTTGTCCCTCATCTGTGCCACGCCCCCGTCCACCAGGAAGACCTTCCGCTGGTTGCCCGGCAGGTCAAGTCGGAGCGGACCGGTGCCCAGCTTGGCCAGCAGGGGGGCTCGGTCTGTCAGGATGCCCAGCAGGCCGTCGTATGCGGGTATGATCGCCTGGATAACCTGCGCGCTGAAGGCCTGCTGCTCGGGGGTGACCACGGTGCACTGAAACGCCATGACGTTCGCTCCTGTCCAAGGCCGGATAAACCGGGACGGGGCCAGTCTAGGGGATGATCGCCCGCTCCGTCAATTCCGCGCAGGATGATGAAAAAGTGCGTTGCCCAGGGTGGCGTCTCGCCGTTTGATTGCGGTATAATGTCGGTCGGACGGACCTGATCCACCGCGCCGCCAAGCGCGGTGGCGTGTTTTTGGGGCGTGCCCCAGCAGGAGTGACAGGATCATGCAGATTGTCAGTGCCGAGGAAAAGGCCGCCTTGGAGCGCAAGCGAGAGGAACTCTACAAGGCGCAGATCGATGTGCAGGAGCGAATCCGCAAAGCGGCCGCCCTGGGCGATCTGTCCGAGAACGCCGAGTACCATTTTGCCAAGGAAGAAAACCGAAACATCCAGCGGCAGATCGCGGAACTGGAGTCCAAGCTCAAAAACCTGGCGGTGGTCTCCAACGAATCGGTTCCGGAGAACATGGTCTTCCTGGGGCACACGGTCAAGCTGCTTGATCTCAGCGACGACACCGAGCAACTCGTCCGGCTTGTCGGCGAGGCCCAGCCTCCGTCGGCCGACAGTGACATTCTGCCGGTCAGCGCCTCCAGCCCGATGGGCGAGGCGCTGATGAAGGCGCACGTGGGCGATACGATCAAGGTCAAAGCGCCGCGGGGAACGATGGAATTCAAGATCCTGGAGATTGTGGCGTAGCCTGGCAGAGGGGGGTGGACCCCGTCGTGCAGGCATCCTCGTCCGTGCCCGCCTTGACACCCCTCACGCATCGGGTCGCTGCCATCTTTCCTGTCTTGCCAGGGCCATGCCGGGTTGTTCCGATAATCAGCCCTCTTCTGCTACAATCGTCAAAAAACCGGCCCAAACCCTACCTCTGCCCCAAAAGTTGGGGTATGATGGGACGGTGGACAAGGCGAAGTTTTCTCCTTTGGAAGAGTACACCTATGGCTATGCTGCGAACACCCAATCGTCGTTGTGGCGCTCGGTCCCGCAGTCGCGTGGAAGGCGCGGCCGTTCTGGTTCCGTCAAGTCTGGAGCAACTGGAGTCACGTACGCTGCTCAGCGCTGATGTGGAATACTCGGAAGCGGATCTAATGATGGCCGCGCTGACTGTCCAGAGTTCGACGCCACGCGCCGTCGTCCTGCCAACCGTCACCATCGTCGCCACCGATCGTCTGGCCAGTGAGACAGGACCCAACAAGGGTGTGTTCACCATCACCCGCACCGGCAGCACCGCCAAGGCCCTGACCGTCAACTACACCATCAGCGGCGCCGCCAAGAACGGCGTTGACTACAAGACCATCACCACCTCCGTGGTCATACCCGTCGGCAAGACCTCGGCCGTCGTCAACATCGTCCCGATCGACGACAAACTCATTGAAAAACCCGAGGGTGTAACCCTGACCCTGGCCGCCAACAAGGCCTACAAGGTCGGCTCGCCGGCGACGGCCACCGTCAGCATCTCCAATAATGACGGCAACGTCGTCACGGTTTCCGCCAAGGACGCTTTCGCGGCCGAGTTTCCCGCACAGAACCCGCTGCCGGAGTTGAACTCGGCGGGGCAGTTTGTGATCAGTCGCACCGGCGACCTGACCAAGCCGCTGACCGTTTCTTTCTCCTTGACCGGGTCGGCCACGTACGGCCGCGACTACGCCGCCGTTGCCAAGACGGCGGTCATTGCCGCGGGCAAGCGTTCGGTGGCGATCAACATCAACGCCGTTGATGACCTGGTGCCCGAGGCCACCGAGAGCGTGACGCTGACGCTTGCCGCTGGCTTCTATGTTCCCGGCACCACGACCCGCGCCTCGCTGACCATCGCCGACAACGATTCCGATTTCATTGGCGTCCCGGCCCTGACGCTGCTTGGTCCGGACTACCAGGGCCAGCAGGGGCATGTCTTCCATCAGACCCTGCCCAACGCACAGAATGAGCGGAAACTGACGGACCTGACCAACGCCCTGAATCTCCTGGCCGTTGGCGATGACTACGCAATCAATATTTCGCCGGATGGACAGTGGATCGTCCTGCACACCACCCGCTGGGGCGGGACCGGCGCAGAAGGCTCCCTGGCGCTCGTTCCGTTCTCCGATTTTTCCAAGGGCGCCCAAATCAAGATCGACGGAGCCAACATCGTTCCGGTTGACGGCCTCAGCGCCGTCGCCAACGGCGGGGCGGTGATCGTGTACGCTTCCACTGAAGGTCCGCATCAGGTTGACCTTTGGGCCGCCTCAAAGAGCGGCTCCACCTGGACCAAGACGCTGCTGACCAATGACTCGCCCTACGCCTTCAACATCCAGCCGTCGATTTCCGCCGACGGCACCAAGGTGCTGTTCGTTGGCGGGTCGGCGCTGGACGACGGCGATGCCGTCCTGGAAGCCACGATCAGCAATGCGTCGGTGGTTGAACTCTTCAATCAAACACAGGGACCGGCCGGCTCGCCCGCCACTGCCAATATCCAGTATCCCAACTATGGATTCACCCTCGATGCATTCCAGAACAAGGTTCCGCGCGTTGTTTTCCAGGCTGACTGGAGCAGCGAGTGGAATGATGTGACAGGTCAGTTGGAACGGGTGACTCGACCCTGGGCGTTCCAGAGCGGCTCGGTGGGCAACGCCCCGCTGGGTCGCCAGGGTCGCACCGTGGCGGCCGGCGAAGGTGAGCAGCCACAGATTCCTTACCAGACGCGTGGAATCGCGATCGCAAGCACCGGGCAGATCGTGACCCTCTCCGACGAGCGACTGGGCAACAATCCCGGAATCCTCGAAGTGGTTCTCAAGGATATTAACGGCTTCTACGTCGATCGGCTGATCGGCGAAGGCTTGGCACCCTGGCCGATTGTGGGGCTGGGCATCGGCGGCTGATCGCGGCCCGGATCGCATAGTTGTAAACAAAGCAAACGAGGCGCAATGCGCCTCGTTTGCATTTGCTCTCTCGATTGTCTGGCCGTCTCACGCCGCCATTGCCGCGGGGGACGGAGCCCTGCGAAGTCGGCTGGTCGCCGCCCTGGCCGCATGCCAGTCCAGCCGCTGATCATCCTCGTCCAGTTCATCGTTCTCAAACGCCAGCAGGGCCTCCATCTCGGCCTCGCTGAGGATCTGTTCCTCCAACTCTTCCTCGGCCGACGGTGGCTTGGCACTGACGAAAGTGGCCGGTCGAGCCGCGGGCGGTCGGATGCCGGTTTTTGCTTTCGGGCTGGCCGGCGCCACGTCAACCAGCGTGAACCCCAGTTCCTGTTTCCATGTGACGGTTCCCTTGCGGATGCGCTCCAGCACCTGCTCCACCGTCAAACCCCAGAACTCCGCCGCCACTGCCGGTACAACCCAACAAGACATTTTCCGACTCCCGTAGAGGCCTTGTGAGCCTTAACAAAGGTGTCATCGGATGAAACTTGGGATGCCCTTAAGCAAATGCGCCATAAGAATTTGCGTTGATTTCCAGCGAAAGTTATCTGCCCCATGCGTCCGATAATCCATCCCCTGTCAGGCTGTTGCGCTACCCACTGGCCTTATCAATACTGATATGTGCGGCTCGGTTGGGCCGGCCCTGATCCAATCAAATAAAAAGACCCCGCCGCTTGGAGCAGGGTCAAAGCTGGGGACCATGGATTCGAACCATGACAGGCAGATCCAGAGTCTGCAGTGCTACCGTTACACCAGTCCCCAATTGCTCTCCCAAAGTTACGAGCGTACGCAGGTGTTGTCAAGCAGAAGTCTTGCCGCAATGCCCGGTGGCGGGCGCGTGACTCTTTATGCGGCTGGCGGCCAGGTTCGCGGCGGCAATCCCCGTAGCACGGGCGTCCTCGCCCGCGCCCACAGTCCACGTGGGGGCACCGACGCCCGGAAGATCCTCGGCATCGCCGTGCGGTCCTCCACCCAACGCCGACGCTGTCACGACCGTGCCAGGCGACAGCAGTTCCCTTCGGCGCACCCGTGTATCACTCTACGGCCCAAACCACTTGCATCAATTCGTCGATCAGCCGCTTCGACTTCTGCCCAAAGGTCTTTTCCACCCCGCTGCTGACATCGATCGCCCAGGGTCGCACCAGCCGGATTGCACCGGCCGCGTTTTCCGGCCGCACGCCGCCTGCAAGGATCAGTCGCATGCCATCGAACAGCCCGGCCTGTCGATGGCGGGCAATCGCCTCAAAGTCGTTGGCAATGCCACTTCCGCCCGATGGGCCGGCCGTTTCCAGGACGAAACCCAGCAGCGCTTGTTGCACGTCCGCGCCCTGGCCGCGCCAGTAATGGACCTCCTGCTCGATCCGGTCATCCACGCGGATCGCCTTCAACACGCGCAGGCCGCACGCGCCAAGTTCCGCCACCTGCTCGGCACGCTCATGCCCGTGCAGTTGAACCAGGTCGAGCGATACGGTTGCGGCAGTCTCCAGAATCTTCTTCGTCGGCGCATCCTGAAACACGCCCACGCGGGTCACAAACGGGCCGGCCTGCCGCGAGATCCCCTTGGCCGTCTCGACCGATACAAACCGCCGGGCCCCGGGAACAAAGATCATCCCGATGGCGTCCGCTCCCAGTTCGCCGGCCGCCGCCGCATCCGTGGGACGCATGACTCCGCAGATCTTGACTCGCGTTCGGGGCATCTGTCGTATGTTAGGCGGTGTCGCCCGTGGCGCCCATTTTCTGGTCCCCGGGCCCCAGCGATACGATCGTCATCGGCTCGAAGGGGAAGTCGCGTATGAGCTTCCGCAGCGAATCGGGTGTGATCGAGCGCAGCACCTGCATGTCCTGTTCCAGCGAGCGGTACTCTCTGTTGTAGATCCACTGCCCGCCGATGGCACGCATCCGTCCCAGCGGCACTTCGCCCTGGAGCACGATTGCCGAGGCGATCTTGTTCTTTGCCCGTTCCACCTCGTCATCGCCCAAGTCCCGTTTGACCTTCTCCAGTTCCCCCAGCGCGATGCCGATGGCCCGCTCGCCCCGATCGGGATCGCACACCAGCGACAGGTAATACGACCCGCAGCGATCGTGCGGGTAGAAGCCGAAGTCCGCGTCTTCGCAGATCGCGTTGTCCACCAGGGCCCAGTAGAAACGCGAACCCTCCGCATCCCCGATCACATCCGACAGTACCTGTGCCGCAAACCGGCGATCATCCTGCGCGCTGGGACCCGGCGTGAATCCCATCACGTACAGCCGGTTCAGCCTTGGGTCCGTCAGCACCTTGCGCCTCGTCCGGTGCTGAGGCTGCGGAAACTGCCGCGGCGCCGTCACCCGCGGCCAGTGCCCGCAGTGCTTCTCCACCTGCCCGACAAACGCGTCAAAATCCACCTGCCCCGATGCCACCACCACCATGTTCCCCGGACCATACCGACGGGCGAAATACTCGGCCATCTGGTCGCGCCGAAGCGCCTTGATCGAGTCGGCCGACCCCAGCACCGACATCGCCAGCGGGTGGCTGCCGAAGTACTCGGCCATCGCCACCTCGTAGAGCCGGTGCCCGGGATCGTCCAGGTACATCGCGATCTCCTCGAGAATCACGTTCCGCTCGGTGTTGAAATCCGACTCGCGGATGGCCGGACGAAGCAGCTGCGCCAGGTGCTCCACGGCCTTCCCGGTGAACTCCGGCAGCACGTTGGCGTAGTACGCCGTCATCTCCTGGCTGGTGAACGCGTTGTACCGCGCGCCCATCTCGTCGAAGATGCGGTTGACATCCTCCCACGTGTACTTCTCCGACCCCTTGAACATCATGTGTTCGAGAAAATGCGACACGCCGTTGATGTTCACCTCCTCGTCGCGCGCGCCGGTGTTGACGAACATGCCGACGGCGATGGAGTGCGAGTCGGGATTCGCCTCGGCGATGATGTCCAGGCCGTTGGAAAGCTGATGATGTTTGAAAGTCAGTGGCATGGTGGTCTGCGATAATGAGGCACGGACCAGACGCCCGTGCTACGGAGTCTGAAGTTGCTTGGGCCCGACGGTCACGATCGTGAACGGCCCGGGGTTGCTCGCCTTCAGGTAGGCGTTGACCTGATCCAGCGTCACCTGGTCGATCTCCCGCTTCACTTCTTCCAGCGTTCGAATCCGCCCGCGGATGAACCAGTCGTGGGCGATCGATCCCGAACGCGCCCCGGTCGATTCTCCCTGCATGATCGTCGCCGCCTTCAGTCCCACCTTCGCCCTGGCCAGTTCCTCGGCCGTGATCCCCTCGCACAGGCGGTGCACCTCGGCGATAAACGTGTCGAGCGTCGCCTGCGCTCGCTCGTTGGATGTTCCGGCGTATCCCAGGATTGATCCGTATCCCTTCAGGCTCGTGTACCCCGCCCACACGTTGTACACCAGCCCTCGCTTCTCGCGCACCTCGGTGAACAACCGCCCCGACATCCCGCCCGACAACACCTCGATCGCAAGCCGCATCGCGTAGTAGTCCGCATGCGTCTCCTCGATGCTCGGCCAGGCCAGCCCGATATGCGTTTGCTCGCTCTCGTGGGCCTCGTGGTGGACACGCCCCGGCGGGGCAACGACCTGTCCCGGCTGCTCGCCCTGGCCGCTCCAGTCGCCAAAATGCCTTTCCACTTCTTCGCGCACGCAGTCGAAGTCGATATTTCCCGCGATGGCAAGGATCGAGCCGGTCGGTTTGTATTGCCTGGCCTGATGCACGCAACACAGGTCCAGATTCAATTTCTCCAGGTCCTGTATTTCTCCCATCGTCGATCGCCCGTACGGCCAGGGGAAATGGTATTCGCGCAGCTTGAGCAGCACCTTCTGCCGCGGCTCATCCTCGATCCCTTCAAGTGCCTGAATGGCCAGATCGCGAGCGGCCTGGAATCCCGCCTCGGGCATCAGGGGCCTGCGAACGATGTCCGCATAGGTTGCCAGCGACTCGATCACCTTGTCGGCCAGGGCGGCGCAGGAAAACCGGGTGTGATGTACGCCGACCGAACTGGACCGCTGAAGGCCCAGGCTGTCCAGATAGTCGGTCAGTTGGCGACTGTCGCGGGTGCCTGCCCCGCGGAGGACCAGATCGGACAACACGGTCGCGGTGCCGGAACCGTCACGGGGATCGACCGCCGCCCCCGCCGGGATCAACAGGGTCATGGCGGCCGACTGCATTCCGGGCATCTTTTCCCCCAGCAGGGTCAGACCGTTGGTAAAGGTGTGCTGGTAGTAGCGTTGCGCCAAGGTGGCTCCTCTGGTTGCCATCGATGCGGTCGAATTATAGGCCGATCGGCCACTATCGCCAGAGCGGCCAGATTCTGGTCTGCGTCGAACGCGGTGCGTGATGCCTTCTGTGCGGCCTGCGCTCCGGGATCGCGCGGGCGGACCCCGTGGCACGGGCGTCCGTAGCCAATCTCCGCGCGGACACCGACGCTCAGAACATCCGCAAGATCTCCGTGCGGTCCTTCACCTGACGCCGACACTGTCACGCACCCGCAATAGGGGCAAGGACGATCAGGTCGAAACGGCGCGCGTATAATCGCCCGATGACAACCGTTGCAACCGCACCGTTTCAACTGAACGATCCGATCAACGCGCGCATCCTGGCCGTCTCCGAGGACAAAATCCAGGGATTTCTGCCCGAGCCGATCCGTGAGATTGCCACGCGCACCGGCATGGAAGCAGGCGTGGTTGCGGAGCGCATCGCGGCGATGTTGCGGGCCGGGACCATCCGCCGCGTGCGGCAAACGCTGATGAGCACCAACCTCGCGCGGGGTTCGCTGGTCGCCTGGCAGGTCCCCGAAGACCGCCTCCACGCCGCCTTTGAACACATGTTTCACCGCGACCCGTTTTCGGGCCACGTGGTGATTCGCTCGACCGATTCTGCGACGGGGGGCTCCAGGTACAGGCTCTGGACGACGCTGAAGGTGCCCCAGGGGTTCTCGATCGAAAAGCACTGCCGAACACTCGCAGGACAAGTCGGCGCGACGGCGTTCAAACTCATGCCGGCCAGGCGGCTGTTTGTTCTGGGGGTCGGGCACGTTCGGCGCCGCGGACTGGAGCCGGGAAGCAAGTCGGATCAGCTTGCCGATGTGACCGACACCGCGATCATCAGCCTCAGTGGACTGGAGTGGCGGGTGCTGGTGGCGTTGAAGCAGGAGTTCACGGCCCAGGAGATTGAGGCGTCGCTGAAACGTCCCTTCTGGGAAGACCGCGCGCGGCGTGCAGGAGTGGATTTGCCCGCGTTCCTGGAAGTGGCCGGCGGCTTGAACAACAAAGGGGTGATCGGGCGTTTCTCGACGTTCCTGGAACACGTCAAACCCCTGGCGGATGGCGAGCGAGTAACCCGGTTCAACGGCCTTTTCCACTGGGCGGTGCCGCCGGGGCGCGAGATCGACGCCGGCCGGCAGGTGGGGCGCTTCCATGTCATGACCCATTGCTACTGGCGCGAGGGGGGCGCGGAGTTCGGCAACGTGAACATCATGGGGGTGGCGCACGGAATGGACAGGGACCTGCTGCTGGCGCACAAGCGGGCGATCGACGAACACCTGGAATCGGTGGGTATTCCCGTGAGCTACACCAACGTCTTCTGGGGCGGGCGAAGCGAGATCAAGCCCAGCGAGATCTTCCCCGCGGCCTACGAGAAGTGGTGCCAGGAGAACGGGATCGACCCCGAGTCAATGCGGGAGGATGCGTAGCGGCGGCCCCGCGCGACCGCTCGCGATGGCGGCGGTTTGTGCCGGGACCGGGGATGGACGATCTCCCCGCCAATGAACGATCGACCCGGCCATGTGCCGACCGCGTGGCCCCGGCGAAGATGTGATGGGGACCGTTGCGGGTCGCGGCCGGTGCGAACTACTCTAGAAATACCGGCTTTAAGTCCGATAATGGACGTTAAGCGAGTGCTTTGAGGTAATCGCGGGCATGGAGGCCTGGCGTGAGCGACGTACTGGATCAATCTGAAGTTGATGCCCTGCTGGCCGCGGTGGAAGGCGGTCAGGTGGGGGGTGATTCGGCGGCGTCGGGTTCGGCGGTGATCGGCAAGGGAGCGAAGCTGCCGCAGGACGTTCACCTGTATGATTTCAAGCGGCCGGAGCGGGTCTCGAAGGACCAGATGCGGGCCCTGGAGACACTGCACGAGGGATTCGGGCGGAATCTGGGAGCCGCCCTGTCGGGGTATCTGCGGACCATCATTGAAGTGTCGGTGGCGAACATCGAGCAGCTGACGTACAGCGAGTTCATTCACTCGCTGCCGAACCCGACGTGCTTCAACCTGCTCAAGGCCGAGCAACTCGACGGGCAGTTGTGTCTTGAGATCAGCCCGCTGATCATCTATCCGATCATCGATCGCCTGCTGGGCGGGAGCAACGCGGACCTGTTCATTCCCCAGAGGCCGCTGACGCAGATCGAGCAGCGGCTGGTTCAGCGCATTACGGATCGGGCGATGCATCACCTGTCGGAGGCCTGGAGCAACCTGACCCCGGTCAATTTCTCTCTTCAGGATTTTGAAAGCAACCCGCAGCTGGTCCAGATCGTTCCCCCCAACGAGACGGTGGTGGTGGTGGGTTTCGAACTGAAGATGGGCAATCGCGCCGGGACGATGAGCCTGTGCATTCCGTACAACGTGATCGAGCCGATCATGGGCCAACTTTCGGCGCAGCAGTGGTTCACATATCAGCGAAAGGGCAACCAGGAGGATCCGATCCGGCGGTTGACGCGGAACGTGCACGCGGCGCCGGTGGAGGTGCGGGCGTTCCTGGCGCAGACGACGATCCGGCTGCAGGACCTGCTGGGTCTTCAGGTTGGGGACATCATCACGACCAGCAAGGCCTCCGATGGCGATGTGCTGGTGCAGGTGGAAGGCAAGAACAAGTTCCTGGGTCAGGCGGGGCAATACCGGGGCATGAAGTGCGTCCGGGTTACGCGTCTTTGCCAGCAGGCGGAAGTGGTTGTTGCTCAGGCCGGCCAGGCCAAAGGAGCGGGGCGATGAGCCGGGCGGCTTCGGGACGAAGCGGTTCATCGGGCGTGGTGGCGTCGCTGCTGCCCAAGGGGACGGCACGGTGGCTGCAGGAGTATTTCACCCTTTCGGAACTGCCATTGACGGCGCTGGTGTTTCTGCTGCCAATGATCGTGCTGTACGAGGTGGGCACGCTTTACCTGACCAGCGATTGGGCGCGGCAGACGGAAACGCGGGTGCTGGCGTTCACGCTGATGCGGCAGTTCATGGAGTTGTTCGGCGCCAACGGCCGTTACCTGCCGTGCTTGTCTGTGGTGGGCATCCTGCTGGCCTGGCACATCGCGCGGCGCGATCCCTGGCAACTCCAGGTGGGTACGGCAATGGGAATGGCTCTGGAATCGGCGCTTCTGGCCATTCCGCTGCTGGCGATCGGGAGCCTGCTGGGGCGGTGGCTGCCGCTTTACGCCACGACCGTGGGCTGGAAGGGTGGGATGGTTCTGGCTATCGGCGCGGGCGTTTACGAGGAGTTGGTATTCCGGCTGATCGGAATCACGCTCCTGAACATTCTGCTGGTGGATGTGCTAAGGATTAACAAGCGGACGGGGTACCCACTGATAGTGGTCTTATCGGCCGTTTTGTTTGCCGCATACCATTACTGGTCCCCCCAATCTGCCTCATTTCGTTTCTATGATTTTGCTTTTCGAACAATTTGCGGGGTTTACTTTGCGATTTTGTTCATGGCTCGTGGATTTGGTGTAACCGCCGGATCACACGCAGCTTATGATATCTACTTCTTTGTGTTGAGGGCGTTCACCGGATCATAGCGTCGATTATTTTCTGGCAGACACAAGTCCATTTCTGATATAATCCTTCCCCAACCTGAATCGCGATGAGGCGGTTTAGGGTCCTGTCCCGGCGGCGAGTGGATCCTCAGGGAGGAGAAGGATTCGATTGCCGCAAATTCGAAGTCGGAACGGGTATGAACATGTGCGCCGTAACCGTATACGGCGACTATTCTTATAGTCTTTTTGCGTCCCGGGCCCAAGGCCATTGCCCCTGATGGAAAAGGAGCGCCAGTAAAGCTTTATGAGCAACCGAACCAAACAACGCCGTGCGGGAGGCTTGACCCTCCTGCTGTACCAACGCACCCAGCACCCGGAACTTTTCAAGATTTTGAAGACCGAAAAGGTCGTCCGGCGGACCTATGAGGCGGACATCTGGCTGATCGAAGGCGGTCACATGATCGCTCTGACGGCCGGCAAGAACACCCTGGTCGAAGTGATCGTCATGGGGCAGGATCAGCACCCGGATCGCGGTTTGATCCAGACCGTGCCCTGTCGCGGCGAAAAGTATCACGAGATGACCGCCCCCGGCGGCAACATCAAGTACATGATCAGCACGCAGGAAGAGCAGTTGACCCCGACGCTTTATGAGGCGACCAAGCACGAGATCGCAAGCTACGCGGCCAAGCGCGAACTCATGATTGCGGAGATTCCGGGCACGCCGGAACAGGCCGGTTCCCTGAGCGTGCTGGATATTGAGCGTCGCAGTCACGAACTGGTGGTGCACAGTTTCCACCTGTTCGATGAGACGCAGATGGTGATCAAGACGCAGGCGATTTTTGAAGTGGTGCGCGCTGGCAACAACTAGCGCGGCCGCGATACCGGATTCAGTACTCCAAACGCGGGTCGATCGGCCCGCGTTTTTTTGCGCGCTGTCGATACCTCCTTGGCCAGACTGCTCAACGGGGCAGGGTGACGCTTGCCAGTTCTCCCAGCGGATTGCCGGTGGCATCCAGGATAAGAAGGCTTGCGGTCGTGGCCCCCGCAGGGGCGGACGGTTCGTGGTTGAGGGCCAGAGGACTGTCTGGGCCGAGCGGAAGCCCCAGTCGCTCGCTGCCGCAGGTTTTGCCCGCGGCGTCGCGATACACGATTTGCGCTGCGGAGGGCTGGAAGAAGGCGAACTGGCCGGTCAGACGGAACTTGCCGTGGACGCTGGAGGCAAGCAGGGGTTGGCAGACGACGCCGTAGGCGGTGCAATGAAGAACGGGAAAGTTGCCGCCGATGCGGGCGGCGCACCATTCCAGGCGAAATGAGGCGCTCTGGCCGGGCTGGAGTTCGGCGAAGGGGGCGAGTACCTCGCTTTCGACCAGACAGGGTGTTTCCTCCGGATCGTCCTTGAGGTCAACGATTTCTTTCCCGCAGACAATCTGGCCAACGCCGCTCATCCAGAACTCGACCGAACTGTTGTCGGGATAGGCCTTTCCCGGATAGAAAGCAAAACGTTCCACGAAGACGTAGCCCGCGGCACCATCCACGATGGCGCACCAGCCGGCGGAACTGTCCAGGCCGACCTTGCCCACCAGTCGCTGGTAGTGCGCAGTCAGCAGCCCGGTGCGCTGGTCGGCGCGGAAAGAGGGGTTGTTAACCAGGCCATACAGTTCGGTGTAGCCGCGTTCGAAGCGGCTGGCGGGGTTGATGGGGGCGTAACATCGGATGTCCTTGTTGTAGGCGGCCTTGCCGGAGCGATCCTCGGCGGAAATCTGCGTAACCTGCCAAATGCCCCAGCGCCGAAACCTTGTGTCGGAGTTGGTCATGGTTGAGTCGAAGCTGACGCGGGCGGTGCCGTCGATCAGCCTGATCACGCGCGACATGCGAACGCCGGTTTGAGGATCGTCCCGACTGGTGAGCTGGAGGGCGACGGTCGGACCGGTTGAGGAAAGGATCTTTGCGTCGTGCGGGCTGCCGTCCAGGATGGCGTTGGGCGGACCAGGCCACTGGTGATCGCCGTCCCAGCCCTGGGGGGCGGTCCAGAGTTTGTCGCCGCCCCAGTTGATCCAGGCGCCCTTCGGGCCAACACCACCGGGCGGCGGATTCTGGCCGGCCAGCGACTTGTTGAACCAAAGGTACTCGTGGGAACCCAGCCTGAGCTGTATGACGCGGCCGCCAAGCTGGGGCGTGACGTGCAGCTCAACGATGCCGTTACTCATGGAAAGGGCGGGCCACCGGTTGTACGTGGCCTGCCGGATCTCGGCAGCAGGCGCGATCACGGACGCGGCCAGCACGACCTGCATGATCGCAACGGCAAGCAATCGCGTGGTTTTCATTCTATTTCCGCATGAAGTACTGGTAATTGCTCTGGTCCACGATGATGACGCCGGTATCCACCACGGCGGGGGCGCCGGTGATGCCGGCCTTGTTGTTGTCGCTGGTGATGGGGACGGAGTGGTTGTTGAGGTTGTAGAGAATTTGGGTGGCGTAGAAGGGCATCAGGGCCGTCTGCTGGGCGATGGAGGCCGAAATCACGCCTTCTTTGATCAATTCAAGCACATCGTTGCCGCGATCCATGGCGACGATTTTGACCTGGCCGACTCTCCTGGCTTCGCGCACGGCGGTTGCGGCGCCGGTGCCGCCGGCGGCCTCGACGCAGGCGATGCCGGCCAAATCCGGGTACTTCTGGAGCAGCGCGGAAGCCGCCTGGGCGGCGACGGTCGGGTCGGACTGGGTGTCGGCCACCTGGACCACGGCGATGTCGGGGGATTCGGCCAGCGCCTTGCGATATCCCGCGATGCGCTCCTCCAGATTCGACTGGCCGGGCTTGGTCATGAGAGCGACCTTGCCCCGGTTGTTGATTAATTCGGCCAGCTTTCTGCCTCCCTGGTAACCGGCCTGGAAGTTGCCGGTGCCGACGAAGGCGACACGCCTGGATCCGGGCAGGTCGGCATCCACCGTCACGACGGGAATGCCCTGAGCCGCGGCCTTGTCCACGATGGCGTTGAGGGACGGCTCGAAGCCCACGACAACGATGCCGTTGGGTTTCTTGGCGATGGCCTGCTCAAAGGCCGTAACCATCGCCGCCATGTCGTAATCGGGCGGGCCGACGTATTCGGTCTTCACCCCCAGGGCCTCGCCGGCGAGTTTCATGCCGAGCTGGTGGTCGTAGAAATAGTCGAGGCTTCCCAGGGCCGAGACCTCGATGTAGAGCTGGCTGGAGGTGTTCCTGTCGGCGGACGTCGGAGCCTTGGACTGCGGGCGATCGCAGCCTGAGAGCACCAAGAGCGAAAAGGCCGTGACGAACACCAGATGCTTGAGCACGGGAAACCTCCACTGGGTTGTTGACCCGCAATATACCGAGGCACCCCGCCGGGGACCAAGATCGGCATCATTTGAAATAACCGTCCAGGGAGCCGATAACGGGGCTGCCGAGAGGCTCAACCTGGCGGCAAAGCCAGCCCTGGCTTGTTCTTTCCCACTCGAGTTTCCAGTCAAAGGGGGTGGTGGACAGATCGGCGGCATCCGCGAAGACCCGCATCGTGACGGTGACGGTGTTGGAGTCCATTTCATCGGCCTGCAGCCCGGAGACGCGAGCGCGCCGCAGGTTGTAGCGTTCGGCGTAGTCGCGGGCCCCCCTGACCAGGCGATCGCGTCCCCTCCAGTTCAGGGCGCTGACCTGCGGATGCAGCAACTCGCCCATCGCGGGCCAGTTTCGCTTTTCAACGGCCGCGACGAGTTGATAGGTGCGGTCTGTGACGATTTCGCGGTTGGACTCAAGATACCAGCTCAGGACACTGAGTAGGCCGGCCAGCAGGATCGCGGCTACCCCGCCGTACATGAGCCGCTTCTCCTGGCGTTTGTTGCCCGTCCAGAAAAGAACGCCTCCGATGAAGACCAGTCCGATGGGCAGCCACCAGGGCGTTTCATAGAGATATGTCATGACCGGCTAAACCTTTCGCATCCAAAGGTCCGATAAACCCATCATCGTCGCTGGCAGACATGACCGCAACATGCACCCCATCCCCCGCGACCGGATCGCCGCAGTCCCTTCTGCCGGCGAACCTGGCGGCTTTGTGGGCGACCGATCCGGCGCTGGCGCGGCGGATCGAGCCGCTGATTGAAAAGGGCGGCTATCAGGTGGAAAGCACAAGAAACGGGTTGCCGACGCTGGCCCTGCATACGGCGGACGGCCGCAGGCTCTATCTTCACAGCCGGCATCATCCGGCCGAGGAGGCGCGACGGCTGATCGACGGGGCGAAGCTCGACGGCCGGGTTGTCTTCTGCGTCCACGGCCTGGGGTTGGGGTACCACGTGGAGGAACTGTTTGCCCGCGCAAGCGACGAGGCGATGCTGATCGTCCTGGAGCCCGATCTGAGGCTGATCCTCACCGCGATGTCGCATCGCGATCTGGTTGAGGTGATCCGCAGCGGCAGGCTGGTCTTCATCACGGAGGCGGACCGATCGAGCGTGCTGCTGAAACTGGGGATGCATCAGGCGATGGTGTCGGCCGGGCTGGGTTTCGTGGCGCACCCGCCGAGCGTGCAGCTCAACCCGGAATTCCACCGGCAGACGGAACGGGCGATGGCCGAGTTCGTGGCCTTCTGCCGGACCAGCCTGCAGACGCTGGTGCTCAACGGCAGGCGAACCTGCGAGAACATCGCGGCGAACGTGGGGTGGTACGTCCGCTCGCCGGGAATCAACGACCTGATGGGGCGGCACGCCGGCAGGCCGGCGATCATCGTGTCGGCCGGTCCGTCGCTGAGGAAGAACAAGCACCTGCTTCGTGACGCCGCGGGAAGGGCTGTGCTGGTGGCGGTGCAGACGACGCTGCTGCCCCTGCTGGAGATGGGTGTTGAGCCGGATTACGTGACCAGTCTGGATTACCACGACATCTGCACGCGTTTCTTCGAGAAGCTGCCGCGCGGCCTGAGGACGGAGCTTGTGGCTGAACCCAAGGCCTCCGGCGCGGTGCTGGAACTGTATCCCGGGCCGATGCGCCTTCTGGGCAGCGAATACGCCGACCGGCTGCTGCGCGAGATGACATTGGGGAAGGATCGGCTTCGCGCGGGGGCGACCGTGGCGCACCTGGCGTTCTACCTGGCCGAGTACATGGGGTGCGACCCCATCATCTTTGTGGGCCAGGACCTGGGGTTTTCCGACGGCCTGTGTTACACCCCCGGAACGGGGTATGAGGATGTATGGCGGCCGGAACTTGGGCGGTTCTGCACGATGGAAATGAAGCAGTGGGAGCACATCGCCCGGGAACGCCCGATCCTGCGTCAGATTGCCGACTGGCAGGGCCGGCCGATGTACACGGAGGAGCGGCTCTTCTCCTACCTGCAGCAGTTTGAGCGGGACTTTGCCACGAGTCGGAGCCGGATCATTGACGCGACCGAGGGCGGGGCGCACAAGCGCGGCGCGACGGCGATGACGTTGAGCCAGGCGCTGGAGCGGTTTTGCCTGCAAAAGATACAGTCGGCGCCGGTGCGGGTCGGGAGCGACCCCGCCGTGGAAGTGGAACACAGGGTGGACCCATCGGCGGCGGTCATGGAGGCCGCAAGCTGCCTGCGGCGTCGCAGGGATGAAGCCGGCCGCATCCAGCGGATCGGCCGGGAAACGCTGCCGCTGCTGCAGGAAGTGCGCGACCACCTGGACGATCAGCCTCGCGTCAATCGCCTGATCGCCAGGATCGATCGCCTTCGCGCCCAGATGATGGAACTGAACGACACGTACGACCTGATCACGCAACTCTCGCAGCAGACGGAACTGGCGCGGTTTCAGGCCGATCGACAACTGGCCGCCGCCAGGGTGGAGGGGATCGAGCGGCAGCGTCGCCAGGTGAGCCGGGACATCGCCAATGTGTCGGCTATCATCGAAGCCGCGCAGGAGTTTGAGAAGCTGATGGATCGGGTCATCGTGTCCCTGGAGGAGCCGAATCAGCGGAGGGCGATCCGGGCCGCATGAAGACCATCGCCGCCATCCTCTCGATGCTGCATCAGCCTGCCGGCGAGCAGAGCGCCACGCGGCTGTTTAGGGGCAAACCTGCGCTGTGGTGGACGCTGCGGCGGCTTGGGCAGGCCAGGTCGGTGGGTCACACGGCAGTCCTCTGCTGGGAAGATCAGTTGGCGTCGGTGCGCCCGATCGCGGCCGAGGCGGGCGCCTTCGTGCTGGCCAAGGGGCCGCGGTGCGCGATTGCGTCGATGGAGGCGATCACGGCGGCGCTGCGGTGGGCGGACGGATGGCGCGGGGGATTGCTTGGGGCGTGCCATTGCGACCTGGGTTTTGTGCCGTCGTATCACAACGAGATTCGCCGGCATTTCGGGGCGGACGCCGTCCTGCTGGTGGACCCGGACGCGGGGCTGATCGACGCGGCCCTGGTCGATTCGCTGGTGGCGCATGCCCGGGCTTATCCGTCGCTGGAACTGTGTTTTTCGCCGGCGGCACCGGGGCTTTCCGCGACGCTGTTGAGCGCTGAACTGCTGGATCAACTGTCCGCCTCCGGCAATCATCCGGGGCGGCTTTTGAATTACTGGCCCGATCTGCCCGGACGCGACCCGATCAGCCGGGAGCACTGTGCCCCGGTTGTGACGGCGGCGGCTCGGACACTGGCGAGGTTCACGCTGCACAGCCGCCGGGCAATCCGTCGCATGGAGAACTGCACCGTCAGCCTCAACGGGCAGCTTCTGAACACCGCGGCCGAGCAACTGGTCTCGGCGGTTGCGGCGGCGGCAATGGATCCATTGCCGCGCGACGTAACTCTGGAACTGAACACGCAACGACTCACCAGGCCCATCTACGCCCCGGTGCGACATCTGGAACTTGATCGGCCGGAACTTCCGCTGGAACTGGCCCGAAGGCTGTTCGTCGAGCTGGGGGAACTGGACGATTCGCGGCTGACGCTGGCAGGGGTGGGCGATCCGCTGCTGGCGCGGCACATGTTTGAGGTGATTCAGGCAGCGCACTCCGGCGGCATCTGTGCGATCCACATCGAGACGGACTTGGCATGCGAGGATGCGGCGCGGGCGGCGCAACTGGCGGAATTGCCCGTGGACGTGGTATCGGTTCACATTCCGGCGGCCAGCGAGGCGGTATACGAGCAGGTGATGGGGCGGGATCTGCTGGGGCGGGTCATTGAGAACCTGCGCGCGCTTTTGTCACGCCGGCAGGAACTGGGGCGGGGAACACCGATTGTCGTGCCGACATTCACCAAGTGCAGGCAGAACCTGCACGAGATGGAGGCGTGGTATGACCACTGGATACGCGCCGTGGGCTGCGCGGTGATCGTGGGGCCAAGCGACTATGCGGGACAGATTCCCGATTGCGCCGTGGCGGACATGAGCCCGCCGGGGCGATGCCCCTGCCGGCGGCTGAGTTCCCGCGCCACGATCCTGTGCGACGGCTCCATTGTGGCCTGCGAGCAGGATGCGGCCGGACGGCAGCCGCTTGGTCGAATCGGCGTCGAGCGCATCTCCAAGGTCTGGGCCGGAGCTTTCTCAACGCTGCGCGACGCCCACCAGGCCGGACGCCATGACGCCCATCCCCTCTGTTCTGCCTGTCGCGAGTGGCACAGGCCCTGAATTGTGCGGATTGTGTCAAAGTCCCGTCCCCGTTCGTCCGATAAATCCAAGGGGCTGCGCTCCCGACGCGCGGCCGTCCAACATAGGAGACCGCATGAACGTCCTGGGTGTCATCCTTGCTCGCGCCGGCAGTCAGGGGCTGAAGAACAAGCATCTTCTGCCGCTGCTGGGTCGGCCGGTGATCAGTTACACGTTTGATCATGCGCATGCCTCGCGGCTGCTCACGCGGACGGTGGTCAGCAGCGACTCGATGGAAATCCTCAAGCTGGCGGCGGATTGCGGGTTTCAGACGATTGTGCGCCCTGACGTGCTGGCCACGCCCGAGGCGTCGGTCCAGTCGGTGCTGCTGCACGCGATGAAGATCGTGGAGGCTGACGGTCGTTTTCACGCCGACGCGATCGTGTGCCTGTACGGGAACGTGCCGGTGCGAGGGGAAGGGGTGATCGATCGGGCGCTGGCGGTGCTGCAATCGACGGGATGTGACTCGGTGCGCAGCTTCTGCCCGGTGGGCAAGTGGCACCCGGGCTGGATGTGCCGGATCGATCAGGATCGCGTGGTGCAGTACCAGCCGGGTTCGATTCACCGCAGGCAGGACCTGGAGCCGCTCTACCTGCACGACGGGGCGGTGGTGGCGGTGTCGCGCAACTCGCTTCTGTGCGCCGAACTGCACCCGGACGATCCGCACGCCTTCTTCGGTTCAGACCGCCGCGCCATCCTGACGGCGCCGGGGGAGACGGTGGAAATTGATCAGCTCATGGATTTCTTCCTGACGGAGGCGATTCTGCGCCATCAGCAGCAACAGGCCCCGTTGAGAAAGGCCTCATGATCGCCGGCTGGTTGAACCTGGCATCGGTCGGACGGGAAAAGACCCTGGTGATTGCCGAGATCGGCGTCAACCACGACGGCTCGCCGTCGAGGGCGATGGAACTGGTCGATCACGCGCACGCCGCGGGCGCCGACGCGGTCAAGCTCCAGATCTTCAGCGCAAGAGCGCTGATGCACGCATCCGGCGGCTTTGCGGACTACCAGAGGTCGCGGGTGGAGGATGCGGACCCGGCAGCGATGCTTGGACGTTACGAACTTCCGCCCGCGCAGATCGTTCGCATCGTTGAAGCGATCCGGGCGCGGGGGATGCTGCCGATCGCCACGCCGTTTTCGCCGTCGGATGTGCAGACCGTTGCGGGGCTGGACCTGCCGGTGATCAAGATCGCTTCGCCGGACCTGGTCAACCTGCCGCTGCTGGAGCGAGCGGCCGCTTTGCGTCGGCCGCTGCTGGTCAGCACGGGCGCGGCGACGCTGGATGAAGTGGCGACAAGCGTGCAATGGCTGACCGATCTGCACTGTCGATTCGCCCTGATGCATTGCGTCAGCAGCTATCCCACGCCCGCGGGGGATGCGCACCTGCGGTGGATCGGGGAACTGGCCAGCGAGTTTGGCGTGCCGGTGGGTTTCTCGGATCATACGGAAGATGAATTGTCGGGGGCGCTGGCGGTGGCGGCGGGAGCGAGCATCATCGAGAAGCACCTGACCTATGACCGGGGGGCCGGCGGGCCGGACCATGCGGCCAGCGCCGATCCGGCGCAGTTTGCGCGGTATGTCCGGCAGATTCGACGGGCGGAGGTGATGTGCGGGACCGGCGGGAAACGGGTGCTGCGCGTTGAAGAGGATGTGCGGCGGGCAAGTCGCCAGAGTCTGGTGCTGACGCGGCCGGTGGCGGCCGACCATCCGCTCACGGAAGCCGATCTGACGGTTCAGCGGCCGGGAACCGGGATTCCCGCATCAATGTTCCGGCAGATCCTGGGCCGACGGATTCTTCGATCCCTCCCCGCGGGGACGATGTTGCAGTGGGAGATGCTCCTGCCCCTTGAGCAGGCAAGACAAGCCGTGTGACGGGACCGGATTCCAAGCAGGATTCCGCCGAAATCCGCGACTCGTATTGCTGGTTTTCCTGACACATTCCGCGCTTGCGCGGCGTCTCATTCGTGTACACCGGATGTGCAGCAGGCGACAAACGGTTTCCGGCAGGTGGTGCGGTCAATTTAACGGGCACCGGCGCGGGCGTAAGACTGACCATCGACACGCCGGATGACGCCCTTGAGGCTCAGGAAGGTAAGCTCCCTGAGAATGACGGCCGCATCCATTCCCGAATTCTCGACGATCCGGTCGATGTTGGCCTGCGCGTCGCCGATGGCTTCGACGATCCGCCGTTGCGCATCGGTGAGCATCACTTCCGCGATCGGCCGAATCGACCCCGCGCCGCCCTGTTGCCTGGTTGCCTGGTCGCGTTCCGGATGATCGAACAATCCTGTCTCCCGCGCTGAATCGGGAAACGGGTGCAGACCCTCGATGATATCGTCGATCTTTGTCACGAGTATTGCCCCATCGCGGATGAGCAGATGCGGGCCAAGCGACATCCTGTTATCGACCCGGCCGGGAAGTGCAAAGACCGGCCTGCCATGGTCCTCGTTGGCCAGCCTCGCGGTGATCAGCGCCCCGCTCCGTTCATCGGCCTCGATGACGAAAACGCCGCGCGACATGCCCGACACGATCCGGTTGCGCCGGGGGAAATTCTCGGCATTGGGCGGCGTGCCGAAGGGCAACTCGCTGACGACGGCGCCGCGGCCCGCGATCTGCCGGAAAAGCGCCTCGTTCTCCGGCGGATACGGCACGTCCAGCCCCGAACCCATCACCGCGATCGTCCGGCCGTGAGGGTGCTGCAGCGCCCCGCGATGCGAAGCCGAGTCGATCCCCCGGGCACCGCCTGAGACCACCGTGAACCCCGCGCCGGCCAACAGCGCGGCGAATCGTTCGGCCTGCTCCCGGCCGTAATGCGAGCAGCGGCGGCTGCCGACCATGGCCAGTGCATTCAGGTCGCGCGGCTCCAGCGCGCCCATCACGTACAACACTGAGGGGGGATCCTGGATGTCGCGCAGCAGCAGGGGATAGCGGTCGTCTTCGCGACAGATCAGCGCAACGCCCATCGCCGCGGCCCTGGACAATTCCGCCTGTGCAAGCGACGCCGCCTGCTGAAGGGATTCGTGGATCGAGTGGGACCTGGCCTGCCCGATGCCCTCGATGCCCCGCAGATCCGATCTGGCAGCCTGGCAGGCCTTCTCCGCGCCGCCCATCGTGTCAACCAGGCGGCGTATGAGGATGGGCCCCAGGCCCTGCGTGAGTGAAAGCTGCAGCCAGTGCTCGATCCCCATCTCATGCACCCGGATACACCCACGGCGACCGGTACGGCCGGCTCAGCAGCCTGTTGGCCTCGTCGTCGTTGATGCAAAGTTCCTTCTCCCCGTCCCAGTTGATTGCCCGGCCCGTCTTGTACGAGAGCATGCCCAGCAGCGCCATGTTGGTCGAGCGGTGGCCGAGTTCGATGTCGCTGGCCGGGCGGCCGCCCGTCCGGATTGCGTCCATGAAGTTGGCCCAGAGTTCCTTGATGTTCTGATCGTCGGGTTGGTTGAGCCTGGCCGGTTCGTTGATCGGGGGTTTCCTGCCGTCGGTGGGATAGAACGTCCAGCCGTTCTTCCAGCCCTGGTGCAGGATGCCCTCGGTTCCGTAGAAGTAAACGCCCACGTTCTCGCCCTTGTCGGTGTTGTTGGCGGCGTACTGGCGATGCTCCCACACGGCGGTGAAGCTCTCGAACTCAAAGGTGACCACCAGCGTGTCGGGCGCGTCGGTGGTCTGGGCCTGCGGGGTGTTCACGGCCGGACCCTTGATGTAGCGCCCGCCCGAGGCGAAGATGCGCCGGGGATACTTCTCCTCCGTCCAGAAGAGGATCTGGTCCATCCAGTGAATGCCCCAGTCGCCCAGGGTGCCGTTGGCATAGTCAAGGAACTGGCGGAAGCCCTTGGGGTGAATGCGCCGGTTGAACGGCCGCAGCGGTGCCGGCCCGCACCACATGTTCCAGTCCAGCCCCGAGGGCGGTTCCTCGTTGGCCTGGGGCGACTCCGGCCCGCCGCCGTAATGCACGAACGCCCGGCACATGCCGATCCTGCCGGCCTTGCCGCTGCGCAGGAACTCGATTCCCGACACATTGTGCGGCGAGACACGGCGATGCGTGCCGACCTGCACCACGCGGTTGGCCGCACGCGCCGCGTTCACCATCGCCCGGCCTTCCCTGATGGTGTGACCGACCGGCTTCTCCACATAGACGTGTGCCCCGGACTTCACGGCGTCGATCGTGATCAGCGGGTGCCAGTGATCCGGCGTGGCGTTGATGACGATCTCGGGCTTTTCCCGGGCCAGCAACTCCCGGTAGTCGCCGTACTTTTTCGGCACGTCGCTGGTCATCTTCGCCAGCAGGTCCGCGGCCCTGGACATCTGGCCCTGGTCCACGTCGCAGATCGCCAGCAGCCGGGTCTGGTTGGATGCCAGCGCCTCGCGCAGGATATTCATGCCCCACCATCCCGAGCCGACCAGCGCCACGGTGTAGCGCTTGCCCGGGTCGGCGGCGCGAAGGATGGCCGGCGCCCCCAGGGTCAGACCGGCCAGTGCCGACGACTTGAGGAAATCCCGACGGTTGGGAAGCAGGCGAGTCATGTTGAAGGTCCTTCCGTTCGACTGTGCGTTTGACACATCAACCGGATGGACCCTACCGCCGGTTTCACCGGGACGCAAGGGGAAAACGCGGATCACCTGCCCATCAGGCGGGCCACTTCCTGGCAGTCCTTGTCGCCCCGCCCCGAGAGGTTCACGACGATGATGCGATCCCTGCCCATCGTTGGGGCAACCTTCCGCAGCTGCGCGATGGCGTGGGCGCTTTCCAGCGCGGGCAGAATCCCCTCGCACCGCGCCAGAAGCTCGAAAGCCTCCATCGCCTCGGCGTCGGTCACGGAGACGTACTGCACGCGCCCGGTGTCCTTCCAGTAGGAATGCTCGGGACCCACCCCGGGATAATCCAGGCCGGCCGACACCGAGTGGACGTCGGCCGTCTGTCCCTCGTCATCCTGCAGCACATACGACAGCGATCCGTGAAGCACCCCGGGTCTGCCGTGGGAGAGGCTGGCCGCGTGCTGGCCCAGGTTCGGTCCCTTGCCGCCGGCCTCGACACCGATCATCCGAACGCCCGCATCTTCCACGAACGGATAGAAGATGCCGGCCGCGTTGGAACCGCCCCCCACGCAGGCGATCACCAGGTCGGGCAGCCGGCCCTCGGCCTCCAGGCATTGTCGGCGCGTCTCCCGCCCGATGCACGCCTGGAAGTCGCGGACCATCATGGGAAACGGGTGCGGCCCGGCGACGGTGCCCAGGATGTAGTGGGTGTGTCGGACCGAGCCCATCCAGTCGCGCATCGCTTCGTTGAGTGCATCCTTGAGGGTTTTGAGGCCCGACTGGACCTCCACCACGCGCGCGCCCATCAGGCGCATACGGAAGACGTTCAGCGCCTGGCGGCGAACATCTTCCGCCCCCATGTAAACGTCGCACTCGAGGTCGAAAAGGGCCGCGACGGTGGCCGAGGCCACGCCGTGCTGGCCGGCGCCGGTCTCGGCGATGATGCGTTTCTTGCCCATGCGGCGGGTCAGCAGCGCCTGCCCGATCGTGTTGTTGATCTTGTGCGCGCCGGTGTGATTCAGATCCTCCCGCTTGAGGTAGATCTTCGCGCCGCCCAGCTTCTCCGTCAGCCGACGGGCGAAATAGAGCCGCGACGGCCGACCCACGTAGTCACGCAGGTAGGATTCAAATTCCTCGTGAAAAGAGGGGTCCTGTCGCGCCTTCTGGTATTCCGCCTCAAGCTGCCTGAGGGCAAACACGAGCGTCTCGGGGACAAACGTCCCGCCATACGGGCCGAAGTGCCCGGCCTGATCCGGAACGAGCGGGGATGCGGTGGCAGTGGTGCTCATGGCTGGCTCATCGTAGGAAAGGCCCGGCCGACGTTCAATGCAGACCCATTCATGCGCCGGCAAGTTCCCCGGCGTGCTTTTCCTCGCGTTCGCGGGCCCATTTCCGGCCCATCCAGTCCCCGACGATGGCGCCGGCCACGCCAAAACCGGCATAATCCAGCGGGGTCACGCGGGCCAAGGGGGCAAAGAAGCCGGACAGGTCGCCCGTCTGGGCGCCCGCGGGTTCGAAGAAGGCCAGCACGTACCCGACGCAGCCCACAAGGATCGGCACCAGCGCATGCCAGAATCGCTTGGCGCTGGGGAAGAAGGTCTGGGCGGCGGCCGAGCCCGCCATCGCGCCCAGGGCCGCGGCGGCCAGGGCCTGCTGCTTGTCCGAGGTTCGAGCCAGGATCAGGACCGCGGCGAGGGTCACGCCGATCTGCACCCCCAGAGCGGTCAACTCGCTGCCGCCCGAGATTTCCTCAGGTCTGGAGAGGGTGCTCTCGCGGTCGCGGATCGTCCCGTTGCGGTACAGCAGGTCGATCGCCCACGCGCAGATTCCCACCAGCGAGCCCAGCAGAAGAAGCTCGACGGCCAGCATCAGGAAGATCGACGGAACCCCCGAATGCGACCAGGCCCAGAAGATGATCTGGTCCATCGGCCCGCCGCGAAACGAGAGAATCGACAGCCCCATGCACGCGGCCGCCAGGCCCGCGTTGTGACGGATCACGCCGCAGATGCCCGTGCCGATGGCGACGCAGCCGACGAATACCACGGCGATCACGAGCATCGCCAGGATGGGGGACGGCTGCTGCAGCAGGCTGGACTCGTGGCCGGGGTTGACCGGCACGCGCAGGAGCATGCTGGTCCACCAGAAGAGGCAGATGCAGGCGAGGACGGCGGAGAAGAACAGCAGCCGCGCGCGCTGGTAGGCGTTGAGGATCGTCGTCATGTGTTCCCGCAATGCGTACGGTTTGCCGCCCCGTTGGCATGGACTATCATGCTCGGGCCGGCGCGGCGACGATAACCGAAATCGGCCGCAGACGCCAAGGCGCAGGAGGCGCGGATGTCCAATGGGATGTTGTTCGCGGAGTTGCAGGAACAGGGGCCGGTTGAGCCGGCCGACGGTCCGTTTGCCTCCGTGGCGATTGAACAGAGCCTCGACGGCCTGCTTGACTACGCCGTGCCCCGGAACCTGGTCGGAGGCCTGAAGGTCGGGCAGCGCGTGCGCGTGCCGCTGGGGCGGAACAACCGGCCGGTGCATGGTTACGTCGTCGCCATCTCCGCCACAACCCGCTGCAGCCGCGTCAAGCCCGTCCTCGCCATCGACGACCAGCGCGTGCTCCTGCCGCCCGGCCTGCTGGAACTGGCGCGGTGGATCGCCAGGTATTACTGCTGTGCCCTGGGAATGGTGCTGGATTCGTTCATTCCCGCGGCCGTCAAGAAGCGCGTCGGCCTGGAGTACACCCCGATGGTGCGCCTGGCCGCACCGGCCCAGCGCGTGCAGGAACTGCTCGAAAAGACGCGCGCACCCAAGCGGCGCGCCATCCTGGCGCGATTGCTCCAGTTGCAGCCGGGACACTCGGTGGAACTGCTGCGGCTGGCGTCGGAGGCCGGGTCCACCCCGGCGACGGTCCGGAAGCTTGCCAGGGCCGGGTTGATCGAGATCACGCTTGCGTCTGATCTGGAATCGACCTTCGGGGCGCGGGAACCGGTGGCGATACCCGATTCCGCCTGGTCCCTCGAGCTCAACGCCGACCAGCGGAAGGTCTTCGAGGAACTCAGCCCGCGACTGTCCGGCGGGTTCTCGGTAAACCTGATCCATGGCGTGACCGGCTCCGGCAAGACCGAGCTCTATCTGCGATGCATTCGGCAGGTCGTCGCCCAGGGCAGGCGAGCGATCGTGCTCGTGCCGGAGATCGCGCTGACGCCACAGACGGTGGCACGCTTCACGCAGCGTTTCTCCCGCGTGGCGATTGTGCACTCAGCCCTCAGCGCCACGGCCCGCCACCGCTTCTGGCAGCAGATCGCCCAGGGGCACGCGGATGTGGTGGTGGGGGCCCGCTCGGCAGTCTTCTCGCCCGTGCCGGACCTGGGGATCATCGTCGTCGATGAGGAACACGAGTTCAGTTACAAGCAGGATCAGGCCCCTCGCTATCACGCCCGCGAGGTGGCCATCAAGCGGGCCCAACTGGAGTCGATTCCGCTGATCCTGGGCAGCGCCACGCCTTCCCTGGAGAGCTGGTGGAGAGCGACCCGGCCGGCCGCGGCGGCGCTCCGTTCAGAGCATATAGCGGACGGGGTGCCCGCTGCCCCGGGCGCCGGGTCTGAATCCCCGTATCACCTGCTTACCCTGCCGGTGCGTGTCCGGGGCTTGACCTTGCCGCAGATCGAACTGGTGGACATGAAACTCGAGTCGCGCATTCGCGGCCACGGCCTGAACCTGATCTCGCGCCGGCTGGAACACCTGCTGCGCCAGACACTGGCCGAGCGACACCAGGCGATCCTGCTTCTGAATCGGCGCGGCTATTCCAGCTTCGTCTACTGTTCGCATTGCGCCCAGCCGCTGGGATGCAGGTATTGCGACGCCACCGTCACCTATCATCGCTCGGCCGGGCTGCAGGCGAAGGACGCCTCGTTTGCGCAAAGCAGGCACGCCGGGCAGCTTCATTGCCACTACTGCCTGGCCGTCAATCCGCTTCCGGCGGCATGCCCGGCGTGCGGCAGGAAGCTGTCGCTTTTCGGCCTGGGCACCCAGCGCGTGGAGGAGGAACTGGCAAGGCGATTTCCCGGGATCAAATTCGCCCGTGTCGATTCGGACACGATGAAATCCGCCCGCGATTACGAGGCGACGCTCGAATCCTTCGCCAGGGGCCAGATCCAGGTGATGCTGGGAACGCAGATGATCGCCAAGGGATTGGACTATCCCAACGTCACGCTGGTCGGCGTCATCTCCGGTGACACGGCGCTGTCGCTGCCGGATTTTCGGGCGGCCGAACGCACGTTCCAGCTCATCACCCAGGTCGCGGGTCGGGCCGGGCGCGGCGACGCGCCGGGGCGCGTGATTCTTCAGACGTTCATGCCGGACGATCCAACCATCCGGATGGCGATCAGGCAGGATTACCAGGCGTTCGCGCAGCGCGAACTGGCGGCCAGGAAGGAGATCGGCCTGCCGCCGATCACGCGGATGGTGCGCATCATCCTGCGAGATGAACAGGAAGCGAAACTGCATGAGCGGTGCCAGACGCTGGCGGCGGGACTGGCAAGCGCCATCCAATTGCAGACGGACGGGCCGGTGACGATGAAGGGCCCGATGCCCTGTCCGATCAACCGCATCGCCGGCCATCACCGGCACCAGATTCTGCTTTACAGTCCCAGCGCCGTGTCGCTCCAGAAAGTGCTGGCACTGGCCCGCCAGCGGAAGGCCTTCGCCAATCCGGAAAAGATCGCGGTTGATGTGGATCCCGTCTCGCTGTTGTGATGCTTGCACATCCTCCGCCTTCGTGTAATCCTTGTCGTATCCATGTGGAGGCTGCCATGATTCACCGTCGGCGGTTCCTGGCCGGTGCGGCAACGGCCCTTGTCGCGGCACGACTGCCGAGGGTCTATGCGGCCGCGAGCGATGATCGACCCAATATTCTTTTCTGCATCGCCGACGACTGGGGCTGGCCCCACGCCGGCGTCTACGGCGACCGCGTCGTCCAGACCCCGACGCTGGACCGCCTGGCCAGGGAGGGGGCGCTGTTCAATCAGTCGTACTGCGCCGCGCCGACCTGCACCGCATCGCGTGCGGCCATCCTCACCGGACAGATGCCGCATCGACTCGACGAAGGCGCCAACCTCCACGGTTTTCTGCCCGGCCGTTTCCGCGTCTATCCCGATCTGCTGGAAGCCGCGGGCTATGCCGTCGGCCTGAAGGGCAAGGGCTGGGGGCCCGGCAACGCCCAGGCCGGCGGATGGAAGCGCAACCCGGCCGGTCCTGCGTTCAAGGACTTTGCCACTTTTCTTGAAGCGGCGCCTCGGGGCAAGCCGTTCTGCTTCTGGTTCGGCAGCAGCGATCCGCATCGCACGTACGAACCCGGATCGGGCAAGGCCTCGGGCATGAAACTGGAGGATGTCGTCGTTCCGCCTTACTTTCCCGACACCCCCGAGGTCCGAAGCGACATTCTCGACTACTACTTCGAGGTCCGGAGATTCGACCGCGATGTGAACCAGCACCTGGAACTGCTGGAAAAGAACAACCTGGTCGAGAACACCATCGTCGTCATGACCAGCGACAACGGCTGGCCTTTCCCTCGCGGCAAGGCCAACCTTTACGAGTACGGCACGCACATGCCGCTGGCGATTCGCTGGCCCAGGCGCATCAGGCCGCGAACCGTCATCGAGGATTTTGTCAGTCACACCGATTTCGCTCCCACTTTTCTGGAAGCGGCCGATTTGAAGGTTCCACCCGACATGACTGGCCGGAGCCTCATGCCCCTTTTCGACGGCACCGAAAGGAACCGGCGGGATGGGGTTTTCACCGAGCGCGAGCGCCACGCCAACGTGCGGCAGGGCGACTTGAGCTATCCCGCCCGGGCGCTGCACACCAGGGACTTTGTCTACATCCGCAACCTGCGCCCCGATCGCTGGCCTGCCGGCGATCCGGATAAGTGGAAGGCGGTTGGAGCCTACGGGGACATTGACGGCGGGCCGACCAAGGAAATCGTGCTTACGGCCAAGGACGCTCCCGGCAACGACAGGTTCTTCCAACTTGCCTGCGGCAAGCGCCCGGCCGAAGAACTCTATGACCGGCGCAAGGATCCGTACCAGATCGACAATGTGGCGAGGCGGCCCGAGTATGCGACGGTCCAGGCGCAGCTTCGCGCCCGCATGGATGCCTGGATGGAGTCCACGGCCGATCCGCGTGTGAACGCGGATGATGACCGTTTTGACAAGTTCCCCTATTTTGGCAAGTAGGGGCGGGGTTTTCCCGCCCCCCTCGGATTTGAAAGAGGAGTGCAAGGATGATTCAACGCGCGATGTGGGTGCTGCTGGCTTGCGTGGCGATGGCGATGACGTCGGGCTGCACCGGCAGATCACACAAGCAGGCCGACGCCAGGCCGCAACCCGCCATGGGGCCCTTGCGCGTTCACCCGACCAATCCCCGATATTTCATGGATGCGTCGGGCAACGCGGTCTATCTCACCGGTTCGCACACCTGGCCCAACATCGTGGACATGGGGCCGACCAACCCGCCGCCGAAGTTCGACTTCGACAAGTATCTCGATTTCCTCGTCTCGCACGGGCACAATTACACTCGCCTCTGGACCTGGGAGAGCACGACCTGGAACACAAGGGGCAACAACGAAGACCGCCTCCACCACGCCGCACCGATGCCCTATCTCCGCGTCGGCCCGGGAAATGCTCTGGACGGCGGGCTCAAGTTCGACCTCACCCGGCCCAATCCCGAGTACTTCTGGCGGCTGCGAAATCGCGCGATGGCCGCCCGCCAGCGGGGTATCTACGTGTCGGTGATGCTCTTTGAAGGGTGGGGATTGCAGTTTGCCCCCGGCGCCTGGGAGAGCCACCCGTTCCACCCGCAGAACAACATCAACTCCGTCAACGTCGATGCCAACGGCGACGGCAAGGGGCTTGAGCTGCACGAACTGGGCAACGCGGCCGTAACGGTGCTCCAGAAGATCTACGTGCGCAACGTCATCGATTCGCTTAACGACCTCGATAACGTCTTGTACGAGATCTCCAACGAAAACCATCCGCAGTCCACCGAGTGGCAATACCACATGATCCGCTTCATCCGCGACTACGAGAAGACCAAGCCGCGGCAACACCCGATTGGCATGACGTTCCAGTACAAGGGCGGCCGCAACAAGACCCTCTTTGACAGCCCGGCCGATTGGATTTCCCCCAATCCTGAAGGCGGCTACAAGGACGATCCCCCGGCCGCCGATGGCAGCAAGGTCATTCTCAACGACACCGATCACCTCTGGGGCATTGGCGGCAATGTCGGCTGGGTCTGGAAGAGCTTCACCCGCGGAATGAATGTCCTGTTCATGGATCCCTACGATGGCCAGGTTCTGGCCCGCGGGGATGTCAGCAAATGGGACCCGGTTCGCAAGAACATGGGCTACACCCTCCAGTTTGCCAGACGCATGGGTCTGGCCAATGCAAGGCCCATGAATGACCTGGCCTCCAGCAAGTACTGCCTGGCCAAGCCGGCGTACCAGTATCTGGTCTATGCCCCGCAGGGTGGGACCATCACGCTCGACCTGTCGGCGGCAAAAGGAGCCTTGAAGGTGGAGTGGTTTGATCCCGGGACCGGGCGGTCGACGCCGGCCGGCAGTATCGAGGGCGGCGCTGCGCGGGAGTTGACCCCGCCCTTTGAAGGTGATGCGGTGCTGTACGTGTACCGATGAAACAAGAAAGGCAACCCGCGCGGGTTGCCTTCCGATTCCTTCATGCGGCCGAGAGGAGTTGAACCTCCACTCTCTTGCGAGAACAAGGACCTGAACCTTGCGCGTCTGCCAGTTCCGCCACGGCCGCGATTGAGCGGGCTATTGTAAGCGAAGGCCCTCGGCTGTCAACCGCGCGCACAACCGCAACGTTTGGGCGGCAGGGGGGATATGGATAGACGTGAGACGCACCTGTTTAAGTCCGGGATGTCTGATCCTCCTGTTGCTCGGTTCGCTGGCCGCCGCAGCCGACTGGCCCAGATTCCGCGGTCCCGATGGCAACGGCATCTCGCCGGAGAACGGCCTGATTCGTCAGTTTCCCCAGGGAGGCCCGCCCGTGCTGTGGACGGTGCCCGTTGGCCCGGGATTCGCCGGGCCGGTCATCCACGACGGCAAGGTCTACCTGCTTGACCGTCCCGACGACCTGAAGGATGTCCTGCGCTGCTTTGCACTGGAAGACGGCAGAGAACTGTGGTCCTTCGCCTACGACGCCCCGGGAGCGATCCCGGAGAACGGCTCGCGAGGCGTGCCAACGGTGGATGGTCAATTCATCTACACGCTCGGCCCGTGGGGGAATCTGCACTGCATCGATCTGAAAACGCACAAGCCTGTTTGGTCGGCGCACCTGGTCAACGATTTCAAGGACCCCGAGTTTGACGCCGGAGAACCCGGGGATCGACCCGCCAAACTCCGCCGCGCTCAGCCGCCTTATTGGGGCTACTCGCAGGCCCCGGTGTTGTACGACGATCTGGTCATCCTGCCCCCGCAAACCCAGAAGGTTGGGCTGGTCGCCTACGAAAAAGCCACGGGGATCATCCGCTGGAAATCACCCTACGTGGGTCGAAGCTGGTATACCTACGTCACGCCTCTGCTCGTGACCCTCTGCGGCGTGGAGCAGATCATCGTCATGGGCCAGGACAGCGACCCGGACAAGCCTCCCTCCGCGGCTCCGCCGGCGCGCATCACGTCACTGGATCCACGGACTGGCCGGGTATTGTGGACCACTTTCACTCCCAAGCCCTACAAGATACCCGTCCCCCAGCCCCTGAAGATTGCCGAGGACCGGCTGTTCATCACGGGTGGACTGGGTTTCTCCACAGTTGTGCTGGAGGTCCAAAAGGACCCGCAGTGGACGACGCGATTCGTTCATCGCAGCAATGTGGCGGCCGCCTACCTGCACACGCCCATTCTCTACAAGGATCACATTTACGTGACCAGCCATCGCGAGCATGGTTCGCCCAACCTCGGGCTGATCTGCGTCAACCTCCAGATGGACCTGATGTGGAGTTCGGGCAGGAAGGATCAGTTTGACTATGGCCACTCGATCATTGCCGACGGCATGATTCTCCAGATGAATGCCGACACGGGGGAACTGAGCCTGATTGAGGCTTCGCCGGCGGATTATCGCCTGCTTTCGCGGGCCAAGGTGCTGGACGCGGAAGGGGAGAGAATCTGGGCGCCCATGGCCCTGTCCAACGGCCGCCTTGTCCTGCGCGACCTGAATGTCATGAAATGCCTGGACATGCGGAAGCATTGAACAGACTGGAGTCTTGAGTTTTTTTGTTCCTGAGCAGTGCGCGTCTGCCGCCCTGCGGCATTTTCTGGAACCCGGCTTGCGACGCCGGGTTGACCTGGTCGGGGTGCGTGACACCCTTTGCAGCTGGCGGTTGTGGATGGCGGGGGCGGCCCCCGTAGGACGGGCGTCCTCGCCCGTGCCCATGCTCGGCGCGGAAACCGACGCTCATAACATCCTCAACATCACCGTGCGGTTCTCCACCCACGCCGAAACTGTCACGCACCCGCCTGGTCCGACCGGATCGACTTCCGCCTTTCCGCCACAGGCCGGAAGCTCTATGATGAGAGAGCTATGGCTTCGGAAAAGCGAGCCAACATGGCCCCGCGTATCTCCAACCGCAAGGCCCTGCACGACTATCACATCCTCGCCAGGCTCGAGTGTGGCATCGTGCTGGAGGGCAGCGAGGTCAAGAGTCTGCGCAATGGCAAGGCTCAGCTCCAGGAGGCCTTCGCGCGGGTCGAGAACGGTGAACTGATCCTGCACGGCGCGCACATCGATCCCTACGATCAGGCCAGCCTCTACAATCACCTGCCCACGCGCGACCGCAAGCTTCTGGCCCATCGCCGCGAAATCCGTCGCCTTGAGCAGGAGACCCAGCAGAAGGGGATCACCCTGGTTCCGCTGGCCATCTATTTCAAGGAGGGTCTGGCGAAGGTGGAAATTGCGGTGGCCAAGGGCAAGCGGGAGCACGACAAGCGCGAGACGATCCGCCGCAAGGAGCAGGATCGCGAACTGAGGCGGATCATGTCTAAACGCCAGTAACCCCATGATGCGATCTCGCAGTGCGTGCCAGCGATTCGGGATCGCGGGGCCGGGCCATGTAGCACGGGCGTCTTGCGGTTGCGTCTATCTTGATGGTGCCAGCGGCGACGGCGGACCTCGTAGCACGGGCGTCCTCGCCTCGTTGTTCTACACATTTTTGGCGGTGCGAGGGAGGAACTGCCGATCCAAGTAGCTCATGGATGAGTCAGGAACAACAGGTGTCAAAGAAATGATCGCGTCCTGGGCCATTGAAGAGAC